>OGOG01001408.1_pt1 | contig 23687 bp, 20 predicted proteins | sample 1552581 | NCBI WGS metagenome assembly OGOG01 (sample SAMEA2580152, study PRJEB22360) | human gut metagenome | biome: human gut; feature: human-associated habitat; material: faeces | place: Denmark | collected 2008/2010 | reverse complement strand
GAAGAAAAAGCATTATTGGAGGTTTTTTCAGAATTTATAAAAAATTTCAGCTGTACCATCCAATACAATGGAGATTCTTTTGATCAGCCTCACCTTCAGGCTCGTTATAAATTCTACGAGCTGCCAGATCCTTTTGAGGGGATTTCTTCTTTTGACCTGTATAAAATGCTTCGCCCTCTGAAGGGATTTTTAAAGCTCCCAGGGTTAAAGCAGGAACAGATGGAAGCCTTTCTTGGAGAACAGAAGCGCATTTACTGTAATGGCGGGGAATGCATTAAAATCTATAAAAAATATATGGCACACCAGGAGCAGACGGACCTGGATACGGTTATGGGACACAATATGGAAGATCTTCTCGGACTTGGCGATGTGTTTAAAATGATGGGGTATCTTGCACTCAGGGATGGTGAATTTACTATTCGCGGAACGGATTTTGACGGTGAAAATCTAATTTTGCAGATGAACCCCCATTACAGCCTGCCCGCTTCCTTTTCTAACGGCACAGAAGAATTCTATATTACAGGTCAGGACAATCTGGTAAGCCTCCTTGTAAAGCCTTTCAATGGCCGTATCCGCCAATATTACAGCGATTACAAAAGTTATGATTATCTGCCCGGAGAGGACATGGCAGTACCTAAATCTATTAGCAAATTTATGGAAAAAGGACTGAAAAAATCTGCTACAAGAGAGACCTGTTATACCTGGTTTCCATGCACAGAAGAATTTCTGGAAAATGAAGAAAAGCAAAAGCAATATTTAATACATACCCTGGAATTTTTATTTTGGAAATTAAAATAAACTTTCAACCCATATTCCAAAATTCCCAAAACCTTTTTCAAACATACTCAAACTTCCAAAGCACGTAAAATCTCACGTAAAAAAGACATCATCCCCAGAGCGTATCTGAAAAATCATTCCCGCAAATTGTGATGCACATCTTGCAGAAAGCCTTTTCCAGACACGCTCTAACAGACAATGTCTTTTTACTAATATCATATTCATGATATCAAAACCAACCGCCATTCACAAATCCTGTGAATGGCGGTTATTTACATGGGATAAAAGAAATGCACAACACATCCCTCTTGGTTAAATTATTCCTCTACAGACTCTTCCTCAGCCGGAGCCTCAAGAGCTTTCATGCTAAGGCTGATCTTCTTGTCTTCGCCATTGAAATCAACAACTTTAGCCTGGATCTCCTGTCCGATTGTAAGCACATCAGATGGTTTTGCAACGTGCTCTCTGGAAATCTGAGATACATGAAGAAGTGCATCTACGCCAGGTGCAAGCTCAACAAATGCACCGAAGTCTGTCATACGTGCAACTTTACCAGTTACTACGTTTCCAACAGCGAAATCCTCAGCAGCTGTAAGCCATGGATTCTCCTCCGGGAATTTCATTGTAAGAGCAATCTTCTCGCCCTTGATATCTTTGATCATAACTTTAACATTCTCACCAACTGTGAAGACTTTCTTCGGGTTCTCTACTCTGCCCCAGGACATCTCAGAGATGTGAAGCAGTCCGTCAGCGCCGCCCAGATCGATGAATGCACCAAAATCTGTAACGTTCTTAACAACACCCTCTACTGTATCGCCAACATGGATACGCTCCATAAGCTCCTGCTGTTTCTTAGCTTTCTCAGCAACAAGAAGCTGTTTGCGGTTACCAATGATGCGGCGTCTTCTTGGATTGAACTCTGTGATAACGAACTCAATCTCCTGATCAGCATATTTGCTGAGATCTTTCTCATATGTGTCGGAAACAAGGCTTGCAGGAATGAATACACGTGTCTCCTCAACGTTAACACATAATCCACCGTCAAGTACCTGAGTTACAGGAGCCTTTAATACTTCCTGGTTCTCGAATGCTTCCTCAAGGCGTTTATTGCCTTTCTCTGCAGCAAGTCTCTTGTAGGTTAAGATAACCTGGCCTTCGCCATCGTTTACCTTAAGCACTTTGGCTTCCATGGAGTCACCTACATGTACAGCGTCTGTGAGTACTACGGAAGGATCATTGCTATATTCACTCTTGGTGATAATACCATCAGCTTTATAGCCAATATTCAGGATAATTTCATCTTCTTTCACATCGATGACCTTTCCCTGTACGATTTCTCCATTTCTGATTGTTTTTACGGAATCTTCCAGCATCTGTTCAAAACTTAATTCTGACATGTTCTTGAACCTCCTCAATAATTTTCTTTGGGGTGGAAGCCCCTGCTGTAATACCTACACAACTACTGCATTGGAACATTTCAGAATCCAAGTCTACAGGTGTTTGTATATAGTAAGTATTTTCACATTCCTTTTTACATATTTCAAACAGCTTTTGAGTATTGGAACTATGTCGGCCTCCTACGACTAACATAGTGTCTACCTCTCCGGCTATGCTCTTTGCTTCTCTCTGCCGTTCTTCGGTAGCATTACAAATAGTGTTTAAAATATTAAGAATATTTAAAACAGTATTATCATACCTCTTTTTGCGGAGAATTTCAACTAAATCTTTAAATTTATTATAATTAAATGTGGTCTGCGACACAATGCACACATTTTTGCCTTCCGGAGGCACGAAATCCAGTGCGTCCTGTTTGGTGCGGATCACAGTATATGGTCCTATACACCAGCCGCAGATTCCCACAACCTCAGGATGATCCGGATCTCCAATGATCACAATATGGGAACCGGCTTTGCTCTCCTTTTCCACAATCCGGTGGATCTTCAGGACAAAAGGACAGGTCACGTCCACATAGGAAAGGCCGCACTCTTCCAGCTGATCGTAGACTTTTTTTCCAACACCGTGTGAGCGGATCACTACGGTGCTGCCCTCTGGAAGAGTTTTCAGTTCTTCTTCTGAAGCAACACGGACACCTTTCTTTTCCAGATCATTTACCACTTCTTCATTGTGGATGATGGGGCCCAGGGTAAAAAGCCTGTCCGGACAGCTGTCGATCAGTTCATATACCTTATCTACTGCACGCTGCACGCCAAAGCAAAAGCCTGCTGTTTTTGCAACTTTTACTTCCATGGTTTATTCCACCTTATCTTTGTAAATTCCAAGGATCGCAGCTACCACTTCATCAATGTTCATAAGAGAAGAATCCACAAGCACTGCATCCTCAGCCTGGCGAAGAGGAGAAATTTCTCTTGTCATATCCTGATGATCCCGGTTTTCAATGTCTTTCTTGATTTCTTCAAGATCAGCACTCTCGCCCTTGGCAAGATATTCATCATAACGCCTCTTAGCTCTGGTCTCCACGCTGGCAGTAAGATAAATCTTCACCTGTGCGTCCGGAAGAACTACAGTTCCAATATCCCTGCCATCCATTACCACATCGTTCTTTGCTGCCAGATTTCTCTGAAGATTGAGAAGATGTGCCCTTACCGCCGGGTTTGCAGATGTTTTGGATGCCATGTTTCCAACCTCTTCCGTACGGATATACTGATTTACATTCTCACCGTTAAGAATTACAACTTGCTCTCCATTTTCATATCGAATGGAAACCTCAGCGCTCTGACAGTTACCTGCAACTGCTTCCGCATCTGTTCCGTCAATTTCATTTCTCAGCAAATAAAGTGCAACGGCACGGTACATAGCGCCTGTATCTACATAAATAAAAGACAGTTCCTTTGCCACTCTCTTTGCAATTGTGCTTTTGCCTGCTCCTGCCGGCCCGTCAATGGCAATGTTACATCCCATTTTCTCTGTTACCTCCTCTTAAATCGCAGTTTTTTCACTTCTTACATTTATAACAGATTTTTATTCATTTTTCAATGCCATAGCTGCAAGATATGCGGTAGACCATGCAATCTGGAGATTATAACCGCCGGTCACTGCATCCAGATCCAGTACTTCTCCGATAAAATAAAGCTTCTTTACCCTTCTGGATTCCATAGTACCAGGCTGGATATCCTTCACAGAAACACCACCTCTTGTAATAACTGCTTCTTTATATTCTCCCATTCCATTGATGGTAAATGGGAAAGCTTTCACCAGTTCTTCAAAGTGCATTCTTTCTTCCCTGGAAATATCGTGTATCTTTTTTTCCGGAGAAATACCACCCAGTTCCAGCATGACAGGTGTAAGGGATGATGGAAAAAGTACGCCGATCACATTCTTAAACTGTTTGTTCTGTCCTGCCTCAAATTCCCGCAGAATTCTGGCATCCAGCTGTTCCATGGTAAGGGCAGGCTTCAGATCCAGATAAGCATTCAGCTCTCCGGATTTCTGCAGTTGTTTGCCAATATGTGCGCTTGCAGATAAAATCATGGGGCCTGTCACGCCAAAGTGGGTGAACATCATCTCGCCAAAATCCTGGAAAAGCACCTTTTTGCCTGACTTAATCGTAAGTTCAGAGTTTTTTAAGGAAAGTCCCTGAAGTCTTGGGATATAATCCTCTTTTGTCTTAAGAGGAACCAGAGACGGAGAAAGCTCCGTTACTTTATGGCCGGTTTCCTCTGCAAAGCGATAACCATCCCCTGTGGAGCCTGTTGACTGATAGGAAAGTCCTCCAGTGGCAACCAGAACATGGTCGCCCTCCATAAAACTTCCATCTGCCAGTTCTACACCGGTTACCTGGCTGTGATGTGCCTTTTTCTCATCCACGTCCGGTTCCTCATAAGGACTGACCTTCACATTTTTCACCTCTGTGCGAAGATGGATATATGCGCCAGCTTTCTTAAGTTCCCGTTCCAGACCGCGGATAATATCTGAAGAATGGTCAGACACAGGGAAAACCCGGTTACCTCTCTCTGTCTTCAGTGGAACTCCCGCTTCTTCAAAGAATTCCATTACGTCCTGGGGTGTAAAAGAATAGAAAGCACTGTACAGGAATTTCGGGTTAGACATAACTGCCCGGAACAGTTCTTCCGTGTCACAGTTATTTGTAACATTGCATCTGCCTTTTCCTGTAATATACACTTTCTTTCCAAGTTTCTCATTTTTCTCCAGAATGTGGACCTCATGTCCTGCCCTTGCCAGATAAACACCGGCCATCATTCCAGCAGCTCCGCCGCCTACGATCAATATTTTACTCATTTAGATACCTTTCATAAATCTGTTCGAAAACCTTTTTCTGCGGAATTCCCAGGTTGTGACCAGCCGCCCCTGGCGATATTTGCCCACTGTAGAATATTTTTTTCATACCGGATTCAAACAGTTTTGTGTATATTTTTTAAAAAGACACGTGCAAAAACCTTCTCTGCACGTGTCTTTCGTCGTAATTTCTATAGGATCAGCATATAACCTGTCCCATAGAAATCCTTATTCCTCACTGATTAAACCGGATATGCTCCGTTTTTGGTATCAGCAACAGTCTCATCCACCTTTTTCTCCTGAGCCTGACGATACTTGAAGAAGTCAGTAGCAACCTGTGGGAACAGTGCATAGGACAGAACGTCCTCATCCTGCTCTTTATACTGTGCCATCTCGCCTTCAAGTTTGCCCAGCTCATTCTCAAGAAGATCTGCCGGACGGCATGTGATCGGCTTCGTATCACCGATGCATTTCTTCTGAACTTCCGGATTGAATGGTTTTGCTGTAGCGCCATATTTTCCGCTGAGAACATCCTTTGTCTCTTTGGTAACCATCTTGTATCTCTCGCCCATGAGAACGTTAAATACAGCCTGTGTACCAACGATCTGGGAAGACGGAGTAACAAGCGGCGGCTCACCAAGGTCTTTACGCACACGCGGAACTTCCTCAAGAACATCATAGAACTTGTCTTCTGCATGCTGCTCTTTCAGCTGGGAAGTAAGGTTGGATAACATACCACCCGGTACCTGATACAGAAGAGTCTTAATGTTTACGCCAAGGTTCTTCGGATTCAGAAGGCCGCTCTCAAGAGCCTCGTCACGCATTGGACGGAAGTAGTCTGCGATCTCAGCAAGAAGCTGCTGATCAAATCCGGTATCATATGGAGTGCCTTTGAAGGTCTCAACCATAACCTCAGTTGCAGGCTGGGAAGTACCCAGTGCAAATGGAGACATTGCAGTATCGATGATATCAACACCAGCTTCAACAGCTTTTAAGTAAGTCATGGAAGCTACACCAGAGGTGTAATGTGTATGAAGATCGATCGGGATCTTAACAGTCTCTTTCAGGGCTGTAACAAGCTCAGTTGCCTTATATGGAAGAAGAAGACCGGCCATATCTTTGATACAGATAGAGTCTGCACCCATTTCCTCGATACGTTTCGCAATGCTTGTCCAGTACTCAAGAGTATAAGCATCACCAAGTGTATAGGAAAGAGCAACCTGTGCATGGCCATGCTCTTTGTTTGCAGCATGTACAGCAGTCTGAAGGTTGCGAAGGTCGTTCATACAGTCGAAAATACGGATGATATCGATACCATTTGCCAGAGATTTCTGAACAAAATACTCTACAACATCATCAGCGTATGGACGGTATCCAAGAATGTTCTGGCCACGGAAAAGCATCTGCAGCTTTGTGTTCTTAAATCCTGCACGTAATTTACGAAGTCTTTCCCACGGATCCTCATGAAGGAAACGAAGGCTTGCATCGAAAGTAGCACCGCCCCAGCACTCAACTGCATGGTAGCCTACTTTATCAAGTTTATCAACGATTGGAAGCATCTGCTCTGTTGTCATACGGGTTGCAATCAGGGACTGATGTGCATCACGCAGAATAGTTTCCACAATTTTAACAGGTTTTTTTTCAATTTCTGCCATAATTGTTCTCCTTATTTATTTAGTTCATCCGGACTTCCCGGTTTCACTATAGAAAGCCGGGAAAAATCCGAATTTCTGGTATCATTATTAGATTCCGTAAATAGCCATAAATGCTCCTGCAGCAACGGCTGTACCGATAACACCGGCAACGTTTGGTCCCATTGCATGCATCAGAAGGAAGTTGGATGAATCTGCCTCAGCGCCAACCTTCTGGGATACACGGGCTGCCATAGGTACCGCAGATACACCGGCGGAACCAATAAGCGGATTGATCTTGCCGCCTGTAAGCTTGCACATAACCTTTCCGAGCATAACACCGCCGAAAGTACCACATGCAAATGCCACAAGACCTAATACAACGATCTTCAAAGTGTCCACATTCAGGAATGCCTCTGCACTTGTGGAAGCACCAACAGATGTACCAAGAAGGATAACTACGATGTACATAAGTGCATTGGAAGCTGTCTCTGTAAGCTGTTTTACAACGCCGCACTCTCTGAACAGGTTACCAAGCATAAGCATACCAACCAGAGGAGCTGTTGTCGGAAGAATCATGCAGACAACGATTGTGATTACGATTGGGAAGAGGATCTTCTCAAGCTTGGATACAGGACGAAGCTGCTCCATCTTGATTTTACGCTCTTTCTCAGTAGTAAACAGTTTCATGATCGGAGGCTGGATGATCGGAACCAGTGACATATAGGAATATGCCGCCACGGCGATCGGTCCCATAAGAGCAGTCTGACCAAGCTTACCAGCAAGGAAAATGGAGGTCGGACCATCTGCACCACCGATGATGGAGATTGCTGCTGCTGCTTTTCCATTGAATCCAAGGAAGATTGCAAGGAAGTAAGCTATATAGATACCGAGCTGCGCTGCAGCACCCATCAGGAAGCTTTTCGGATTCGCGATCAGCGGACCAAAGTCTGTCATGGCACCTACACCCATAAAGATAAGGGAAGGAAGAATACTCCACTCATCAAGGATGTAGAAGTAATGAAGAAGACCACCAACACCGTTGGACATGTCTTCCGGATTTGCCATAATGTCCGGATAAATATTAACAAGGAGCATACCAAATGCAATGGGAACAAGCAGCAGAGGCTCAAATCCCTTTGCAATGGCAAGATATAAGAATACACAAGCAACCACGATCATCAGGTAGTTACCCCATGTCAGATTAAAAAATGCGGTCTGATGGATCAGGTTGGACAAAGTGTCTGCTACGTAAGACATCCTATTACCTCCCGACTTAGTTCATTGTTGCCAGGGTATCTCCATTTTCTACAGAGGCACCTTCTGCAACGTCAATGCTTGCAACGGTTCCGTCCTGAGGAGCTACAACCGGGATCTCCATCTTCATGGATTCCAGGATTACAATGTTGTCACCGGCTTTTACAGCCTGTCCAACGCTTGCTGCGATTTTCAGAACCTTTCCAGGTACGGAAGCTGCAACCTTAACTGCGCCTGCTCCGGCTGCTGCCTTAGGAGCTGCCTTCGGTGCCGGTGCTGCTTTCGGAGCTGCTGCAGGAGCTGCAGCTGCTGGTGCGGAAACGCTTCCTGTCTCTTCAACAGTTACTTCATATGCTGTTCCGTTAACGGTAATTGTATAACTTTTCATTTTAGGATCCTCCTGTATTTATCTCTTTTTACGATTGATTTTGCGGATGGAACGAACAACGAATCCATCTGTAGTGGTTCCCTCAGCTGCTGCAATTGCTGCTGCGATAACCGCGATCAGTTCTGTATCGTCTGCTTCTGCAGCTTCCACTGGTGCTGCCACCGGTGCAGGGGCAGGGGCTGCTGCAGCCTGAGCTTTTTTCTTTGCTTCCGGATTTGGGATGAATCTGAACAGATAGATCAGGAAGCTCAGGAAAATAAGAACGATGAATACGATTGCAATACCCATGATAGTATTCATAACAGCTCTTCTTAAGGTCTCAGCCATGGAATACTGTACATCAACAGTAAGGGATGTAGGTGTTCCTGTAGAAGCATCGAAAATATAAACGAAATTTGCATCTGCTTTCTCGAAGGAGACCGGTACAGTAACGGTATATCCATCGTCAGAAGCCTTCACCTCTGTCTCTCCGGTTCTCTCCTTTAAAGCCCCAACTTCATCCTTGGAGCCTGCCCATGCAGTCATTGCTCCAACAGTAAACTCATCAGATGACTTGGTATAATTCTCAATATCTTCATCACTGAGAGCAATGATGGTATCGGTAAGTCCCTCAGCGGTAGTGACCAGGGTCTGCTTTACCGTGTCATCAACCTCATCAGCTGCCCATACGGAGGATACTCCGGTAAGAGTGAGAACTGCCATCATGAGAAGTACTGTGCAAAGGGAGGATACTTTCTTAAAAATCTGTTTCATATGCTCCACCTCGCTTAGACCGTGCCGTGTTTCTTGGACGGACGTTCTTCCCTTTTTGTGAACAGCATTTCAAATGCACCGATCACATATTTTCTTGTATCAGCCGGGCTGATAATGGTGTCAACATATCCTCTTGCTGCTGCAGAGGAAACAGAGTTCTGAAGTTCTCTGTACTCAGCTGCTTTCTCAGTAAGAGCTGCTGCGTCATCGCCTGCATACATGATCTTGGCTGCAAGGTCTGCATCCATCATACCGATCTCTGCGTTCTCCCATGCGTATACCATGTCTGCACCGATTGCTTTGCTGTTCATAGCTGTGTAAGCGGTTCCAAATGCTTTGCCGATCACAACGTTAACCTTCGGAACAGTAGCGTCTGCAAATGCATGAACCAGTGCTCCGACAGATTTCGCCATCATCTTCTCGCCACATACAGTAGCCTTAAAGCCGTTTACATTTGTAAGAGTAAGTACCGGGATCTCGAAAGCGTCACAGAATTTTACGAACTCTGCTGCTTTTCTTGCACCGCGTGCACTAAGGGTACCATCAGACTCCCATACCTTTTTGCCTTCTACATCATAGCTCTCGCTTCTGTTTGCAACAGCACCAACGGTAGCGCCGTTCAGTCTGATAAATCCAACAGCAACACTCTTGCCGTAGTCAGCTTTTACCTCGAAGAACTGTCCGTTATCAGCGATTCTGGAAAGTGCAATGGCTGTGTCGCCTGTGCAGTTCTCAATATCCTCGCATACACGGTTCAGGTCGTCTGTGCACTCCATGTAAGAATCAGTGTCTTCGCAGTTAGATGGCAGATATGTTACGAGTTCACGGATTTTACCAAGGATCTCGTCCTCAGTACCGATTCCGTCTACAAGACCTGTCTCTTCGCTCTGGAATCTGGCAGAGGATGTGTCACATTTGGAAACGTGATTGCCTTCAAGGGCGTTCGGGGTGTTTACAAACAGTTTGCCTTTCTTCTCTTCAACAAATGTGAAGTCTGTCAGTGCCGGTACAAGTGCCATACCACCACCGCAGGTACCGAAGATACCTGTGATCTGTGGAATCAGTCCGGATGCCAGAGTCTGTTTCATATAAATTTCACCGAATGCTTCCAATGCGTCAGTTGCCTCCTGAAGACGGAGACCTGCACAATCGATCAGGCCGATCACCGGAGCACCGGTCTTCATAGCCATATCATAAAGTCTGGTAATCTTCTTGGCATGCATTTCACCAACTGTTCCGTTCAGTACGGAAACATCCTGGCTGTACACATACACCAGATTTCCATCGATTACACCATATCCGGTAATAACACCGTCTGAAGGTGCTTTTTTTTCAGTCATGTTGAAATCTGTATTTCTGGCTGTTACACTTTGGCCGATCTCAACAAAACTGTTCGCGTCAAGCAAAGAAGTGATTCTTGTGCCCGCTAAACTTTGTGTTGCGTTACTCATTCTTTCTTGCCCTCCATTTTATAATAATTTAAAAGTATAACCAAAAATTCTGCCGATTCTAATTGTACATTTTTTCACACAATTTTTCAATAGTTTTCCGTGTTTTTATGCAAAAAAATCCCTCGATTTTCGGGGGATTTTTTTATATATCATACATATTCCGTCAGGCTTTTTAGTGAAAAAAGTCATGAAACACCTTGTTTGCACACCATAAATAGGTGATTTTGACGATATTGCGATCTGCTGTCACAAAATAGTTATCCAGGACAAGTTCTCCAAGGCTAAAAGTGACCTGACCAATTTTCTGCCCCTTTTTCACAGGCGCTGTCAAATTTTTCTCAATACGCAGACGACAGGTAATCTTTTCCCCTTCTTTCAGAAGGATCTGCTTCTTTTTGTCAGAATCGGATGCCTGGATCTGTCCATTTATATATGCATCTGCGAAACCTGTCCCGATTTCTGTGAAAATTTTCCCGGAATTTTCCTGGTTTTCTTTACCAGATTCTTTCCCGCTGCTTTCGTCAGTCCCATCCTTTACTGGTATAGCCGGAATCTCCGGCTCCTGCCAGTAGGTTTCCTTGTGAAAATTTGCTTTGCCATATTCCAGCAGTTTCATGGCATCTTTCCATTTATATGTCTTATTATTCGGCCAGCCGCAGCCAAGAAGGGAAATAATAAATTTTCTTTCCTCATTTTCACAGGCTGCCACATAACAATAACCCGCATTTCCTGTAAAACCTGTTTTTCCTGAAATGGCGTCCGGAGTCATATCAAGAAATGCATTTGCATTATGGACAGAAAACTGACGTTTTCCTGAAATATCAGAAAAAGAATAATCCCTGGTCTGTGTAATATGAAGAAATGCTTTATTTTTCACCGCATAGCTCATGATCAAAGCCAGATCTCTTGCGGTAGTCTGATGAATGCCTCCTGCATCTGCACTGTCAAGACCGTTCGGCGTAACAAAATGAGTGTTCGTGCAGCCAATCTCCTTTGCTTTTGCATTCATCATTTTTGCAAACCCTTCCACAGAACCGCCAATGTGTTCAGCAATTGCCACGGCCGTATCATTATGGCTTTTCAACATTAAAGAATAAAGAAGATCTTCCAGGTAATACTGCTCCCCTTCCTTTAAATTCAGCTTTACTTCTGGTTGAGAGGCCGCATTTTCTGACACCATTACATAATCATCACCGGAGCCCTTCTCCAAGGCAAGGATACAGGTCATTACCTTTGTGGTACTGGCATTCGGACGAGCTATATAGCCCTCTTTTTCGTACAGTACCCGGCCAGAATCCCCATCCATAAGAACTGCGGATAAGGCATAGAGATTTCCAGGTCCGTCTGTTTCTTTCATATCAACAGCTGCCGGTATCATCTGCACAATGGAGCTGACAGCCTTTTTTTCGTCTGTGCCAGTGCTTCCTGACACCTGGCCAGCAGTGCATAAAACAAGTACAAAAGTCAGTGTAAGACAAAAGAATCTGTATCTGCTTTTCATAGTCCACCCCACATTCCGTTTATAGTATTTTACGCGAACCTGTCCCAAACTATGCAAAGCTCACTCTACAAGTTTTACCTGATAAAAAGAACAGGTATCTTACAGAAATACCTGTCCCTGAAATTGGTTCAATTTTCAATTTGTATATCACAGCTAACCATTGTAAGTCAGATCCCATCGCTCAGACAACAGCCTGTCCTCCTGGGAAAGCTGATACAGCTCCAACAATTCTGCCGGTGCCTCTTTCACCTCTTTTTCAAACAATGTATTCAGCTGTTCCACAGGTTCCCTGCTGCCACCTGCCGGCTGAGCCATCATATAGTGATCGATCAAAGCAGACTGTGCTCTTCTTCCTCCAAGGCTGGAAAGCTTCGACAAGCGCGCCCGTCTTGTCCCGCCATCGTCACATACCAGCAGATTTGTCATAAATTTCATCAGTTTAAGGCTCAGAAGAATATCTCCTGTTTTTACAAGAGGAAAAGCCTTGTGGATTTCCGCTGCATTTTTGCGTTTTGCTTTGATACAATCAGAAGGATAAAAGGCATATGGATTTTTTCCATTTTCTTCCATAAGGAAGCGGTCAAATTCAATTTCCAGAAGGCTGTGGGAAATCCTGCCCTTATCATTCATTTCATTTACAAAAGGATGACAGGAAGAGTCCAGAAGATAATGACAGCCAAAGCCAAGAAGATAGGCAAGAAGTGCCTCATCACCAGTCTCTCTGACCTGCGCCATTCCCTGGGTAAAAAAAGCCCGGGCTTTTTCTTTGTGCATACGGTATCCTACACTGCTTACGTGATTCTTAAAAATAAAATAATAGAAGAAAATATCCGGTCCGTGAAGACCGATCCGATACAGTTCACCGTTTTTCCGAATAATTTCTTTCACTTGATCGGGCAATTGTCTGTATACTTTCTGACCAAACAAATCATGTGCATATGTTGTGGGCATTTTTTCTCTCCTGTCTTATCGCCTGCAGTTTATCTGCGGCTTACTTGTCCTGTTTCATTGTCTGCAGTTTATCCGCGGCTTACTTGTTCTGTTATATCGTCTGCAGTTTATCTGTGGCTTACTTGTCCTGTCTTATATATCCAGCTTCAGCTGTACTTCCTCTTCGGCCTCAGCCTTAAAATCCGCCATTTTTACCGGATCCACAGCCGGCAGCTCTTCCAGACCCTGCACACCAAATGTGCGAAGAAATTCTTCTGTAGTGCCGAAAAGGATCGGCCGTCCAGGTGCATCAAGACGTCCAAGCTCCTTTACCAGATTATACTCAACCAGCTTATTTACTGCATGATCGCTTTTTACTCCCCGGATCTTTTCAATCTCAGCTTTTGTCACAGGCTGCTTATAGGCAATAATAGACAGCGTTTCCAGCATAACATCTGTAAGGGCAGGTTTCTTAGGCTGCATGGCAATCCGGATCAGACAGCCATAGTAATCCCGTTTGGTGCACAGCTGATAAGAGCCTTCCAGCTCAATGATCTGGATTCCCCTTCCCTCATCCTTATATTTATCCATCAGATTATGGAGTAATTTTTCTGTAGTCGGCTTATCCTGCTGAATTGCTTTCGCAATCTGACCTAATTCCACAGATTCACCCATCGCAAACAGAATTGCCTCAACGGCACCTTCTAATCGTTTAATTTCCATATACTATCCTTCTTCCTCTGCAAACTCTGTCAGATTCTTCCAGGTTTCTGGCTCCGTCACAACATTGATCTGGATGTCATCAAAGATCTCTTCCTGAACCACATGAATGTGTCCCATTTTTATCAGTTCCAGAACAGAAAGGAAGGTAACGATTACCTGTACTTTGGAGCACTGCTTTTTCAACAGGTCCCGAAAGCTGAATTTCCTGTGAGTCTTTGCAAATTCTTTCATCTCCAGCATTTTATCAGAAAGACTGACTTCTTCCTTCTCGATTTTTCCAAACTGGCTTCGGATAGGGTCCCGTCTGTCGTCCTGCCGCCTGATGATCGACTGGTAAATGGCGTTTAACTTCTCAAGAGTAAGACCAGCCAGAAGTTCTGAGGGATCCACTGGTTCCCGGTACTGAAGCACCTCCCTTGGCACATCCGGCTCACGGAAATAGACGCCGCTGGCATCGTCCATCTTGTCCTTCAGCTCATAAGACATATATTTATACATCTTATATTCCAGAAGTTTCTGAACCAGCTCCGCTCTGGGATCCTCTTCTTCTCCTTCTTCATTGATCTCTTTTGGAAGAAGCATCCGGCACTTGATATCCAGAAGCGTAGCGGCCATGACCATAAACTCACTCATAATACCAAGGTCTTCTTTTTCCATAGCGTGAATGTATTCCATGTACTGATCCGTAATCTCCACAATCGGTATATCATAAATATCAATTTTATTTTTATCAATAAGGTGAAGGAGCAGATCAAGCGGTCCTTCAAAAACATTCAGTTTTACGGGAATTGCCATGCGCTTTCCTCTCTCCCTTACGGTTTCATTTCTATAAAAATCAGCTCTCTTGGATTATGGATCCGAAGAGGCACTGTGTGTTCCCCAAGACCTGCACTTACGATCATACATTTGCCATTTTTGTAAAAATCGCCGCAACAGTATTTGGGAAAAGGTATAAACTGAGAGCTGATGGCTCCCACATGTCTGGAAAAACGGAGCACACCGCCATGGTAATGTCCAGACAGGATCAGGTCTGCACCCCAGCGGAAATAGGTTCTGCCATATTTGGGGTTATGGGCAAGCAGAATATTTATGGTCTCCGGATCTGGCTTTCCCATAAGCTCTTCCATTTTTTCAGAAGTGAGCTTCGGGGAAAAAGGCTTATGATAGTATTCCAGTGGAAGTTCCAGTCCATTTACCACAAAGGAATTGCCAGCCAGAACAACTTTGTTCTTCTCATTTGCCAGGAAACAGATTCCTTTTTGTTTCAATTCTGCCTGATATTCCAGATACTCATTCCGATAAATGTGCTCTTTGGCCTTCATTTTGGTTTCGTGATTTCCCATGGCGTAAAAAATAGGAAAGTTCTTCGCCAATGTACAAAGCAGCTTCCTGGCGGTTTCCAGGGTGGAAGGATCCATCCGAACCACCATGTCTCCGGCAAGAAGAATGGCATCAGGGGCATATTCCTGGATTTTTTTCAGCAAAGTATTGTTCTCTTCGCCGAAAATGCTTCCGTGAAGGTCTGCAAGAACAGCAAAGCGCACGCTTTTTTTTATTTTCGGGTTATGGACTTCATAGGTTGCAGTTCGAAATTTTTCCATAAATCTCCTTAAATACTTTGTAATTTCCAGAGCGTGTTTGAAAAAGGCCTTCTGCAATCTGCACGCCCCAGGCCCTGCTTACTTTCCAAATCCACAATTGGGGAAGGTACAGACTTTGCAGCTCAGGCAGAGACCGCCTTCTCCGTATGCAGCAACTTCTTCCGGGAAAATTTCATCGTCTGCCATGATTCTTGGCAGAACCAGGTCAAATACAGTGCGCTTCGCATACATGACACATCCGGGAAGGCCAAGGATCGGGATGCGTTTTCCCTCTTTCTCATAGTAAGCGATGAGAAGCATGGCTCCTGGCAGTACCGGTGCACCGTAAGTAACAACTCTGGCTCCTGTATCACGGATTCCTCCAGGTGTACGGTCATCTGGATCTACACTCATGCCGCCGCTGCAGACTACCATATCTGCACCCTGGTTAATAAATTCCATAATGTCGGCTGTGATCTGTGCCTTGTCATCTCCCGGAGTCGTCTGACCGATCACCTCAGTGGGGTACTCGGAAAGCTTTTCTTTTAATACAGGGGTAAAGGTATCCTGAATCAGACCTTTTTTTACCTCGCTTCCAGTTGTAACGATCCCAACTTTTTTGAGGTGATAGGGAAGAATGGAAAAAATCGGTTCCGGTCCAGCAGCTTCCACAGCTTTGTCCATTTTTTCTTTTTCGATTACAAGAGGGATGATCCTGGTGCCAGCCAGTTTATCTCCTTTTTTTACCGGGAAGTCCCCGTGGCGGGAAGCGATCATCATCTCCCCCAGAGAATTCACTGCCAGAAGGGCATCTCTGCGGATTTTCAGAACTCCATCCTCGTCTGCTACCAGTTCGATCTTGCCTTCTTTCACATCAGTTCCATGCATGGAATCTCCTGCACAGATTTTATACAAGATATCAGCGCCCTCATTTTCATGAAGAATGCCTTCTTTCTTTTCCCACACAAAAAGATGTTCTTTTCCAACAGAAAGGAGCAGCGGAATGTCCTCTTCTTTCACAATATGTCCTTTGGAAAACAGAACGCCTTTCTTCTCATCCTTTATAATCTGTGTAATATCATGGCAGAGGATCTGGCCCACTGCGTCTTCGGTTCTTATTTCTTTCATTCTGCAATTCATCCTTTCGCATATAATTGCTGTTTACGATCACAATCCGGCTTTGCAAAGTTTCGCATATACGCCGTCCTTCTCCATCAGCTCCTGATGTGTACCTTCTTCTGCAATTCCATCTTCGGTCAGCACCAGGATCCTTCTGGCATTGCGGATCGTGGAAAGACGATGGGCGATCACAAAGGTGGTTCGGTCTTTGGCAAGACGTTCCAGAGATTGCTGCACTACCTTCTCACTTTCGTTATCCAGGGCGGATGTTGCCTCATCAAAAATCAGGATCGGCGGATTCTTCAGAAAAGCTCTCGCAATGGAAAGACGCTGTTTCTGTCCTCCGGAAAGCTTCACGCCGCGCTGTCCAATGTCTGTGCCATAGTTATCCGGCATTTCCATGATAAAGTCGTGGGCATTGGCAAGCTTGGCTGCGCGGATAACTTCCTCATCGGTAGCGTCCGGACGGCCATACCGGATATTTTCCATAATGTTTCCTGCAAACAGGTATACATCCTGCTGCACAATGCCAATCTGATTACGAAGATCCTTCAGTTTGATCTTTCGGATATCTTTTCCATCCAGATAAATGGCACCGGATGAAACATCATAAAATCTGGGGATCAGGCTGCAAAGGGTAGTCTTTCCAGCTCCGGAAGTGCCTACAAGGGCAACATAGTCACCGGGCTTTACCTCCAGATTTACGTTGGAAAGTACTTTTTCATTGTGGTCTTCATAGTGGAAAGAAACATTCTCGAAGCGGATATCTCCTTTTACATGATCCATAGAAACTGCATCCGGCGCATCCTCAATATCCGGCGCAATGGACATCATTTCCAGGAAGCGGTCATAACCACTGTAGCCGTTCTGGAACTGCTCGGTAAAGTTTACCAGCTTGGTAACCGGCTCTGTAAAATTGTTAATATACAAAAGGAAGGTCACAAGATCTGTGGCGCTTAAATCTCCTGCCGCCAGGAACATGGCTCCGGAAACCAGTGCAGTAACTGTGATCAGCGTGGTAAACGCATCCATGCCTGCATGATAACCTGCCATATAGCGGTAAGTCACACGCTTGGAATCCACAAAACGCTCATTTCCTTTACGGAATTTCTCAATCTCGCGCTTCTCATTTCCAAAAGATTTTACCACACGGATTCCGGAAAGACTGTCCTCGATCTGGCTGTTGATCTCGCCCATGCGCACACGGTTTTCCTTAAATGCACTTTTCATCTTTTTATTATAAATCAGTGCATAGATCAGCATAATAATTACAACTGCGAAGCACAGCAGCGCCATCTGCGGCTTCACATTCATAAGAATGATCAGTGCTCCGAACAGCTTGATCACTGAGATCAGAATATCCTCCGGTCCATGGTGGAGAAGCTCTGTAATATCAAAAAGATCACTTGTGATCCTGGAAAGAAGCTGGCCGACCTTCTGATTATCATAAAATGCAAAAGAGAGCTTCTGGTAATGGCTGAATATCTCGTTTCGCATATCATGCTCAATATAAGCGCCCATCATATGTCCATAATAGGTAATAAAATAACGGCTTCCAAGCTGCACCAGGATCAGTACCAGCATTCCCACCCCGATTTTCAAAATCATGGTCTTCGCTTCATCCGCTGACATTTCACTTATGGAATTCATAATATAACGAACCATCAGTGGAATGACAAGTGTCACTGCTGCCCCAAGGAATGCAAAAAAAAGATCTGCAAAAAACAGTCCCTTATATGGTTTATAATAGCCTGCAAGCATCTTTAATCTGCCAGGCTGTTTTTTCTCTTGTTTCATATGATTTCCCTCCGCTTTTGCTGCTATATTTTTGTAAGACATCAGCAAAAATTTTCATACAGAGTTTATTATAAACCGACGAGGACTGTTTTGTCAAAATGCTTCTGTAATTTGTATAACTATTTTTAGAGGCAAAGGCGAAAATCAGGTTTTCCTGCCATACTACGTTCTTTACAATAGCTTTAATAGCTTTTCCAGACAGTTTTTATAGGTTGCTTTTTCTATAGTTTCAGAAAAAAGAATGTTCACCTCTCCAAGCTTTTGTCCATTCTGGTAATACTCCAGGGTACCGGCAACATCGCCTTCTTTTACAGGCGCCTGGACCTGAGTTTCCAGATTCAGTTTCCGTTCCACTTCGCCTATGGTTTTGCCGTCGGTGCTCAGATACTGGAAGTTCTTTTCATATTTTATTTCTGTAGTAGGTTTGGTTCCTTTTCGGACCTCTATCTGGGGAAGCTTTTCGGGATTTTCATCCGTGTAAAAGCTGCATTTTGAAAAACCGTAGTTCAGCATGGCAGCGGCGTCCTTGAAACGAACTTTGTAATCGGGTGCTGCCATAACTACAGAAATCAAGGTAATGTTATTTCGGGACGCCACAGCAGATACGCAATACTTTGCCAGACTGGTACTTCCAGTTTTCAGACCGATGCATCCGTCGTAGCTTCGAAGGAGTTTGTTAGTGTTCGTTAAGCAAAACTCTTTGGAGCCTTGTCTGGTCACATGAGTAATATTTTCCATCCATATAGAAGAGTACTCCAGGATCTTCGGATATTTGGTGATCAGCTCCCGGCTCATAATGGCAATGTCCCGGACAGTTGTGTAGTGATCTGTGGATTCTGTCAATCCACAGCAGTCTACAAAATGGGTATTCTCCATTCCAAGCCCTGCTGCCCGCTCATTCATCTGCCGCACAAATTCCTGCTCGCTGCCTCCAATATGCTCTGCCATTGCTACACTGGCGTCATTTCCAGAGGCGATCACAATGCACTTGATCATAGTCTCCACGTCCTGGGTTTCTCCTTCCTCCAGAAATACCTGGGAGCCACCCATAGATTTCGCATAGGCACTGGTGGTTACCAGATCATCCATTTTCAGTGTACCATTCTCCAACGCATCGAAAATCAGGATTAACGTCATAATCTTTGTAATACTCGCTGGACTTCGCCTGGTATCCGAATCTTTTTCGTAAATTACAGTGCCTGTACTGGCCTCCATTAAAAGAGCAGAAGGTGCCTGCACAAGCGCATCATCAGGTGCTGCTGGCTCCGTGGTTTTTTCTTGTTCTTCCGGGGATGCAGCGGTATTATCACTTGTAAAATTTTCTGCCCTTTCATTCAACGATATATCTGCTTTCCCATATACAATCCGACAGCCAGTTCCCACCATGAGACTGGCCAGCAAAATAGGTAAAACCGCCTTTCTTATTGCCTTTCCAAGCATAGGATGTCTCCTCAAAAATAAGTTCTATTCTATTGTAAAGCGGTCACCATAATTTTATTACTATAATCTCAGAATGCAAAAGCATCACCAATCTGCAAATATTTCCATGACTTCTCCACGTAAAAAAGTGGAGTTTACGAATTTTCTTCCTCATCTTCCAGGATCCGCAGCCCGGCTGTGCTGGTTACGGGGAGGGAAAATACGATGGTTCCTGCTTTGGAGGTGAGACCGGCTTTTTCCATGATAGCACTCATAATGGCATTTTTCTGTTCTGATTTTGCCACAATGAAGATCACCTCTTTTTCGGAAACCAGGGAAACGCCAAGAAACTGTTCGGCGCGCTTCATTCCTACCCCTTTTCCATGAAGAACGGTACCGCCGGTTGCGCCACCCTCCTCTGCTGCTTTCATCACCTGGGTGTTATATCCGTAATTGGCAATTGCCACGATCAGTTCATGCTTTGTCTCTTTCAATGTACCTTCCTCCTCTCTTACAAACTCCTGTCCCTGAATGAGAAATCCCAATTCCCGTTTGCCGCCAATGCTGCTCATGGGAATGGTAAATGCAATCCCAGTTCCGGGCACGTCGATCCGCAGCTGGTTCTGCAAGCCCTTTTTCACCTTTTTCCAGGTAGCTTCTGTCACAAAGTGAAAACAGATGCTTTTCTCATCATCTTCTAATCCCATATAGTCAAGGATGGAGCTTGAGGCAGTTCCCATACCAAGGGAAACCGTTCCTACTTCTATCTGATTTTCCCGGTAAAGTGCTGCAAATTTCGACATGTATTTTCGGTTGGTGATGGTAACCATCATGTATAATTCGCTCATAGACGATTCCTTTCTTTATAAAGTTCGTTGCTGTTCATAATCTTCCCTGAGTGTACCCAATCATCATTCCTATAATCTGTACTTCCACTTTGTGCCACACAAAAATGGCATCTATTAGGTCTTCCTAACTATAATTGTTCATTTATAATGTGTTTGAGTCAACACTCAATCCCTATTTTCTTAATTTTCTATAACTCTATAATTTCTGTGTCTTCCAGTTCTTCAAACAGTTCCGCCACTGGTATAGCTTCCACTGGTATTTTGTCCGCAGGCAAATTCTTCCCCTTGCCTCCAAGCTCGCCGCCTTTTACCCGATAAACCAAGCCTAGCACCTGCAAAGTAATAAGCGGCGTCATAGCAACCATTGCCACTACGCCAAAAGCATCTGTCACAATATTTCCACCCACAGCTTCACAGGCTCCCTGCGCCAGCGGAAGGAGAAAGGTGGCTGTCATAGGTCCAGAGGCAACACCACCAGAGTCAAATGCAATAGCCGTAAAAATTTTGGGAACAAACAGGCTGAGGATTAAGGCAATGGCATAACCTGGCACCAGAAAACAGAAAATGGAGATTCCAGTCAGCACCCGGAGCATGGAAATCCCAACAGAGACTGCCACACCCACAGACAGACCAATCTGTATGGATTTCCCGGAAATCGCACCGTCAGTCAGCTCCTCAACCTGCTTCATCAGCACATATACCGCAGGCTCGGCTTTTACAATAAAGTAACCGATCACCATTCCAAGAGGCACAAGAATCCAGTTATAAGGCAAATTTCCCAATACCATCCCCAGGTAATTTCCAGCTGGGATAAAGCCTACATTTGCCCCGGTAAGAAACAGAACAAGTCCTATATATGTATAAAATAAGCCGATACAGATTTTGATCAGCACAGTTTTATTCAATTTCAGCGAAACAATCTGGAAAATTCCGAAGAAAGCAATAATTGGGAAAAGGGATACAGCGATCTCTTTAAAATATTTTGGCAGTGCAACTGCAAATAATTTTCCCAGTTCTATCGAATTTTCCACTTCAGAAACCACTTCCAGCGCAGCGCTGCCTTCCGTGTGGTACAAAAGTCCCAGAATCAGAACTGCCAAAATAGGTCCAATGGAGCATAGAGCCACAAGCCCGAAACTATCATCTCCGGCATGTTTATCATTACGGATGGATGCAATACCAACACCCAATGCCATAATAAAGGGTACCGTCATAGGTCCAGTGGTCACTCCACCGGAATCAAATGCCACTGCCAGAAAATTCTCAGGAACAAACATGGCTAATACAAATACTAAAATATAGAAACTGAATAACAATGGCGGCAGCGCAATTCCAAAAAGGATACGCAATAAGGCCACAACAAGAAACGCACCAACACCAAGTGCCACAGATAAGATCAGCACCAGATTGGGCACAGAAGAAACCTGTTCTGCAAGAACCTGCAGATCTGGTTCAGATATTGTGATAATAAAGCCCAGAATAAAACCGATAATTATAATAAAGCCTAACTTTTTCGTGCGAAGCATACTGCCTCCCACATGTTCTCCCATGGGCGTCATGGATAATTCTGCTCCCATGGAAAAAAAGATCATTCCCAGGATCACAAGCACAGATCCTACCAGGAATTCCACCAGGATGCCCGGAGATAACGCAGCCACGGTAAAACCAAGTATAAAAACGATCAGTACAATGGGAATCACTGCGCTGATGGATTCTCTGGCTTTCTCCCTGGCTTTTTCCTTTAAGACGGACTGATGGGACTGAAGTTCTCTGATTAATTTTCTTTTTTCCACATATACCTCCATTTCTGAATATTTCACTGTAGTTGCCTGGAGCGTGTTTGAAAAGGCATTCTATCATCTATACGCTCCACTTTGATGCCTGATATGGGTTATTGTAACATTTTCCCATAGGGTTAGTCATCTATAAAACAAAGATATATTCTTAATTTTTTGTAAACTGACTGCATAAACAAAAAAACAACCAGAATTTAATATAGACCTAGCTATATTTCTTCCGGTTGTTTTACATCAATATATTTTCAACAGATATCATGCAATTTCGGATTTTATCAGCCCGTGATCACACCGCCGCCAATGACTACGTCTCCATCATAAAGCACAGCTGCCTGCCCTTTGGTGATAGCTCGCTGGGGCTCATCAAAAATGATGTGTACACTATGTTCTCCAGTAACTTTTACAGTTGCCCACTGCTCCTTCTGGCGGTAACGAACCTTGGCTTTGGCGCGAAATTCTGCCGGCGGGGTATCAAAGGAGATGAAATTAAAGTCTTCCACATCCAGTTCGCGATGGAACAAATCCTCATTATCTCCCAAAATCACGCGGTTCTCTGCCGGACAGATTTTGGTAACGTAAACCGGCTTCCCGGCTGCAATACCAAGCCCCTTTCGCTGACCTACCGTGTAGCCAATAATTCCTTTATGATGCCCAAGCACATTTCCGTCTTTATCTGTAAAATCGCCTGCCGGATAGTCTTTTCCTGTAAACCGGCGGATAAATCCAGCATAATCCCCATCTGGGACAAAACAGATATCCTGGCTGTCCGGCTTATCTGCGTTATAGAAATTCTGCTGGTCTGCGATCATGCGGGTCTGATGTTTATTCATGTCTCCAAGTGGAAACATGGTGTGTGCCAGCTGCTCCTGAGTAAGAGAGTAAAGAACATAACTCTGGTCTTTTGCAGGGTCAGCTGCTTTTTTCAGAAGATATCTTCCATCTTCCCGCTTTTCAATTCTGGCATAGTGTCCGGTTACTACATAGTGACAGCCTAATTCTTCTGCACGATGGTAAAGGCTGTTGAATTTCAGGTAGCGGTTGCAGTCAATGCAGGGGTTGGGAGTTGCACCGTTTTCATAGGCTGCTACGAAGCGGTCCATAACTTGTTTTTTAAAATCTGCGGTGAAATTAAACACGTAATACGGGATTCCAAGATTATGTGCTACGCTCCTTGCATCCTCCACATCATCCAGAGAACAGCAGCTTTTTTTGCGGCTCACACCGGCATCTTCATTCTGGAAAAGCTTCATGGTGACACCGATGCAGTCATATCCATGCTCCTTCATCAGGTAAGCGGCCACTGAAGAATCTACGCCGCCACTCATGGCGATCAATGCTTTTTTCATATTGTCTGATTCCATATTTATACCTCATAAAAACTGAAAACTATTACTATTTAATGTGTTTAAGTCCCAGCCGACACACAGCATTTGGGCAATGTGTATTACTCCAGCGAGCCATTT
>OGOG01001403.1_pt1 | contig 23707 bp, 20 predicted proteins | sample 1552581 | NCBI WGS metagenome assembly OGOG01 (sample SAMEA2580152, study PRJEB22360) | human gut metagenome | biome: human gut; feature: human-associated habitat; material: faeces | place: Denmark | collected 2008/2010 | reverse complement strand
GTCCGGTCTTCTTCCTGCGATAGGACAGGAGGCCATTCTTCAGGTCGGACTTCTTCAGGTAGGCCATATCCACGAATGACATGCCACGGGTATAGAACGAGAAGAGAAACATGTCCCTTGCAAAATCCAATACTGATTTGGACGGCAGGTCAAGTTTCTTTATCTTCCTGACCGCCTCAATCGGTATGGCCCGCTTGACGGTCTTCTCCATACCAGTATAGACACCCTTAAACGGGTAACGCTGTCCGGTCAGCCTTTTCTCCACGGCACGGTTGTAGGTGGCACGGAGGATGCGGTTGTAGAAAGATATGGTGTTCAAGGAAACGCCCTGTCTTTTCAGACAAGCCTCGTATTCCATCATCAGTTCGGAATCGATCTCGTCCAAGAAGACATCCCGACCTTCCCTAAACCGCATGAAGCTGCCCATTGCCGATGTGTAGGTCTCCGATGTGCGTGTCTTGCCCAACTGTTCCAAACGGGCAATGACCTCCTCCATGAAACGAAAGAAGGATTGGTCATCTGCCGCCTCATGGTATTTTTTCACGATATCATCCGCTGTAAAATCGGTTTCATCACTTTCCAGCCTGCCGGTTATTACATTTAAGCGTCTCACATCCCGTGTTATGCGCTCACCAATGTCACAGAGAAACGCCTCTCTGCTGTTGTTTGCAATAATCACGCACGATTTATTTTCATCCCATTCCTTCCTGAAAATACGGTAATTTGTCCTTATCTGGCGGATTACACGTTTGTAGACGATTTGGTAGTAGATTGTCCCTTCCTTGCCCGCAACAACCGAGGGACGAAATTTCACTTTAATACTTGTCATAAACTTACGGTTTTGATTTTTTGCTTGGGTTATCCTTTGACAGTTCCTGCTTATCCTTAATAAATTGGGATTTGTTCTCTTGCTCCTTTACAGCCTGCTCTTTTAAGCGTGCTTGCTCATTAAGGGCGGTTTGCTTCCACAGTGCTTCCTCGTAAGTTTTCACATCCTTACGCATTTGGCTTATCTTCCCATTATTACCATTGAGTTCCAAAATGTCCCTCAATGTAACCATCCGTTCGGGCAACACTTCACCTTTCATTTTGATGTAGCGGTACTTCAGATCGTTGTCAGTATGCTTATAGTTCGGTCTTGACACGAAATAGAGTGCTGATATTAACGAATCTACAAGGAGAACAATACTGATGACGATTGCCAAATCCCATTTAGTTTCGAGAGCGAAAGAGTGTCTAACCTCGTTGATGTTATGCTGTATGTTTGCCTCGTCCATCTTCCGAGCAGTCTGTACCAACAACTTTTTGATTTCCTCTAAATCCGGTTGTTCCCTCTGGATTATCTCTCCTATCTGGTTGTTGATAGCGTTTAAGTCACCTGCTATGGTTTCGGTAAACATCATCAATTTAGTCGCGGTATGCTCTTGCCTGTTGCTTTTTTCAATCAATGCCTGGATAAGGGTAATATCTATGTTTGCATTGACCGTTCGCGGTGTCAGTTGGCACTTGCCGATGGTCAGCAGTTCATCTAACATTACAATGATGGGTTCCATATTTTCTTTCATTATAGTTGCTTTTAAGTTAAATCTTGAATCCTATGTGAAACTCAAACATTCTTGGCTTTCAGCTATTTCTTCTTTTGGCAAGCGGTTGTCCATCCTGGCGAGCCGCTTTATATATTTATACATAAGTTTGATTACAATGCTATGTATACAAACTATGAATCATTACGCACAACAAATAATAGTTTAAACTGTTTTCATGTCATATCGGAAATGAAACGTGATGTCACTATATGATATGTGTAGACGATGTTATGGCAGTATGTTTTTCTTGTATTCATTTGCTGTATGAACAAAGACGGGAGTTTATGAATCGCTCACCCCCAACATAATCGAAACAACAAGTTGCCACTTATTCAAAACGCTTGAAGTAATGATCGAATGGGCATTATATTAGCGACGTGAAACGAAAAACATGTGTAATTATAAATATATAGAAGCAATGGAAATAATCTGTTTTGAGAAAAAGGTCTTCTAGGAATTTGCCAACAAGATCGAGCAGTTTATCCTGCGAGTATCAAATCTGCCACACCTGAAAAGTGAGAATAAAGCAATCGAATAGTCTGCCCATTAAGATGTCTGCCGGAAATTGAAAATCAGCAAGCGGACATTGCAGACCTTGTGTGATAATGGAATGCTTGCTATGCCAAAATCAGTAGCCGTACCTATTATTTGCCTGAAGACGTGGAACGTGTTGTCACCAAGGTGGAAGACAGACGCAGAACTTTGAGCGAGTATCAGGGGAACGGCACACTTCCGTACCATGTTCTCGGCAATAAGGCCTTGTACAAGAGAAGCAAGATTGAGCAAGCATTGAAACAGGAGTGCAGAGGCACATACCAAGACTTGGGATAACTCCCTGTCTTTTCGTCAGTCCCTCATTCCGTTGCTAGTCTGCGTTTTCAAATACAATATTGAAAGGAGAAAAGGTCTTCGGGCTGCATATGCTCTGAAAAAGAAAGATCCTGACCGAAACAACTTGCCGCCACGACCTTTCCGCTTTCATATAAAGGCTGTGTTTACCTTTGCGGATAAGCCTTCGGAAATGAGTGAATGACGAAATGGAAAAAATTGTAAGAATCAAGCATTGTGCCCTTTATTTCATAAAGAACTTGCTGAAAAACAATATCTGGTAATCAATTGAGTTATTCCAATACTCACCGGTATGCCCTCCAGGACGAGTAATGAAATCATGATCGATCTTCCTACCCAATAAACGCTTATGCAAATCTTTATTGACCTCTAGGAAGAAGTCCGCTTCGCCACAGTCGATAATTAATGCCAAATCCCCGTTTTCTATCTTATCAAGCTGGTTAATAACCGTATAGTCATCCCACCTTTTTTTATTTGCAGCCATTTCACCTAATTGTTTCGACATTTCCCAGTTCTGGGGGAACGGTCGGATATCGACACCTCCACTGGTACTTCCGGCAGCTCCGAACACATCTTTATGACGGATTGCATTCCACAATGCACCGTGACCGCCCATGCTCAGTCCCGTAATAGCACGCCCTTTCCGGTTGGCAATCGTATTGTAATGTCCGTCGATATAATCTATCAATTCCGAAGAGACAAATGTCTCATAACGACAGTCCTTGTTGATCGGGCTGTCCCAATACCAGCTTTTACTGCCATCAGGACAAACAAAGATAATCCCTTTCTCATCTGCAATCTCCGGCAGGTTAGGCTTCACTTGAATCCAGTTCTTTTCATTTCCTCCAAAACCATGCAACAAATACACTACCGGACAGGCGATCGCATTCCTTTCCATAGCTATATCAGGAGTGACGACAATTACTTTTATATCTTTATTCATCGAAGGACTTTTCACCAGCAAGGTATCTACCTTCGCAGCATAAGACGAAAGTACCAGCAACAAAAGGCTGGCAATCAATAAAGTTTTTCTTTTCATGGCTTGTATTATGTGTTTTTGGAGGACAAAATTACCGAAAAAATCCAATAAGACATGTTTTTTCACTAATTTTGCACATCTATTCATTACAGTAAAACCAACTCATGAAAGAACTGTTAGCATTCGCAATGCTTGTCATCTGTATATTCACTTCGGTGACAGCACAACCTACCCATCAGATAAAAGGTGTGGTTATTGATAAAAGCACCCGCCAACCATTGGAATTCATCAATGTACTGATCATTGGGACAGATCGAGGAAGCGTCACAGACTCCGTGGGACATTTCATTATCGATGACATTCCACCCGGTATTTACCGCCTACAGGCATCTGCCATAGGCTATAAGACAACGATTACTTCCGAATACATCCTCTCCACAAAAAATCTAAATGTAGATATTGAAATGGAAGAAAACTCCACCGAGTTACAAGGAGTCACCATAACAGCCTCTCCTTTCCGGCGCGACCTGGAAAGTCCTGTCGGGTTACGTATCATCGGTGTACAGGAAATAGAGAAAAGTCCCGGAGCAAATAGAGACATCTCCCGAGTTGTCCAGTCTTATCCGGGTGTTGCCTTCTCACCTGCAGGTTACCGCAACGACCTTATCGTAAGAGGAGGGTCTCCTTCCGAAAACCGTTTCTATCTGGATGGAGTAGAGATACCGAATATCAATCATTTCAGTACACAGGGGGCATCAGGAGGGCCGGTAGGCATTATCAATGCCGACTTTATCCGGGAAGTAAACTTCTATACGGGTGCTTTTCCTGCCGATCGGGGCAACTCGCTAAGTTCCGTACTCGACTTCAAATTGCGTGACGGCGACATGGAAAGAAATTCATTGAAAGCTACACTCGGTGCTTCGGAAGTATCACTCGCATCCAACGGGCACTTAGGGAGAAAAACATCCTATCTGGTATCTGTACGTCAGTCCTACCTGCAATTCCTGTTCGACATGTTAGGACTTCCGTTCCTGCCAACCTTTACCGATGCCCAATTCAAACTGAAAACCCGGTTCAACGAACGAAACGAATTGACCGTACTGGGACTCACCGGAATCAACAACATGCGCCTCAACACCAAACTGGAAGGTGAGAAAGCAGAGTATATCCTGAGTTATCTCCCTAAAATTCAGCAGGAAACCTTTACATTGGGAGCCGTATATCGTCATTATGCCGATGCGCATGTACAGACCGCTGTCATCAGCCATAGCTATCTAAACAACCGGAACACCAAATACTTGCATAATGACGAATCTACAGAAGAGAATCTGATGCTTCGGTTGCGCTCTGTCGAACAGGAAACAAAATTGCGACTGGAAAACAGTTCAACTTTCGGAGCTTGGAGAGTAAACCTCGGATTCAATCTTGATTACAGCCAATACACCAATACCAGTCTCCAAAGGGTGTATATACAACAAGCGAACACATTCGACTACCGCACAGCGTTGGGGTTATTACGGTGGGGCATCTTCGGTACCATGAGCTATGCATCGCCTGATGAAAAGTTTACAGCATCGTTGGGGGTACGGGCCGATGCCAACAATTATTCTTCTCGGATGAACAAGCTCTCCGAACAATTATCACCCCGTCTGTCCCTATCCTACCGACTCATCGAAGGACTTTATGCCAGTGGTAGTGCAGGATTATACTACCAACTGCCACCTTACACCGGACTGGGCTTTAAAAACAATGATGGCGAACTGGTGAACAAGCAGTTACGCTATATGAGTGTCAGCCAGGGAAGTATCGGACTAAGCTGGAGGAAGAGCAGCACTTTCGAACTTTCCGCGGAAGGATTCTATAAAGAATACGACCGCATTCCCTATTCCATCGTAGATGGCATCCCGTTAGCGTGTAAAGGAAACGATTATGGCGTGATAGGAAATGAAGAACTTACCTCCACGGCACAGGGACGTTCGTATGGTATAGAAGTGTTATTGAGATGGCTCATTGCCAAAAAGCTAAATCTGGCGTCCTCCTTCACACTCTTCAAAAGCGAATACAGGAAAGACAAAAGAAGTGAATACATCGCCTCGGCATGGGACAACAAGTATATATTCAATTTAAGCGGCACCTATAATTTCCCTCACCATTGGAGTTTCGGGATGAAAGTCAGTTGTATCGGTGGCGCACCTTATACACCTTACGATGTGGAAAAATCTTCTTTGGTCAATGCTTGGAATGCACAGGGCAGACCTTACTATGACTATAGTAAATACAATACCGGCCGGCTTCCGGCTTTCGGGCAGATAGATGTGCGGGTAGACAAAACATTCTATATCAAGCGTTACATGCTGGGATTCTATATTGACTTGCAAAATGTGACAAAAAGCACTTTCAAACAACCGGATATCCTGATGAGTACCGGAGAAATTGAAAATCCGACCGCCCCTCAAGCTCAACAACGCTACAAGATGAAGTATATCGAACAAAAAAGCGGTACGCTGATGCCGACACTCGGCATTACTTTCGAATACTAACGCATAAGAAACAACATTGATATAATAATTTATAAACTAAAAGCAATTATGAGAAAAAGAGTTATTTTGATGATGGCACTTATGTGCGGACTAAGTACCACAGCATCCGCACAATTTAAAATCGGTGGTAAGAAAATCAATGTGGGTAAAGTAGTGCAGGCAGGAGCCGATGCAGCAAAAGCCATCACACTGTCCGATGCCGATGTAGCAGCCATGAGTAAAGAGTACATGCAATGGATGGACCAACACAACCCACTGACAGCACCCGACAGCGAATACGGCAAACGCCTTGAGAAACTGACCGGAAATATCAAAGAAGTAGATGGGCTGAAAGTAAACTTCGGAGTTTATGAAGTGATTGATGTAAACGCTTTTGCTTGTGGAGACGGTAGTGTACGCATTTGTGCAGGTCTTATGGATCTGATGACAGATGATGAAGTAATGTCTGTAATAGGTCATGAAATCGGGCATGTCATTCACACAGATTCCAAAGATGCGATGAAAAGTGCCTACCTCCGTTCTGCAGCAAAGAATGCAGCGGGTGCTGCAAATGAAACGGTAGCCAAATTAACGGATTCCGATCTCGGTGCTTTGGCCGAATCCCTTGCCGGAGCCCAATTCTCACAAAAGCAAGAGAATGAAGCCGATGATTATGGTTTCGAATTCTGCATTAAAAACAATATCGACCCATATGCAATGTACAATGCCTTGAATAAATTGTTAAAACTATCCGAAGATGCTCCGAAGTCATCAAAGTTCCGCCAGTTGTTCTCCTCGCATCCCGAAACGGAAAAGCGAGTAGCACGCATGAAAGCCAAAGCGGACGAATATACAAAGAAATAAAAGTTAAAGATTCATTAATATAACTTTGATGTTAATATTATTCCAACAGATTGGTGTAATTTTCGGGGCAGAAACTATTCATATAAATTTATGGAATTTATAATCATTCTACTTTTACTCGTCCTTAACGGCATCTTTGCCATGTATGAAATTGCCTTAGTCTCTTCCAGCAAAGCACGTCTTGAAACCTTGGCAAGCAAAGGGAACAAGTCAGCACGCGGAGTACTTAGACAATTGGAAGAATCTGAAAAGTTCCTTTCCACCATACAGATAGGTATTACGCTGATTGGTATTGTATCGGGTGCCTTCGGAGGTGTTGCCATTGCCGATGATGTGACACCTCTTTTCGCCATGATTCCCGGACTGGAAGCTTATGCAAAGAATTTGGCAATGATTACTACAGTAGCTGCCATTACTTATCTTTCACTCATTATAGGTGAATTGGTTCCAAAGTCCATTGCTTTGAGTAATCCCGAACGTTATGCCACTCTGTTGAGCCCTATCATGATATTGCTGACAAAGGTGTCCTATCCTTTTGTCTGGTTGCTTAGTATCTCCACCCGCTTGTTGAACAAACTCATTGGTCTGAAAAGCGAAGAACGGTTAATGACTCAAGAAGAACTGAAAATGATACTTCATCAAAGTTCCGAACAGGGAGTGATAGACAAAGAAGAAACAGAAATGCTGAAAGACGTTTTCCGTTTTGCTGACAAGCGTGCCAATGAACTGATGACTCACCGCCGCGACTTGGTGGTACTTCATCCTTCCGACAGTAAAGAAGAGGTTTTGCATACCATCGATGATAAACACTTCAGCAAATATCTGTTGGTGAACGAGAGTAAAGATGAAATCATCGGGGTAGTAACCGTCAAGGATATTATCCTGATGGTAGGCTCAAACCAAGAGTTTAATTTACGAAAAATCGCACGTCCTGCCTTGTTCATTCCTGAAAGTTTATACGCAAAGAAAGTTTTAGAGCTATTCAAGAAGAACAAAAACAAGTTCGCAGTTGTTGTTAACGAGTATGGCAGTACAGAAGGTATCATAACCCTTCACGACCTTACCGAAAGCATCTTTGGAGATATCCTTGAAGAAGATGATACGGAAGAAGAAGAAATAGTCCGCAGACAAGACGGTTCGCTGTTGGTAGAAGCCTCGATGAACATCGGTGACTTTATGGAAGAAATGGGTATCCTTTCTTACGACGATATAGATTCTGAAGACTTCACTACGTTGGGCGGATTGGCAATGTTCCTCATAGGACGCATTCCTAAAGCGGGAGATATCTTCACCTACAAGAACCTGCAATTCGAAGTAGTGGACATGGATCGTGGAAGAGTTGATAAGCTGCTTGTCATACGTAAAAATGAGAAAGAGTAATTAAGCAACTCACTTATTATATTAACTTAAAGCACTTAGCAATGAAAAAAGTAATTATGTTGGCAGCACTTGTAGCTGCACTGGCATCTTGCCAATCAAAAGCAAACAAAGCCGCAGAAGCTGAAGCAGACAGCCTCGCTATTGAGGCATTAACACCCACTGTAGACGAAACAGCTGTTTATGAAGGTGTTCTCCCAGCTGCCGACGGCCCGGGCATACGTTACATCCTGACTCTGAACATGCAGGCGAATCCAGTGGATACTGTCTATACTTTGGACATGACTTATCTGGATGCAGACGGTAAAGGGAAAGATAAGACTTTTACTTCCAAAGGCAAGCCGCAGATGATTCAAAAGACCGTAAAGAACCAACCGAAAAAAGCTATTAAGTTGAATCCTAGTGACGGTAGTGAACCTGTATATTTCATCATAGCTAATGATACTACTTTGACCTTGACCAACGATAGTCTTCAGGAAGCTGTAAGCAATTTGAATTATGACATCATAAGAGTTAAATAAAAGGAATTTATCCCGAAGAGATGGGAGTTGCTTTTAAAGCAGCTCCTATTTTTTTGCCTTATTTGTTATGTGACGTACTCTAAATAGCTATATAGACAACGACTATTTTTATACCTTAATAGATTAGTATTTTAACGATATCTTAAAATAGATACTTTATGTTCAGGAAATACTTATTTTAAGGGCCAAAAGAACGTACTTTAATAACGAAGAAAATATACAATAAAGGCTTCATTGACTAATGATCAATGAAGCCATATCATATTTAAATATTACTTTTGCAGAAAGTACATATTATCATTCATTTTTAAATTCCTTTACTGCCCTTTCTAGTCTTTCCAGGGACAATTCACCGGATTGTCTCCACAATTGTTCGCCTTTTCTTAATAATATAAAGGTAGGTGTACTTTCTATCGTATAAAAATCAGCAAGAGCGCTTTCCTGATCCACATCCACTTCTACCACTTCAAGTGTTCCTTCCATCATCTTCTTAAACTCTTCAACAACAGGATGCATACGTTGGCAATGGGGACACCATGTTGCATAAAATTCAGCCATTACCCAATCACCTTGAGTAAGTTTCTCTTTGTTTCTCCCTTCACGAGCTTTCTTCTTTTCGTCCATATTATTTTCGTCTTTAAATGAATAATTTCACTACAAACAATACGAGTCGTTAGAAGGTTTATCGAATGTTTGAGAATAAACATAGATTAAACTGAAAGCTCAGCTTTTCGCCACTTCAACTAATTTATGATACAAATTTGTTTCTACTATAGAACGAACTGCTTTATGCCGAAAAGTTTGAATCGCCTAAAGCCTTCATAAAGGCTTTAGATAAATATATAGACTACTATAACAATAAAAGTCAGGTTAAATGGAAAGAGTCCGGTGCAATACCGAACTCTTTCAACAACTGGATAATGTTTAACCAGTCCAACTTTTTGGGGGGCACTTCAGGTTACTGGGGTGCTTATTTTATATCCGTATTTATTTGATATACGTCATCAATAAGAACATAGTTGTAGCTTCTCAATTTGCATTGTTCCAGATTATATACGTTGGACTTAATCATGTCATCGGCAACAATGTCTGTAGACAGCCTTTTCTCTATTACACTTTCGTTTTTTGCAATGTCCGCAAAGTGCTGTCTTATATATTTTTCACTGAATATCAAACAAATGTATTTTATATTCCGCAGATAATCATCCGCAAAGTCTTTTTCCCAGCCAAACGGTATATAGCATCCTTCCACAATCAGGTTCTGTCCGTTTTCAACGCAGGTCTTTATGATTTCCCGTACAACAGGCCACAGAAAATCTGTCAGGACTGAATCCGGGCTTTCTGGCGACAGACTTGTCCGTCCGCTCCTGATAAGCCCCATTTTCAGATGGTCTATTGACAGATAGGGATATTTGTATTTCTCCAACAGTCTTTGTGCAAGCAAGGTTTTTCCCGTATGCGTGTCACCAGCAATCAAAATAATCATAACTAATATAGCGAAAAATAGCCCACTATCCTATAGGGCTACAACTTTTCAATAAAATGAATCGGATATTTATCCCAGTATTCTTTATACATCCAGTTATCTTCTTTAGTGAAATTCAGCTGATACAACCGAAATTCAACTAAAAAGTTTTTAGGTTGCCACAATTCCTGATATGTGTAACAGTATTTCATTCCGCAAGCCCGCATTACGTTACCGCTTCTTGGGTTGTTCCTGTCATGTGTGGCAGTAATGTACGGCAATCCATCATTCTTTACCTGTTCGACAACAGCCTTGCCAGCCTCCGAAACAATGCCTTTATGCCAAAATTCTTTACGTAATCCGTAACCAAAATCGTGATGTTCCTCCATATCGACTTTGATATAGCCGATGGGATAGTTATCCTCTTTCAAACAGATTGCATACGCATATGCCTGCGGCTGTGCATATTTTGAAGCATATCGTTCTTCATAAAACTTTTTCGTTTCTTCAAGGTCCTTTATAGGATACCAGGGCAAAAATCTGTTGACTTCTTCGTCTTTGAGAATGAGGAAAAGCGCCTCTAAATCATATTCTGTAAATTTCCTCAAAATCAAGCGTCCTGTTTCAAGTGTAGGGGTGTTCATATTATAACTTACATTCAAACAAAAACATTTCACAACAATCATTAATGGCTGTTTCCTTTTCAAAAGAGGAATAGGTACTGATTTCCGCAAATCCGGCTTCTCTCAAATAACCTTCCATTTCACCGAACTTATAAAGATGGGTCTGGAAGTCCATATATTCACTTTTCAGCAGTCTTCCCCCATCATAAAGTTCATATATTCCCGGTGAAAACTGTATCTGTCTTTGTACATCAAAATAGTTTTTAGTCTTCAAGACCAGATCAAGGCCATTTTTCATTTTTACAGAGACAGACATTTCATAATCATCATTGTCCTGACATTTATCCGCAATAGTATCTACCGCAAAGACAAACTGTCCTGCGGGGGTTAACATGCCTTTTATTTTCTTCAAGATCTTTTGGCAAAGAATCATATCTGTAAATAATGATACTGACCCGGAAGAAATAAATATATAGTCAAATTGTTCATCGGTCGTATATTCTGCGAAATCAGCATACTCCACATCAGCTTCAGGAGCTTTTTGTTTCAGCTTTTCAAGCATCTCAACTGAAAAATCAATCCCACGAATGTCATATCCATGTTCCAGAAACGGGACAAGGAAGCGACCGCTTCCACACATTATTTCTAAGATTTTTTTATTTTTTCCTGCATATGAAAGGTAAAAATCCAATTCGTCTTGCGGTGCTTTATCATGCAGGATTTCATACATTTCTGTACACAGGCTACCATAGTAATTCTTTATATTCATTATATTTCTTATTTTACATAAACAGCTTAATTGGCAATTTTTTATTGGGGCTATAAAATTAAACAATTGTAATGTATTCAACAACAATATAGAATGAATTTGATGATTCTATATTAAAAAGAATATTTGTTAGAATTATTTCATGCTTGCAGACCGCACAACACTTCGATAATATATTAGGAAGTCCAAAACAGGGATCAAAATTTGGGGTGTAAAAAGGGTGTAAATCTTGCAAATGCTTGATTTACACCCTTTATCGCGGAGAGACAGGGATTCGAACCCCGGGTACCTCGCAGTACAACGGTTTTCAAGACCGCCGCAATCGACCACTCTGCCACCTCTCCAAAACTCCTTATCAAAGAAGAGCTTTTCGTTAAAAGCGGTGCAAAGATACGAAGAGATTTTAATACGGCAAATATTTCACTAAAAAAGTTGATATGAAATTATACATTTCATCCCTATCAATAGGTATTTTATGCTCTTAAACATAAAATAGAGGATATTCATATTTATAATATGAAAATTGGTTGTAACTTTGCGCGCTCTAAAGATGAATGGATAACTCAATGACTAACCAATTAATTTATGGAATTGAATAAGAACTTTAAAGACGGACTTTGGAGCAAGGAGATCAACGTAAGAGATTTCGTTAGTAACAACATCACTCCTTATTACGGGGATGCATCCTTTCTACAAGGACCTACAGAACGGACGAAAGCGGTTTGGAATTGTTGCCTCAAAGCACTTGAAGAAGAAAGAGCCAATAATGGGGTACGCTCTCTCGACCACAAGACTGTATCAACCATCACTTCTCATAAAGCCGGATATATTAATAAAGAAAATGAACTGATTGTCGGATTACAGACAGACGAGTTGCTGAAACGTGCAATCAAGCCGTTTGGTGGCATCAATGTAGTGGCAAAGGCTTGTCATGAAAACGGTGTTGAAGTTGACGAACGTGTAAAAGACATCTTCACACATTACCGTAAAACCCACAATGACGGTGTATTCGATGTATACACGGAAGAGATTCGTTCGTTCCGTTCATTAGGATTCTTGACCGGGCTACCCGATAATTATGCTCGCGGACGTATCATCGGTGACTACCGCCGTTTGGCCCTTTACGGCATCGACCGTTTGATTGCAGCCAAACAGGAAGACTTACACCATTTGACCGGACCTATGACAGAGGCCCGCATCAGACTTCGTGAAGAAGTAGCCGAACAAATCAAGGCCTTGAAAGATATAAAGGTTATGGGCGAATATTATGGTCTGGATCTCAGTCGCCCGGCTTATACTGCACAAGAAGCCATCCAATGGGTATATATGGCTTATCTGGCTGCCGTGAAAGAACAAGACGGTGCTGCCATGTCGTTGGGTAACGTTTCGTCTTTCCTTGATATATATATTGAATATGATCTGACACATGGAAATATAGATGAAAGTTTTGCTCAGGAACTGATCGACCAGTTTGTCATAAAGTTGCGGATGGTACGCCATCTGCGTATGCAATCGTACAATGATATCTTTGCAGGCGATCCTACATGGGTTACAGAATCTATTGGCGGACGCTTCAATGATGGTCGCACAAAGGTTACAAAGACTTCCTTCCGCTTCTTACAAACACTGTATAATCTGGGACCATCACCGGAACCAAACATGACAGTACTTTGGAGCCCCGACCTGCCCGAAGGTTTCAAAGAGTTCTGTGCAAAAGTATCGATTGACACTTCTTCCGTCCAGTACGAAAACGATGATTTGATGCGTGAAGTACGCCAATCGGATGATTACGGCATCGCTTGTTGTGTATCCTATCAGGAAATCGGAAAGCAAATACAATTCTTCGGGGCACGTTGCAACCTGGCCAAGGCATTGCTGCTTGCTATCAATGGCGGACGCTGTGAAAACACCGGTACGGTAATGGTAAAAGATATCCCCGTGTTGACAAACGATGTTCTGAATTTTGAAGAAGTAATGAACAATTACAAGAAAGTGCTGACACAGATAGCCCGGGTATACAATGATGCCATGAATATCATCCACTATATGCACGATAAGTATTATTACGAAAAGGCTCAAATGGCATTTGTAGATACCGATCCTCGCATCAACCTGGCTTATGGAGTTGCAGGGCTTTCTATCGCACTCGACTCACTGTCCGCCATCAAATATGCAAAAGTAAAAGCTCGACGCAATGAAATCGGACTGACGGAAGGTTTCGATATTGATGGAGAATTTCCATGTTTCGGCAACGATAATGACAAAGTGGACCATCTGGGAGTCGACTTAGTGTATTATTTCAGTGAGGAACTGAAGAAATTACCTGTTTACAAGAATGCCCGTCCCACACTTTCGTTGCTGACGATCACTTCCAACGTGATGTATGGCAAAAAGACCGGTGCTACTCCTGACGGACGTGCCAAAGGTGTTGCTTTTGCTCCGGGCGCAAATCCGATGCATGGACGTGATAAGAACGGTGCAATCGCCTCGCTGAGTTCGGTAGCCAAACTGCGGTACCGTGATTCACAGGACGGCATCAGCAATACTTTCTCCATCGTGCCGAAATCACTGGGTGCAACTCTGGAAGACCGCATTGAGAACTTGGTGACGATGATGGACGGATACTTCACAAAAGGAGCGCACCATCTGAACGTGAATGTCCTGAACCGTGAAATGCTGGAAGATGCCATGGAACATCCTGAGAAATATCCGCAACTGACCATACGTGTGTCAGGCTATGCGGTCAATTTCATCAAATTGAGCCGTGAACATCAATTGGAAGTAATCTCTCGCAGTTTCCACGAACGTATGTAATTTGTTTGTAAAATGATAAAAGTACATTCATACGAAAGTATGGGAACATTCGACGGGCCGGGACTCCGGCTCGTTGTTTTTCTTCAAGGATGCAATTTTAGATGCTTGTATTGCGCCAATCCGGATACGATCACCACGAAAGGGGGAACACTTACCGATCCGGAAGAGATTGTACGCATGGCAGTCAGCCAAAAACCTTTCTTCGGCAAACGAGGGGGGATCACGTTTTCGGGAGGAGAACCGACATTGCAAGCAGAAGCATTACTACCTTTATTCCGCAGGCTGAAAGAAGAAAATATACATATCTGCTTGGACAGCAATGGCGGACTATGGAACGAGCAGGTGGAGGAATTGCTGAAATTGACAGATCTGGTATTGTTGGACATTAAAGAATTCAATCCCATACACCATCAGAAGCTGACGGGAAGAAGCAATGAACAGACCTTACGCACAGCCGAATGGATGGAAGAGAACCACCTACCATTTTGGTTACGATACGTTCTCGTACCGGGATATAGTGATTTTGAAACGGATATCCGCGGATTAGGTGAGCAATTAGGGAAATACCGGATGATCCAAAAAGTGGAAATACTCCCTTATCACACATTGGGTGTACATAAATATGATGCCATGGGACAGGATTATCTGCTTAAAGGGGTGAAAGAAAATACACCCGAACAGCTTGAGCAAGCAGCCAAACTGTTCAAAGAGTATTTCAAAACAGTGCAAGTCAATTGAGAACATAAAAAAGGGAAGCTTTTTAAACACAAATATATGCAGAAAAGCTTGACTTTCACTTTTTAAAGCAGTATCTTTACGGACGTAATCATAAAATAGTTTCAGTTAAACTACACAAAAAGGAGAAAGCCATGGCTTTCTCCTTTTTTATTAACAATCCATTCTTAAAGCAGTCAAAAAGGGGAATATGATTTATTTATATATTTTCCCCCGGTGAGGAAGAAAATCTTCATCGGTGAGGAAGGGTATCTTCATCGGTGAGGAAAGCCAGGTTCATCGGTGATGAGACCATCCTTCCTCGGTGCCCAAAATATAATTTAGCAACAAGCCGTCAACCGAAAGCAGCAGACGTTAATAATTAATAAATCTGCTCTTGACAGATTTTTCAATAAGTAAAACGAATTCCCCCTTGAATATTAAAGTTACAAGGTGTCTCCTTACGAATCGTTTGGATATCCGAGCCATCATCAAAGAAATAAGCAACACCCGGTTCCACGTAGATACCGACATGCTTCGTTGCATTAAATTGCGCACCCACAGCACCTGATACTGAGAACTGTAACGGATCTATCGTCAACTTATCCTTGCCTCTTTTTCCATAAACACATTTCTCTATCATTCCTCCGGCAGCCACATACAGCGTAAAACGATTTTTATCCAGAAAATTCCAATTAGCACGAAGAGGAATGCCTATGTAATGCAGCTTCTGGTTTATTTCAGCAGTGTTCCCCACCATTTTCACATCCGAGGACAGTAATGTATATGTCACTCCCGTCTCCACCGAAAAGCCTTTAGGCAACTCTTTGCGTACAGACAGGCCGAAAGCAATCGGCTGACGATGCTTAATGTCCACTATATCATTTGCATTCTGCAGATAGGGCACACCTTCTTTAAAAACGACCATCTGATCGGAAGGGATACGGATCGTTCCGTCTTCCTGATCGGATGCCAGATTAATTCGTGCCCCATTTTCCTGACCGTTCATATTACTTTTAGGGTTTTCAGAATCCATCCTACCTCCTGCATTACCAACGGCTGCACCTACCGACCAACGACCTTTTTCCCTTACAGGTTTCCCTACCGGCAAATGCAATTTATCTTTACCTGAAGGTCTACGCGGGCGTACTGTGGCACGTTCGTCCTTAGTTTCCGTTTTTGCTTCTTCAACGGTTTCTTTCTTTTCCTTAGGGGGAACCACAGTTTCTCCAACAACTTCGTGTTCTCCTTTCTCCTCATCAGACAGCGTGGTTCCATCAAGTACCGAGGGTTCGAGAGCCGCTCTCTTCGTATTTTTTCTGACTACAGCTACTATAGGACGCATCTCTTTTACAGGTTCCACTTCAGGAACTTCCATATTCGGTTTAGCTGTCAACGGCAAGTGATCGGGTTCGGCAGGCAATTCAGGGACTACCGCATAGCGTATTTCATCTGCCACAGGGCTATTAAGGAAATAAACACTTACGGACGAAGCAATCAGCAATATCGCTACCGCTGCTACTGCTACCCATCTACGGTATGGATATATAATCCGTTTCTCAGCAGGGGATACCAGCTCCTTTTCCAGCTGTTCCCAACCGAAAGTGGGTACAGGCTCGGAGTAGTTCTCTAACTTCTCCTTCAGCTTGTCCATCCACTGTTCTTTATCTTTTATATTCTCATCTTTCATCTGTCATTCGTCATTAACCATTCTTTCACCTTCCTGACCAACACACTTTTAGCACGAAACAATTGTGAAGCTGAGGATTTTTCATTAATGCCCAATAATTGGGCAATCTCTTTATGTGACTTATCTTCAAATGTATACAAGTTGAATACAGTACGATATCCCACAGGCAAATCTTCTATAAATTGCATCAGCACTTTTTGCGGAATGACATCTATCGCTGCTGCATCGGGTTCTTCGTAAGTTTCAGGGACTTCTTCCAAACCCATAGCCTGACTCATCACATCGTTCCGGCGCAAATACTGCAATGCCACATTTACCACACGTTCCATCCACGCTCTTAGAGAACCGTCACCACGCCAGGTGAACTTATCAAAAGAACTGAAAATCTTCAGGAAACCATCATGCAGCAAGTCCTGTGCCGTATCCCTGTCACCGGCATACCGAAGACAGATGCCGAGCATCCGCCCTGCATATTGCTCATAAAGTTCCTTGCGGGCACTATTATTTCCTTGTCTGCATTGTGCCGCCAGTTCCTGTTCTTCCATTCTCTTAAACACGTGTTTACACTATAAATGCAGCAAAGATAGAAATACTGCATAGAGAGTACAAATCTTTTATGGCTTTTATTTCTTTAACATTTTAATGCGCAATATTCTGCCATTTAAAGCATTTACCTTACAAAAACAGAAACTAAAAAACCAAACATTATCATGAAAAGATTGAAATTAATTGCTGCAACTCTGCTTTTATTGCTTGTACCTTTCTTGCAATCCTGCCTTGATGACGATTGCAACGGATTCGATTGTTTTCCTGAGGACACAGAACTCGGTATCGCAACAATACATCTGACAGATGAGAATTCTACCAACGAGTATTACTTCACATTAGACAATGGAAAGACCGTATATCCTGCCATTAAAAAATACAATGACAGTAAGAAAATCATAGAAGGTCAGCGTGCATTCATCTATATAAAAACGATCGACAACAATAGTCCCGAGGCGGTAGAAGGATATGATTTGAATGCCGAGCTGTTTTACATAGAAACCATATTGACCAAACCCATCATTCCATTGACAAAAAAGACAGCCGATAGCATCGGAGACGATCGTATCAACATGACCCACCATTGGGTGGCACAGGGCTATCTGACGATGGAATTCCAGTATTACGGTACTCACAACCCAAACCAGAAACATATGCTAAACCTGGTGGACAATGAAGATACCGAGTTGGTAGATGAAGAAGGGTACATCAACCTCGAATTCCGCCACAATGCTTACGATGATGGAAAAGCCGATTTGGGTGAAGGCCTTGTCTCTTTTAAACTGGATAAAGTGGCCAAGGAGATGGAAACAGCCAAAGGATTGAAGATACGTGTAAATACCATTTACGATGGTATAAAATATTATAAGATCGACCTTGAGAAAGATACCAGAAGCAACGAGGCAATGACAACACAACAACTTAATCCATCTAACTATACAGACAATACATACTATTAATTCTGATTAATAAAATGTGAAAACGGCTACTTTCCTCTTTGTGAAAGTAGCCGTTTTTCATGCATATACATTGTCTATTCAATTTAATAAAACCGAGAGCAGCGAATAGATCATACCAAAAACTGTACAGCTTGCAGACTCAACATCTCTTTCGGAACGGCCGCACGTATTTCGTCTTTCAGCACAGTCAACAGGCTGGTACGGATAAAGTCTTTGTTGGTGGTAAGCACAACCGGACGTGTAGGACGCGGTATGGCAAACGGACGTACCAGTTCTTTCTGTTCGGCAGATAATTGGAATGTTGCCAGTTCAGGGATAAACGTAATGCCTTTCCCGCTCTCCACCATACGCATAAACGTCTCCATACTTCCTAATCGGTAAGCCATTTGATTCAACTTCACTGCCTCCATCTGGCAAAAACGCATCAACTGGTCACGGAAGCAATGCCCTTCGTCAAGCAACCATAAGCGTTCGCCTGTTATATCCGATGTACGGATAACCTCATGCTTGAACAGAGGTTCCTTACGCGACACATATCCGAAAAATTGTTCATAGAAAAGGATTTCTTCCGAAAGCGAAGGTTCATCCAGTATACTTGCCAGAATAGCAGCATCGATCTCACCATCACGGAGCGCCTGGCGGATATCTTGCGTTTTCATCTCGGTAACACGTACATCCAATTCCGGATACTTCTCCATCAACTGTGGGAAAAACCTCGGAAGTAAATAAGGTGCAATGGTGGGCAAGACTCCCAGACGGAATGTACCTGACAAAGATTGTTTCTCTTCACTGATAATATCTTTCACCTGAGAGGTTTCTGACAGAATGACCCGAGCCTGGGCTATCACTTTCTCTCCCACTTTAGTAGGACTCACCGGCTGTACGGCACGGTCAAAAAGCTTCACTCCGAGTTCATCCTCCAGTTTCTGTATCATGGCACTCAATGTAGGTTGCGTCACCCGGCAATATTCCGCTGCTTTTGCAAAATGCCGGAACTGGTCTACGGCCAAGATATATTCCAATTGTTGTATAGTCATCAATCAAAGTTTTAAGAGTTATAGATTCTGTCTATGCAAAGATAGAAATTATCAGTTTGACACGCATACATTTCCGCCTTATCTTTGCAGTACGAAAAAGAAAAATAGTATTAATCAATAAAATAAAAACAATATGAAAACTTTAGATTACATCCACTTAAGTGAATCGGGAGCAAACAGCGTAGTAGCATCTTTAAATCAATTGCTGGCAGATTTCCAAGTATATTACTCTAACCTTCGCGGTTTCCATTGGAACATAAAAGGGCACGACTTCTTCGTGCTGCACAGTAAGTTTGAAGAATTGTACAATGACGCAGCCGAGAAAGTTGACGAAATTGCAGAACGTATCCTTCAGTTGGGAAACCCCCCCCGCCAATAAGTTCAGCGATTACCTGAAAATGTCCAAAGTCAATGAAGTAGACCATATAAGTAATGGTGACGAAGCTCTGCAGAATATTCTCAAAACATATAGCCACCTGATTGGTGAAGAGCGGAAATTGCTATCCGTTGCTTCACAAGCAGGTGATGAAGTTACCGTAGCCTTGATGAGCGATTATCTGAAGGAACAGGAAAAGATGGTGTGGATGTTGACAGCTTACAACACAAAGTAAGTTTTATTCCCGTAGATTTTACCTCCTGAAATTTTTGATCTGGACCCCGATAGTTTTAATCGAACTGAAGGGTTCAGGTCTTTTTTATAAGGCATCTTGGCTCTCCTATCTTCACCCTTATTCAAATGTCACAAACATATCCTTCAGATTGACAGTAACTTTCCTGAATAGATTGACCAAACTCATACCCAGTATTCCATCCTCGTTTCCACCATAGGTTACAGGGACATAACTGACACTGATATCACTAATCTCGACAGGAATATCTCCAATGCTGAATGACGCAGAAGGGATACGAAGTATTTCCTTTTTCTCAATGAAATTAAACCCTCCACCGATACCGGAATCTTTCTTACCGATACTGTCTAATCGGTCTTTATATTTTTGGTAATAGGGATAATAAAGCTCCCCTGTAGTACATCCCGTATCAAAAATAAATTTTAATAGATCGTTACCGGAATATGCTTTCAGCACAGGGCAACCATTAGGCATCATAAGATTTCTACCCGTTGCCGGAAGTCGTGTCGATTGCAATGGAAATACTACTTTTCCCTCTTTCGGATAAATCTGGAACTCTCCCGTCAAGTTCATAAAATCAATCCCAAGAATTGCATCTACCTGCAAAACGCTATCCATTGCATTGGGACGCGCGATAGTAACCTTTGCGTTGTGGAATGTCATCTCTCCTACTTGGAGACTGTCCAGATATCCTAACATTCCATAACTTGCTCCCGGAAGCCCGCCATTGATAAGAAATGAATCCTTGACAATACTGACTCCTACTTCTTTGGCAAATCGTTCGGACATATAGGTCGTACCTGCTCCGGTATCAAAAATAAAATGATACTCCTTTCCATGTACTGTCACCGGCATTAGTATTTGCGTTCCTCTCCACCCTTTTTCATCTACCGATGTAGGCAGTTTGACTTTTTCAATAGAGACAGCAACTTCTACATCTTTATCAGGACGAGTAAGTGCCGGTGAAGGCAAATCCCGAAATTGATTGAAAAATTCATAAAGATTAGCAACAGGCTCTATATCTTCAGTCATCCCCGCAGCTTTCACTCCGGATATAAAATCCTTTAAACCATCTGCGGAACGAGCATAATTTCCACGATTCCAATCGATACTCGAAGCGAGGGTTACTAAATTTTGTATATTACCAAAACCTAATTCCCCCTGATGTTCCGCCATCAATTGACCGATACATTCAATAGCTCTATCAGGCTGATTAAAATTAGTAGCGAGCATAGCCTCAGCCAATAATTTAAGAAAGTCTGCCTGAATAGAATCTTTCAATACCGGATATTCTTCTTCCAAAGAAAACCAATCAGACCGATTAATCAACTCCCCTACCCTCATATCCGCTTGTTGAGCCTGAATAGCCATAACGAATAACATGCTCCAAATTGCAAATAGTAATTTCTTCATAGTCCGCATTTTTTCTAACTTGCGTAAAAATACGTATTATTTCAGAAAATAAAAGTAAGGTTCAATATTTATTTATCCAATCATCTATTTTACAATAATCTCATCTGTGAAAATCCATCCTCCTTCTATGTCATTAGAAAAGGCATGATATCGCACATACCGGGCCTGAATCTCTCCTTCCCAACGATAGGTACGAAAAGTAAGCTTACTTTCCGTCACAGGTACATCTGTCGATAACCGTTCCAATTCCATGAAAGAACTTCCATCATCAGACACCGAAATTACAACCTCACGAGGCAGCCATACGTAAGGTCCCCTCAACTGCATAAATTCAGCGGAAATAAGATGGAGATCGGTCTTTTTCCCTAAATCGATCGTCACATCCATGTCTTTATTAAGAAAACCTTGCCACCGTTTATCACCATAAGTCCATCCACCTCGCAAACCATCCACTAGGGCAGAATCACCTCCGGCAGTATATTGGTCGGCATAGCGATTTACATAATATACCGGTTTCATTTTGGCTAAATGTTCTACCGTTTCCTTTACCTCAGCTCGTTCTCCTATTTCTTGTTTCAAATCAAACGGATTATACCCGTTAGCCTGTAACCATTCTGTTTCTTTTAGCACACATTTTCTGAAATGTTCCAGGTTCTTCTTCTCCGGTTGTGTCCATGCCACCTCTGCTATAGCTAAAAGACGAGGATAAATCATATACTCCATATGTTCCGGAGTTGGCATATATTCTGCCCATACATTGGCTTGTACCCCTTTGACATGAGTGGCTTCTTTTGCAGATAACATTGACGATACAGGATCATAAGAATAGACATTATCAATTGTAAGATATCCCCCTATCGCTTCCGGTTGCGTAGTAGGAGCATCTTGATAAGCATCCAGATAACAATGACTTCCCGGAGTCATAATTACATCATGGCCAGCTTTTGCAGCGGCAATGCCACCTTGCTCTCCACGCCAGGACATTACGGTAGCCTCTGGAGCTAAACCACCCTCCAAAATCTCATCCCATCCCAGTAAACGGCGATTATGAGCTGACAAGAATTTCTCCATCCGATGGATCAGATAACTTTGCAGTTCCTTCTCATTATTCAACCCCTCCCGTTTCATCCGTTTCTGACACAAAGGACAATGTTTCCAAATTTCCATATTAGCTTCATCTCCTCCGATATGGATATATTCTGAAGGAAACAGTTCCATCACTTCCAACAAGACATTTTCCAAGAAGGTAAAAGTCTCTTCATTGCCGATACAAAACTCTGAATTCACATAGGGTTTGCCGGAGCATGACAGTTGTGGGAATACGGCTAAGACTTCTTCCGAATGTCCCGGCATTTCTACTTCCGGAATCACTGTAATATGGCGCAAACGGGCGTATTCAACTATCTCACGCACATCGTCTTGTGTATAATATCCACCATCAGCTTCTGGAGCATCTTTTGTACAATAAGTACGTCCCCCTTCCCACCACGCTTTCCAATTCGGATAAGGACGATAGGCCGTTTGCTCGGTAAGTTCAGGGTAACGTTTGATTTCAAGACGCCACCCGGCACCATCCGTCAGATGCCAGTGAAAGCGGTTTAGTTTGTACCGTGCCATCGCATCTAACTGTTTTTTCACAAACTCCTTTGTCTTGAAATGACGTGAAACATCCAGATGTAAACCTCTGTATGGGAAACGGGGTGCATCCTTTATTTTCGCTAATGCAAAAACAACCGAATTATCCGTATTTTGCTGCACCAATTGAAGTAGCGATTGGAAACCATAGAACAATCCGACAGCAGAAGTTGCGGATATAGTAAGAAAGCCTTTATCTATTTGTAACTGGTAACTTTCCTCCGAAGAGTATCCCGGAATCGAATCTACTATACAAAATCGAATAGGAGCGTCTTGTACATTCCCATTTTGGGGCTCTAGAGCCAATGGTGATTGTTTCAGATAAGAAGTAAACTCTTCCCCTTCATTTCCTTTCAAATCGGAAATGAAAAGCAAAGGTTTAAATAATGTTAGATTACCTTCAGAAACCTCCACAGATTGTGGTTGTGGTATTATGCAACAAGCAGGTTCTTCCTTGGCACAACCTGACAACATGAAGACAGTAATCCAGAAAAGGTTGACTAAATTTCTCATAGCAATTAAAATGTTTTATAATAATACAATCCAAAGCATAAACATACTAAAAAATAAGACTGTCCTAACAAACCATGTCCGGACAGTCTTTCTACTTTTTACCTTTTAAACCAACTTTTATTTTATTGAAAACTCCAAGCACCCTCCATGCACCAACTCATCGTGGGTGATACGGAAGCGATTGATTTTCTTATTACCTAATTTT
>OGOG01001387.1_pt1 | contig 23902 bp, 19 predicted proteins | sample 1552581 | NCBI WGS metagenome assembly OGOG01 (sample SAMEA2580152, study PRJEB22360) | human gut metagenome | biome: human gut; feature: human-associated habitat; material: faeces | place: Denmark | collected 2008/2010 | reverse complement strand
GCGACGCCTACGAGGAAATTTCCCGTCTCGCCAACCAGAAGGACAAGATGGCCGGTGTTCCCACGGGCTTCAAGGACGTAGACGAGCTGTTTCACGGGTTTCGCGGCGGCGATCTGGTTATTCTGGCGGCGCGCCCCGGTGTTGGCAAAACCTCCTTTGCACTGAACCTGGCCACCAACGCGGCTAAATCCGGCGCCGCTGTGGCGTTCTTCTCGTTGGAGATGGGCGCCGAGCAGCTGGTTCAGCGTATCCTGTGCTCCGAGGCCCGTGTGAATCTCTCGAAGCTGCGCAGCGGATTTATTGCCGAGGGCGACTGGGGCGCTTTGGCCGAAGCGTCGGGCAAGCTCTCCCAGCTGGACATGTTCATCGACGACACCCCGGGCCTCTCGGTACTGGAAGCCCGCGCCAAGGGCCGCCGCGAGCTGCATGGCCTGAAAGAGGGCCAAAAGGGTCTCATCATCGTGGACTACCTGCAGCTCATGCAGCCGGGCCCCATGACGGCCAACAAATCCACCAACGACCAGGTGAGCGAAATTTCCCGCGGACTCAAGATCCTCGCCAAGGAAATGAACATGCCGGTGCTCGCCCTGTCGCAGCTGTCCCGTGCCATCGAGCAGCGCGGCAAGGACAAGCGCCCCATGCTTTCCGACCTGCGCGACTCCGGCGCCATCGAGCAGGACGCCGATATCGTCATGTTCATCGACCGTTCCATGAACGAGATCGAGGCGGAAAGCGAGTCGCGCCCCGATTTGGGCATGGCCAAGCTCATCGTCGCGAAGCACCGCAACGGCGCCACGCGCGACATCGACTTGGCCTTCAACCCCGAGTTCACAAAGTTCATGGACTTCATTGACGACTCCCGCGTGGGCAGCTTCTAGGGGCTGTTCGTGCCGGAAACGCTGACATTCATCCACGCTGCCGACCTGCACATCGGTGCGCCGTTTCGCGGTTTGCGGGCGCTGTCCGACGAATGGGCGCGCCGTTTGGTTGACGCCATCCCCGGCGCTTGGGATCGCGTGGTGGAAGCAGCTGTGTCGCGCAAGGTTGATTTCGTGGTCGTTTCCGGCGACATCTTCGATTCGGTTCGCGCTTCCTATCGTGACTACCTGCGTTTCTTCGACGGATTGAACCGCCTGGACGCGGAGGGCATTCCCTCGTATTTGTGCACTGGCAACCACGACCCGCTGAGTCTTTGGCAGCAGGATTTCTTCGCGTTGCCCCCGTCCGCCACGATGCTCGCCGCCGATCGCCCCGATTTCGCCCTGTACGAGCGAGGCGGCCGTCCCCTTGCGGTCATCGGCGGTCGCGGCTACCCGAACAAGGTGTGGTCGCCCAACGAGAACATCGCCGAGGGTATCACCCGCGCCGCCGCCATTCGGGCATTGGGGCCGCGTGCCGCCGAGGCGCCTTTTGCGGTGGGCGTGCTGCACACCGGGCTTACGTTCGATCCTGTGAAGGCTCCCACCGACCCCGTGGCATTGCTGCGCGCCGGGTTCGACTACTGGGCGCTCGGACATATTCACAAGCGGTGGGTCAACGACGAGCGCGCGCCGCGCATTGCGTTTTCCGGCTGCATTCAAGGGCGCGACGTGCGCGAAACGGGTCCGCGCGGTGTCAACCTCGTCACGCTGGCGGTTGACGCGCCGCCGAAGGTGAGCTTCATCCCCACGGCTTCGGTGGTGTGGGAAAAGGTTCGCATCGACGTCTCCGATTGCACGAACATCCCGGCTCTGGTGTCCAAAACCATGCGGGAGCTGTTTGCGGTCAACGGCGACGCCTCCTGCGAGATGATGGTGTCGCGCATCATTCTCACCGGAGCGACCTCCCTTCACGAGGTGCTCGGCCGCCCCGGGGTGCTGGAAGAGGTGCGCGCCTCTTTGAACGATGCGTACTCGGAATTCTACTGCGATAGTCTCATCGACGAGACAACGGCTCCCATCGACGAAGAGGCGCTGCGTGCCGAGGGGCTGTTCCCGGCGGTGTTTCTGCGCACCGTCGATCGGCTCTCCGAGGATGTCGAAGGACAGATCGACTATCTGCAGGAAGAATACCTCGCGCGCAACGTTCCCCTCACGGCGGCGCTTTCCGAGAAGAAGGCACGCCAGCTCACGGACGAGGCCGCCCGGCTTGTGCTCGACTTGCTGCTGCAAGGGGGCGATGATCGATGACCGAGCCGCGCATCTACCTTCGTTCTATTCACCTGGAGCGTTTCGGCCGCTTCCACGATACGGTGGTCGGGCCCTTCAACGAGCGCTTGAACATCGTCCTCGGCGCCAACGAGGCGGGCAAGACGACGGTGGCCTCCTTTGTGGGCGGCGTGCTGTTCGGCTGGGAAGAGGCTCGGGGAAACCGGAACACCTACAAGCCCGAGGGGGCCGAGCGAGCGGGCTCGCTGCTCTTCGCGCGGTCAGTGGGCGCGGGCGCGGGGGCGGCCGCAGATGCGAGCGCGGGGGAAGACGAGGAGACCTTCGTGCTCTCCCGTGCCCGCAACGCCGACGGCCTGCAGGGAGACACCTTCCTGGTGGAGGACATCGATAAAGACACTTATCGCACGATGTTTTCCCTGAACAGCGATGAGTTGCGGTCGCTGCGCAATACCACGGATACCACCGCGAAACTGCTGACGGCCGGTTCGGGCACGGGTTCATCGCCGGCCCACGCCCTCGCTCATGTGAACGAGCGCTTGGCGGCATTCATCTCTCGCGCCGCCTCGGCCGAGCAGTCGATCCCCCAGCTTCTGGCCCGGCGCAACGCCCTGCGCGCCGAGCAGCAAAGCGCGGCTGATGTCGCCGATGCCTATCGCGCCCAAGATCGCGAGCTGCACGAGCTGGAGCCCGAGCGAGCCGCCATGGGGGAGCGGGTGGAAGAGGCCAACCGCGTGATTGAAGCGCTCACCATGGCCAAAAGTTCTCTGGCGGCCCTGGATGCCGAACGCGACAAGCTTAAGGGGGATATCGCCCGGCTGGCCAAGAGCGAGGAAGAGGCAGCCAACAACTACGAACTTCACGAGCGTTCCTGCGGGCGCCGCCTCGCACGTCTGACGGCCTCCGACGAGCGGGCCTTGCGTGACCGCTTGGAAAACCTCGCGACCCGTCAATCGCGGCAGGCCCATGCCGTGGAGGTGGCTCGCGCGAACTACACATCCTCCGTGGCAGTGTACGAGGCGCTGCAGGAAACGGCCGACGATGAGGCCGATCGCCGCAGCGAGCGATCGAAGAGGCGCATTCAGGTGGCATTCTGCGTGGTCATTCCCGCCGTGCTGTTTCTTCTGGGCGTCCCTCTTTTCATCGAGGGTCGTGCCCGTGGTGCTCTCAGCTATATGGCCATCGGATTTCTCCTCTCCGTCTTCGCGGCGCTTATGGCTGCCGGCGGCTTCGCCATGTTGTTCCGGCCGAACAAGGAGGAAGGCGCCCGCAAGGCCCGTTTCGACGACGCCCATTGGGTGATGATCCAGGATAAGAAGAAACTTGAAGCGTGCCAGGCTGAGGAGGAATCGGTGGCCGCGCAGGTACGCGAGGCGCTGGATGAGGAAGGGCTGGGCGAGGCCCAAGGGTCGGTGCGCCAGGCGCGGGCGCTTCTTGACGAGGCCCGCGAGGCGCGTCAGGCCATGGCGCTGTGTCGCCAGCGCCAGCAAGCGGCGGCGGCTCGGCGAGCGGATGCCGAGCATCGCCTTCAGGAAATCGCCTCTGAACGGGCGGCGGCGCTTCAGCGCGCCGGATTGTCGCCTGAAAGCGGGGTAGGCGATGTCGAGGAGGAGCTCGAGCGGCGCGTTCGCCAGCGCACGGGGCTCATTGAGGCGCTGGAGTCCATGAACCAGCGAGCAGGGGAGTTAGCCGCTGTCCTCGCCCAAGCCGAAACGGAGCGCGACTTCGATCGCATCAAAATTGAGGTGCAGGAAGTGACCACGCGTCTGGAAGAGGCGCGCACCGATTTCGCGCGATTGCTTCTGGCCAAGCACATGCTGGAGGCGGCCATTGCCACCTGGGAATCGAAGCGCCAGCCGGAGGTGTATCTGCGGGCGAGCCGGTTGCTGTCCCTCATGACCGAAGGGCGGTGGACTCGCGTGAGCCTTACGCGCGAGGGCACTCTGGAAGTAGCTGACGCCCTCGGACGCACGCGCCAACCGGTGCACTTGTCCCTCGGCACGTGCCAGCAACTGTATCTGGCCCTGCGCATTGCGCTGCTCACCTGCGCCGATAACGTGGGGCGGGCCATTCCCATCCTCGCCGACGACATTCTCGTGAATTTCGACGAGCAGCGCCGGCTGGGGGCGGCCCGTGCTTTGGTGGAGCTGTCGGAGCAGCGCCAGGTCATTCTCTTCACCTGTCACGAAGGGGTCGCGAGGGCCTTGAAGAAGGCCGCGAAGCAATCAGGACGCCCGGCGACGGTGATCAACTTATAGATTAAACGGGTGTGGCTGCATGAACTCAGTCACCAGAAAGACCACGAAGGACAGCACGAGCAGAATCCCCACAACGATGCTGAAGATGCGCCGGTTGCGCTGCAGGCGTCGCAGCGCTGTGCGCCTTGCGAAGGCCCGATCGCCCTCGGGCGTGCCCAGGGGAGGACCCGCCGCAGCGGGCGTGCGGCGCGGTGGCTGGTTGTCGGTCATGTAGGGTCCTTCGCAAGCGGAAGCGTCTTAACTCCGTAAATCTTAGCACGAAGCCCTCCATTCCGAAGCATTAGCCTGTGCGGCTGGTATACTGAGCCCTTGCGGAATGTCGTTTTCAGGGCATTCCCCGCCCAACGTCGAAAGGACTTGAAGATGCCCAGCACAGTGCTCGTCGGCGCCCAGTGGGGTGACGAAGGCAAGGGTAAGATCACCGACCTCATCGCCAGCGACTACGATTACGTGGTGCGCTTCCAGGGAGGCAATAACGCCGGCCACACCGTCATTCACGGCGACAAGAAGCTGGCGCTGCACCTGATGCCCTCCGGGGTCATGTACGAGAACGCCGTGCCGGTCATCGGCAACGGCGTCGTGGTAGACCCGGGCGTGCTCGTGAAGGAAATGGCCATGCTTGAGGCCGAGGGCATCTCCTGCAAGAACCTGAAGATTTCCAACGACGCGCACCTTATCATGCCGTACCACAAGGATCTCGATGGCGCCGACGAGAAGAGTCTCGGCGACAAGAAGATCGGCACCACCAAACGCGGCATCGGCCCCTGCTACCAGGACAAGATGGGCCGCAAGGGCATCCGCATGCAGGACTTGCTGGACGAGAAGATCTTCCGCCTGAAGCTTGAGGCGGTGCTGGCCCAGAAGAACCCCATCTTGGAGAAGATTTACGGTCTGCACACCTACACGGTGGAGGAGATCTGCGACGAGTACCTGCCTTACGCGCGCATTCTGGCTCCCTATGTGTGCGAGTCGGCCCATATGCTGAACGAGGCGCTGGGCGATGGGAAGTCCATTCTTTTCGAAGGTGCCCAGGGCACGCTGCTCGACATCGACCATGGCACCTATCCGTTCGTGACGTCTTCCAGCTGCTGCGCGGGCGGCGCTTCCACGGGCACCGGCGTCGGCCCCAAGGCTATCGACCGCGTGCTTGGCATCCAGAAAGCCTACATCACTCGTGTGGGCGAGGGCCCCTTCCCCACAGAGCTGAAGTTCCCCGAGAACGGCGGCACCGGCCAGGATGCGGAAGACGGCGAGCTTCTGTGCGCCGCCGGCCACGAGTTCGGCGTCACCACGGGTCGCAAGCGCCGTTGCGGCTGGTTCGATGCGGTCATCGGCCGCTACGCCGCCGAGGTGAACGGGCTTACCGATGTGGCCCTCACGAAGTTGGACGTGCTTTCGGCCTTCGATACCATCAAGGTGTGCGTGGCTTACGAATGCGATGGTGTGCGTTACGACTATTTCCCCATGCAGCAATCGGTGCTGCACCACGCGAAGCCCATTTACGTGGAGCTTCCCGGCTGGAAAGACGAGGACATCACCGGCTGCCGCACCTACGAGGAGCTGCCGGAGAACACGCGCAAGTACATCGAGTATTTGGAAGAGGCGTGCGGCGTGCCCATGAGCATCATCTCGGTCGGGCCTGATCGCGACCAGACCATCATCCGCATGTCCTGGCTGCGAGACGAGTAGCTTCTCTGCTCGTTCGGGGCTGTTGGCGGCGGAGGGGCGCCGTGCTCAGACAGTCCTCGCTCGGTGGAACAGTCCACTGGACTGTTCCATTCGCTGCGGAACTCCGCGCGGACCCCTCCGCCGCCAACAGCCCCTGCTTTTCCGAGAAAAGTAGCACTGACGGTACGAACGACCTGTGATTTCTTAGAAGAAATTACTGAAAGGAACGAACGTGAACATTCTGCTGATCGGTTCGGGTGGGCGCGAACATGCCATCGCGTGGGCGCTGCAGAAGTCTCCGAACACCGACGTGCTGTACGTGGCGCCGGGCAACGGCGGCACGGCGGAAATCGCCGAGAACGTCGACCTGGATATCGCCGACGGCGAGGCGCTGCTGAGCTTCGTGCATGAGCGCAACATCGGGCTTGTGGTCATCGGCCCCGAGGCGCCGCTGGTCGATGGCGTGGCCGATCTGCTACGCGCCGACGGTGTCCCGGTATTCGGGCCCAACGCCGACGGTGCTCAGCTGGAAGGCTCCAAGGCCTATTCGAAGGCGTTCATGGAAGCCAACGACATTCCCACGGCCGCTTACGGGCGCTTCGACGACGAGGCCGCCGCGCTTGCCTACGTGCGCGAGCAGGGCGCTCCCATCGTCATCAAGGCCGACGGTCTGGCGGCGGGCAAGGGCGTTGTGGTGGCCGAAACTGTGGAAGATGCCGAGGCTGCCGTGCGCGCCTGCTTCGACGGCGCCTTCGGCGATGCCGGCTCCACGGTGGTTATCGAGGAGTGCATGACGGGCCCCGAGTGCTCGCTTCTGTGCTTCGTCACGGCCGGGCAGTCGTTCCCCATGGCTCCGGCGCAAGACCACAAGCGCGCCTACGATGGCGACTTGGGCCCCAATACCGGCGGCATGGGCGTGTACTCGCCGGTGCCCATCGTCACCGACGAGGAAATGGCCGCCATGGTGGCCATCATGGAGAAAGCGGCCGCCGCTACGGCCGTCGCTCCCTTTACCAGCGACTACCGCGGCACGCTGTACGGCGGCTTCATGCTGACCCCCGAAGGCCCGAAGATCGTGGAGTTCAACGTGCGCTTCGGCGACCCCGAGACGCAGGTTGTGCTGCCCCGCTTGGAAAGCGATCTGGTTGAGGTCATGCTCGCCGTGGCCGAGGGGCGTCCCGAGGACGTGCAGCTGGAGTGGTCCGACGATTGGGCCGTTTCCGTGGTGCTTGCCAGCGAAGGCTATCCGGGCGCTTACGAGAAGGGCAAGGTCATTCTGGGTATCGAAGAGGCCGAGGAGCTGCCCGGCGTGACGGTCTTCCATGCGGGTACTCGCCGCAACTACGACGGCGAGCTGCTCACCAACGGTGGCCGCGTGCTGAACGTGGTGGCCAAGGGCGACAGCTTCGAAGAGGCTCGCGAGCGCGCCTACGAGGCCTGCGATCTCATCAACTTCGAAGGCAAGATGTTCCGTCACGATATCGGCAAGAAAGCTTTGCAGGGCCGCAGCGCCTGGGATCAGTAGCCGCTGCCTAGAGGTTCAGCGCATGGGATAGATTCCGTAGGGGCGGACCTTGGTCCGCCCTTCTCAACCGAGGCAACCAGCCAAGAAAGAAGGAACGCACGATATGCTTTCAGAACGAATGCTTTCCAAGGTGGTGGAGGCGTGCACGGCCAACTACCTGCAGCTTAAGCCCTGCGACGAGGCGTTCATGCCCTCGCCCAACCCGGGTCAGCCTTACATGCTGTACATGCATGTGCCGTTCTGCGAGCGTCTGTGCCCCTACTGTTCCTTCAATCGCTTCCCCTTCCGCGAGGATCGCGCGAAGCCCTACTTCCAGAACATGCGACGCGAGATGCGCATGCTGAAGGATCTCGGCTACGATTTCGATTCTGTCTACATCGGCGGCGGCACGCCCACCATCATGATCGACGAGCTGTGCGAGACCATCGACATGGCTCGCGACCTATTCTCGATCAAGGAAGTTTCTAGCGAGACGAATCCGAATCACCTCACCCACGAGTATTTGGAGAAGTTGAAAGGACGCGTGCAGCGCCTTTCTGTGGGGGTGCAGTCCTTCGACGACGATCTGCTGCGCCAAATGGATCGCTACGACAAGTACGGCAGCGGTCAGGAGATTCTCGAGCGCATTCAGGAGGCGAGCCCGTACTTCACCTCGATGAACGCGGACATGATCTTCAACTTCCCGGCGCAAACCGAGGACACGCTCATTCGCGACATCGAGATGGTAGTGGCCTCCGGTGCGAGCCAGACGACATTCTATCCGCTGATGGCCTCGCCGTCGGTGCAGCGCTCGCTCGCTGCCACGGTGGGCAAGGTTGACTACAACCGCGAGCGCCGCTTCTACGAGATCATCTGCGATCTGCTGCTGGGAGATTTGCCTGGCGGGCAGCCGGGCCTGTTCGAGTTGGGCAGCGCCTGGACGTTCAACCGCCGCGGCACCGGTGCTGCCGGCGAGGACGCCATGATCGACGAGTACGTGGTCGATTACGAGGAGTACCCGGCCATCGGCAGTGGTGGCATCACCTATCTGGGCGAGAATTTGTACGTGAACACGTTCTCGGTGCGCGAGTACAACACGGCCATCGAGGCGGGGCATATGTCCATGATGGGCAAGACCACGTTCTCGCTGCGCGACCGCATGCGCTACCGCTTCATGATGCAGCTGTTCGGTCTGCGTCTCGATAAGCGCCAGTTCGAGCGCGATTTTGGTATGTCGGTAGAACGCGGCCTGCCCGTGGAAATGGGCTTCATGCGCGCGTGTGGGGCTTTCGCTACCGACAACGCCGACGAGCTGACGCTGACGCCGAAGGGCCGCTACCTGGTGGTGGTCATGATGCGCCAGTTCTTCATCGGCGTGAACAACCTGCGCGATCAGGCTCGCGCGGCGCTCACTGGCGAGGAGCGCGAGCTTATCTTCGGCGACGGGAAAGATTGCGGAAAAGTGGTGGCCAAGCCGGCATCGGCCGACGCTGTCGCGGCGGAGATTGCTCGGGAAGAGGCAGCCTCGGTGATTCTCGATGGCACTCAAGCCGTGACTTCGGAGGAATAAACGGCGCCGATGACTTATGTTTCCGTCATAACGCTGGTCACATACGCCCTCGTGCTGGGGCTGCTAGCCGTCGTATCCGTTATCGATGTGCGGTCGCGGCGCGTGCCCAATGTGCTGGCCGGCGCGCTGGGTCTTCTGTGGGTGGCTTGGCGCGTAGTGCTCGGGTTTGCGGGAGCACATATGGGCTTGGGCTTTCGCGCCGAGTTCCTTGGGCCTGCGCCCGATGTGCTGGTACCCCCGGGCTTGGAAATTGGCGGCATCTCGTTTGCAAGCGGCATCCTAGGTGCCGTGGTGCTCGGTGGAGGCTTGCTTGTTCTGACGACGGTATACGAGCTTGTCCGGCGCAAGGAGGCTTTTGGTGGCGGCGACATTAAGCTTATGGCCGTGCTCGGGCTGTTTCTCGGGCTGGAGCGAGGAATCGTTTGCCTGTTGACGGCATGCGTACTCAGTGTCGCCTACGTGCTCGGCCGTGAGCTCGGTCGCCGAGTGATGGGGCGAGGGCGCCGCGATTGCAACACGGGCGCTGCAACGACTTCCGCCGGCGAGCCTTTCCTAAGTGGGGCGATCCGGGAGGTTTCCGCCGAGCAGGATCGCGATTCTCTCCTCGCCGGCACTATGCCCTTCGCGCCTTTCATCGCCCTCGGCACCCTCGTCGCCTTCGTAGCGTAAACTGAGTCAAAAGGCCGGCTAAGACAAAAAAGTTCTTGCATCTGGGCGGCATACCCGCTAGAATATATGCTCGCGTCGAAACGGAAACCGTTTCCGCGTATCCGGTCGGGTAGCTCAGTTGGTAGAGCAGCGGACTGAAAATCCGCGTGCCGAGGGTTCGAGTCCCCCTCCGACCACCATCGAGATGAAAGGCCAGAAGCCATCAGGTTTCTGGCCTTTTTTCATTACGGGACTCATATTTTGATTCCTTCCTGAAGAGAGATCTGGTATAATACAAATGTTCTAAATTTCTAGTTGAGTAGGGGTGTATCGATTTGAATAGATCTTTCAAATATCGTATTTACCCTACTGCTCAGCAAGCGCTTCTCATCGCGAAGACGTTTGGGTGCTGCCGAAAGATCTGGAACTTGATGCTCGATGACAAGCTTCAAGAATATCGGGCTGGACGAAAGATGAGTCGTCAGACGCCAGCGCAGTATAAGAAGGACTATCCCTACTTGAAAGAAGTTGACTCAATGGCTCTCATAAATGTTCAACTGCATTTAGAAGAAGCCTTCCGGTCGTATTTTCAGCAACCAAGAAAAGGGCTGCCGAGGCACAAAACCCGGAAGCGTAGCTCGCGAAGGTACACGACTAACCTCATCAAGAACAATATTGAGATTGGCCGCAACTGGATTAAGCTTCCGAAGATGGGAAAGGTAAGGGCAAAGATCCATAGGGCATTGCCGCTAGGAGCACACATCAAGAGCGTGACCGTCTCTCAAGATGGGTGCGGAGATTATTATGCGGGGGTGTTGGTGGAGATTGATCCCTTAAAAACTAAACAGAATATAGATAGGCTAGGGGCAATTGAAGGTACCGCATCGATCGGTCTCGATTATTCTATGCCTTCTTTCTTTGTGAGCACGTCTTTCCCCGCTTCTCATCCTCGCCCAATGAAAAAGAACCAAGAACGATTGGCTCGGGCTCAAAAATCACTGTCACGCAAGCGTCGAGGTTCGGCCAATTATCGACGGCAACAAAAGAAGGTGGCCCGCATCTATCGAAAAATCGCCGACCAGCGACGCGATTACATACATAAGGCATCAAGGGAGATAACCAATCGCTTCGATGTCATTGGAATTGAAGACATCAATATGGTTGCGATGTCGCGCGTGCTTCACTTTGGGTCGGCGGTTTTCGACAACGGCTGGTCATTGTTCGTCCATTGTCTAACTTACAAAGCAGAAGAGAAAGGAGGGATAGTTACTAAAGTCGGGCGCTCTTACCCATCCACGAAACGCTGCTCGCAGTGTGGGATAGTGAATCAGGAGATTCGCTTAGGAGATAGATCTTGGACTTGTCCCAATTGCGGCGCCTTTCATGATCGAGATAAAAACGCAGCGGAGAATATACGGCAAGAAGCCGTGCGCATTATGATGTCGAGACAACCGCAGGGCATGCGGGGCTAGCCTGTGAACGCTTGGGGCTCTAGCCCCATCGAGCAGGAAAAGAGAACGGGGTTCGCTCCGGAAAGCCAATAGCCTGTGAAGGCATGCTGGCAGTCACGTCCCCCTCCGACCACCTTGAACCGGAGGGAGTGGAAGATAAGGTTAGAAGATCAAAGTTCAGTCATGCCGGTTGTTTTAGCTGCTGGTCTATGCTGGCTCATGCAAGAAGCGAAGGAGTCCAAGAGGTAGTTTTCTCTGCATCCTTTCGATACACAAGCCAGCGATCGTCATTAGCGGCGGAAATCACTCTTATATGTTGGGTCGCAAGGTCTACAAGAGGGGGCACAAGGTTAAAAAGCATGCGCGGCAAACCGATGTTGATAAGGTTCGCTACTTCGAAATAATCTTGAGGTTGACCAAGAACAGGTCACGACTGCTGATCTAAATGGATCTGCTCCATTTAGATCAGAGCGTTGCCTATTACGAAATTTCTTAATTGGTGAAAAGGACGACCTGCGTGTTGTGCGCAAGGGAAAGAGCTTGCGCTACGCGTCTTCTCCAAGATGAATCTCAGGATTCTGAGATTCTCCCGAGGTCGATGGATGGCGTAGGCAAATTGCCTTGGCGTTGCGTTGGTTCCATGGCCTGTTCTGCTTGTAGGGGCTGACCTTGGTCAGCCCTGCTCAACCGAAGAGCGGGCGCAGCTCAACGGTGCCATTGTCCCAAACGGCGTAGCTGGCGGAGCCGTCTTTGGGGTGGCCGATACTGCCGGGGTTGACGAAGGTGACGGAGGAGATTACGGACAGCGCGGGGCAGGCTTCGGCTGCTCCTTCTTTGCTGCCGGATTCTGCGGCCCCGGCGTCCTTCACGAATGCGGGTGCCACTTCCGGCCCGATGCCCTTCACGTGGGTGTGGCCCGAGAGCACGAACGACCCTGCGGGAAGCCCTGCGACAACCCGCGACAAATCCAGATGCCCATGGGTGAGCATCAGCGTAGTGTCTGCGTCCACCACCAGCGCGTAATCGCCCAGGCAGGGAAAGTCCAGCACCATCTGATCCACCTCGGCATCGCAGTTGCCACGCACGGCCGTGATGCGATCAGCATATTCGTTCAGCAGCCTAGCCACTTCGGCCGGTGCGTAGCCTTCGGGCAGGGGATTGCGCGGCCCGTGGTACAGCAGGTCGCCAAGCAGCAGCAGTCGGTCGGCGCCTTCTTCGTGAAAGCGAGTCGTAAGCGCTTCGGCTGCCGGTAGCGCGCCGTGGATGTCGGAGGCGATGAGATAGCGCATAAGGTTCTCCTATCGAAAGGGGTACGCGTAAGGGGTACCCCGTCAATACTGCGTCGTCAGTATAGCAGCGCTTCTCGAAGCAGTGATGCTCGCTGCGGGCTGGCGATAGCGTGCGCCGTTGGCTCCCCTTCTCGCAGCAAATAATTACATATGAGGGAGGAGTTGTTGCAGCAAGGGGTTTCCGGATGCGCTAGCGGTGGTATGATCGTGGGGGAGCAATGAGACGTGGGGGGTCGCGGCTGGCGGCTTCCCATTGACAAGAGGTACGTAAGGGGCTGGTTATGACGGTCTTTCATCGGGTGACCGAGGGCAAGCTCGGTTCTCATGACGGGTGCGCGATTGAAGATGAGGTATCCCAGGAGTTCCTCGACCGCATTCCTGGAGGCCTGTTTCGCTATCGCGCCGATGACGAGGGCGGCACGATCGACTACGTAAGCCGCGACGTGCTGGAGCTGTTCGGCTGCGCCACCTACGAAGAGTTCTGCTCCATTACGGGCAACAGCTTCATCGGCATGGTGCACCCGAACGATCGTCAGCGGGTCACCGAGGAGATAACCTCTCAAATCAAGTGTGGCAACACTGACGCAGTCACCTACCGGCTGAACCGTCCCGACGGCGCCGAGGTGTGGGTAGATGACCGCGGCCGCTACGTGGTGGACGACGAGGGGCAGGCCTGGTTCTACGTCACCATCATCGATATCACCGAGAAGATGAGCTATCAGCGCAAACTGGAACGGGCCGAAGAGCGGGTGGAAATGCTCACGGTGCTCTCGCGCGACGTCATTTTCGATATCGACTGCCAGGCGCAGACCGGCGAGATCTTCGGCGATTTCGAGGCGCGGTTCAACCGTGAGCCGCAGTCGGACGACCTCATTTTGCAGAAGCGTTGCGACAAAGAATGCTCTATCGATCTGGAGGTGCACGACATCGAGCGCATCCGCGACATCGTTGCGCAAGGCGACTTCATCGATATGGAAACCTCGCTGCCCAATGCGGAGGGCGACCCCATCTGGTGCCGCTACCAGTCTTTCGTGCTGTTCAACGGCGTCGGTTGTCCCGTTCGCCATGTGGGTCGTCTTCTGGACACCCACGATATGGTTATGCGCGAGGCCACGCTGCGGAAGAAGGCCGAGCTGGATGGGCTCACGGGCGTTTTCAACCGCGAGGCGGCTATGGCGCGCATCGAGAAGGCCCTGGCCAGCGAGGATTGCTCGCACGGTTGCAGCCTCTTCCTCGTGGATGTGGACAACTTCAAGCAAGTGAACGATGGCTTCGGCCATCCGGAGGGCGACCGCGTGCTGAAAGAGATTGCCGCGTTCCTCGGGCGCAACATGCGCAAGGACGATGTCGTGGCTCGCCTCGGCGGTGACGAGTTTGCCGTGTTCGCTGCAGGCCTCGTGCCAGGGCCGGCGTTGGAGCGCGTGCTCGCCCAGCTCTCCGGTGGCATTTATGCGCGCAATCCGCGTCCGGCCGACATGCCCGAAGACTTGCAGCCTTCTATCTCGATCGGCGCTGTGGCCTGTACGCGCACCTCCGTCACCTTCGATGACTTATATCAGGTAGCTGATGAGGCCCTCTATGTGGCCAAACGCGGCGGCAAGAGCCAAGCGGCCTTACGGCGTCTCGACTAACGCCGGTTTCTCGGTGAGCATGACGACGGCCCGGCTGTCTCCCTGTTTGGGGAATTCAGCCGGGCCGTCGTCATTTGAACGGGACGAGTTAGTTTATGGTGTAGAACGCGTACTCGGCCTCGCCCTGGGGGAACGTCGCCTTCACCTCGTAGAGGTAGTTCGGCTCGATGCGCAGGGCCGCAGTGCCGTCGTCGCCCAAGGTGCACGGTACGTCCTCGCCATCGCTCTGCGGGTCAATCTTGGCGGTTTCGCCCTTCACCAGGGGCTGACGCTCGATTTCCAATGACGTGGGATTCACTGAGAAAGCGACGAATGCATCGACAGCGTTAGGGATGCGCGCATCGACGATCGTTTCGTTCAGGGTTCCGTTTCCATCAGCGGCGGAGCCGTCAACCTGGGACGTGCTGGTTTGGCCGTCTTCCGTTTGCCACTGCCAATCGAACTCGTAGGGGTTCAAAACGACGGAGGTGTCGGCCTGATCCGTCTTGTAACTGAGACTGCCGACGGGTACCTGGCTTTGGTCGGGCGCCGCGAACACGGTGTCCACGATGTCGGCGTACTGCTCGGCGTCGGCGGGGCTGCCGGTTTCTATGACTTCGACTTTAGTGATGCCAGGATACTGTCCCGGGTAGCTTTCCAGCATGATGCCGTTGCCCGTGACCTGTACGATATTGCCCGCCACCAAGGCCTCTTCGTCGGTCTGCTGCCCGTCGACGATGATGGTCGCGTCATCAATTTCCGTAGGAATGTAGGGAGTCTGCGTCTCCTGGTCGACGAAAAGCACCTGATCGCCGTTGGCGTAGGCAACCATGGCCGTGCTGACGACGTCGCCCTGGGTCGCCTCGCTTGCTCCGTCAGCAGAGCGATTGCCCACGGCATCGGGTTTGCCAGGCGAGTCGTTGGAGCCGCCGGCGCAGCCGGGCAGAACGAGCATAAAGCTTGCGGCAGCGAGAGCCGCTATAAGCAGGGTAAGGGAGGTGCGAATATGTTTCCTCATGGCAAAACCTTTCAACGAGGAGCAAAGAGGCATTTCGAAAGGGCGCCTTGCTCTGCTTCGGGAGAGCCCTTCCGTAACGCGATTGGCCTTTCATAATAAGGCAAGGAAAAGCGAGCGCGAACCCTGCACAGCCGAACTGTTCCTGGGCTGCTACGCAATTCCACGCAGTCTGCACGGCTTGAACGGTGGCTAGAGGGCTTTCGCCTTTTCCACGCAGGCTGAGATGGCATTCATGACCGATGCGCGGAAAGAGCCTTCTTCCAAGGCGCGCACGCCCTCGATGGTGGTGCCGCCCGGAGAGCAGACCATATCCTTCAGGTCGCCCGGATGACGCCCGGTTTCCAGCACGAGTTGGGCCGATCCGGCGACGGCCGCCGCGGCGAATTCGTACGCTTGCGCGCGGGGCATCCCGGCGGCCACGGCGCCATCGGCCAGGGCCTCGATGAACATGAAGACGAAGGCGGGGGAGGAGCCGGCCGTGGCGCTTGCGGCATCCATCAGCCGTTCGGGAATGACGATGGCCCGGCCGAAGCTTTCCATGAGCCGTAGGCAGAGAGCTTCGTCGGCTTCCGTTGCGCCGGGCCCCGGTACGACGGCGGTGCACCCGGCGTTCACGAGGGCCGGGGTGTTCGGCATGCAGCGAATGAGCCGCATGGCGGTAACGTTGCGGTCGAAAAGGCCCGCGATGCGCTCGAGTGTGAGACCGGCGGCGATGGAGATAACCAGGGTGTTTTCGCTCACTGCGTCGCGGATCTCGGCGATCACTTCAGGAAAGAATTGCGGCTTCACAGCGAGCACCAGCACATCGGCCGCTTCGGCAACTTCGCGGTTGCTGGCGGTGACGGCGATGCCGAATTGCTCGGCGCGCTTCTGCCGCGTGGCCTCGGTCTTGGCCGAGCCGATGATGTTGGCGGTGGTGATCACAGTTGCGTTGCCGTCTTCGCTGCTGAGCGCTGTGTCCTCGCGCAGCAGGCCTCCGATAATGGCCGTGGCCATGTTTCCTAATCCGATGAAACCGATCTTCATGGGAATCCTCCCCTTTCCTTTCCGCAAGGACCAGCAAACTGATTCCATCATTTCGCGCGTCCAGAGGTATTGAGTTCTCTCAAAACCCCCATCTATTTCTTGTTCGTCCCTCGAAACTCCCATCTATTTCCGATTTCTATTTACTTATTTGACCTGGGAAAATGTAACGAACCCCCTGGTCAGCTCATCGGAAATAGATGGGAGTTTCGAGGCTGAGTCTAGTATACAAGAAGAGCCCCCGACATGGCCGGGGGCTCGAAAGATGCCGTGCGCTACGGCGGGCAAAGTTGCTGGATCTGCAGGAACTTTGCCTACACTTCCAGGTTCTTAAAGGCGTCGGGCACTTCCTTGAAGCCCTTGGAAATGACCGCGGCAATGATGAGGCCCACGATGAACCAGCTGACGCCCACGCCATAGGTGAGTAGATCGAAGCCGGTGAACACGTAGATCAGGATAAGGATGCCAATCCAGGGGCAGATGAGGTAGCGCAGAACGGCCTTTCCGCCGCGCTGCTTCTCCTTGCACCAGAAGTACCAGAACACGCCGAAGTTCAAAACGATGAAGGAGGCCAGCGCGCCGAAGTTGACCATGGGGGCGAGCACCGTCATGCCGCCGAACTGGCCGGCGGTCAGAGTGAGGACCAGCGAGAACGCGCCCAGGAAGATAGCGGCCACCCAGGGGGTCTGGTACTTGGGATGCACCTTGCCGAGCACGCGGGGCAGCACACCGTCGCGGCCCATGGAGAACAGCAGACGCGAAGAGGCGATCTGGGCATTCATGATGTTGGCGATGCCGATGGCGACGATGTTGATGACCAGCATGAAGTTCTGCAGCAGCAGACCGCCGGCAGCGTAGCAGGCGTCGAAGAAGCCCATGTCGGGATCGGTGTTCGCCCAGTCGGGAAGAATGAGCGCGGCCACATAAGTCTGAGCCACGAACACGACGATCATGATGCACAGCGCGATGAGGATGCCCTTGCCGATGTTCTTCTCGGGCTTATAGGTTTCCTCGGCCAGGGTGGACATGCCGTCGAAACCGAGGAACGACAGGCAAGCCAGGGATACGGCCGTGGCCACAAAGTGGAGGTCGACCTCTCCGGGCTTGTAGAACGGCTCGGTGGAGAACTCGCCGTAGCCGCCGCCGCCGGAGACATACATGCAGCCCACAGCGATGAACACGATGAGCGCCAGGATCTCCACGGCGAAGATGATCCAGTCAACGCCTTTCGACATGGTGATGCCGCGCACGTTCACAAACGTGTTGAAAGCGATGAACACGACCACCCAAAGCCACCAAGGCGAGCCGGGCACGAGGGTGGTTCCCCAGTTGGCGACCATGACCAGCAGAAGCGAGGGCACCAGGATGTAGTCCAGCAAGATGAGCCAACCGGACATGAAGCCCACGTGCGGGTTAATGGCGCGCTGCACGTAGGAGTACACCGAACCCGCGATGGGGAACTTGCTGGACATCGCGGCGTAGCTCAGGGCCGTGAAGCTGATGGCAACGAATCCGATGATGTACACGAGCGGGGTCAGGCCACCGGAATCAACCTGCAGCGATCCCCAGATGGACTGCGGTGCGATGAGCACCATGAACAAAACGCCGTACAGAACGACGTCGTGAAGCTGAAGGCCGCGCCTCAGCTCCTGCTTGTAGCCGAACGCCTCGATGTCCTCGCCGAGGCCGATAGTCGGCTCTTGGATGGGTTGTGACATAGACGTCTCCTCTCTATCCCTTCCAAGTCTTCTCCTCGTGAATCGTGCGGCCCGTGATCCCTCCCAACACGGGTCGGGCGATTCCCCTTTCCTGCGCTTTTGCGCGGCCATAGTTTACCATTTTGCACAGCATTATGAAGCGTAAGCGGCCCGTATTCCGCCAAGGGGGAAGGTGCAGAGACCAAAAAGAAGCCGCCTGGGAAGGCGGCTTCTCGAGCAGAGCGGTGACGGCGGTGACGGCGCCGCTGCGGCGCGGGCAGGGGAACGCTTACCCCACCAGCGGCGGGAACTCGGTCAGCTTCGGGGTGCCGATGCGCAGGGACAGTTGCACCTCGCAGGGCTTACAGCCCTGGCTGATCTCCACGTCGGACTGCACCGACATGTACATGTAGGTTTCCACGGCATCCCAGCCGGTGATGTTCATGAGCAGGCGCTGCATCTCCTTCGATGCGCACACGAGCGCCTCGTTGTACTCCTGGGCACTGGCATTCACGTACCACTTGCCCGCCGGGCCGAACGTCTCCAGCACCGGCCAGTTCAGCTCGAAGTTCTTCAGCACGTTCACGCGGACGGTGATCTGCGCGGCAATCTCGATGCCGGTGCCGCACAGTTCGGCGTCGCCCATGGTGGCGTGCACGTCGCCCATCTGCAGAAGCGCGCCGGGAACGCGCACGGGGAAATACAGACGCGTACCCTTGGTGATGAGCTTGTTGTCCATGTTGCCGCCGTAGTTGCCCACGAAACCGTCGGCGGGCGCGCCCTCGTCCGGCGCAGTGCCGATGACGCCGATCATGGGGTTGATGGGGAAGCGCACGCCGTTGAAGTCGGCCATGCCGCCCTCAATCTTGATCTTCTTCGTGCGGTAGTCGGTGCCCTCGAACAGGGGCCCGCAATGGTCGTCGGTAGCGATGGTGCCCTCGTCGGCCACCTGAATGTCGTAAATGTCCACGACAAGCACGTCGCCCACCTCGGCGCCTTCCACGTACACCGGGCCGGCGGCGGGGTTGGTGATGTTGTAGGAGAAGTCCATGTCCTTCATGGTGACTGTCTCGTCGGTTAAGCGGCCCGAGAAGCAATCGAGCGTATTGAACTGCAGCACCTCGCCCGGCTGGGCGGTATAGCACGGCGGGTTGTCCTTCGAGAACGCGTACACCCTGTCTTCGATGATTTGCACGGTTTCCTCCTCTGCTTGCGCGATGGCGCGGCCTTTGCCGCACGTTGGTTCCATCATACCCTGCTTGAGTCAAACCGCAACCCATGCCGTATCTTCTTGTTTGTTCCCCATAGGGGGAGTGCCCTTGATCGCAGGAATAGTCCGTAGGGGGAGACCTTGGCCGCCCCTCCTCAAGTGCGATCGCCTTCCCTGTTGAGGGCTGACCAAGGTCAGCCCCTACGGAAGGGCGCGCAGGGCCTACTCGTGCAGCCGGGCCTTCGCGGTTATCTCGGTCGGGGTGATCTTCCACACGAGCGTGCGTGAAAGCTCCTCAGCCAGGGCGGCCTCGAAATGTCCGAGGTTCTCGGCGGCGTAGCGCTCGGCGATGGCCCGCAGAGCGGCAATGCGCTCGGCATCGTCGGTCACCTCGGCGACGGTGCCCCGCACCACGGCGCTGGCGTACTCGGTGGAGTACGCCTCGGGCAGCGGCACCACATCGCGCACACCGACGAGGCACACATCAGGGTGCTCGCGTAAAAGCTTCGATTTCGTGCCGTGCTTGGCGGAATGGAAGTAAACAGCGCCGTCGAGTACGGCGGGGGACACGGGAATGCTGTAGGGCAGCCCCGCCTCACCGGTCGTAGAAAGCACGGCGTAGGGGCACGTCTCAAGCACGTTCCAACCGAACTCCTCGCTCTGCTCGCGGTCTTTCCTGCGCATGGAAGCCCCTTTCTTCGGGTCGGTGGATTCCGCATCGGCGGATGCTGCCCGCATTATAGCGCGTGCCGCTCGCCGAGTGGGAATGTGCCATGTTCCACGTGAAAACAGAGAGAATGCGGGCCTTCTGCAAACACTTTGCAGAAACTTAAGAAAATCGTTTATGAAGAAATCTTCTCAGTTACGCAGAACGTGCTAGAGTGGCTGAGGCTGGTGATATCAAAGGGGATACGCACATGGCTTTGCGAAGAAGTGTGCTCTCCTACCTTGAAGACGATGCGGCGCGACATTCTGGGCGTTGCGCGGTGATCGACGAGGGAGGGAGCTGCACCTATGGACAACTGTACCTACGGGCCCGCAAGGTGGGAAGCGCGTTGGCGGAGTTAGGCGCGCGTCACCGGGCGGTGGTCGTTTATATGGAAAAGGGCATCGATGCGCTCAGCGTCATGTTCGGCGCGCTGTGCGCGGGCGGCTTTTACGTCCCCGTGGATCCGCAGGTGCCCGCTGAGCGATTGGCGCGCATCGTCGGGGTCTTGCAGGATCCGCTCGTTGTTGCCGATGAACTCACGCTCGATGCGGCCGAGAAGGTCGGCGAAAGCACCGGGTTGTCGAAGGTTCTTTCCGCCGATGATCTTCTCAGCCACCCGGTGGACGAGGCGCTGCTTGCGTGCGCCCGCGCGGGTGTTATCGATTCCGATCCCGCGTACGTGCTGTTCACCTCTGGCTCTACCGGCACACCCAAAGGCGTTGCCGTCAGCCATCGCGCGATCATCGATTTCATCGACGACTTCGTGCGCTTGTTCGGTTTCGAGGAAACCGATCGCGTGGCCAACCAGGCTCCCTTCGATTTCGATGTGTCGGTGAAGGACATCTACGGCGCCTTGGCCTGCGGTTGCACGCTGGTGGTGGTGCCGCGCGCGCTGTTCTCTCAGCCCGCCGCGCTGGTTTCCTACTTGGAAGAGAAGCAAGTCACGATCATGACCTGGGCGGTGGCAGCGCTTTGCCTCATCACGAGCCTGCACGGGCTTGAGGGGCAGACGCTCTCATCGGTGCGCCGGGTCATGTTCAGCGGCGAGGTTATGCCTGTCGACCATTTGCGCACGTGGATGGATCACCTGCCCGAGGCCGTCTTCGTGAACCTCTACGGTCCCACCGAGGTCACCTGCAACTGCCTCTACCACATCATCGACCGCGATCGCGCCTATGACGAGGGCATTCCCCTCGGGGTCGCCTTCCCGAACCGCCAGGTGCTGCTCGTCGGCGAGGATGGCTCATTGGTGACCGAGCCGGGCGCGACAGGGGAGATCCTCGTGCGCGGCGTGTCGCTCGCCTTGGGATATGTGGGCGACGAGGAGCGCACGGCGGCAGTGTTCACCCAGAACCCCTTGCATCGCCGTTTTCCCGATCGCGTTTACCGCACGGGCGATTTGGGCGCTTACAGCGACGCGGGGGAGTTGTTCTACCGCGGTCGCAAGGACAACCAGATCAAGCACCAAGGGCATCGGGTGGAGCTGGAGGAAGTGGATCTGGCCATAGAGGCGGTGCCCGGCGTGACGCGGTGCCGTTGCGTCTACGACAAGGAGAAGAAATGGCTCATCGCGTTCTACGAGGGCACGGCCGAGGCCGCCGCGCTCAGGGCCCACGCCTTGGAGACGCTGCCGCCCTTCATGATGCCCACGAAGATCCTGCCCATTGAGGCGATGCCGCTCACCAAGAACGGGAAGGTGGATCGCGCCGCGCTGCTGGCGCTGAGCCGCGAGGCTGCCGCCCGGCGCCGCGCCCGGATGAAGAAGCGGGAGAAAGACCTATGAACGATACCCAGTTGATGACCCTCGCCCGCGAATACGGCACGCCGCTCTACCTGTTCGAGCAGACGGCGTTGCGCGATCGTGTGGCGCTTTTGCGGGAATGTCTGCCGGCGCGGGCCGAGCTCTGCCTCGCTATCAAGGCGAATCCCTTCGCGCTTCCTATCATCCGGCCCTACGTGCATCGGTTGGAGGTGTGCTCGCCGGGCGAGCTGAACATTTGCGAGGCCTGCGGTACGGCCCCGGAGGAAATCGTTCTTTCGGGCGTGTACAAAGACGAGGCCATGGTGCGCCACGCGCTGTCCCTCGGCGATATCCACCGCTACACCGTGGAATCGCTCGCTCAGTTCGAGCTGCTGCGCCGCCTTGCCCAGGAGTCCGGCCGTCGCTTGCCGGTGTTGCTGCGACTTACTTGCGGAAGCCAGTTCGGGATGGATGCCGACGATATCCGCGCTCTTGTGGCTGCTGCCCGTGATGATGCGTGGATCGATATTCGCGGCTTGCAGCAATTCTCCGGTACGCAGAAGACCTCGCTTCGCCGGGTGGAACGCGAGCTGGCCCGCGCCGATGCGCTCATGGCCGAGCTGGAAGAGACCTGCGGGTTCGTCTGCCGCGAGTTCGAATACGGTCCCGGCCTTCCCGTCGATTACTTCGACGCGCCCGACCCGGCCGCCGAGCGGGCGTTCCTCGAGCAGCTGGGCGACAAGCTGGACGCCATGGCCTTCCAGGGTCCGCTCACACTGGAAATCGGCCGCGGTCTTACCGCGTGCTGCGGCACGTACCTCACGACGGTCGTCGACGCGAAGACGAACCAGAAGGTGAACTATGCCATTGTCGACGGCGGCATTCACCACCTCACCTATTACGGCGGTGCCATGGCCATGAAGCAGCCCCCGGTGCGTTTTCTGGAAGAAACCGACGGCAACGGGAAGCAGTGCGAGGCGGTGTCTCCCGCAGCGGCGATTGACGACGCCGAGGCGAGCGCCGAATCTTGGACGATCTGCGGATCGCTCTGCACCACCAACGACATCCTCGTGAAGTCGCTGCTGGTGCGCGATATGCATCCGGGCCGCGTGCTCGCCTTCGAGCGTGCCGGCGCCTACTGCATGACCGAGGGCGTGTCGCTGCTGCTGTCCCGTGAGCTCCCCGCCATTGTGCTGGCGGACGAGACCGGGACGACCCACCTGGCCCGCCCCCACACCCGTACCGACCCCTTGAACACTCCAGCCGTTGTTCCGTAAAGCACCCGTGATTCGGAACTGAGGGGCGACCAAGGTCGCCCCCTACGGAGGAGGGCGACTAGCTTTATTCCCCCGTAGGGGCTGACCTTGGTCAGCCCTCCCAAGCAAGACCCTGTTCGCGAAAGCGAAGCGGCTATAACCATAAGTAAAAGCGCCCGACGAGAAAGGACCATTATGGAAGAGCGCGAGACCATCCTGGATATTCTGGACGAGCTGGCTCCTGGAGCCGAGGTGGAAGGCTGCACGACGCTCGTGGACGACCGCGTGCTGGACTCGCTGACCATCGTGGCGCTCGTGGCCGAGCTGGAGGACGCCTTTGACATCACCATTCCCGCCGTGGAAGTGGTCGTAGAGAACTTCAACTCCGTGGACGGCCTCACTGCTATGGTCAAGCGCCTCGTGGAAGATCAGCTCGACTAGCTCCGACTGATCTCGACGAGTTCCGGCTGAACGAGCCCCGCTTCGTCCCGACTCGTCTCGCATTGCCGAACGTTTCCGACCGAAAAGACCTATGACCTCATATTTCTCCTTCATATTTCTGGCGGCGTTTCTTCCCGTCGTCGTAGTGCTGTACGCTGTTGCCCCGCGCCGTACCCGCTGGGTGGTGCTGCTTATTGCCAGCTACGTGTTCTTCTTCTGGTTGTCGCGCACGCTTATCTTGGCGCTGTGGGTGTCCACGCTGTCCATCTATCTCACCGGCTTGGGGTTGGGCGCGCTCATCCGCCAGCGCGATGCTGCTGTGAAAGCCGTCAAGTCCGGCAAGCGCGAGATCCGCGCCCGCTACGCCCGGAAGATGAAGCTCGTGTTGGCGGCGGGCCTCGTTGTGAACTTCGGGCTTCTGGCCGCTTTCAAGTACTTGGCCTTCTTCGGCTCCATCATCGACGGCGCTTGCGCGGCGGTGGGCATCCCGCTGAATCTGGAGCTGCCCGTCTGGGCCGCCCCTATCGGCATCTCGTTCTACACCCTGATGGCCGGCTCCTACCTGATCGATGTGTTCCGCGGCACGGTGGCCCCCGATCGCAATCTGGGCCGTGTGGCGCTGTTCCTCGGCTACTTCCCTCAGATTATGGAGGGGCCCATTTGCC
>OGOG01001378.1_pt1 | contig 23997 bp, 11 predicted proteins | sample 1552581 | NCBI WGS metagenome assembly OGOG01 (sample SAMEA2580152, study PRJEB22360) | human gut metagenome | biome: human gut; feature: human-associated habitat; material: faeces | place: Denmark | collected 2008/2010 | reverse complement strand
GAGCGCGGGCTTTGCAAGCCTGAGGTCAGGGGTTCGATCCCCCTACGCTCCACCATAAATAAATCAAACGAACACCTTCGGGTGTTCGTTTTGTTTTTATCACTGTCGATTTTCCTAGTCATTACCATATCAATGGCATGTTATCTTGACCAAATAACTCATATCTATCTGTTCAGCGTTTATATACGCGCGTATAGTTTGCAAGTAAACGAACTGACGTCAAGGCAATAACAAGTTGCCAGCAGAAGTAAGACGAGGAACGGTGGAACATGACGACAGTGACCAGAAGGCACGCCGCTGGTATGAAAGCGCGGGCGAAGAAAGCTATTGCGGTTGTCTCCGCAGGTGCCTTGGTGGCTTCCCTTGGGTATTTTCATCTATGGGGAAGTACGCCAGCCGTAGCAGCTAACGATGCAGATCGCGTTGAAGTGCTCTTCAATCTCGATAGCGACGTGATCGTGGAGGTCGGTGGCGAAACGTTCGATGCCCAAAGTGAGAGTGGTTATCTAGCGTCGGTGGCAGATGATCTGCGTTTCAAGGCTTCCGTGCGCGATGGGCGCAGCGATCGCAGCATTGAGGCTGTGGAGGCGGTATTGCAAGCCGCTGCGACTCAGCCTGCGGCTCGGAAAGCTGCGGCAAGTGCGGCAGAGCCCACCGTTGAGGCTGAAGCGGGATCCGAGGGAGATAAGACTTCTAAGGGTATCGAGGCTAATCACGCTGTGAGCGCAATGTCTCACGAGGGATCTGACAAATCAGCCGATGTGGTAGAGATCGTTTCCGAGGGTCAAGCCGCTTCGGAGGACGCCGCCGTGCCATCGGATGAAGTTGCCGGCTCATCGGACGAAGGTAAAGAAGTAGTAAGCGACGATGCCACACCAATGGCGGCCACGGCAGGCGGCGAGGAAGGCTCCTTCGAAAACGACGATTCTACGACAGAGATTATCGTGGCCTACGATGCCGACGCCGACGAGTATGTTGTGGCTAAAGACGAGCTTCTCAAAGCTGCGGCTGCGCAAGGAACCATCGAGATTACCGTGACTTCCGAGGCCCTAGGCGAAACGTTCGACAACTGGGATTCTTTGGCCAATTTCCTTGGCGAGGAGGGCGACGATGCAGTCAAGGTGAAGCTGACCTCCGATCTGGTGGCCTCTCATTCTGCGGTCGTGAAAGGGAATAAGACGCTCGACCTAAATGGGTTCACCATCACCAGCGAAGTGGAAGGCCCTCTCTTCATAGTGGGCGATGAAGGGGCTGCGGCAACCTTCACCATTAATGATTCCTCTTCAAAATACCGAGAATTCGATCAGTCGGGTGAAGGCGTGCTAGTGCCGAAGCCGAGCAAGGATAACGCCGGCGATCTGCGCGATGGCGTTTTGGGCGAATTCTGCGAGAAATGGGTTGGCCAGAAGGCGACGCTTGAAGGAGATACGCTCACCTATTACGTGACGCGCTCCTATGAAGATAAGAAGATTGTCGGAGGCACCAACGAATACCAGATCAAGCATACGGTGGATATGGGCAACGTCGGCGCCATCAAGGCAACGAAGAAGGGCGATCTCGTCGTGGTGGACAACGGTGCATCCGTTCTGAATATCGAAGGCGGTCACTTGTTCTGTGACAAGGGCGTGACGGGCGACATTCACGCGGTGAACCTGAACAAGGGCGGCTCGTTCCATATGAGCGGCGGCTTCATCACCGGTGTGAGCGCCGAGGGCCATGGTGCCGCGATCAGCGCCAACAACAAGGACACCAATGCACCCATCGATATCGTGATCGACGGAACGGCGGTGATTGCCGGCAACAACACGGTGAAAAACGGCGGGGCAATTTGGATGTCCAGCGAAACAAGCGGCAACGCGGCGCTGACTATTGGAGGCAATGCTGTCATTGCGGGCAACGTAGCAGGGAAGAGCCCTTTGACCGATCTCACCAAGGGAACTATCGCCACAACGATGAACGGCGGCGCGGTGTACGCCTCCAAGAATTGTAATGTGACGGTTACTGGCTCGGCAGTCATTTCCGGCAACACAGCTAATGCCGATGGTGGTGGCATTTACGTCGAGGGGCACAAGAAGGGGACGCTGAGCACCAACACTCTTACTATTGAGCAGAACGCCACTATCACCAACAACCGCTCCGAGAACAATCGTATGAGTGTGCATCAAAAAGATCGCAGCACGGGCGTGCCTGACGAGTCTGATTTCTGGAAGAACTACGGCGGTGGAGGTGGCGGCGTATTCACGCTGGGCGACACGGTTATCAACGGAGGTCAGATCACCAGCAACTTCGCTTCCGACGGTGGCGGCGGCATCTTCGCCCTGGGCGCCACGCACACAGTGCCCACGAAATGGAACAGCACCGAACTTGATACGAGCAAGGAAATAGAGAACGCTCTGCCGGTTCTGAAAATAGAGAACTGCCGCATTTCGTCTAACTATGCGGGAACCAGCGAAGGCGGCGGCATTCTCGCTGGTACGGCGAAGGCGAGCTATATAAAGCAGGGTATTATCAGCAACAATATGACCGCCACCTATTTCGACTACGGTGGAGGCGGCCTGTTCATGTCGTCTATCGACCAAGGGAAAACCGCCGGTATGACCGTGCATCATCCCCTGATCAGCGGCAATACGGCAGCGGGTCTCGGCGGAGGCGTTGCCTCCTGCACCAACGGCATCGTGGTGTCTGGCGATGCCGCCGTGTTCGACAACACGGCTCTGGCCGAGAATTGCACGCAGAACCCCAACGAGTACGGCGATCAATGGCTGCTTGAGGGAAATTTGAAAAGTGCCGAGCTGAAGGACGGTCGGAAGACCTACGGGTTGAAGGAGAAGATCGGGAAAAAGCTGAAAGAGACTGGTCTTGCCAACGACTTCTATTGCGCCAAGGAAAGCAAGGTGTTCAATTCCATGCTCGGCGGCGGCTTCTACAACTGGGAAGGTTACACTACCGGCGATGTAGCCGGCGGCGAGGCCTATGCTTATCGCGAGAGCTGGAAAGGCGATAAATACTTAAATATTGGTACCTCGAAAATTTCCGTGACTAATGTCTTTTACCGATCAAATGAAAATCTTTTGAGGGTCATCGTCCCGGCGGATCGTGTCGATGAAATAGATAGTCTTGCTGGGTACCTTGTGGAATACAAGACAATCGACTTGTCCAAAACCGGTTCGCCTGCTGTCCACGAAACTCGGATTGTCTTATCGGTTGACGATAAGGTTGACTTTATCGAGAATGGCGAGGATAAAAAAGATAGCTGCAGTCCTGGTGATGAGATCCGCACTCTTCATTTGAGCGATCCAGTGGATCCTGCCGATTATAAGGCAAAGCCCACGGATATCACCCTGACGGGAGCCTACACGCGGACGGAGAACATCGACGACTATCCCATGTACAAGATCGACGAGGACACTCTGACCAAAACCGATACGACATGCATCGAGAGCAAGCGTCTGCTGCTCTTGAAGGCCAATCCTTCCGATACCGATAAGGACAATGCGAGCAAGGCCGCCGTGCTGTTCTTCACGGGCAACTACTCCAACACCCATGGCGGCGCCATTGCCTGCAACGACTACATCGATGTAGGAGCCGCGGGCAAAGAATTCCCTGGTGATCCTGATAATCCTGGTGGGCAGGATGATGTCGTGGGGAAAATGACGCTCGCCAAGAAGCTTACGGGATGGAACGGTGCTGAGCATGCTTCGGCTACGGCTGTGTTTAACGTAACGGGTTATGAGGATGTCGAGGCCTATAAGGCGAGCCTCGAGCCGATCTACGTGAACCAGATTGGTTTCACCTTCAATGCGGATGACTCCGCTGAAAAAGAGCTGACCGACCTCCCGCTCGGCTACTACGTGGTTGAAGAGGAGTTCTATACGGGCGACAACTTCAAGCAGGCCACAGGTCGCAACACCTGGACGGTGACTCTCACCCACGACAACGCTGAAGCGGGCGTCTCCCATGAGTTCACGAACAACTTCAAGGATGAGAACACGTTCGGTACCGGTGTCGTGAACAGCTATACATCGGGGCAAGACGGCGAGTTCACCTACACGCCCGATGCCAATTACAACAACCGGAAGCAGCCCAGCGCGCCTATCGAAGGGGGGAACTAATTATGGCAAAGAAGCATCTTGCCAAGCGAGGCATCGCTGCCCTTGTCATCGCTGTTGCCCTTACCATGGGCACCGCGGCGGGCACGGCATTCGCTTATTACACCGATACCACCCAGGCCAAAGGAATGGTGTCGTTCAGCTACAACCCCAATCCGCCTACAACTGAGGTTGATGAGTACCCCGATCCCGATACAGGCCAGAAAACCGTTGCCGTGAAGAACACCGGCGAGGTTGACGCTATGGTGCGTGTAAATGTGTTCTCCCCCGATTTCCCCGATAGCTGGGGCGTGAAGGTGAAGGTCGTAGCCGAAGGCGATGCCGCCGAGTGGACCCAAGATGTCACGGGTGTCAACGCTTCCGGCGACCCGGTGCCCAACGACGAAGGCTGGCTGTATTGGCCTCATCCGGTGGCACCTGGCGAGTCTACCCCTGCTTTCACGGTTGAGGTGACGCGGGAGGATAGCACGTTCAGCCAGCCATTTGATATCACCGTGGTGCAGCAGTGCGCCTCGGCCAAGAGTTTTGTGGAAGGCCAGCCTTTGCTGGGCACCTTCGCCGATGGAGAGAAGCGGCTGATGCAGATCATGCCCGTGAAGGACGGTGAGTAACGTATGGTGCAAACGCTTAAGAACCTGCCACTGCAAACGCGTATCGTCCTCATCGTTCTGGCTGCTGCGCTGGTTGGCTGTGTGGCCATGATGGCCGTCAGCCCTGCTCGCTCAGCCCTTACTTACTTCAGCGGCGAATATGTGGCCGAAATTCAGCAGACGCATATTGGCGTGGCGCTTACCGAGGGAACAGGCGATCGGGAGGACGCGCTGGTTCCCGAGGGCGGCGCGCTCATTGCTGATTCCCAGGCGCTGCTGAAGCGACCCACCGCCGAAGCACCTGACAACGTCGACAAATATATGGTTCCCGGTGAGGTATACAGCGAGCGCCTCTCGGTGCAGAACCGTTCCAGCGACATGGACGAATACGTGCGCCTAACCGTGCGCAAGTACTGGGCCACCGGTGCCGAAGGCGACGACGATGCCGCCGATACGCGCGTGAAGAACGCAGGTCTGAATCCGGCGCTCATCAAGCTGCAGTTTACCGATGAAAGTGCCCAGCACTGGGTGCGCGCCGCCGACGAATGCACAGCCGAACGTGAGGTGTACTACTACAAGGCGGCGCTTCCTGCGGGCGAGGCCGCCGAGTACCCCGCCATTACGGGCATCTCCATCGATCCGAGCATCAAAGAGGCACGTGAAGATTACTCTAACTGCTGGCTAGCCTTAGAGGCTCAGGTAGATTCCGTGCAGGTGAACAACGCCCATGATGCAGCTAAGAGTGCCTGGGGCGTTGATGTGTCCGAGCTGGGCCTGAATTGGTCTCAGGAAGATTAGCGGGGTACTTGAATGATGCAGGCAGTCCGACAGCGGAGGTTTTTCGCAAAAAGGGCGGCGCTCGGCGCTATTGTCGTAGCTCTGACTATTGTCACGGCGTTTGCCACGGCGCAGCCGGCGCTCGCGAAGACCATCGATAAGCAGTGGACGGTGGAATTCACTGGATCGGCCATGACCGACCAGGGCTCAGCAAACATCGTGAAGGAGCTCACCGGCATGCAGCCGGGCGATTCCGCGAAGTTCACCGTGATTATGTACGAGAAGTGCGATAAGTCCGCCGATTGGTACATGAAGAACAAGGTGCTTGAGTCGATGGAGAAGTCGCTGCGCTCCGGCGGGTCGTACAGCTACAAGCTCACCTACACCAATCCCAAAGGGGAGCAGAAGGTGATCATCACTAATGAGGTTGTGTCGGGCGATACGGGATCGGGCTCCACTGAGGGTTTGTTCGATGCCACGGAAGCCACGGGCGAGTATTTCTTTCTGGACACATTGGCTCCTCAGGCCAAAGCCATGATGACTTTGGAGGTGGCCATCGACGGCGAGACCCACGGCAACACTTATTTCGATTCGGATGCGCAGATTCAGCTGCAATTCGCCGCCGAACCTACCGATAAGCCGGGCACTCCGGGCGATGTTACGCAGATCGATCAGCCAAAGAAGAAGGACGAGCAGCAGTCGCCCCAGCAGCCACCGCAACCGACGCCGCAGAAGACGGCTGAAAAACAATTATCCCAAACGGGCGATACGATTGCAATTGGAGCGCTTGTGGTTGTAGCTTTAGTGGCCGTTGGTGTGCTGGTGGGAGTGGGCGTGCGTCAGCGGCGCCAGAAGAGGAACGAGGAGGGCGACACCCGATGAAAAATACGAGAACATGGGGTCGCCGCACTCTGGCGGCCGTGATGGGTTGCATGCTGGCAACGACGCTGTGCGCGCCTGCCGCTTTCGCGGCTACGGCCGAAGTCTATCAACCCACCACCTACCGCGTGACGGTGTATGCTGGCAATCAGGGCACCGTAAGCCTGGGCGCCGGCACGCCTGCCGCTAGCGTGCAGCTTGATCCTTTGGTAGAGCTGAACGGTACAGCCGATTTTTCCGATCTCGCCTACCAGGTGGAAGACGGCAAGTACTACGCCAAGGGCATTCGCATTGCCGGCCTCGACAACGTGCGCTCCGATAGGAATACCGACACGGTTGACGAAAGCGGAAATCCCGTGAACTTTGAGGGCGCAGACACCATGCTGTACGCCGTTCCTACGGCCGATGGCGCCTTAGCCAACACCTCTGCGCCGATAACTGAAGACACCGATTTCGTGGTGGCCTACGGCATTTTGGCGAATCGCGTAGCCTATACGGTGAACTATGTGGATGCTGAAACGGGCACCGCCTTGGCCGACCCGCAGACCTTCTTCGGCGACATCGGCGACCGGCCGGCTGCCGCGCCCCAGTATATCGAGAACTACCTGCCTCAAGCCGCGCTCGTGCTGCTCACGCTGTCGCAGGACGAAACGAAAAACGTGATCACGTTCCGTTATACGCGCCTGGCTGAGGGAACGACCACGGTTCAGCAGCCGAGTGGTCGGGTGGATGTTGAAGCTCCCGATGGAAGCACCGCCGTGAATGTCTACACGACGGCTCCTACGCCCGAGGAAACCGCTGCTGCGGCCGACACAGCGACGGCTACTCCTGCTGCAGCCCCGGGTGATCCTGCGAATCCTATCGAGGCTGAGCCTCTCGTTACCGACGAGGGAACGCAGATCCTTGCCGCTGATGGTACGCCGCTTTCCACGCCAGATACCGAGAGTATCAACGACGAGGACAACGCTCTGGCTTCCGGCCAACAGCCGGGTGATCAAGCTCCTGTAGTCAGCACAGCCTGGGTTCCTTGGGCTGCTGCGGCCGCCGCAATTGCAGCTATCATCGTGTTCATTTTGGTGAGGTCCCGCAAGAAACAAGCTAACGAGGAGCCGACGGAATAACCTTCTTCCAGTAAGTACCGCGTCCGCAGTGTATTTACGCCGGCGGGCGCGGTGTTTTTCGTGACGTGCCCCTTTCTTTGCGAGCGCTCTTGCAAACTAAGAAGAACTCGGAGAAACTTACAACCATCGAGAGAAATAAGAATCACCAGGTCATCAAGGTAGCAATTGACAGAGCTCCCGCCGAACATAGTGAAAGACTCCTTTTCCCGCGAGGTTGAGCGGCGTTTGGCGCGCATGCGGGCTATCGCCCGCTTGTGTTCTCTTGCAGGAGGAATGGTGCTGGTTGCCCTCGCGTTGGTGGGATTAGGCTCTGCGGTGGTTCCGCGGGTGTTAGGTGTGCAGCCCTATGCGATCGTCTCCGGTTCTATGGAGCCGGCCTATCCTACGGGGTCTCTGGTGTACGCCCAGCCTGTTGCTGGGGAGGATTTGCAAGTAGGAGATGTCGCGGCTTTCTGGCGCGACGAGGACGTCATCATCCATCGGGTGGATTCTATCGATATCGCAGGGGAGGAGTTCGTGGCTAAAGGGGATGCCAACGACGATGTCGATCTGAGGCCGGTTCTCTTCCGCGATGTGCTTGGCCGTGTGGTGTTCTCCGTGCCTGGAGTGGGATATTTTCTTATGGCTTTGGGGTCGGTTACCGGTAAGCTCCTTTTGGGCTGGGTAGTACTGATGGGCGCCGCCTTGTGCGTCCTCGGCTCGGTTCTCAGCAACCTTGCCAACCGTCAAACACTCGAGAAAAGATGACTTTTTTAGTCGTTATTAATGTGACCATTACCCTGTCACTTACCTAGTCATCTTCTTTTGAAGTCTGTGCGAAATAGCAAAGAACCACCAGTTCAAAGCTCTGTATTTCGAAAAGCAGTCATAATTGTCGCGTTTGTTGTCATTTTTTGCAGTGGACAAAAACCCTCAGATCAATAAAGTGATCCTTAGCATTGACGGAGAGTCAGCTCGCTAAAAGACGATTGACAGGTAGACAATAGCCTGATGAGCCATCTAAAATAGCGAGCGAGAGAACACGGTTGCGAACCGGCTGGCAAAGAGAGACGGTCTTTCGCGCCAAAAGAGGGGAAGAGGATCGCCCACGCGCCCGAAGCCACCGCTTCGCGCGCGTATAGGTGCGTATAGCGCTGGCGGCGATCACGAGTAGCGGAGGAGACACAAATGAGGAAATCGGTCATAGGGGGTCTCGCTGAAAAGAGAATTTTCGGCCGGAGTCTTCTAGCTTTTACCCTTGCAGCCACGCTGGCTTTTCCGGCGACGACCCTTTCTTTCGTTGTCCAGGCCTTTGCCGACGACCCTTCAAGCGGTGACGCTGCAGAAGCCCCCGCCGCCCCTGTTGCTCCCGCCGACGAGCCGATCCAGCGCGGCGATGTTCATGGCATCGACTTCATGACCCCCACGGCTGAAGACGGCCTGTGGGATCTCCTCCGCGTGGAAAACGGAGCGGGGAAGAACATCTACTTCGAAATTGAAAAGGACGGCGTCATCGTCGCCCCGCGCTTTGCCTATCAGATTCCCAACGAGGCTGACGTCGATACGAGCGACGCCGATTACGCGGGCGACGCCACTTCCGCGCGCATTGCCCAAGTGGTGGCACTGAAGCTTGCCGTCGCCGGCCAGGCCGCGCTCGGCCAGATGTCCGAGGAAGCCGATGCTCCCGCGCTGTCCCTTCAGCAGGTGTACGCCGACCCAAACAATTTCCCCACCTACACGATTAAGGTGTTCGACGCGAAGCGCCAGGGAGAGAAACTGTATCAGGGCACGGTGTGCCCCATTTACGCCCAGCTCGTGAGCATTGATGGAACCGATGAGTGGAAGGCGCTCGGCATCCGCACGATCGATCCCGACATTGACAAGTTCGCGGAAACGGTCGGCGCTGGTGCCAGCTACTACAAGAACCTCACGGGCGACACCCCTATCGTATTCCAAAGCACGGCGACGACCGAAGCCGGTGAGCCCAAAGCCGAGGTGCAAGATGCCGCCTCCGGCAAGCGCCTCGTCGTCACCTATAACCAAGTTGAAGCCGACGCTATTTCCGGCGCTGTCAAGTACGTCGATGTCGATGGCAACATCATCGATACGGAAATCGTGGAAAACCTCGGCGCGGGCAAAGAGGTTGCCATCAAGAAGTCCTTCTTCAAGACGGCCACTGACGAGGGCGGCCAGGAGACCACGCATTATTATCGTGTCATCCAGCGCCTCACCGGCTCCACCGTCATGCTGACGCCGGAGCAGGCCACGAAGCAGATTCGCGTTATGGAAGTAAAGAACACTGAAGCCGGCGCCTATCAGGTCACCATTAACTATGTGGACGATAACGGCAATACGCTGTGGGCCGACAGCGTAGATGTGAAGGGCAAGGGCTACCAGTACACCCTGCCGAACTCCTTCTCGATGAGCGCCGTTACGAATGCTGCGGATGCGCCTACTACCGACCGCGACAAGGGGCAGTGGGGCATCAACTACTACACGCTGGATTCTTGGACCCTTGAAACTAATGCGACGGACGACAATGCGGCCATCGGGGCCCGCTCGACGGAGTCCCAGCAGGGCAATCCCGTTGTCGCCTTCGAGGCAGGCGAGTATCCGGCTGGCCGCACGGTGACGGCGAAGTACGTCTCGCAGGCCACTACGAAGAAGGTCAACCTCACCGTGATGGAAATCAACGGTGAGACGGGTGCTCTTATCGATAAGATCCACTACGAAGTCACTCCGGAGCAGACGGCCACCTACACGCCGGCTCCGAAGGACGGTCTGGTGCCGTGGTCCGGCAACATGGAGCCCATCACCTACGCCTGGGAGGATCTGGAGAAGGGCACGGACGTGCTTCAATACGTCTATTATGTGCCGAAGGACTACACGCCGGGTGACACCTACGACATCACCGTGCAGTACATGAACATCGCCAACAGCCAGATTCTTCGCAGCGAGACCATCACCGTCGACCCCGAAACGAACGATTTCGTGAACATCCTCGGCGAGGAGCGCTTCTCGCTGGGCGACGACACCTACGTGCGTCTGGCGGGTCAGGAAACGGCTATCCGCCACGCCTATTTCTCGCCGGCGCGCACCTACACCATTTACTATCGCGATGTGAATGACGAACTGAGCTCGCAGATCACTATCCGCCGTACGCAGATCATCGACACCGAACGGGTGGTGACGGTTCCGGGCACAACGGTGATGACCGCCTCGACGGTGACCCCCGCGCCCCCGGCTGCGGCGCCGGCCGATGCTGCGGCGCCCGCAACGGTTGACGCCGGCGTAGGCACGGGCGATGCCGCCGCGGTCATCAACGATGACGACAACCCGCTGGCGACGCTCGGCGGCCAGGATACTGGTACCGAGCGTGCAATCGTCGATGACGAGAACCCGCTGTACTCCGGTCTCGCCCAAGACGTGGCGACATCCGGCTCGGGCATGGCGCTGGCCGTGGCCACGGGCGCCGTCGTTCTCGTAGCCGCCGGCCTCGGCCTTTACTGGTGGATGCGCCGCCGCAAAAAGAATGAGCAAACCGCAACCGATTCGATGAACGCTTAAAGGGAGGAGGACGACATGACCAAGCTGCTGCAGAACAAATCGATCATCAAATTCTTGGGAATCGCCCTGTCGATCCTACTGATCGTCGCCCTTGTCCCCCAAATCAACATTGCCTACGGCTCCAAGGACGACGTAGTTACCGACACGCCGACTGCCGAAACCGGCGACAATGCCACCGCAGAGGGTGAAGAGAGTGTGGAAGGCGATGAGACGGCCGAAGGCGTAGTAGACACATCCCAAGAAGCTGGTGCTCAGCCTGGAGACATCGATCCTAATATGGATGAGCCTGAAAGCAACGAGCCATCGAACTCTGGCGAAGGAGCCATCGCTCTGATGTCTGATACCGATGAGAAGACTCCCGCGCCCACCAAAGCCCGCGCAGCGAACTCACTGGGTTCGAATACTATCGACCCCAATGACGCTAACGTGAACGATTCTAACGGAGTTCTCACTATTAGTGGAGGAAGTCATACGCTTACAGTTAACGGCACTCTCGAAAGAGATATTGTTGTTAAGAATGGCGCTACGCTTACTATTACAGGAAAAGGAACAATTAAGGGTTCGGGCAAGGGGTCTGTCATTATTGTCGAGGGCAGGGGAAGTTCGCTGATTTTCGGGGAGAAGGGAATTGGCCCCAAAGTGACAGGAGGGAAAGGCTCGACCGCAGGAAAAAGAGCCAATGAGAGCGCCGAGCTGGGGGAGGGATACGACAAAGTCGGCGGCGGCATTCTCGTCAGGCGTGCTGATAATGAAGGATGTGTAGATAAAGATAGCAACAATGGGGGCGTTGTCAGCGCTGCCTTAACTTTGAATGGTGGCACAATCGACAACAATGAAGCCAATGCCGGCGGCGGCATCTTCATCGACCGCGGTTGCGGATTCACCATGAATGGGGGCACTGTTTCCAACAATATAGCCAATAAGTGGGAAGGGGGCGGTATTTTCCTGGCTGGCAGCTACGACGGCAGCGGTGAGGCTAACGCAAAGATTAATGCTGGCACTATTATTAAAAATACAACAAAGACACGTTTTTCCTGGGGCGGCGGCGGTCTGTTCGTTGAAAATATGAGCAAGACCTATGTTGGCAGCACTATCGTCACCAATAATACTGCAGAGGGCCTTGGCGGCGGAGTTTCCGGTTGCCCCCATGCCACTATAGGCATTGGCGAGCTAAACGAGACCATCGCTGTGTATCGCAATACCGCAAAGAAAGACAGTGAACATCAGCCCCATAATCGTTGGTTGCACAATCTGGGGAGTGGAAGCGACCCGAAGAGCGGTGATCTTTACGCTTTCGGTGATTCTCAGCAGCCTTGGATGACGAAACAGGACAACTATGGGCCGAGTGGAAGCACGTACAACTATAAAGCTTCGGAAAAATCCTATTCCAAGAACGCCTTCTCCGCCGCTCGCGCTATGGATTTCTACTGCACGAAGGCAAGTTTTGTGCTTGGAAATCGTTTGGTCGAAGATGAAACCAATGCTCCTGCTTTTACCGGGATCAAGGCCAATAAACACGGCTACGAATTATTAGAAGTGGCTGATGGCGAGATGTTGGAGGCGGAGGAGTATTCCGTAGGCCTTACGCACTACCTTACCACTCATAAGGATGTGTCGGTAACTCTTGAGAACTATTCTGTCGTAATCAGTGGTAACACGAGCTACACTCACGGCGGCGGCATCGGCTGCAATGGTATGCTCATGTTCGGGGAATTCCAAAAGAATGACTTCGTGAACCCCTACAAATTGTCTATTACCAAGAAGATCGTGAATGCTACGGATAACAGCAATGTTGATTTGAAGGGAGAGTCTTTTGCCTTCAAATTAAGAGATAAAAATGGCAACGTCGTTGCTGCAGCGCACAACGATGAAGGCGGCAAGGTGTCCTTCGATATTGAGGACGATACCCTGAAGCAGGAAGAAGTGACGCACGAGCGCACCTTCACATTGGTGGAAAACTTAACAGAGGGCCAAAAAGCCGCCGGGTACCAGGAGATTGCGCCAATTCAGGTAACGGTTACTCTGACCGTCAGCATGAGCGAGACAAAAAAGCCTCTCATGGCAACAACGACAAAGGTGTATACCCCCGTTGTGGAATCAGTCACGTTTGGCAATAATGGCAAAGCTGAAGTGATCAATAAGATCGATCCGCAAACATCGATCAGTCTGCCTTTTGAGAAAACCATCGATGGCATCAACGGTGGCACCTTCAATTTCGAGCTGACGGAAATGCAGTTGGCAGCCAGTGCCGATCCATCATCAATGAGCCCATCTCAGCTTGAGGCTAAGCCAGAATCGAAGAGTACGGCTTCTCTCGTAGTAAATTCGGAGAATCTTCCGGTAAAAGGTCAATTCGAACGTGATTACAAGCAAGAAGATGTGGGCACTCACTGGTATCTGCTCAACGAAGCTAAGGATGACAATAGAAAGGATGTCTCTTTCGATGAGGCGGCATACCTTTATAAAGTGAAAGTCGAGCTTGTTCAAAACAAGACTCTCAAGGCAACCGTCGACGGAAAGTGGAAGGCTGATTCGGCCGATGGGCAATTCGCTGCAATTCGTCACAATGGCACGCCAAGATTCGAAAATGTAGCGATTAAGTACGACGGCTTTGATCTGAGCCTGACGAAGCAAATCCTCAGTACGCTTGATGATGAGCTTGAGCTCGATGGCAGACAGTTCGATTTTGAGCTTTATGAGGGCAATCCGAGAGCAGAGAACAGCATGTCAATCGCAGCTGGCAAGACAGACGCAAATGGAGCGTTGACTCTCGCGATTGCTAACACTCTTCCGACGCAAGACAATCCTTATGCAAAGCAGGTCTTTGGGAATCCGGGCGGCAGGACGTTCGCGTTCACTCTTCATGAGGCTGAAACAGCTTATGAATACATGGAGACCATTCAGGATGCCAAGATAGAAGTAACTCTCAGCGCATCGGGGGAGCGAGTGGGCAAAGATAACCACACCGTTTTCCTGGTTACGCCTAAGGTGGAATCAATCAAGGTCAATGGCACCGATGTCGAAGTTGCGAACAACGACATCACGGTCACCAACCGTTATGCTCCCAACGGAACCTGGCAGTTCCGGGCTGACAAGTTCTTCTACGGACTAGGTGAGCCGCGCGACTGCAGCTTCTCCCTGGTTGAGATCGAGCGTGTCCCCGGCGAGGATGAAGCGATTTCGTCCATAGCCGTTAAGAAAGACCTCGAGAACAAGGAGTTTACCCCTCTGGTCGCTAGCGTCACCAAGGATAAGCTCGCGACTGGCGAGGCAACCATAGAGTTCCCCGCCATCACCTATGTTGCTGAAGGCAAGGGCAAGAACCAGCGCAACGACATCGGCGACCATTACTATCTGGTGACCGAAAACGGCGACGATGCTGCCAAGGACACCACGGCCTATGTCATCAAAGTGACCGTGGCGGTTGATGAAAACGATCCTGCTAAGCTCACCGCCACCGAAACGGTGCGCGGCTACGCTGACGACCTCGACTCCACGTTGAACCCGCTGGTTCTGCCGGAAGGCGAACGCCCGGCGTTCTACAACACCGACACCTACGACCTGATCAGCGCTGCCAGCTACAGCGTGTACGCGGCCAGCGGTGAGCCGGTCGACCAGGTGTGCTACGTCGACCCGAAGATCGTCAAGAATCTCGAGGGTCGCGCCATCAAGTCCGGAGAGTTCGCCTTCAAGCTCATCCAGGTGGCGAACTACAACGACACCGAGGGCGAGCTCATCTCCGCCACTACCAACGACGAGTTCGGCATGGTCGACTTCGACAAGGCGAACAACGTTTCCGGCGATCTCGAGAACCCCAGCTGCCTGGCCTACACCAAGCCCGGCACCTACTACTACCGCGTCATCGAGGACACCAGCAAGGGCGGCATGAACGACCAATCCGTGCTGTACAGCGACCAGGTGATCACCTTCACCACGGTTATCAAACAAGATGAGGCAACGGGCCAGCTGGTGTGCACCGATATGTACTACGGCTGGTGGGACGCCGCGACCAACCAGAACGTCCGCTTCGACGAGCAGTACGCCGACTACGAGACCCAGCCGGGCAACATCGGCGATATGTCGAAGCTGAACCCCGATTGGCACCCGACCATCAACAACAAGGCGCGCCCGATGGATCTGCAGGTGCGCAAGACCAGCGTGTCCGATCGCGACGAGGGCCTGGTGGGCGCCACTTACGCGCTGTACATGGTGAACGAGAACCCGCAGGGCGATATTTGGCTCGCCGAGGCGACCTCCGAGGAAGGCGGCTGGATCACCTACAAGAACGTGAGCCTTGCCACCAACAATCTGTACTACTTCAAGGAAACGGCCGCGCCCGCGGGCCACACCGTGAGCGAGTTCCGCAGCCCCTACTTCTACCTCGTGGAAGATGCGACGTCCGCCAACGGCTATGCCCTGAAGTACACTGACACCAAGTACTTCGACGCCGCCGAAACGGAAGCCGCTGCCGCTCCGTTGGCCGCTGCTGAGGCTCAGGCTCTGCAGGCTGCCATCGCCGCCCAAGCCGAGGCGGCCGCGACCGACGACCAAACCCAACCCGGCCACAGCGCCGACGGCAACATCCTGCTGACCTACGACAAGGACGGCGGCGTCTACGACGAAACCACTCAGGTCGAGGTGAACAAGCTGGATACGCGTACTCACGAATGGGTGGAAGGCGCCAAGCTCGTCATCCTCGAGAAGGAGTCGGGCAAGGAAGTGGCCTCCTGGACTTCGGGCAAGGCCCCCCAGAAGCTGGCGAAGACGCTGAACGTCGGCATCACCTACCTCCTGCGTGAGGTGGAAGCCCCCGGCGAGTACCGCCTGGCCAACGATGTTGAATTCGTCATCGACAACTACGGCAACGTGTCCATCACCAAGGGCACGGAAAACGGCAACGCCGAGCTGTCCGACAACACCATCACTCTGTACGACACCATGATGGACGCCGAAGAGGTCGAGCAGCGCGAGCGCGAAACCACCCGCGAGGTGCCGCTGGGCACGATTCTGGCCCAGACCGGCGATATGCTGCCGATCCTGGGTATCGGTGCCATCGTGCTGGCGAGCCTGATCGCCCTTATCGTGGCCGCCCGTCGGCGCCATGAGGGAAAGGATGACAAAAACTAAGATGTATCGGGGATCGCAGGCAGTCGTCTGATTGAGATTTCATGAGGGATACGCGCGAGGCTCTTCGGAGCTTCGCGCGTATCTGTGCTAGATAACAAAAGATGAGCCATTAACTAAGGAAAAGACGAACAGAACGATCTATTGACCTCGTGATTGTCATGACTGATGCAGCAGCTAACATATCGGCAGGCTCGTTTGGCGCTTCGGCCCCGGCGGAAGCATCGGATGCATTCGCGTACGACGTTAAGAAGCGCCTCGCGCGATTGCGCATTGTGTCGCGCCTCTGTTCGGTCATAGGTGCCGTGCTCCTGGCGGCGGTTGCCCTGTTGGCTATCAGCGCAACGGTGGCGCCGCGCTTCATGGGGCTGCAATCCTATGCCATCGTGTCGGGGTCTATGGAGCCGTCGTTTCCCGTGGGCAGCCTCGTGTACGCCGAACCCATCGAGCCCGAGGCGTTAGCCGTGGGTGACGTGGCGGTCTTCTGGCGCAATGACGAAGTCGTCATTCACCGCGTGGAGGAAAACCTTTACGAAGACCGCGAACTGATCACCCGCGGCGACGCCAACGAAGGTATCGATGCTCATCCGGCCCAGTACGACAACGTGGTCGGTCGCGCCGTGAACCAGATACCGGGCATCGGCTATTTCGTCATGGCGCTGGCGTCGCTGCCGGGAAAGCTCGTCTTAGGCTGGGTCGTCCTCATGGGCGCTGCCTTCTCCATAATCGGCACCGCCATCGCCTCTCTCGCAAGGCAGTAACGCAGCGCCCCCGCCAACAAATCTTCGCTATTTTGTACCTGAAAGTCTCGTTTTTTTGCTTGTAAAACCTCGTTATTTTGAATATGGCAATCAACCGTCCCTCTTCGGGAGCCGGGATCTGGTGCCCGCCATGCCAAGATTGGGCGTTTGGCACCCCTCTGCCAAGAACCGGGGGTTTGGTACCCCCGGTTCGGTTCAGGCCCCGAATTATGGCGAATCTCGAGGTTTGGTACCCCGATTTCTGCCAACTTCGGTGATTTGGTTCCCCGGCCTCGGATAAACGCCTGGTCGCGATTTGCCTGAGCGGCTTTTGCGGGTACCAAACCTTAAGATTCGCCCGACGGCGGGGATCAAACTTGAGATCTCGCCACGAAAAGGTACCAAACCGCGCGATCCTGCCGAGAAAACGGCCCTCCGGGGTACCAAACCTCCCAAGTTGGCTGAGGCCAGGCAACCAGCTTGGCAAAAAGCCCGCGCTAAACCTCCAATCTTGCAAAAACTGAACATATTATATCTTGCAATCTTGAAAAAACGTAACTTATTGTCTTATACTGCTTTGCAAAAACCGCATTACTGCAGATAGAAGAAGACTTATGTTCAAAAGAAAAGCCTATGAAAAGCTGCTTAGATGGAAGCGCGACTATAGCAACGGGTATGCGGCCTTGTTGGAGGGCCCGCGGCGCGTGGGAAAGAGCACTATCGCCAAGCATTTCGCGGAGGAGGAGTACGATTCCAGCATCATAATCGACTTCGCGAACATCACGAGCGATATGCTGGCTGTGTTCGACGATGTGGCGAATCTAGATCTGTTCTTTCTTCGACTGCAAGCGCAGACCGGTATAACGCTCATACCGGGAAAGTCGGTTATCGTGTTCGATGAGGTGCAGCTTGTGCCGAAGGTTCGACAGGCAATCAAATACTTTGTGGCTGACGGGCGCTATGACTATATCGAAACCGGATCGCTCATATCCATTAAGAAGAACGTGAAGGGGATTGTCATTCCTTCTGAGGAGCACAGGATCGCGATTCATCCCATGGACTACGAGGAGTTCTGCTGGGCGTGCGACAATGGTAGGTTCGGGGTGCTTGAGCAACTTGCTGCACTTGGACAACCGGCTGGAAACGCCACTAATAGGAGCCTCATGCGCGATTTCCGCATATATATGGCCGTGGGAGGCATGCCACAGGCCGTCGAGGCGTACAGGAGGGGCGAGAATTTCGAAGCCATCGATCGCGTGAAGCGCGAAATTATTGAGCTGTACAAGGCCGATTTCAAGAAGATAGACGCGAGCGGCCGTACCTCGGCTATCTTCGACGCCATCCCGGCCCAGTTGGCAGCCAAGAAAAACCAGTTTCGCATCTCTGCCGCAACGGGAAAGAGACTGACCACCAAAGACGAGGAGCGGCTGTTCGATTTGATCGACTCCAAAACCGTGCTTCCTTGCTACAACACGACCAATCCGGGCGTCGCGCTGTCCCAGACCAAGGACTTCGGCTCCTACAAGCTCTACCTTGCGGATACGGGTCTTTTCGTGACTATGATGTTCAACAGCGAAGACGGTGCGAATGTCGACCTCTATCAGAGGCTTCTAGGGGATAGTCTAAGCGCTGACTTGGGGTATCTTTACGAAAATGCGGTGGCACAGATCATAGCGAGCTGCGGGAGGGATTTGTACTTCCATAGCTGGCGGCCGAAGGGGAAGACTCATGCTTATGAGGTTGACTTCCTGTTGGCGGACAAGGTCAAAGCGAAAATCGTTGCTATAGAAGTGAAGTCCTCGGGAGTTAACAGCCATAAGTCGATTGATGAGTTTGACGCCAAGTATTCTAAGGTCATATCCCGGCGCATACTCTTTTCGCAGAAGGACGTGTCGCGCAGAGGGGCGCTTGAGATGGAGCCTTTGTACCTCGCGCCGGTGATCATTGACGGCATCGGGAGAGGCTAGCGGTGGCTATGGCGTAGCCTCTATGGGCGCTCCGATACGGCATTGCTCTGATGGGTCTTGTAAGGGCTTTTCTCTTTTACCGTTCACCCCTGGAAAAACACCGCTCGAATAGGGTTTAGAGTGTTTAGGGAACATTTTCGTCGTTCTTTACCCTGTCATTTGCCTACCAATTTGTTTTGGGTCCATCGCAAGAAAGTTACGTGAAACCCCTGGTCAGAGCTTTGAAATTCGAAGCAATTTCATAATCGTTGACTTTAACGTCATTTTTGTCAGTGGACAAATAAGCCCAGATCAATAAAGTAAACCTTGCCATCGGTAACGCGCGGGTGCGATTTGGGTGTCGAAACGGCTACATGAAGGCACGTTTCGAACACGCTCCCGACAGCTTGTTTACAAGTTGTCAACGAGGAATCGCCCGAAGCAAACCGCTTCAGCCCGAAGCCTCCGATGACAGCGAGGGAAGGTTCGCCCGGCCCTCGATAAGTAGGTTTAAATGTCCGGCCTCCAAGCCGGTATTTAAAAAAGGTAGTAGGAAACGGAGTAGAAGGAAGGTGCGGAGTATGCGGACCATAGCGCGGTTCATGGACGCGAGAAACACCGCCGAGGGCAAGTTCCTGTCAGTCTTGCTGTCGGTGCTGCTGGTGTTCTCGTTCCTGAACGTGACCATGTTCACGGACTACGCCGGAGCCGACACCGCTCCCGAGGGAGACGGCACTGAGATCGTCACCCCTCTGGAGGATGTCGAAGAGCCCGAGGCGCAGCCCGAGGACGAGGCCAACGGCCCGGAATCTGAGGAGCCGACGGGGGAGGTGAACGAGACCGAGCCCACCGTCGAGCCCGAGGCGCCCGCCGTGGCGGAGGAGCCCGAGGCAGCCGAACAGCCCGAGCGCCATATGAATGAAGCTGATACTAGCACCTATAAGGTAACTCTCAAGAAAATAGGAGATGATTCTTGGAGCGAAGAAGCGGAGATTCAGCTTGGCTCTGTCAAAGACGCCGCGGAATTGATCGATTCCCCGAAAGGGTTCGCGTTTGCGTATGCTCGATTCGGGGATATGGATATTAAGGCTATACAGTTTGATCCCCAGACGGGTTCCTACTATGTTGTGGGCACCGACGGCTCTGTAACTGGAACCGAAGTGCTGGAAGGGGATGAAATTGTCTTCTACTACGAGAAAGAAGTTTCTCAGCTAACTGTTTCTTATGCGTTTTTCGTTGACGGTGTAGAACAAACTTCGATACCTGGGAAGTTGATTGGAGCCAATTCGGTTAAGCAGGGGGAGTCCCTCGAGTTTTCTTTCGTTCCCGATGAGGGTTATACGGTAAGCTCTATTATCGTTAACGGTAAGTCGATGACGGCTGACGCATCTGGGAAGGTTGTGTTCTCTGAAACAGGGAGTCAGGACAAGGTCAATGTCAGATTTGAACTTGACAAGATTACAAAATATAGTCTTGTCTTTACGGAGAGCTCGAATACTTATCTCGTATACAACGGTAAGAGGTACGCTTCGGGAACTTCGTCAAACCATAGCCAGACCCACAATCTCTCCTATGAAGTGACCAGTCAGCTTCAGTTTAGCTTGGAAAGCTTCAAAGAATGGGGAAGCAGCGATTTGGCCTTGAACAAACTCACGGTGCAGATTGCTTCAGATAAAGTTGCAGCAAACGTTCCGGTGGGGTCTCAAAAGTCAGCCACAACTACCCTTGCAACTGGGGTTACCATCACCGTGTCCGTCAATGATCCAGGGGCTAAACTCCCCAAATACGATGTGGTGATCTCAGCGGCGCCAGGGAAAGAGCTTTCAGGTGACATTACCGTCACGACGAACTGCAAGGACAAAAACAGCAGCGAAATATGGCCTTCGCAACTCACTGGCGTTTCCGAATTCGGGGTTTACAACCATGGTTGGCAAAACAACATCAATCCCGCAACTTTTACAAAGGTTGATCGTGACGGAGGCTATACAACCTACATCTTCTTTAAGGTTGAGCCTGGTTATTCGGACAATGTTGACGACATCAAGGCTTCAGCACTGCTCGATGGTGAGGATACAACTTACCCGGTGCTTTCGGTTGACAGCCTGACAAGCAAAAGCATAAGAGACAGCGCGAAGGATAAGGGCTACAAGTACTACATCGAGATCCCGGCAGATAAGAAGGGTAGCTGGGGGACTTCAAAGTTCAGCCCCAAGGATATTAGGGTGTCGGTTGTGGTAAAAGCTCTTAAGCGCACCTTCGCCGCGCAATTCCAGGGGTATGACGACGGCTCGGTTGTCGTTGCTCCTTCAAGATATGTGCTTGGCGAAAATATGGAGGTGTCCGACGGCCTTGGTGTGTTGCCGGCCAAGGATGGATTTGTTTTTCAGGGATGGCGTTTAGGGAATGGCGGCAAGATCTATTCTCCGAGTGCCATCATTACTATCGATCAAGTCCTTGCCCAAGCGACTGAGGGCCAAGCTTCTGACGGAGCGGAGCTCTTCGTATTCCATGCAGTGTGGGAGAAAGCCGACAGTGGCGTTCGCGCGCCGTACAACATCTACGTCAGTTTTGCAGACGAGAACGGAGCGTACGGCCTCGTTCCGGACCTTACACTTACCGATTTTGGCGCAGTTGGCAAAAGGGCGTTTGTCGTTGAGGGAAATCTCGCAGAACTGTTGTCTAAAGCGCCCTATGAAAAACCTGCGAATTGGCAGGACGAATATGTTCTAGATGAGGGAAGCACTACAAGCACGGTTGTCCAGGAGAGCGGCACCGCGCCTATTGTCCTGAAGTACCAGCGAGCATACACAGTCACTTTCGAGCCCGGTGACGCCAGCTGCACAACGGACACCGAGAACGTCGTATTGAAGAAGGTGCGCCGTGGGACGATGCCGCAAGCCCCTGAATTCAGCGCCAAGCCGGGCTATAAGTTTGTGGGTTGGAGCGAGCCAATATCTGAAGTTACTAGTGACAAGACCTATGTTGCCAAATGGGATATTGACGAATCGCAGACCAAGCCGACCTCCTACTCCGTCGAGTACTACAAGGACGGCGCGAAGGTCGAGGCCGACTCCTACTCCGTGAACGGCACCGCCTGGATCAACGAGGAGAACCCGACCATCGAGGTCGAGCGCGCCATCGACGCGGCCGGCGACAAGTACGTCGGCTACAAGCTCGACTCCACCGAGCCCGCCGATCTGCCCGCCGCCGGCGAGGCCGTCGCCTCCGGCAGCGTGTTCAAGGTGAAGTACGTGAAGGACGAGGGCCAGACCCAGCCCACCTCCTACACCGTCAAGCACGTGGTGGGCGGCGTGGAGATGGCCGCCGACACGAAGACCTACCACTCCACCGCCTGGATCAACGACGAGTCCCCCGAGATCGCCATCCAGGAGGGATCGCTGGCGCAGAACACCTACGCCGGCTACAAGTACACCGGCACCCAGCCCTCCGCGGTCGGCGAGAAGGTCGCCTCCGGCGCCACCATCAGCCTGATCTACGTGAGGGACGACGGCCAGACCAAGCCGACCTCCTACTCCGTCGAGTACTACAAGGACGGCGCGAAGGTCGAGGCCGACTCCTACTCCGTGAACGGCACCGCCTGGATCAACGAGGAGAACCCGACCATCGAGGTCGAGCGCGCCATCGACGCGGCCGGCGACAAGTACGTCGGCTACAAGCTCGACTCCACCGAGCCCGCCGATCTGCCCGCCGCCGGCGAGGCCGTCGCCTCCGGCAGCGTGTTCAAGGTGAAGTACGTGAAGGACGAGTACGCTTATCGAGTGGATCGTGTTTTTGGTGATGGAACGCCTGTTCCTCTTTCCGGTGGAATGGCAAAATATGGTCAAATTATTTCCGTCTCAAACATCGAACGGCACGCTCTAGGGTTAGATGGTAAGTATTACACTCTTCAGCAGTTAGTTGGCAATCCTTTGACGATTGATGTTGACGCAAAGAATCCCAAAGACGCTACTGTAAACGTGATTCGTGCTTATTACTACTTGGACAATAACCAAGACGATATTCCCGATGAATATCAGATAACTGTGCGTTATCAGACTGAGGATTCAGCAAAGGGTGTTGTATCCGAGAACGGCGACTTTGAGAAAACTGTGACACTGCGAGATGACGTGAAATACCTTAATACGGCGGTGATTGTCCCCGGTACTGACGGAGTCGATCTTGAAGCCGAGCCTGGTTGGGCCTTTGACAGTTGGAACGTCAATCCCAATGCAGCGGTAGAGGTTAAGGGTGGTGACACTCTAACTTATACTGCCCAGTGGGCAGAAGATGTGATAACCGATCCGACCCAGCCCGGAGTCGATCCAGATGATCCGACCAAGGGTGACGGCATCCCCGACAAATACCAGGCAACTGTCACTTACCAAGTTATCCATGGTACCTTTGGCCAGGGTGGCGATACCTCCATTACCGAAGTTGTCACTCTTGCGGAGAGGGATTCCGATGGGAATTGGCAACCGACAAACGCCGGATTGAACGTGCCCGATAGCATGGTTCCGGCTGTGGGCTACGACCAGCAGCCTGGCACCTGGGGTGATGCGGACTTCAACGCGAAGCTCGAGGGAGGTTCCACCTACACCTTCACTTACGTCTACGGCATCAATAACTACTCCGTGAACGTGAGCGTCGCCAACGGCACCTCCAATGTTGGCGAGGTCGGAACGACCGGAACCTACGGCTCCGATCTGGCCTACGCCTTCGCGCCGGCCGACGGCTACGCCCTGGACAGCGTGAGCGTGGACGGCCAGCCTGCTGTGCTGACCAATGGCGGATACACCTTCTCCGCCCTGAACGCGAACCACTCGATCAGCGTCGTGTACGCGATTGACGCCAACCGCGACGGCATTCCCGACTCCCGCCAGGCGATCGTGAACTACAACGTCGCCAACGGCACCTGGGCCGACGGCACGGCCGCGGAGTACGTGAACATGTACGCCTACCGCAACGGTGAGTGGGAGCCCGTTGAGCCTGTCCTGAACGTGCCTGCCGGTATGGTTGCTAACACCGGTTACTCTCAGGCCTCTGGCGCTTGGCGCGTGAACCCGGCCGCCTCGCAGCTGGTCGCCGGTGGTGAGGTGACCTTCACTTACGCCTTCGCAGCCATCCCGACGGTGGTCGTGCCGCCCACTACTCCGGTGACCCCGGCT
>OGOG01001372.1_pt1 | contig 24132 bp, 20 predicted proteins | sample 1552581 | NCBI WGS metagenome assembly OGOG01 (sample SAMEA2580152, study PRJEB22360) | human gut metagenome | biome: human gut; feature: human-associated habitat; material: faeces | place: Denmark | collected 2008/2010 | reverse complement strand
CTTTTGTAATTATATATCTTTTACTAATCATATATCTTATGTATATTGTTGATTATTTATCTTTTTGTGAAGGCTTATAAAGCTATAAAAAAGAAAGATTTTAAATTAAGGAAAAGCTATACTCCATTCTTTGGGTATTAAAATTGTATATCCATCATCATATCTATTTTTTAAGGATAATTCTTCTTTAATTCCAGAAAAATAGAATAAAACTTGTACATACGGATTTTCTTCTAGCTTTTTATCATAATTAATGTCATTTCGGTTAAAGGTTAAAGTATCTAACTTATACTTGACCAAATGAACTTGTATCATATTATGATTTCCAGTATCATAAATTACGTGTTTTTTGTTAGGATTGAAAATCAAACTAGGCCAATAGTCTTCTCCTTTAATAAATTTAATATAATCTAGACTATCAGAGATATTTTCTATTTTATTTTCTGAAATAGCTACTATTGTATATCGTCTTGATGGAAATGTTTTAATATAGATTCCTGCTTCTTCTAAGTAGTATAAATTAGAATTTCCAGTATATAACGTTAATATCGCAATAAGCAATATAGAAAGAATGGTTATAGTACAAACAGATAAGTATATAATCTTTCCAATCAAGAAGGCTGTTTTTTCAAAAAAGGATAATATAAATTTTGCTTTGTCAATCATAAAAATATTATTTATTATTACTCTTTGTTTTTCCCTCAGATAAGTCTTGTTGTCTGAAACCATAAATGACTACTTTATATAAGTAATGGTAGCAGATGGAATATTTGGATAGAGTGATATATCCTTCACTGGGGAGCCTTTTATTCTGAATGTCGGTTTCGTAAAGTACATTGCCACGGTAATCTATGGAAGTATAGTCGTTCGTACTAGCAGGAACCATTTTTCCTAATTCTTCGTTACTATTAAAATAGTATTTGTCTAGTTCGCGCGTATTTGCATAGGTCAAACTATTTTGAATCAGATAAAGTTTCAATTTTTCCACATTGTTCCGGTCTTCTTTGTATTTAATGGTTGTGTATAAAGGCATATTAATATCAGCCGTGCCCGTATAATTGCCTACCGGAATTTGTCCAAATACGCCCAAACTACCCACCGTGGGAGAAACGGGAAGGAAATCCCGGCTTTTTCCTGAAGCAGGGGTAGAAATGGAATTGTAAACAGGGTTATACTGATTTTTCTTTATAATGTTTCCTAAGCTTACATTTTGTCCGTTGTTAGTAGTGCAAATCGTGCATAAAAACAGACAGGTAAATATGTTCTTAAAAAATGCTTTACTATCCATTATTATTAATTTTGAGTAAACGAATGGGAGTTATATATCATACAGTATTTCAAATGTTAAGTTTTTTAATTAAACGGTTACTAGGTTTTACTTGAAATTCCTTGTTTTTATTAACTTTCCATTTTCATCATAATACTTCCATTCACCGTATTCAACAGAAAAATCCGACTCAGGTGCTTCACCTTCTGACCATAGAAGAGTCCCTTCGTTTTGTATATTTCCGTTGGGATAATAAGTTATAGTGTAACACTTATAATCTGGAATGTATTTTTTACCATCTCCTTCATTAATAATAGAATAATTGTTTTTGGAAAAATCTTTAAAGAGCATGATTAGATATCCATTATTGTCAAAATAGAACCAAGTCCCACAACGTAGTCCGTTTTTGTATTCTCCAAAAATTGACAATTTACCTGTTGTGTAATATTCTATATAAATACCTGATAATATGTCGTTCTTATAATATTTCTCTATTATAAAAGATCCACTACTATCTACCCATAAACCAGTTTTTTGTCCTTTATTATTAAACTGATTGACCTTATTTATATTCTCTTTTTGACCAAATATATTGATGATAAATAAAGTGCTTATTATAATAATTGTAAATGATTTTAGTTTCATATTGTCACTATTTAAAAGTCTTAAGAAAGCTGTACCTTGTTCCATTCATGAAAAAATAAAGGCAAGTAGACGATTTAGATTAACAGGAGTTGCCCTATTACGAGAAACAGTAACACTAAGGGTATCGTTTTTTTGTGAATTCATAGATAATATCGTTTTTTATGTTTTTCATAATACAGGAAAACATGAAATTAAACTCTAATCTAATGCTAGAGGTTTAATTTTCACAAATTTGGGTATTATTATCGATATTCCCAAATTAAAAGCATAAAATTAGAGAACGTGTTATATTGTATGTGCATTCTAAATACTCAGTTTATCAGCTATAAATAGTCTTCAAATTGAGTATTAATACCTATCGTGTTGGCTATTAATAGTTATCACGCTGGATATTAATACCTGACGCGCTGACCATTAATACCTGACGTGGTGATTATTAATACTCATTACGACAAATGTATATGCCTGTTTAATAGATGATTATGTAGAAGGTACACATAAAATAAATGCCCTGAGGTGAATTCACCTCAGGGCATTTATATATATAAGATTAGTATCCTAACAGGATTATTCGGCAGTTGCAGCAGCTACTTCTTCTGTTTTGCCTTTCTTTCTGCTTAACATTACGTAGGCAATCGGAGAAGCAACGAACAGTGAAGACAATGTACCGATAACAACACCCAGGATCATTGCGAAGGCGAAACTACGGATAGAGTCACCACCCAGGATGAAGATACATAGCAACACGATCAAAGTACTTAAAGAAGTATTGATGGTACGTGCCAAAGTCGTATTCAATGAGTCATCGAACAACTGACGCTTGTTACGTTTCGGATACAAATGGAAGAACTCACGGACACGGTCGAAGATTACCACCTTGTCGTTGATGGAGTAACCGATAGCTGTCAGGATTGCTCCGATAAACGTCTGGTCAATTTCCAAGGAGAAGGGAACGATACCCCACAACAGTGAGTAAGCACCGATAATCATGATCGTATCACAGGTCAGCGCTACAACAGAGCCCACACTATATGCAATGTTGCGGAAACGGATCAGGATGTACAGACCGATGGCAAGCAGAGCCAGTACGACCGAATAGATTGCAGACGTTTTGATGTCTTCTGCGATGCTCGGACCTACTTTCTGTGAACTGATGATACTACCACCGGTATGGTTATCGCGGTCGATGAATGTTTCCAGTGTGATGTTGTTGGTCAGCAACGGTTTTACTGATTCATACAAGTATGCTTCGATTTCAGAGTCGACATTGTTGCCTTCTTCCTCAATGCGGTAGTTGGTACTGATACGAACCGTTTTCTTATCCGTACCGATAGCGATAACGCTGACATTGGCATCACCGAACTTGCTTGCGATCAAGTCACGAACTTGTTCCGGTTCTACCGGCTTTTCGAATTGTACTTTGTAGTTACGTCCACCGGTGAAGTCGATACTTTCACTTAATCCGCGGGTAAAGAATGAAACAACGCATATCAGAATGACAACTCCGGTAATGATAAACGAACGTTTATTGGTTCCCATAAAGTCGAAGTGGGTGTTCACCAGCATCTTCTTTGAAATAGGAGAGGTGAATGTCAGGTTCAACAACTTGTCTTTACTCATGAAGTATTCGTAAACCAGACGGGTCATGAATACTGCTGTAAAGAATGAGCAGAGAATACCGATAATCAATGTAGTGGCGAAGCCGCGGATAGGACCCGTACCGAAGTTGAACAGGATGATACCCGTAATGATAGATGTCAAGTTGGAGTCGAAGATAGCAGAGAAGGCATTTGAATAACCGTCGGCCAATGCTTTCTTCACACCCTTGCCTGCGCGCAGTTCTTCTTTGGTACGCTCATAGATAAGCACGTTCGCATCCACTGCCATACCGAGTGATAACACCATACCGGCAATACCTGACATGGTCAGTGCAGCTTGGAAGGATGACAGGATACCCAATGTAAAGAAGAAGTTGAGTAACAACGCGCCATTGGCGATCATACCCGGGATCAGACCATACATGGAACACATATAGATCATCAACAGGATAAGCGCAACAATGAATGAGAAGATACCTGCATTGATAGATTCCTGACCCAATGACGGACCTACGATATCTTCCTGTACGATGTGTGCCGGAGCAGGCATCTTACCTGATTTCAATACGTTTGCCAAGTCCTTGGATTGTTCCGGAGTAAAGTTACCTGTGATAATAGAGTTACCACCGGTGATTTCCGTGCTTACGTTCGGAGCGGAATATACATAATTATCAAGAACGATTGCGATAGAACGTCCGATGTTTTGTTTGGTCAGCTGAGCCCAACGACGTGCCCCGTCAGTGTTCATTGACATGCTTACAGACGGTTTGCCATGCTGGTCGTAATCGTCTTTGGCATCAGTAACCACATCGCCTTCCAACGGAGCTTTTCCGTTACGTTCGGTAGATTTGATTGCGTACAGCTCGAAGATTTGTCCTTTTTGATCGAAGTCGGCAGGTGCAACACCCCATTTCAAGCGGAGGTCTTTGGGAAGTTCTGACTTGATCTCTTTCATGCTGAGATATTTGTTGACTTCAGCAGTGTCTTTGTAGTTGGCATAACCGATGATAGGGCCTTGGCCGCTTGTGTTCAGTTGGAAGATGGCAAGTAAAGGATGCTCTTTCTTGAGTTGTTCCATGTTTACGGAAGCTTCTGCTTTGTCGCCTTTCAAAGCGGCTGCTAGGCTGTCGGCTGCGCTTATGGTTTTAGCAGGAGCGGCTTCTGCAACGACTTCCTCCACGGCTATTGTGTCGGCAGCTGCATTGGCAGCGTCGTCAGCAGGTGCATTGGTATCTGTCAGAATCTCGCGTAGCTTGTAATCCACAGACTGGAAGTTCGGAAGGATTTCTCTGGCAGTATATGTTTCCCAGAATTCCAGATTGGCAGATCCCTGAAGAAGCTTTCTCACACGTTCCGGTTCTTTGATACCCGGAAGTTCCACCATGATACGTCCCATTTTGTCCTCAAGACTCTGGATGTTAGGCTGAACTACACCGAAACGGTCGATACGGGTACGAAGCACGTTGTAGGAGTTTTCAACGGCAGCTTTAACCTCAGTTCTCAATACTTTTTCTACTTCGGCATCGGTTGATTTCTGGTTAACCTTGTCTTTCAATTGCTGTGTTGCGAAAAGTTCAGAAAGCTTGGCTCCCGGTGCTATTCTTTGATACTCTTTGATGAACAGCGTGATAACGTCCTCTTGGCTGTTTACGGCTTGTTTCGCAGCAGTGGCAAGTGCCTGATTGAAGTTTTCATCAGGTTTGTTATCAGCCAGTGCTTTGATAACATCGGGCACGGATACTTCAAGGATGACGTTCATACCGCCCTTGAGGTCCAAACCTAAACTAATTTCCATTTCACGACATTGTTTCAGCGTGTAGTTCCACAGCCAGACCTTCGTGTTAGCGAGCGAGTCGAGATAGTCCTGTTCTACTTTAAGATCGCCTTTTGCCACCTCTTTAGCCTTATTTGTATAATGGCGGGTAACGAAGGAGAAAGAGAGGTAGAACACGCATACCAGCGTGAGAAGTACCGCAAAAACTTTAACAAATCCTTTGTTTTGCATTTTACTTTTAATTTATTATGATTACTTTTTAATTTAATTCTGTCGCATATAAGGCTGCAAATATAGCTTTTTTTTCACATTCAGTGGCATTTAGCCCTCAAATATTTGATGTTTGGGGTGTATTTTGCTTCTAAAGAGAAAAATTGAGAGGAGGGGGAAGGGGAATTAAGAAGGAAGAATGAAGAAGGAAGTAAGAGGTAAAGGGAGGGGATGATTATTTGCGGCCTATATGCTATTTGAGGTAGGTGTTCACTATGTGCTTCATCGAGTCATGGCAAATGATTAACTGGTAATTAGTTAAGCTGTATAGTGTGAATGATTGGCACGCATATGATGTTCCCCCTGACTTGGCGTACGGCTGTTGTGAAAAAGCACAGTCTTCTATCCATAAAAAGAGAGGATTCAAGTGTTATGCTTGAATCCTCTCTTTTTATATAAGTGAGCCAGTAGATTTTTCCCTTCTTAATTCATTCCTCTGTTTTTCAGCAGTGGTTCCAGTTGGGGTTCGGCTCCACGGAAGTTTTTATAGAGAACCATCGGGTCTTCGCTGTCCCCTTTTTCTAGGACGTTCTGACGGAACAGGTCGGCAGTTGTCTTGTCGAAAATGCCATGTTCTTTGAAGGCTTCAAAAGCATCGTTGTCCAATACGTTTGCCCAGAGGTAACCATAGTATCCGGCAGCATATCCACCAATAATGTGAGTGAAGTTGGTGGTGCAATAACGCGGTGCGATCTCGGGGATAAGTCCGAGTTTATTCATTGCCTCTTTTTCATAAGCAACGACATCCAGATTGTTTACCTCGGTCAGGTTGTGCAGATTCATGTCTAGGATAGCGGCTGCCAACAATTCAGTAGTCATAAATCCTTGATTAAAGGTTTTCTGTGCCAAGATCTTATTGATGAGAGAGTCTGGAATGACCTCACCTGTCTGGTAATGTTTGGCATACATTTTCAGTACTTCCGGTTCGGTAGCCCAATGTTCGTTGATTTGTGAAGGTAATTCTACAAAATCGCGGAGGACGTTGGTGCCGGAGGTGCTTTTATAGACACATTGAGTTAATAGCCCGTGAAGAGCATGTCCGAATTCATGGAACAGTGTCTCTACTTCATCGATTGTCAACAGGGAAGGGGTATCTCCGACCGGTTTTGTGAAGCTGGCTACATTACAGATGATCGGGCGAACGTCACCTTGTTGTTCGCGGTAGTTGCTCATCCACGCGCCACCGCTCTTGCCGGGGCGGGGGAAGTAGTCCACGTAGAAGATTCCCAGTTGCTTGCCATCGGCACTCTTTACTTCAAAGACTTCTACATCGGGGTGATATACCGGGATATCTTGTAGTTTGGTCAATGTGATGCCATACAGCTTGTTGGCCGCAGCGAAAGCTCCTTCACGGACATTCTCCAGTTTGAAGTAGGGTTTGATTTCCTCTTCATTCAGGTTGTACTTCTCGTTGCGCAGTTTATCTGTATAATACCACCAGTCCCAAGCTGCCAGCTTCTCGCCTTTGCCTTCTCTGTCCATCAACTTTTGCAATTCTGCTGCTTCTGCTTTAGCTTTTGGAAGCGCATAACTCCACAGGTTGTTAAGGAATGGCATGACGGTGGCAGTGTTTTTCGCCATGGTATTGTCCAAAACGAAGTTGGAGTAGCAGTCGAAACCTAATAAATTGGCTTTTTCCAAACGGAGCGCTACGATTTGAGTGATGACCTTTTTATTGTCATTTTGATCGTTATTGTTTCCGCGATTGATATAAGCTTTATACATCTTTTCGCGTAACGGGCGGTTCTCCGAATATTGCAGGAATGGCAAGCGGCTTGCACTGTGCAACGTAAACAGCCATTTACCTTCCTGTCCTGCGGCTTTGGCCTCCTCGGCAGCGCTCTGGCGGAACCATTCTGGGAGTCCGGCAAGGTCTTCTTCTTTGTCTACAAAAAGTTGGAATGCATTGTTTTCATTCAAAACATTGTTGCTGTATGTAATGCCGAGGGTGGACAGCTCTTTGTTGATTTCACGCAAGCGCGCCTGTTTGTCTGCGGGAAGATTAGCACCGGCACGAACAAAGTCTTTATAAACTTTTTCAAGCAGGCGCTGCTGCTCCCTTGTGAGGTTCAAGTCGTCTTTTTGTTGGTATACGGCATTTATTCTTTTAAATAGCTCTTGGTTCAGTACGATGTTATCACTATGTTCCGAAAGAACCGGAGCCAGCTTGATGGAGAGTTCGGTCAGGGAGTCGGTTGTTTCCGCATCAGCCATGTTGAAAAAGACGGCACTGACCCGGTCAAGGATAGGTGAGCTGTTGTCGAGTGCTACGATTGTGTTTTCGAATGTCGGGGCTTCCGTCGATTCGATAATGGCTTCGATGTTACGATTCTCTTCTTCAATTCCTTTCAGGAAGGCAGGTTCGTAGTGTTCCAACTTGATCTTGTCGAAAGGAGGAACGCCATACTCGGTTTGAAACTCGGTGAAAAACGGATTGCTTTCCGTTTGCGTAGCACAGGAGTACATCATACAACATGCGGCTAAAATGATTACTGTTCTTTTAATTCTCATAAGTATTATCTGTTAGGGATATATGATTCATTAAAGTGATAATTGTATTCGGTTCTTATTTCTTGATTTTTACATAACACCAGATCGGATAATGGTCCGAATCTTTGATAGAACGGTCTACCGTGCAGTTATAAGCTTTCATATTATCGCTGATGAGTATGTTGTCTATCCGGAAATAGAACTTGTTCTGGTTGTAGGAGATTCCCAGCCCGCGTCCGGATTCGGTGAAAGCATCATTCAGGTTTTCTGCAATCTTGCGGTGGGTGTAAGAGATGGGAGTGTCGTTGAAATCACCGCAGACAATGATGTACGGATGCTTTGAGGCTGCAATTGCTGTGGCTATGCTATCCGCCTGAAAGGAACGGATGGCAGATGCTTCGGCCAGTTTACCCACAAGTTGGCGCATTCCGGTCTTTACATTATGTGTGTTGGGGTCTTTCAATATATCTTCGTAGACTTCTTTATCTTCCAATGTCAGTTTGTTCGACTCCAGGTGATTGTTGATCAGTGTGATCGTGTCTTCATTGACTTTCAATTCGTAAATAGCCGAGCCGTTGTAGTTGCTTTTATAGCCCAGTTTGCGTGCAGATAGAATTGGAAATCTTGAATAGATTGCTATCTGGTTGGTACCTCCCTGCCCCACAGGTTGAACGTGCCGGTAAGGATAAGCTTTCAGCTCGTTCTGCACTTCCTTTTCTTTGATGAATCGGTTGGAAGCGACTGTCGAAGTATGGTATTCCTGCAAACAAACAATATCTGCATCGCTTTCTCGAATATATTCAAGGATCGCATTTTTGCCGTTTTCCTTTTTCAAGTTCCCGAATCCCATGATATTGTAGGAAAGTATCTTTATGCTTCCTTCCGGAACCGTCTTAGTGGTGAAGTTGACGGGCAGATAGGTGCGTATTTGCGGATAGCAGAATACGAATGCCAACAACGGTAACAAAGCATATTTGTAGCGTACGATCAACCAGAATATCATAAAGCAAAGGTTGATCAGCAGGAATATGGGAAAAGTCAATCCCAGACACGATTCTACCGGATGAACCGCAGGATGGATATGGGGACTGTATGCTGTCAGTAAAAGCATTCCCGCAAAGAATGAGTTGACAGCTAAAATCAGATAAGCGACTACTTTTCCGATATGTCTCATGCTTTATTTTTTACTTGCATCAAAGAGGCTCTTCTTCTCTTCGGTCGTGAGACTCTCATATCCTGATTTCTTCAATTTCTCGAGAATGCGGTCTACCTCGTCCGACTGGGCTTTCTTGCGTGCATTATAATCGTAATCCTGCTGACGGCCGCTGTTGCTGTAATGTACTTTCATCTTGGGCTTGTGTTTCCAGGTCTTCTTGCTGAAAAGGGAAGCGATTCCGTCCAATGCTTTATTGATCCAAGCTGTGATATCGGTGCCTTTGCTCAGGCTCGAGGCAAACCATAGTCCGGCAAGCGCTCCTCCAAGGTGTGCGATATGGCCGCCTGCATTGGCGGAGGTGATGAACAGAAGGTCTGTCAGTACCACGATCAGAGCCAGGTACTTCAACCGGACGTTTCCGAAAAGGAAAAGACGAACCGGGTAATTCGGCTCACGGTAAGCCGTTGCTACTACGATGGCCAGTACGGAAGCGGATGCACCGACCATGGTCGATCCTTCAACAAAGGGGCGGAAGTAGGGGAAAATGTTGTAAGAAACCATATACAGCAAACCACCGCAGATTCCTCCGAGAATGTAAAGTCCGCGTAGATGTTTCCCTGAGAAGAAGTAGAGGAACAATTGCCCGAACCAATAGAGCCAAAGCATATTGAACAATATATGCAGGAATCCCGCATGCATGAACATGTAAGTGAACAACGACCAGGGCTGTAGGATGAATCGGGTGAAGGAGGCCGGTAATGCCAACAGGTCGAATATGCCTGCCGCGCTTCTGTTGAAGAGTTGCAGGATGATATTGATCAACGTAGTGGCTATGAAAACACCGACATTGATATAAATCAGTTGGATGAAAACATTCCCTCTTCGGAAAGCCTCTTTAAGGTCAGTTATAATATGTCCCATGGTTATTGTTCTTTTTTCTCCAATACATTATCAGGATGAATCCGAATATCATTCCTCCCAAATGGGCGAAATGGGCTACATTATCATTGGGGTTATTGGCAAAGCCGGAGTACAATTCAAGTAATGCATATCCGATAACGAAATATTTCGCCTTGATGGGGAACGGTAGCGGGAAGATGAACAGGCTCTGATTGGGGAACAACATACCGAAAGCCAGCAAAATGGCATAAACGGCGCCTGAAGCTCCTACGGTAGCGGTGTTCAAAAGAAGATTCAGACTTGCCATGTGTGGTTCAATGTAATTATGGTTGGTCTGTAATACTCCCAATCCTTCCTGAAAAACGGTAGCGATAGCTTCCGGACTCATTCCGGCTTCCAATATATTCATACGGATATAGGTCACGAGGATACTGATCAAACCTGCACCGATACCACAAAGAATGTAGTAAAACAAGAAACGTTTCGGCCCCCATACTTGTTCAAGAATCCGGCCAAACATCCATACGGCAAACATGTTGAAGAAAAGATGGGTGAACCCACCGTGCATGAACATATACGTTATCAACTGTGCCGGGTTGAAATCCTTGGCGAGAAAAAAATGAAGTCCCAGATAGTCCGCCAGGTCTATGCCGTAAGATTGGGCAACGAGAGTCCCTAAATAGACCAGTACATTAATAATTATCAGGTTTTTAGTAACTGTTGGCATATATATTTTAGTCTCTTTATTTACGTTTGGTAATAGTAATGAATGCAAAAGTACGAATAAATTCTGTTCTAAAGCAGAAAAACGAATCTCTATTAGCTCTTTTTCAACAAATTGATGCGTTTTTTTGATGTTTTTATTTGATATATTGTTTTGTTACTCTATATTTGTGAGGATTTTACGTCTATCTTTTGTGTAATATATATTAATTAATCATTTACGACTTATGAATAAAGCTGAACTTATTAGTGCTATTGCAGCAGAATCCGGCTTGAATAAAGCTGATTCTAAAAAAGCTCTCGATGCTTTTGTATCGTCCGTTATTAACGCTTTAAAAAGTGGTGACAAAGTTTCTTTGGTTGGTTTTGGTACATTCTCTGTTGCTGAAAGAGCTGCAAGAACCGGTATTAATCCGTCTACAAAAAAGGCTATTGAAATTCCGGCAAAGAAAGTTGCCAAGTTTAAAGCGGGTGCTGAACTCTCTTATGCTGTAGAATAAGCTATATCGTTGAAAGATTTTAAAGAAGGAGGCGCTCTAACGCCTCCTTTTTTGTATCTTTGCGCCCGGAAAATAATTGTAGAATATGAATATAGAGAACAAACTTGTTGAATCCGTAATAAACGGACTGAAAGCTCTTTACGGTCAGGATGTCCCTGCCGCACAGGTGCAGCTTCAGAAGACTAAGAAAGAATTTGAAGGACACCTGACGTTGGTAGTGTTCCCTTTCTTGCGCATGTCGAAGAAGGGACCGGAGCAAACGGCTCAGGAAATCGGTGAATATTTGCTGGCTAACGAACCAGCGGTATCGGCTTTTAATGTGATCAAAGGTTTTCTGAACCTGACCATCGCATCTTCTGCCTGGATCGACCTGCTGAACGTGGTTCATGCCGACCCGCATTATGGAATTGTGACAGCCGGAGAAGATGCACCGCTCGTGATGATTGAATATTCTTCACCCAATACGAACAAGCCGCTTCACTTGGGACATGTGCGCAATAACCTGCTGGGCAATGCATTGGCTAATATCATCATGGCTAATGGTAATAAGCTTGTGAAGACTAATATTGTAAACGACCGCGGTATCCATATTTGTAAGTCGATGCTTGCTTGGAAACTTTATGGGAATGGTGAAACTCCCGAAAGTTCCGGCAAAAAGGGAGACCATCTGGTAGGTGATTACTACGTGGCTTTTGATAAACATTACAAAGCGGAGGTTGCTGCCTTGATGGAGAAAGGTATGACGAAAGAGGAGGCGGAAGCTGCCTCTCCGCTGATGAATGAGGCCCGGGAAATGTTGGTGAAATGGGAAGCGGGCGATCCTGAAGTGCGTGCCTTGTGGACAATGATGAACAATTGGGTATATGCCGGGTTTGACGAGACTTACCGCAAGATGGGAGTGAGCTTCGATAAGATCTACTATGAATCGAACACTTATCTTGAAGGAAAAGAAAAGGTTATGGAAGGACTTGAGAAAGGGTTCTTCTACAAGAAAGAAGACGGCTCGGTGTGGGCAGACCTGACAGGTGAAGGGCTTGACCATAAGTTATTGCTTCGTGCCGATGGTACTTCTGTTTATATGACGCAGGATATAGGTACGGCTAAGTTGCGTTTTGCCGATTATCCTATCGATAAGATGGTTTATGTCGTTGGTAACGAGCAGAATTATCACTTCCAGGTGCTTTCTATCCTGCTCGATAAGCTGGGATTTGAATGGGGCAAGAGTCTTGTACATTTCTCGTACGGTATGGTTGAACTTCCGGAAGGCAAGATGAAGTCCCGTGAAGGAACCGTAGTCGATGCCGACGACTTGATGGAAGAGATGATCGCGACAGCGAAAGAGACGTCGCAGGAACTGGGTAAGCTGGATGGGCTGACTCAGGAGGAGGCAGATAATATTGCCCGTATCGTTGGTCTTGGCGCGCTGAAGTATTTCATCCTGAAAGTAGATGCCCGTAAGAATATGACGTTCAACCCGAAAGAGTCCATCGACTTTAACGGGAACACCGGACCGTTCATCCAGTATACGTATGCTCGTATCCAGTCCGTACTCCGTAAGGCTGCCGAAAGCGGCATTACGATTCCGGACCAGCTGCCTGCCGGTGTCGAATTGAGTGAAAAGGAAGAAGGGCTGATTCAGATGGTTGCTGATTTTGCCGCCATTGTTAAACAGGCTGGAACGGACTATAGCCCGTCCATCATCGCTAACTATACGTATGATTTGGTGAAAGAGTATAACCAGTTCTATCACGATTTCAGTATTCTGCGTGAGGAGAATGAAGCATTGAAAGTATTCCGCGTGGCTCTTTCTGCCAACGTAGCCAAGGTCGTGCGTCTCGGCATGGGACTTTTAGGCATTGAAGTGCCCGATAGAATGTAAAAACTGCATTCTCGGTGACATCATTTGCTTTTCCCGCGGAGATCACCTATCTTTGTCGGTATCCTTTGATGTGAAACATCCCCATGTCTGACTGCGAAACACCCCCATGTCTCACTGCGTTACATGCCCATGTTTAACAGTGAAACATGGGGGTGTTTCACATTGGAGGGTGCTGAGATAAGAATGGAATGTTTAAACCCTGATTAATGAACAGTTATAACTAACATGTCAATACCTTATTTAGTAAGAAAGAAAGTGAACGTCAATGGCGGTGAAAGGAAGATACGCTGGTATGCCGTACAAAAGAAGTTGCAGGAACGTGGCGGGAAGACCGAAGAAGACGTGGCACGGTTGGTAGCGGAACGGAGTGGATTTCGCGAAGGTGAAGTGCAAGGCATCATGACGGAAGTCGCTTCCGTCGTAGAGAAGTTCCTGCAAGAAGGTTATTCGGTGAATTTGAAAGGACTCGGCACGTTCCAAGTGGCTTTGACCAGTCCGGGAGCAGATCGCCCGGAAGATGTGATGCCAGGGACGGTAAAAGTCTCACGTGTTTATTTTATTGCCGACCGTTGGTTGACACGGCGTATTAAGAAAATGAAGTTTATCCGGATACCTTTATCACGCTATTTCCCGAAGTCGATGTTGAGCCAGGAAGTGATTCAAGCGGAAGAAGAACAAGGGGATTTGTCCGCTGAGTAGTGGATTCCCTTCTTCTTTGTACCTAAAGGGCGTTTCTTTCCAATTATGACAAGAAACGCCCTTTAAGTGATTTTATCAGTGTATTTATAAAAGATCAGAATTGGAAGCTCAGACCTCCTACAAAGTTAATGCCTTCCGTTGGATAGAGAAGATAGCGTTGGTATGCTTTATTTAAGAGGTTATCAGCTTTCGCATAGATGGAGGCTCCTTTAAACAGATTGTAGGTAATGCCTAGGCTGAGGTCGCTGACTGAAGGGAGATAAGTGCCTAGTCGTGCATGATAGCGCTCTGCACGACGGATGTATTGATAACCTACATTCATCCATAAATTCGGAATGGGATGGAACTCTGCTTGGAAATTCAATTCTGTTTCCGGCTTCATCAAAAGAGCTGGATTGTAGGATATGGGGTTATAGGATTCGAACGCGCCATCTGCTTTCCAATGCCTGTAGATGCCTTCAGCGGATAGAGAAAGGATATCTTTGTATTGGTAACTAACTTGAAGTCCGGCATAGAGATTGTCGGTCTGGGTCTGTGAGGAAACAATGTTGTCTCTAGATGCGGAAGCAGGGATGTCTGCATAACTTGCAAGAAATCCGAATTCAGCTTCCCTGGCATATAAGTCGTCTTTTAGGTTCTGGTATCCTGCAAACAGGTTAAACCAAAGACCATTTACCGGACTGGCTTTGAATCCTATGGAAGCATTGACCTGTTCATAAGTGTCACGTATTTTACTATCGGGTTCCAGGTAGGGGTCGTATGTTTCCAATCGGCGGAAATCATTGACTATCCTGCCTCCCGTAGCTTTTGCGTAAAGCACGTAGCTGTCGGAAAAGATGAATTGGATGCTCACGTCCGGGGAGACACGCAGCTTTTTGCCTCCTCCGAAAGAGCCATCGACATTAGCTCCTAAATGGAGGTGCCAGCTATCATCCATTAATTCGTAATAAGGATTCAAGTTCAAAGTGGTACGGTCGTCATATTTTTCTTTGAAGTATTGCTTGAATGCATTCTTCTTGGCATCATTACTGTAGATCAGGTTATTCATGGTAAGACCGATGGCAATCTGCTGTTCATCGTTGATCTTCCCTCTCACATCGGCATAGGTACGTACCTGGGTTTCGGTTATTTCCCCATGGGAAAGGTAATCCCGGCGGTTGTACAACATCAGGTTTGTCTCAGCGTGAAACTGCAATGGCATCGTCTCATCGGTCGATTTGGCACCGAAATGTATATCTCCCGAGGTGAATTTCTGATTGCCGGATGCCATCGTATTGGGCTCGTAGTTAAAGTTGCTCAATCCGAAGTGTCCGGCAACATTCAAGTCTACCTTTTTGAATTGATGCAGATAATCGACGCTTGCGCGGGTACGGTAATAATGGGCGTTCCATTTGAATCCTTCTTCGTAAGGCACTTCCAGCTTTCCGCTCATTCCGGTCATGTTGAAATTGACATTTAATTTATCCCTGCCTGAAAGGTGGAAGAGATAATTGGCATAAACATCTAGGTTATTATAATTACCATATCCCAGCCGGATGTATCCCGGTTTGCTCATGGGTTGGGCTTCTATTCCTGTGTAGGCTTGCATGGTTTCCATCGGAATGTTGGAAGCCGGAACGGCACTGACGGCATATTCGACCTCTTTTTTGATGACAGTCGGCTCTTCTACCTTCGGCAAAACATTTACTTTGGAAGCATCCATGATCTCCGGGTTGTACTCCTGTTCCACTACGACCGTACGGTTCATGGTTGTATCTTTAGGCTGGGCTTGTTGATGCTGAGCCATGGCAGGAAGCGCGGTGAGCGCCATTCCCAGGAAAATATATCGATTGCGTTTCATACTTTATTGCTTATTAAGTTTTTCCAGTCTGCTTGTTATCATATTCTCAATGTCGTCATCGGCATGGTAGTTCTGCTGCAAGCTCAGCAAGTACTGGCGTGCATCGAGCTTTTTATCCATAGCTACATATACATCTGATAGGAGGACGAAACTGCGTGCCAGCCAGTAGGCATGAGGTGTGCTTTGGTCGATGTAGTTCAATAATTCCTTTTCAGCGGCTGCGTAATCACCGGCATTGAAATATTGTTGAGCTACCAGATATTTTGCTTCTGCGCCATAGAGATTACGTGTGTCTTTAGCCAATGCTTTCAGATCATCCATTGCTTTCTTGTCGGCTTGTTGGTTAAGGTAAGCCTTGGCTCGGTAATACAAAGCTTCGTTGGTCAGTTCCGGGGTCAGTTTGACTTCCGCCAACAGGTCGGTGGCGGCATGAATGGTTTCTACATCATCTTTCAGGAGATAGGCAGTGCGGAGCATACCCGTTTCCGCCAGTAAACGTCGGTCGGTGGTTGTGGATTTTTCTTTCAGCATCTTGTAGGAAGCCAGTGCGTCGGCAAACTGTTGCAGATTGAACTGCACTTCCGCACGCATCACCAAGGCTTCTTCCGAGAATGGGTTGTCGGGATATTCCAGCAACTTGCCCGAATGGAGCAGAATCATATCGTAGTTTTTCTGCTCGTTACCGATGAGGCAGAGGTAATAATGGGCATTAAGTCCGAAGGCTCCTTCCGGGAAGGTTTGCAGATACTTGTTGAAGCTGCTTTTAGCTTCTTCGATACGCCCGCGGCCGTAAATCTTCTCAGCAGCTATATAGGTCAGTGAATCCTGCTCGCTGGCATCGAAACGGATGTTCCCCGGCATGGATGCTGCAAGTTCGGCAAACTCATCGATACGGTTCATGTCCACATAAAGGGATTTAAGGTCGAGCATTGCCAAGCGTGCTTCTTCACTGCCGGGATATTTGCTGATAACCTGTTTATAAGCATCGATGGCTTGATTGTAGTCTTCATTCTGATAATACAACAGACCGATTTCAGCAGCTGCTTTCCGGCTGACCGGACTTTCAGGGTATTTATTCAGTAATTCCTTGAACGAGGCGATCGCCTGACTATTATTGTTCATTTGTACATACGAACGTCCCTTTTCGTAAAGAGCGTTTACGGCGTAAGGCGAAGCCGGGTATTTGCCTACCAGCCGGTTCAACAACGTGATCTTGCCGGAGTAATCTTTTTGTAGTCCCGAAACGAGGGCTAGCTGATAGAACGAATAATCACCGGAGGCGGAGTTCATACTTTCCGCTTGCGCATAATAATGTTTTGCTTCATCAAAGTTACGTTCGTTGAGGAAGCAGTCACCGATGCGGTTGTAAGCATCACCCAGAGCGGTACGGTTTTCTCCCTTTTCAAGTTGGATGTATTTGAGGAACCATTGGCGCGCTTGCGCATAGTCTTTCCGGTGGAAGGCGCAGTAACCCAGGTTGTAGTTAGCTAAAGCGTACATCTCTGTATTTGTTTGTTGGGTAAGCTGCAGGTAATCAATGAAATTGCGTGCGGCTTCCTGCATCCGGTTCAGGCGGTAGTAAGATTCCCCGCGCCAATAAAGGGCATCTGCCTTTGTCTGGCGATTGTACTGGCCGATGGCGATGGATTGGTTGAAGTAATCGATAGCCTGCTCGAAGGCAGCGTTGGCAAAAGCTTGCGTACCTAGTTGGAACAGTATCTTCTGCTTGGCTTCCATGATGCGGGTTCCCGGATGGGTGATGCGGTCGATTGATTTTAAGGCGGCATCATAACTACGTGTGTTCAGGTAGACTTCTATGAGGTAGTTACTTACCATGTCGGCATAGGGAGAGTTTGGAAACTCGTTCAGGAACTTTTCAAAAACGGTGACCGATTCTCCGAAAGCGGAGTAAGAGGTTTCATGAATGCATAAAGCGTAATTATAAGCGGCTTGTTCCTTGATTTTCATGTCGGCATTTGAAGCGGCAGCCTGTTCAAAGGCCATTCGTGCTTTGTTCTTTTCGGACAATTGCAAATAGGAAAGCCCCATGTGGAGGTAAGCATTCTGGGTTAAGGCATCGTTGGTCGTAGCCGTTTCGCCCAGCGTTTCGGCTGCTTTGGCATATAATCCGGTCTGGAAATAGGAGAGTCCGAGCATGTAGAGGGCATCCCGGCGTGGTGATGCATCCCGGTCGAGATAGTTCTCAAAGGCTTTGATGGCTGCCTGGTAGTTGCGGAAATGGTAATAGGCATCTCCGAGGATGCGATACATTTCGGCTGCATGTTCATTCTGCGGATAGGCAGATAAATAGTTCTGTGCTACGATCTCCGCTTTGTCATAGTTCTTCTTGGCGGAATAGATTTCAGCGATATAATAAGGAACCAGTGCCTTATATTTCGGATCATCCTGCAAGGAGAGGAATCCGGTCAGGGCTTCATCCAGTCTATTCTGCGTGTAGCGGATGTATGAAACGTAATAGGTGCAATCCTTTTCATACTTCTTGCTGCTTGCCTTCAGGGTTTCAAACCAGATGGCGGCTTCTTTTACATTCCCTGTTTTCAGATAGCAAGTGGCGAGCAGGTAGGTCATGTCGTCCCGTTCTTCATTGCCCAATTGGTCGAGTTGTGATGAATTGAACATGGCGAGTGCCTCGTCGTATTTCCCTTCGTAAAAATAGGCTGCGGCAATCAGCGCATAAATCCGGTTGGCATACGGGGTATCCGGATATTCATCCAGATAGCTTCGTAACAAAGCGATGCTGTTTTTATCTTTCAGTTCGTAAGCCGAGCAAACCAGCATATATCCGGCTTCTTCACGAAACTTTGTTTCGGGTGCATCTTTGATGAATGCTTTCAGCGATGCCGTAGCTGCTGCATAGTTCTTCTGCTGGAACAGGTATCTTCCTTCTTTATATAGGTTCTCTGGCGATGTGATCTTTTCGCTTGTCTGTGCCGAAGCAATGACAGGAACGCTGCACATTAGGGCACATATAAATCGTGAAACTCTTCTTTTCATAATTGGACGTTTTCGCAAAAGTACTTGTTTTTAGGGACTTTATCGCAAACTGTGCTTTAGTTTTACAGGTTTTAACGTCAGCATGACCCTATATGTTCGGTGAATATTTTCCTTTTATGAGGAATAGGGAAGTGATACCAAAGGAAGTATTGCCATCTGAATCGGGTAAATTGCTATTTCCTGAAAGGATAAAACATGCTACTTTTGCAGTATAGAAATGAATAAGGAAAATTAAACCGAAACAATATGAAAGTTATAGATTTATCAAAAGAGAGTTTTGTGGAGAGAGTATCTGAATTTCAGCAATATCCCGAAGGCTGGAACTTTAAGGGAGATAAGCCTTGTGTGGTCGATTTCCATGCTCCCTGGTGCGTATATTGCAAAGCGTTGTCGCCTGTCCTCGATCAGTTGGCCGAGGAATATGACGGTAAGATCGACTTCTACAAAGTGGATGTAGACCAGGAACCTGAACTAGAGAGTGCTTTCAAGATACGTATGATTCCCAATCTGTTGTTTGTTCCGGTGAACGGAACGCCTTACATGGAATTGGGAACCATGGGAAAGCCCCAACTGAAAAGTATGCTGGAAGATTTACTTGCCGGGGTCAGAAAGTAGTTAGAAATTTCACAAGTCCCTTTCGGATCGACCCCAATCCGAATTGGTCGGGATCTATTTCGGAGACTGGCATGAAGAAGGCATCGGCTGCATCGTCCATAGCGGAGAGGTGGTCGGTGTTTTCTACTTTACAGAGGTAAAACATGTCGAGTGTATGTACCGGGAAACCGGAATAGATATAAATATTCGGCAGGGTGAACTGATAGACGGCTTCTTTCACTACAAGTCCCGTCTCTTCCATTACTTCCCGGGCAACTCCTTCTTCACCGGTTTCGCCCATATCGATGAATCCACCGGGCAGGTCGAGTGTGCCTTTGGCGGGATCTTTGGCACGACGGCAGACCAGCAACTCGTTCTTCTCATTCACGATGAGGGCTACGGTAGCCGAAGAGGGATTGAAATAATAAACGAATCCGCAGTCGGCACAGCGTTTTGATTTCTCATTATTTATATTGAAGTGTTCCGACCCGCATTCCGGACAATATTTGAATTGTGATAAAGGATGTTCCATGTTCTTTTTATTTGATTGATAGGATTGAATGGGTGCAAAGATAAACAAAATCCGGCAGGTAAGTGTTCTCTGATCTCTCTTTGGTTACGGTGCAAAGGTGTTGTGGCGAAAGACGGCCTGATGGATTTTGTCTATCGGAACATAGAATTATTCGATTGGACTTTTTTTGTTCGTCAGGGTCATCTCCCCTTATCTTTGTACCGTAATCAAAAATAAGTTTAATCATAAAATAATAAATTCAGTATGGAACCAATTCTTAACTCTCAACTTCCTGAATTCAGTGTTCAGGCTTTTCACAACGGAAGTTTCAAGACCGTAACTAACAATGATGTTAAAGGCAAATGGGCTATCTTCTTCTTCTATCCTGCAGACTTTACTTTTGTTTGTCCGACAGAGCTTGTAGACGTAGCCGAAAAGTATGACAAGCTTCAAGCAATGGGCGTAGAAGTATATTCGGTAAGTTGCGATTCGCATTTCGTTCATAAAGCATGGCACGATGCTTCTGAAAGTATCCGTAAGATCAAGTATCCGATGCTGGCAGACCCGACAGGTGCATTGGCACGCGCATTCGGTGTGTATATTGCAGAAGAAGGCATGGCTTATCGCGGTACATTCCTTATCAATCCGGAAGGTCAGATCAAGTTGGCGGAAATGAACGACAACAGCATTGGCCGTGATGCCGATGAACTGGTACGTAAAGTAGAGGCTGCTCAGTTTGTTGCCTCTCATGACGGAGAAGTTTGTCCGGCTAAATGGAAAAAAGGGGAAGCTACTCTGAAACCGAGCATCGACCTGGTAGGAAAGATTTGATACTAATTAGACGAAGGCCGGCAATGTTTTGATTACCGGCCTTTTTAATTTATAAACGGATTCTTTAATTATAATAGGAGGAAAAACGGATGTTAGAACCCGCATTGAAAGAGCAACTGAAAGGTATATTTGCCGGTTTGGACGGAGATTATACTTTTGACATATATGTATCGCCCGAACATGAGGGGCGTAAAGAATTACTCGAATTACTGGGAGATGTGGCAGATTGTTCTTCGCATATTTCCAGCCGGGTGAATGACGGAGAGGCGTTGAAATTTACTATATTGAAGAATGGCGAGAGGACAGGAATAACCTTTCGTGCCGTTCCGAACGGACATGAGTTTACTTCTCTGTTACTGGCTATCCTCAATCTGGATGGAAAAGGGAAGAATTTTCCGGATGAACAAGTGTGCAACCGTGTAAAGGCACTGAAAGGACCGGTACATCTCACTACGTATGTTTCACTCACTTGTACCAATTGCCCCGATGTGGTGCAGGCACTGAATGCTATGACTACCCTGAATCCGGGAATAACCCATGAAATGGTGGATGGTGCCCTTTATCAGAAAGAAGTAGAGTCGCTGAATATACAAGGTGTCCCTTCTGTTTTTGCAGACGGACAATTGTTGCATGTGGGACGTGGAGATTTTGGAGAATTGCTTGCGAAACTGGAAACCCGTTATGGCGTTGAAGAGATGGCCGTAGATACTACGGTGAAGAATTATGATGTAATTATTGCCGGAGGTGGCCCTGCCGGAGTATCGGCTGCGATCTATTCGGCTCGCAAGGGATTGAAAGTTGCCATCGTTGCCGAACGAATCGGTGGACAGGTGAAAGAGACGGTAGGAATAGAAAATCTGATTTCCACTCCTTACACTACCGGTAATGAGTTGGCTGACCACTTGAAAACCCATTTGATGGAATATCCGGTTGACTTGCTTGAGCATCGTAAGATAGATAAAGTGGAAGTTTCGGGAAATGAAAAGTTGGTAACGACCTCCGTAGGTGAAACATTATCCGCCCCTGCTTTAATCATTGCTACCGGGGCAAGTTGGCGTAAACTGAATGTTCCCGGTGAGGCGGAACATATAGGTAGAGGTGTAGCTTTTTGTCCCCACTGCGACGGTCCGTTTTATAAAGATAAACATGTTGCTGTTGTCGGAGGTGGAAATTCCGGAATAGAAGCTGCTATCGACCTGGCAGGTATCTGTTCGAAGGTGACTGTCCTGGAGTTCATGGATGAGTTGAAAGCCGACAGTGTCTTGCAGGAAAAGGTGAAAAGCCTGCCGAACGTGGAAATCTTCGTTAATTCCCAAACAGCCGAAGTGATAGGAGACGGTACTAAACTGACTTCCTTACGTGTGAAGGATCGTGGTACGGGTGACGAGCGTATCCACAATTTGGATGGGGTGTTTGTACAAATCGGTTTGGTTGCCAACAGTGCTGTTTTCCGTGATGTCGTGGAAACGAATCGTGCGGGTGAAATCGTGATTGATACCCATTGCCGTACTAATGTAGCTGGCATTTATGCTGCCGGTGATGTTTCAACCGTTCCTTATAAACAGATTATCATTGCTATGGGTGAAGGTGCGAAAGCTGCTTTGTCTGCTTTTGAAGACCGGGTACGTGGTGTGATTTGATCTCAGAACTTTATTCTTAGGATATCAATACCCAGCACGGTGAGTATGCTTACTCAATGTGCTGGGTATTAATTTTATCATTATTATTTCTTTATCCTGTCACCATTTTCGTTTTCATGTTGTATTTTTGTCTGCAGATTTGTTATTTAGTTGAATGAAACAAATAATGCAACTATGTTAGATTTACAACAATTGACTGCTGACGTATGTCGCTTAGCAACATCTGTCGGGCATTTCCTGAAAGAAGAACGGAAGAATTTCAACCGTGAGAGTGTGGTCAAAAAGCATGAACATGATTACGTATCCTATGTCGATAAGGAAGCTGAACATAAATTAGTGGCGGCTCTCAACGATTTGTTGCCTGAAGCCGGTTTTATTGCTGAAGAAGGTTCGGCTACGTATAATGACGAGCCTTATTGTTGGGTGATAGATCCTTTGGACGGTACTACTAACTATATCCACGATAATGCTCCCTATTGTGTCTGCATCTCTTTACGCAATCGCGAAGAATTGCTGCTTGGAGTTGTCTATGAAGTGTGTCGTGATGAGTGCTTTTATGCTTGGAAAGATGGTAAGGCATGGCTGAACGGTGAACCTTTGCAAGTTTCGACAGTGAATGAACTTACCGATGCTTTTATCATTGTGGAACTTCCTTACAATGACAAAGAGTACAAACAGACTGCGATGCATCTCTTAAATGAGTTTTATGGGAAAGTGGGAGGAATACGAATGAATGGTTCTGCTGCAGCGGCTATCTGCTATGTTGCTGCGGGGCGTTTCGATGCTTGGATGGAAGCTTTTCTCGGCAAATGGGACTATTCTGCCGCTGCCTTGATTCTTCTTGAGGCTGGTGGCGAGGTGACTGACTTTTATGGAGACAGGCACTTCATTGAAGGGCATCATATCATTGCCACGAATGGGCATTTACATGCATTGATGCAACAGAAGGTAAATGAACTTTTACCGGTAGGAATGTAGTTCCGGATTTAAATCTGATAAATCTTATGAAAGAGTGGCTTTACTCATTTCTTTCTCTATTTTTCCCCCGTTGTTGTCTGGTATGTGGGCGGACGCTGGCAAAGGGTGAAGAGTGTTTATGTACCGGATGTAATATAGGCTTGCCCCGTACGGGATATCATTTGCAGAAAGATAATCCGGTTGAAAAGATGTTTTGGGGCAAAATACCGCTGGGACGTGCTACCTCCTTTTTCTTTTATCGCAAAGGGAACGATTGCCAGGCCATTCTTTATGAGCTGAAATATAATGGTCAGAAGGAGATTGGTGAGATTATGGGTCGCTATATGGCTGCCGAATTGCTTCCTTCGGGCTTTTTCGAAGGTATAGATGTCATTATCCCTGTCCCTTTACATAAGAAGAAACAGAAGTTAAGAGGGTATAATCAGAGTGAATGGCTGGCCTGCGGGATCTCTGCCCTTACCGCATTACCCGTTAAGACCGATGCTGTGATTCGTGAGAAGAATACGGAAACACAGACTAAAAAGTCCATGTCGGAACGTTGGGAAAATGTGGATGGTATTTTTCTTCTTAAATCTCCCGAATGGTTCAAGGGCAAACATATACTTATTATCGATGATGTTTTGACTACCGGAGCGACTACTGTGGCATGTGCTTCAGCTTTTAATGCGGTAGAAGGGATGAAGATAAGTATTCTGACTTTGGCGGTAGCCGATTAAAACAGAGAAAGTTTTGCATTTTTTGACTTCACAAAAAAAGGTTCGCCTATCGACGAACCTTTTTTGCTCTTCCTCTTGGACTTGAACCAAGGACCCTCTGATTAAC
>OGOG01001362.1_pt1 | contig 24251 bp, 17 predicted proteins | sample 1552581 | NCBI WGS metagenome assembly OGOG01 (sample SAMEA2580152, study PRJEB22360) | human gut metagenome | biome: human gut; feature: human-associated habitat; material: faeces | place: Denmark | collected 2008/2010 | reverse complement strand
GTGCTGAAAGTACTTGGCTGGACACGGCCCGGGAGGATAAGTCGCTGCCGGATTCCTATTAGCCCTTGATTCGTGAGAGTCAAGGGCGTTTTTTTGTCGTTTTGGGGAAAAAGAGAATCCCCCGCGCGAACGATTGGGTGCAGGGGATGCGGCTGTCTTTTCCTATGATATTGGTCTTTTCCGCGGGTTCCAGAGGGCAATGGAAACAGACGAAGTTTGCGGTCGCCCTCTGGACTCCTTCGCCTTCGCCTCCCATGTTACAATGGGAAAGAAGAGGCTTGGGGAACGGATGACGGATCAGCACGCGGGCATAGTGTGCAGAAGTCACCGACCCAATCGCGCGGAAGGGTCAAGGGAGGGGACTTCGTCCCGTTTCATTCTCCCTTGCAGGGTGCAGGGACAGCGTCCCTGCTGGGGGCAAGGGGCAAAGCCCCTTGGGTCGCTTTTCTCCGTAAATCCGAACAAAAGACGAGAAAATCAGAAAAACATGTGGAAATGCGGCACGAATTATGATATAATAGGAATGCTTGCCCCGAAAAAGGGGAAAAACGAGGAATCAAGGGAGGAAATTGATTCAATGGCTACTTCTAAGAACACAAGCGCACTTGACCGGCACTTTGGCTACACCGCCAAGGGCAGCTCGTTCAAGACCGAATGCTTGGCGGGTCTGACGACCTTCTTTGCAATGGCGTACATCCTGATGGTCAACGCCAATATGTTTGCCAATCCGTTTGGCGATGGCACAAACGTGCTGGGCGTGACCTACGGCGCGATTTACATCGCCACTGCCATCTCCGCTGTCATCGGCACGGTGGCGATTGGTCTGCTGGCGAACCTGCCGCTCGCGCAGGCGTCCGGCATGGGTCTGAATGCCTACTTCGTTTACACGGTCGTGCTGGGGCTGGGCTTCAGCTATGCCAACGCCCTCGTGCTGGTGCTTTTTGACGGTATTCTGTTCATCCTCCTGACCGTCACGGGTCTGCGCAAGCTCATCTTCCAGGCGATTCCGCAGGCGGTTCGCGTCGCGATTCCGGCGGGCATCGGTCTGTTCATCGCGTTCCTTGGCTTGCAGAATGCGGGCATCATCATTCCGAGCGAATCCACCGGCGTCACGCTGGCGTCCTTCAACCTGCTCGCACATGGCTGGAATGCAGGCGTTATGGCAATGATTGTAACCATCGTCGCGCTGCTGGCGATTGCCATCATGAGCCACCGCAACGTGAAAGGCTCCGTCCTGCTGGGCATTGTCGGCGGCACGGTGCTGTACTATGTGCTGGGTTTCCTGACGATTCCGAACTTCGGCGCGGACATCACGATGTCCAGCCCCTTCGCGGCGTTCAACGAATTCTTCTCCGGCGCGTTCGGCAAGGTCTTCACCGAGGGCTTCAACTTCGCGCCCTATGTTGAGGCGCACGGCGTGGCGAACACCATCCTCACCATTGCGACAACCGCGCTGGCGTTCTGCATGGTGGATATGTTTGACACCATCGGCACGCTGTACGGCGCTTGCGCGCGCGGCAACATGCTGACCAAGGACGGCGAAGTGCCGAACATGGACAAGGCGATGCTGGCGGATGCGATTGCGACCACCACGGGTGCAATCTGCGGCACGTCCACGGTGACGACGTTCGTCGAATCCTCCTCTGGCGTGGCGGAGGGCGGCCGTACGGGTCTGTCCTCGATGGTGACGGCGCTGATGTTCCTTGTCGCCATGTTCCTCAGCCCGGTGGCGCAGCTTGTTCCCGGCTGCGCGACGGCGGCGGCGCTGATTTACGTCGGCGTGCTGATGATGAACTGCGTCAAGGACATTAAGTGGCTGGACGCGACGGAAGCTGTTCCGGCGTTCCTGACGCTGGCGATTATGCCCTTCGCGTACAACATTTCCTATGGCATTTGCTTCGGCCTGCTGTCCTATGTGGTGATTAACCTCTGCACGGGCAAGGCGAAGAACATCAAGGCCGGTACTTGGGTGATTACGGCGCTGTTTGTGGCGATGCTGCTGCTGACGCACTAATTGACAATCAGAAAGACCGCTGCATGAGATGTGCAGCGGTCTTTTTGCGTCTTGGTTTTTATGCAGACTGCGCGGTGTCCCCAATCAACACGCGGGCACTGCATGAGCGTGTCACCAACTCAATCGCGCGAAAGGGTTAAGGGACGAAGTCCCTTGTGGGGTCAAGGGGCAAAGCCCCTTGGGTTCCCCCAATCAACACGCGGGTACTGCATGAGCGTGTCACCAACTCAATCGCGCAAAAGGGTCAAGGGGCAACGCCCCTTGGGTCTCCCCCAATCAACACGCGGGTACTGCATGAGCGTGTCACCAACTCAATCGCGCGAAAGGGTCAAGGGACGAAGTCCCTTGTGGGGTCAAGGGGCAATGCCCCTTGGGTCTCCCCCTCTCACAGCTTCCCTTCGCGGTAGCGTGCTTCGGCTTCTGCCATGATTTTCTCGGTTGCGGAAACGCCGCAGCGGGATGCACCGGCGGCGCGGGCGGCGAGCACGGTGTCCAAATCGCGGATGCCGCCGGAGCCCTTCACGCGCACATGGTCGGAAACGGACGCGCGCATCAGCTTCAGGTCGTCGATGGTGCAGCCCTTTGTGCCGTAGCCTGTGGACGTTTTGACGAAATCCGCACCCGCCGCTTCCGAAAGTTCGCAGCAGCGCTTCTTCTGCGCGTCCGTCAGGTAGCAGGTTTCCAAAATCACCTTGACAATCGCGTTCCGGCTGTGCGCAAGGTCGCAAATCTGCTTGATTTCACCCTGCACATACGCTTCGTTGCCGCGAATCATTTCGCCGATGTTGATGACCATGTCCAGCTCTTCGCAGCCCTGATCCAGCGCCAGACGCGCTTCGTCCACCTTAATCTGCGTGGCGTGTGCGCCGTGCGGGAAGCCGATGACGGTGCAGACCTTGACGTCGCTGCCGCGCAGCATTTCCGCCAAAATCGGCACGTCGCAGGGACGCGCGCAGACGGACGCGGTGTTGTACTTGAGTGCCAGCTCGCAGCCGCGGCGGATATCATCCTCCGTCAGGAAAGGCTGGAGCGTGCTGTGGTCGAGCATACGGGCAATATCATGGGGGGTCAAAGACATAAGTTGTGCCTCCTTTGTGACCTTTCGCATCATCGGAAAGGTGCATAGTTTATTTATTCGCCATTCACCGCTTGACTTCCTGCTTTTTGGGCGGTATAGTGTTGATAAAGACTTTCATTCCCACGAAAAAGGAGGAACTATCCATGCCGAATCCCTATCTGCCGCTGTGGGAGTACATTCCAGACGGCGAACCGCGCGTGTTTGGCAACCGCGTGTATGTCTACGGCTCGCATGACCGAGTCGGGCACGACCAATTCTGCGATTATGTGCTGAAGTGCTGGTCCGCGCCTGTGGACGATCTTGGTCACTGGACGGATCACGGCGTTATTTTCCGCACGCGCGACACATTCGACCATCCCGCCGATACCGACTGGACGAAGGAACACAACGAGCTGTATGCTCCAGACGTGGTGGAGAAGGACGGAAAGTATTACCTCTTCGCCTACATCATCGGCGCGAAGGGGTGCGTCGCTGTGTCCGACCGTCCCGAAGGCCCGTTCACGCTGCTGGGGCGCTACAAGTATACGATTCCGGATTCTGTGTGCGTCAACGGCTGGTTCATCGACCCCGGTGTGCTGGTGGATGATGACGGACAGGTGTATATCGCGTGCGGCTTTGAGCGCTCGTTCATCGCGAAGATTGACCCGCAGGACATGACGCATGTGCTGGATGGCACCTATCTGGAGCACATCATCCCCTGCGAAGTGACGGAAAACGGCGGATTCACCGATCCCGATTCCCGCTTCTATGAGGCGGCGTCGCTGCGTAAAATCGGGGATACTTACTACTTCATTTATTCCCCAAAGCGCGGCAGCCGCCTTGCCTACGCCACGTCCGACAAGCCGATGGGCCCCTACACCTATCGCGGCTACATCGTCGATAACGGCGTGGATTACCCGGCAGGCAACAACCACGGGTCTATCTGCCGCATCGGGAATCAGTGGTACATCTTCTATCACCGCATGACGAACGGTTCGGTGATGAGCCGCCGCGCGTGCGTGGAAAAAATCGAGATTCTGCCGGACGGCACGATTCCGCCGGTGGAGATGACGTCGCTGGGCTTCTCGGACGCGCTGAATCCGTATGAGGAGACGCCCGCGGAACTGGCGTGTGTGCTGAAGGGCGGCGCGCTGATTGCCGAGCGGACGCCATTTGAGCGTGTTATCACGAACATCTAGGACGGCTGCGTCATGGGCTACAAGTATTTCGACTTCGGCGCGGATTACAGCAGCAAGACGATGCAGCTTTTCGCGGACGTGATGGGCTTCGGCTGCGCGTGCGACGTGCATGTGCGTCTGGACGCGGAGGATGGCGAGGAAATCGGCTGCTTCCACGTTGGGCGCGGCGCGGAGTGCATCAAGGCGCGCGTGAAGGCGGTCACGGGGCGGCACGCGCTCTACTTCGCCGTCACGACGCACTATTCCGGCTGGACGGGCGACTTCTTCGCCGGCCGCTGCCTGATGGAGTTCAAAAAGTTCGTGTTCATGAAGTAACCAGAGGCGCTGCCTCTGGACTCCGGCAGGGACGCTGTCCCTGCACCCTGCAAGGGAGTTCCTCCCTTGACCCTTTCGCGCGATTGAGTTGGTGACAACTGCATACAACTTCCGCGTGTTTATCCAAATACAATGACAGCCCTCCCTGCCGTGTGACAGAGAGGGCTGTTTGTGGCTTATTGTGCGTCGTCGTGCGGTTCGCCGCCAACCGGGATGGCATCATCCGACAGTTCGGGCTTGTCCGCTTCGGCGGGTTCGGTTTCCTTCGGCGCTTCCGGTTCGTTCACGGGTTCGGGGTCAGCCGGGGCTTCGGGGGCTTCCGGCGTTTCAGGCGCTTCCGCAGTCGGCGCGTCAGCCGCTTCGGGCGATTCCTTGCCCCAAATTTCCTGATAGTCCATTTCTTCCAGCTGATGGCGCAGTTCCGCGCGCTGTTCCGGCGTCAGCTTCGAGATGTCAATCTCGCCGCGATTCATCAGCCCGTCGCAGAACTCCTGAAGCCGACGCTTGATGTCGTCCGCCGTGTCCTGGCTGTTCCGGACAGTTTCCTGCCCTTTCTCCACCAGCGAGCGCGCCAGATCGCCGCCCTTTTCCACCAGAGACGCTGCCGCGCCGATTCCGCCGTACATGACGTTTTTCACAAATTTCTCCAGATCAGGCATGTTCGTCACTCCTTTCGTTCCACCTGACATGCTCAGTATACCCCATTTTTCCTTTGAATCGCAAGGGAAACAGATTAGAATTTGCTAAAAAACGCATGATGATGGTTACAACCGCAGCATGGCCGCTTCCACGAGCGTCTCCGCCGGTGTGTCGGGCGCGGAAAACCACCGCTGCCGATTTTCAGGCATCATTTGCTGCAGCGGCTTTTCTGCCCCGTCCGCCACGACGAAAATCGCCAGCTGCTCCCGCGCCTGCACTTGCATCAGCGCGTCGCAGAACGCCGGACATACCAGCATTTCCGGTTCAATCCGGTCGATGAGGATGGGCGTGCGCGTGCTGAACGTTCCGCACAGCCCCGGCGCGGCGATTTCCTCCATCACTTGCGGCAGGAGCAGCCAGCCTTTTTCCGTCAGCCGGACGCGGCACAGCACGTCGTTCAGCCGCGGCTTTGGCGGCGGAAGCAGCAGGTGCAGCGCTTCGCCGCGCAGGCTGCCGCCAACGCGCACGGGGGTCAGTTGGAAGCCGGAAAACGGCACATTCAGCGCGTTCATAAGCTGCGCGGCGCTTGCCGAAGCACCGTCTCCTGTCAGGTACAGCTGCTGCATCGGATGATTCCTCCATCATGGCCTTTTCGGGCATTAATTGACGAATTTTCTCCATGCTTTATTGTACCCGTTCGCATTCGTTTTGTCAAGCAGTGCATTTTTCCGCCGTATTTTCCGCGTGGGCAAAAAAACCGGAAAAGTACGGAAATGCAAGGCTTTCAGCAGGATTTCCGCCGTTCAAAGTCGAATATCTTCCCTGTGCGTTTTCAAGCGCTGGAGAATTGTAAATAATCCGCCTGTTTGCTTGACACCGCCCTCGATTTGTAATACAATGTTAACAAACCATCTTTGCGCCTTGGCGCACGAACTTTGAGGTGAACCATTGATGAAGCACAGCTGGCATTGGATGCGGACTCTCCTGACGCTGACCCTCGTGCTGACGCTCTGCGGGCTGACTCCCGCCGCCGTCCCCGACGTGGGTTATGCGGAATCTGCTGCGGAAGGAACGACCGCCGCCGCCGCGTACGGCATGGCAACGGCGGATGATGTTATCGTCCGCAAGCAGCCGTCTACGAGCGCGAACTACTGGTTCCGCATCAATACGGGATTCGTCTGCGAAATCCTTGATACCGTCGTTCGCGGCGACACAACGTGGTATAAGGTCAACAGCACGCATCCGACCCCCAATGGGCGCACCTACATCGGCTATGTGCGCGCGTCGTTCTTCCGTCCGCTGACGGCGGAGGAAACAGAGGCGTACCTTGCCAGCGGCCGCGTGAATGTGACGGCGACCCCTGCCCCCGCGCAGACACCCGCGCTCACGCTTCAGCCTTCGGCGGATGATGCCCTTGTGACCGCCACGCCTGCCAGCGGCAGCGATTTTCCGTTTGATACCAGCATCATGGGCGGTACAACGTCGACCCCGCTTGTCTCGATGATTACGCCCACTCCGACGACCTCTCAAGTCACTTACGGTACGGGTGAAATCACCGCCAGCGGCACGAACTTCCGCGTTGCGCCAAGCCTGAGCGCTGGGGTCATCGGCAAGCTGAACAGCGGTACGGTGGTGACGCTGCTTACCATTCCGGATACAATTGACGAAAATCACTGGTATCAGATTCGCTACAACGGACAGGAAGGCTATATCCAGTCCAACTTTATCCGTGTGCTGACCGCGGCGGTGACGGCGACACCTCGGCCTTCCGTCTACGGCACGGTGAAGCTGCTGTATGACTCCGCGAACCTGCGCGACGCGCCCAACGGCACGACCCGCGCGCTCTGGCAGGGAAAAGGCTCGACGCTCTCCGTCGCTGGGATTTCGCAGGATAAGGGCGGCTTCACCTGGTATCCGGTGTATTACGGCACGGACAACACAGTCTATTATGTCCGCTCGGACGTGGTGGAATACACAGCGGGCAGCGGCGTCATCAACACGCCCACGCCTACGCCTGCATCCGGCAGCGCTTACGGCTACGTCATCACCACGGCGGCAGGCGTCAACCTGCGCCTGAGCGCAGGCGGCGAAGTCATCGTGCAGGTTCCGCGCAATGTTGTGCTGACCTGCATCGGCGCGCCTGTCCAGACCTCTGGCAGCAGTTATCTGTGGTATTACGTCCGCTACAACAATCTGGCGGGATACATCCGCGGCGACTTCGTGCGCGTGTGCGACCAGAACGGCAATCCGCTGGGTGAAGCGACCGCTGCGCCTTCTGTTACAGCGACCCCTGCGGTCTATTCCGGCTATGTCAAGCTGACGAAAACCGGTGTCAACCTGCGTGTTTCCCCCGCGGGCAGGTCGCAGGGACAGTATGACATCGGGCTGATTCTCCCCATTGCGGGTGCAACGGTGTCCTCCGGGCGCTACCAGTGGTTCTGCGTCCGCACGCCCGATGGCAAGACAGGCTATGTGCGCTCCGACTGCGCTGTGCCGTGCGACCTGAACGGCAATCAGGTGACGGTCACGCCGACGCCCACGCCGACCACGACCACGAGCATCAGCACCTACGGCTATATTCAGATTACCAAGCCCAGCACGAATCTGCGCCGCACCATCGGCGGTGAAACCATCCACCAGCTGGCGAACGAGTCTGTCTGGCCGCTGATTGGCACAGTTATCACCACGAACGGCGTGACGTGGTATCCCGTCTCGGCGGACGGTTACACGGGCTTCGTGCGCGGCGACTGCGCCTACAAGCTCTCTGCCACGCAGGAAGCCAGTTACCTCGCGGGCAAGGGCATCCCGAAGGAAACGCCCGCGCCTACGGGCAGCATTCAGCAGACCAGTTATGTTCAGACGACGCTGGATTACGTCAACCTCCGCCAGACGGCCAGCCGCGACAGCAAGTCCGTCGCGAAGGTGCGCACGGGCACGGTGCTGGCGTTCAATGCCACGACCACGGCGGGCACGTCCACTTGGTACCGCGTTGTCTACAACTCCACGGAAGTGTGGGTGCTGGGCAGCTGCGTCAAGGTGATGACGCAGGCGGAATATCAGGAATGGCTGAACAAGAACCCCGGCGCGGCAACGCCTCAGCCTGACGCGGCGAAGGGCTACATCGTTACCACGCGTGACGGCGTGAACATCCGCGCCACCGCGAACGGCAGCAGCATTCTCACCCGCGTGAAGAAGGGAACGGTGCTCCCGTACTATACCGAGAATATCAAGGCGGGCAGCTACACTTGGTATCTCATCCGCCTGAGCAACGGCACGGAAGGCTACATCCGCTCCGATATGGTAAGCAAGAGCAACAATAACGGCGGCGCCCTGCCGACCGCGACACCCGCGCCCACCGGCAGCCCCGCCACGAAGCCGAGCGCAACCTACACCACCCTGCGCCTTGGCTCGACGGGCGACGCTGTAACCCGCCTTGTGCAGGAGCTTATCAATCAGGGTTACTATACCGGCAGCGTCACGAACGTGTACACCTCCGCGGTTCAGGCGGCGGTTCGCGCCTTCCAGAGCGCCAAGGGCTTGACGGTGGATGGCATTGCGGGCAAGCAGACGCAGCACGCGCTGTTCGGCACAGTTGAACCCGGCGCGGACGACTACACGGACTACAACTTCCAGTTCTACCCGGCAGAGAAGATTGACTGGTACACAGGCGGTATCCAGCAGCTGTGGGCGAAGGGCGCCAGCTACAAGATTTACGACGTGAAGACGGGCATCGTTTGGTGGGCGCGCCGCTGGGCGGGTTACAGCCACGCGGACATTGAGCCCGTGACTGCCGCCGACACTGCGCGCCTGTGCCAGATTTACGGCGTGAACAACGCGCAGGAAATCTGGGATAAGAACCTGTGGCAGCGCCGTCCCTGCCTGATTACCATTGGCAACAGGACGTTCGCGTGCTCCCTGTTCGGTATGCCGCACAACCCTGACGGCGACACCATCCCGGACAACAACATGACGGGTCAGATTTGTATGCACTTCACGAATTCGAAGGGTCACGAATCCGGCAAGGTGGACACCTACCATCAGCAAGCCATTGAGTACGCATGGCAGAACTGCCCGGCAGGACACAAGTGACAAGGGGCGGCGCTGATTGACCTGCCCGCGCAATTTGCAGCGGCAGCGGAAGCGCAGGAAGTCATCCCAAAAGAAAAATGCGCCCGACGAGTGGAGGAACAACCCTCCATCCGCCGGGCGTTTTGTTATACCACGGCCATGCCCTTTTCTTCCGTCAGGCGAAGAATCGCGCCGTCAATGCACTGCCCAATCTGCGTGCAAAGCCCAACTTGCAGCGCTTCGTCCTCTGCCAGCGCATCCCGAATTGTCTGCGCCATCTTTTTCTGATTGCTGTCGCTGAGCAGCCGCTGTTCATTCGCCGTCTTCCGCAGAAGTTTGGGGATGTTCATCTGCCGCATCAGCGGACGGGTCAGCTTGTCCAGCGCAGGACGGCTGACGAACATGGCAATCAACCCAATTGCCGCGCCGATGACCAGCCCCACCGGGCCGGACGCAATCAGCGCGATCCCGCCGCCGCCGCAGAGGTTTGCCGCTACCATCGCGACGATAATATCCAGCAGCACTTCCATCAGCGGCATTTCCGGCAGCGGCAGATTGTCCCGCATCGGCAGGGTGCTCGTTGTCACCATGGCTTGGCGAATCTGCAAGCGCTGAACATCCACGCCATACTGCTCGCAAAGGCGGTTGAGGTCACGCTGCACGTCCATCAGAATGTTGTCCAGCCACGGCGAGACCACTTCTGACAGCGCTGCGCTCCATTCCGGTGACATCAGCAGCGATTCCGCCCGCTTCTGGCACGCATCTTCCATGTCGCCCAGCGTTGCCGTTTCGCCCTGCCGCCACTTTCGGTATTCCGGCACGAGCACGCTGTCCGTCAGTTGACGCGCCATTGCGGCGGAAAGCTGCTCTGTCAGCGCGGGCATAGCGGACTGCACCTTCTGCTCCACCGCATCGCTTTCTACATATGCCGCGGCATCCGCCTTCAGCCGCCTGACCATTTCGTCCACATGCCCCGCGTACGCCAATCCGCGCGCAATGTCAAATTCCGGCGTGGCGGAAACGTGCAGCACGCTGTCCGGGAATGTCTCACGGCAAAGCTGCTGGAAGAACGTCATCCGCGACGCGCCGCCTGTCAGCAGCACGACCTTCGGCGGACGCTGCGCCGTCATTTGCTGCGCCATCAGCAGACAGTTCATCATCCGGCTGCGGAAGGATTCACCCTCCAATAGCGGTGACGGGCGCTCGCACAGTTCCTCGACGATGGCGGCGCTGATGGTGAGGTTCAGCACATGCCGCCCTTCGCAGAAAATCGTCTCGCGCCTCGTCAGCTCTTCGCCTGTGCCGAGCGTGAAGAACTGCTCCTTGAGCCGCCGCGCGGACAGCATCATCCGGCTCTTCCACGCGCTTTTTTCGCGCAGGATTTCCCGCACAAGTTCCGCTTCCTCTGCGCACAGCGCGTCTACCGCCTGCTCCAGCAGCAGCTCATCCAGCATACCGCCGCCCAGCTGCACGCCCATTGTGCTGACGGCATACTCCCGGCCGTCGCAGACATACGCTAAATCCATGGTGGAGGAGCCGAGGTCAATCACCAGCGCGCAGTCCATCAGCGCCCGGCGGAGCGTTTCGTCCTCTTCCGCTGTCGACGCGGACAGGAATGCCGCCCGCGATTCTGGCACGATACGCACATTGGGCAGCCCCGCCGCCATCAACAGGGATGCATAGCGCGTGCGGTCGCTGTCCGCCCAATCCGCCGGACAGCCCACAATGAAGCTGACGTCTTCCGTCTCCATGATATGGCGGACGACGCTATGGTCTTGCAGGGCGGTCAGGACGCCTTTTGCGAAGGCGGCGACGGTCTGGTTGACGAAATCGCTGTTGGTGCGGAAGTTGCGCTTGAAGCAGACGCGGAGGTCTTCAGCTTGGGGGTTGTCGCTGGCAAGTGTGCCAACGACGGGATGACCATCATAGCGGGCGAGGGCAGTGATGAAGCTGTTGCGCCCGTGGACGGGGAGGATAACGGGAGCGATGTGCTGGTCGGAATAGAGGGCGACACAGCTTTCGCCGTCGCCCAGGTCAAAGCCAAAATAACGCATAATTCACCTCACTGGATAGGGATAAGGGGGATAATAAAGAGGAGAAACACGCGGAGGGGTCAAGGGCGTTACCCCTTCCTTAAATACAGTCCCCTCTGCTGCACAATCCCGTCCGCCTTCTGCACAATCGCGGGGCGGCGCTGCTGGGTGATGTCCGCGTCCATCACGTCGTAGAACATGGCTGTTTCCGGCGCGTAGTCCACCGCTTCGCAGCCGACCGCGTTCAGCAGGCGCTTTGCGTTCGACAGCGGCCACGAGAGCGCTTTTTCCTGATTTGCGTCGCCATCCAGCCGGGCATCCTGTGCCATTTCGTACAGCGAGGCATATAGCTCTGCCGCCGTTTCCGCGCCCGTGCTGATAATGGTCACAGATTCCTGCGCGAAAAGCGCTTCGATGGTCTGCGCGTCCAAAGCGATTCGTCCTTCCGCTTCCACCAAGCGGCGGCGAAGCTCGGTCTCATCCGCCACCGCAGCGGGTTCGGGGAGCTTGCGGCGCATGGCGCTCACAATGCTCCCGATGGCGGCGCAGAGTGATACCGACTGCACAACGATGCACAGCGCGAATCGCCCCATCCAGCCGCTGTTTTCCGGCGTCACGCAGCTGGGCAGCGTCAGCCAGAGCGCCAGCGCACCCAGATTCAGCACCGTGGCGGCGAGCGGGAAAATCAGCGGCTTCCAGTTCCGCTTTTGGGCGGCGGGGATTTCAGCGCGTACCAGTGTCATGGATTGCAGCGCGGCGGCTTCCCGCGCATAGAGCAGGTGCAGCAGCTGCCGGCGCGCAGGGTCGGTTTCGCTGGTCAGGCGCGCCTGCTCCGCGGTTTGCAGCTGTTGCACAGCGGCTTGCAGCATTTCTTCGGTCGATTTCATGTCGATTTTCTGCCTTTCGGGGGAGTCTCTCCCCAATACAAGGGTACTGCATCTGACTTTCTTTGTCAAGTGCGGCGAAAAAAACAAGGATTTTCGGGATTTTCGCAGAATATTTTACTTGGTATGCTCTGAAAGGGCTTCCATGCGTATAGAGAATGAGAAAGGCAGGACAAATCCTATGGCGATGAGCGCCGAAGAAAGACAGCAAATGCTCCTGACGCAGCCGGTGGAGAAGATTATCCCGAAAATGGCGCTTCCCACCATCTGCTCAATGCTGATTACCTCCATTTATAATATGGCGGACACCTATTTCGTCAGCCAAATTGGCACGGCGGAAGCCAGTGCAAGCGGCACATCCGCCTCCGCCGCCGTCGGCATCGTCTTTTCCGCAATGGCGATGATTCAGGCGCTGGCGTTCATGTTCGGCATGGGCAGCGGCACGAACGTCAGCCACCTGCTGGGGATGGGCAAGCGCAAGGAGGCGGAAGTGTACAGCGCGGTCGGCTTCTTTTCCGCAGTAGCGGCGGGCGTGCTGATTGCGGTGCTGGGCAATGTGTTCAATGAGCCGCTGATGCGCCTGCTCGGCGCGACGGAGACCGCTATGCCGTATGCGCTGGACTACGCACGGTATATTTTCCTTGCTGCGCCGTTCATGATGGGGTCGTTGTCAATGAACAACCTCCTGCGCTTCCAAGGCTTGGCGATGTATGGCATGGTCGGCATCATTTCCGGCGGCTTGCTGAATATGCTCCTTGACCCGCTGCTGATTTTCGTGTTTGACATGGGCATTGCGGGCGCATCGATTGCGACGGCAATTTCGCAGCTGACGAGCTTTGTCATCCTGCTGGTGATGTGCAGCACGCACGCCGACGCCATCACGATTCATCCGCGCAACTACCGCCCAACGAAGCAGATGTACGGCAAAATCCTGAACAACGGTCTGCCGTCGCTGGGGCGGCAGGGCATCATGAGCGTGTCGACGTCGCTGCTCAACAATGCCGCGGCGGTCTATGGCGACCCGGCGATTGCGGCGTTCGCGATTGTCAGCCGCTGCCTGAATTTCGTCAACTCCACCGTCGTCGGCTTCGGGCAGGGCTTCCAGCCGGTCTGCGGCTTCAATTACGGCGCGAGGAAATATGACCGGATGCACCGCGCGTTTTCCTTCAGCGTCAAGGTAACGACGATTGTGCTGCTGGTGCTGGGCGTGGCGGGCTTCGCCTTTGCCGAGCCGGTCGTCACGCTGTTCCGCCGCTCCGACCCGGAGGTCATCCGCATCGGCACGGAAACCTTCCGCGTTCAGATTCTGACCGTGTGGACGTGGGGCTTTATTACGCTGAGCAACATGTACACGCAGGCGATTGGCTACGGCATCCGCTCGACGATTCTGGCGGCGGCGCGGCAGGGCTTGTTCCTGATTCCGACGCTGCTGGTGCTGCCGAACGTGTGGGGGCTGCGCGGGCTGGAAGTCTGCCAGCCGCTGGCGGATGTGCTGACGCTTGCCCTAGCCGTTTGGATGATGACGAAGGTCATTCGTACGCAGAAGGCGCAAATGGCGCAGGAAACCGCGTGAAGCCCTTGCAAATCGCATGACAGAATGGTATAATAGCCCTTGCGATTGACCCCATTTTGTGCGAAATTGAAGGGAGCAGCCTTTATGAAGCAGATTACATCCGCCCAGCTGCGGGAAATGTTCCAGCAGTTCATGGAGTCCAAGGGACATCATCGGATTCCCTCCGCCTCCGTTATTCCGGAAAATGACCCGACCGTCCTGTTCACCACCGCCGGTATGCACCCGCTTGTGCCGTACCTGATGGGTACGCCCCACCCCGCTGGCACGCGCCTGACCGACGTGCAGAAGTGCATCCGCACGGGTGATATTGACGACGTGGGCGACCCCAGCCACCTGACCTTCTTTGAAATGCTGGGCAACTGGTCGCTGGGCGACTATTTCAAGAAGGAAATGATTCCGTGGAGCTGGGAGTTCCTGACGAGTGAAAAATACCTCGGTCTGGATCCCGACAAGCTGGCGTTCACTGTCTTTGAGGGCGACGAGGACTGCCCCCGCGACGAGGAAGCCGCCAATCTATGGCGCAGCTGCGGCGTGAAGGATGACCACCTGTTCTATCTGCCGAAGGAGCACAACTGGTGGGGCCCGGCGGGCATCACCGGCCCGTGCGGCCCGGATACCGAGATGTTCATCATCACCAAAAAGCCCTGCGGCCCGAACTGCTCGCCTGCCTGCCACTGCGGCGCGTATCTGGAAATCTGGAACGACGTGTTCATGCAGTACAACAAGCAGAAGGACGGTACGTTCATTCCGCTCAAGCAGAAGAACGTCGATACTGGCATGGGTCTGGAACGCACGATTTGTGTGCTGACGGGCAAAAAGACCGTCTACGAGACGGACGCCTTCACCGACATTCTGGCGAAGATTGCCGAACTGTCCGGCAAGGAGTACGGCGCGGATGAGGAAACGACCAAGGCGTTCCGCATCATTGCCGACCACATGCGCACGTCCACCTTTATTCTGGGCGACGACCGCGGCGTGTCCCCGTCCAACACGGATCAGGGTTATATTCTCCGCCGCCTGATTCGCCGCGCAGTGCGCTACGGGATGCAGCTCGGTATGCCCGACGGCTTCACCTGCGAAATCGCGAAGGTTATCATCAACCAGTACAAGAATGCGTATCCGGAGCTGGAGCGCAACGCGGCGTTCGTCATCGATCAGCTGACGCTGGAGGAAGGCCGCTTTGCCCGCACGCTGAAGCAGGGCAACAAGGAGTTCGACAAGGTGGCGTCCCGCGCGGCGGATGGCAAGATTGACGGCGAGACGGCGTTCCACCTCTACGATACCTACGGCTTCCCGATTGAGATGACCGTGGAACTGGCGAAGGAGCGCAATCTGACGGTGGATACCGCCGGATTCGAGGAAGCGTTCCGCAAGCATCAGGAGCTGAGCCATCAGGGTGCGGAGCAGAAGTTCAAGGGCGGTCTGGCGGACACGAGCGAGGAAACCGCACGCCTGCACACCGCGACTCACCTGCTGCACGCGGCGCTGCGCAAGGTGCTCGGCGACGAAGTGGCGCAGAAGGGCTCGAACATCACGGCGGAACGTCTGCGCTTCGACTTCTCCTTCGGCCGCAAGGTGACCAAGGACGAGCTGGCGCAGGTCGAAAAGATGGTCAATGAAGCGATTCAGGCGAAAGTGCCGGTTGTGTGTGAAGAGATGACTGTGCCGGAAGCGAAGGAGAAGGGCGCAATTGGCCTGTTTGAGTCCAAGTACGGCGAGAAGGTTCGCACCTACAAGATGGGCGATTACTCCTTTGAAATCTGCGGCGGCCCCCACGCGCAGAACACCGGCGATTTGGGCACGTTCAAGATTCAGAAGGAAGAATCCTCTTCCGCTGGCGTCCGCCGCATCAAGGCGGTTCTGATTCCCGACCAGAAATAAAGGACGGGGGAGACCCAAGGGGCTTTGCCCCTTGACCCCAGCAGGGCGCTGCCCTGCACCTGCGAAGGGTCTTCGACCCTCTCGACACCCTTTTCGCGATTGAGATGAGCGCATCTGCATACTGTATGCGCGTGTTGCTCCCAAAGATCTACGAACGAAAATGCACCCCTCTTTCGGTGATTTGCCGAAGGAGGGGTGCTTGCTATCAGAATCAGGAATATCAGTAGTTTTCCGCCTTGACCATGAAGTAGCTCTGCGGATGCGCGCACACCGGGCAGATTTCCGGCGCTTTCTTGCCCACAACGATATGGCCGCAGTTCGCGCATTCCCAAATCACGTCGCCCTCCTTGGAGAACACAAGGTCATTTTCCACGTTCGCCAGCAGGCGGCGATAGCGTTCCTCATGCGCCTTCTCGATGGCGGCGACCATGCGGAATTTATGCGCAATCGCCGGGAAACCCTCGGCGTCCGCTTCCTCTGCCATGCGGACGTACATGTCTGTCCACTCGGCGTTCTCGCCCTCAGCGGCGTGCAGCAGGTTCGTCGCGGTATCCTTGATTTCGCCGCCCTCCAGCAGCTTGAACCACATTTTGGCGTGTTCCTTCTCGTTCGCCGCGGTTGCTTCGAAGAGTTCGGCAATCTGCACATAGCCGTCCTTGCGCGCCTTCGATGCGAAGTAGGTGTACTTATTGCGCGCCATAGATTCTCCCGCGAAGGCTTCCAGCAGGTTTTGTTCGGTTTTTGTGCCCTTAAGTTCCTTAGCCATGATGAATTTCCTCCTGATTTTTGTTGAACGTGCGTTTGCAGAAGTCTGCTGGAATCATTATACCACAAAATTGAGGATTTTGAAACGGGATTTTTGCAGAATCGCAGGGGCGATATTGCTGCTTAGTGGAACGAAAGGCACACTAACTAAAAACTTCCGATAAAGTTCAATAAACATGGGAGTGCACTGCGAAGGGGTCAAGGGGGCGACCGCAAAGCCCCCTTGTCGCCTCCGCAGAGGCGAAATCTCTGCGCTGCACGCGCATATAGTATGAAAGTAAAGTCAACGCAACTGCGAAAAGGGTCAAAAGTTAACATTGACGCGGCATGGAGTTCGTGGTATAATTCACAATGTATTCATATGCCAAGATAAAGGAGCAGTATGGATAAGAAGAACTATTGGGTCATTGCGCTGATGGTTGCACTTGCCATCGGGCTGCTGGCGGCGGTAACGCTGCTGCGTCCAAGCGGGGGTCAAAATGGCGAAATCGTCGTGACGGTGGATGGCGCGGAGTACGCCCGTGTGCCGCTGGGGCAGAAGCAGACATTGACCGTCACGCAGGAGGACGGCAGTGTCAACGTGGTTGAGATCAGCGAGCGCGGCGCGGTGATGGCATCTTCAACATGCCATAATCAGCTGTGCGTCCAAATGGGCGAAGTGACGCTGGACAACTGGGAGACGCGCCCCAATCAGCAATTCATTATCTGTCTGCCCAATCGGGTAAGTGTGGAATTGGTGGTGAAGGAATGAAAAAAACAGCGGTGCTTTCGGGGCTGATGGCGTTGACGCTGCTGCTGGGCGGATGCAGTGCGCAGCAGGCAGGCGGCGAAACCCCGACGACACCCCCCGCCGCGGCCGCCACGGTTGACCCGGCAGAAAAAACAACGGGCGTGGGTTTCTACTTCGACACAGTTGTGACCATCACGCTCTACGGCGCGGACGACGCCCTGATGGAGGACATTTGGGCGGCTTGCAAGCGTTACGAGAACATGCTCTCCAAAACGGTGGAGGGCAGCGACGTCAGCCGCATCAACAACGCTCATGGGCAGACCGTGACCGTTGATGCGGAAACGTGGAACGTCCTCAGCGAAGCGAAGAAGCTCAACCGCTTGACCGGCGGCGCGTTCGCCATCACGATTGCGCCCCTGACCGCGCAGTGGGACTTCACCGGCGGCACGAACCGTATGCCGACCGATGAGGAGCGAATCGCCGCCCTGCCGCTGGTGGACGACGAGCAGCTCACGCTGGGCGAGAACAACACGGTTACGCTGCCCGCTGGAATGCAAATTGACCTCGGCGGCATCGCCAAGGGCTACATTGCAGACCAAGTGGCGGCACTGGTGCGTGGGCGGTGCAGCGGCGCAATGCTGAATTTCGGCGGCAATGTCTACGCCGTTGGGACGAAGCCGGATGGATCGGCATACCGCGTCGGCGTGCAGGATCCGGACGATCCCAACAACAGCAGCCCTATCGGCGCCTTTTCTGTCATCGACCCCAGCGCCGTGACCAGCGGCCCTATCGGCGTCGTTTCTGTCATCGACCGCAGCGTCGTGACCAGCGGCATCTACGAGCGCGGCTTTACCATCGACGGCGTGCGGTATCATCACATCCTCTCGCCGTGGACGGGACTGCCGTCTGATTCTGATTTGGCATCGGCAACCATCATTGCGGAAAGCTCCATGGACGCGGACGCACTGGCGACAGCGTGCATCGTCCTCGGCAGCGAGAAGGCGCTCCAGCTCACGCAGGAGAACGGCTATCCCGCGCTGATGATTCTGCGCGACGGCACGGTGATGATGAACGACCTGATGAAGCAATGGGGCTACACGTCCCTGCGATGATACGCTATTTTCCTTTGAAAATAGTATCAGCTTTCAATTTCACTTTTTCATAGTTCTCAGGAGGAGGCAATAAACCATGAGTGAAACCAAGACAACTCGGAAACAGCTTCCGGCGTACCTGATTCTGGCGCTGATTGCGCTGGCGGCGGCGCTGCTGCTGGCGGTAACGAATGCGATTACGGCGGGTCCCATCAAGGCGCATGAGGAAGCGGCGCAGAACGCGGCGTTCCAGAGCGTCATGGAGGCGGATTCCTTCAGCACCATGAGCATTCCGGATGGCTGCAATGTTACATCGCTGGTGGAAGCGAAGAAGGACGGCAAGACCATCGGCTACTGCGCGGTGTCCTCCGCCAAGGGCTACGGCGGCAATGTCGCTGTGACGCTGGGCGTTGATATGGATGGCAAAATCGTCGGCTGCCAGATTGGCGACACGAACTTTGCCGAGACGGACGGCTTCGGCGCACGTTGGAAAGAACCGGCTCGTGCGGAGGCGTTCATTGGTCTGAGCGCGTTCGGCGGCGACACCATCGAAGCGATTACCGGCGCGACCGTCACCTCCAAGGCGGTGCTGGCGGCGTCCAATGATGTGCTGAAGTGCATCAGCCATGTGCTGGGCAAGGACGTCGAAGGCGACGTGCTGGCGTTTGGCGTGAAGGAAGAAAAGCCTGCGCAGACGGTTGAGCTGACAGGCGACGTGCATCAGGGCAAGGCTGTTGGCTTTGGCAACGGCGAAGTGACCGCGCGTTTGACGCTGAATGATGATGGCACGATTGCGGCGCTGGTTATCGACGCTTCCACGCAGACGCCCGGCTTCGGCACGCGCTGCGCGGACGAAGAGTTCACGGCGCAGTTCATCGGCAAGAGCGGCCCGTTTACCCTGAATGAAAATGTGGATGGGCTGACCGGCGCGACCATCACCTCGACGGCAGCGGTGGAGGCCATCAACGCGGCGCTGACTTCGCCCGCGATGGCGGCGGAGGATCTCGAACCTGTGGCGACGGAAGCACCTGCTGCGACGGAAGCGCCCATGGTGCTGGAAAACGCGAAGACCGCGACGATTGCGGGCTTCGGCGGCGCGGACATCACGGTGCAGGTGACAGACGAGAACGGCGTGATTACGGCACTGGTGGTGGATGCGTCCAGCCAGACGGCGGGTCTGGGTCAGAAGTGCGCGGAGGAAGCGTTCACGAGCCAGTTTGTTGGCAAGAGCGCACCGCTGACGCTGGGCGAAGGCATTGACGCGGTGGCAAGCGCGACGATTACGTCTCAGGCGGTCGTTGACGCGGTGAACAGCCTGTATGCAGCGGCTGAACCCGTGGAAGATCCGACGGAAGCACCCGCCGCGACGGAAGAACCCGCTGCGCAGACTGCGGAAATCAAGACCGCTAAGATTGCGGGCTTTGACGGCGCGGAAATCACGGTGAACGTGACGGACGACAATGGCGTCATTACCTCCCTGACGGTGGATGCGTCCACGCAGACGGCGGGTCTGGGTCAGAAGTGCGCGGAAGAAGCGTTCACGAGCCAGTTCATTGGCAAGAGTGCGCCGCTGACGCTGGGCGAAGGCATTGACGCGGTGGCAAGCGCGACGATTACGTCTCAGGCGGTTGTAGACGCGGTGAACAGCCTGTATGCAGCGGCTGAACCTGTGGAAGAGCCGACGGAAGCACCTGCTGCGACGGAAGCACCCGCTGCGCAGACTGCGGAAGTGAAGACGGCAACGGCTGCGGGCTACGATGGCAACGAAATCACGGTGAACGTGACGGACGAAAACGGTGTGATTACCGCCCTGACGGTGGATGCGTCCACGCAGACGCCGGGTCTGGGTCAGAAGTGCGCGGAGGAAGCGTTCACGAGCCAGTTCATCGGCAAGAGTGCGCCGCTGACGCTGGGCGAAGGCATCGACGCGGTGGCAAGCGCGACGATTACGTCTCAGGCGGTTGTAGACGCGGTGAACAGTCTGTATGCGGAAGCGCCCGCGAAGGCGCTGACCACGAAGGTCAAGGGCTGGCACGAGGGCGTGGTCGTGACGGTGGAAATTGACAAGAATCATGTCATCACGGCGCTGACGGTGGATGCTTCCGGCGAATTCTACGCGCTGGGCGGCAAGTGTGCCGATGAAGCGTTCACGAGCCAGTTCATCGGCAAGAATGCGCCGCTGACGCTGGGCGTGGACATCGACGCGGTGACGGGCGCGACGCTGACCTCTCAGGCGGTTGTCGATGCGGTCAACCAGCTGGCGAAGTAATACATGAAGAACGGGCAGGACGCATTTTCACGTCCTGCCCGTTGCTTTATGTCTTAGGAAGCATGACTTCCGGGGACTAATGGTTTTCACTCCATACTGGTCATTGGCATGCTTCCAGAGGGCTTTCCGATCGCCCTCTGGACTCCTTCGGCACCCCTTCGGATGCTGATTGAGCTGTGTTGGAAGGTTTTTTAGTTTGTGTACTGGATGTTTTGCCCGCGTGTTTATTTTTTCGGTGTCAAACCCAGTTTTGCCGCGCATTCATCCATATCCAGCGTCGCAAAATAATCCTGCGCCGTCTCCGCGCGGCGAATCAGCTTATAGCCGCCCTCCTGCGTGTACAGCACCTCTGCCGACCGCAGCCGCCCATTATAATTATACCCCATTGCGTGCCCATGCGCGCCGGTGTCATGAATCACCAGCAGGTCGCCGATCTTGATTTCCGGCAGGGCGCGGTCGATGGCGAACTTGTCGTTATTTTCGCACAGGCTGCCGACGACGTCATAGATGTGGTCGTGCGGCAGGCTTTCCTTCCCGCAGACGGTGATGTGGTGGTACGCGCCGTACATCGCGGGGCGCATGAGGTTCGCGGCGCAGGCATCCACGCCGATGTAGTCCTTGTAGGTGTGCTTCTCGTGAATCACGCGCGTGACAAGCCAGCCCATGTTGCCGGTCATCCAGCGGCCGAGTTCGGTTTTCAGCGCGACGCCGCCGTTCGGGAAGATTTCCTCGTATACCTTGCGGACGCCTTCGCCGACAGCGAGTACATCTGTCGCGGGCTGGTCGGGGCGGTAGGGGATGCCGATGCCGCCGGAGAGGTTGATGAACGCCAGCTCCAAGCCGGTTTCGGCGGCGAGGTCGCGGCCGCAGGTGAAGAGAATCTTCGCCAGCGCGGGGTAGTAGTTGTCGTCCGTGTTGTTGGAGGAGAGGAAAGCGTGCAGCCCGAAGCGCTTTGCGCCAAGTTTTTTCAGGCGCTTCAAGCCCTCCTGCAATTGGGCATAGGTGAAGCCGTATTTCGCGTCGCCCGGATTGCCCATGATTTCGTTGCCGATTTTGAAGTCTCCGCCGGGGTTGTAGCGGCAGCAGATGGTTTCAGGAATGCCGCCGTGCTGACGGAGAATGTCAATATGGGTGATATCATCGAGGTTGACGAACGCGCCGAGACGGCGGGCATCGTCGAACTCATAGTAGGGCATGGCGTTGGCGGAGAACATGATGTCCCGCCCGGAGAATCCGCAGGCGTCCGCGAGCATCAATTCCGTGTCGCTGGAGCAGTCCACGCCGCAGCCCTCTTCCTTCAGAATGCGGAGGATAGCGGGGTTCGGCAGGGCCTTGATGGCGAAATACTCCTCAAAATCTTCGCACCACGCAAATGCCTGCTTCAGCGTGCGGGCATTGCGGCGGATTCCGGCTTCGTCGTAGAGGTGGAAGGGGGTCGGGTACTTGGCAGCGGCATTTTCAAACACCGCGTCAGAAAGCGAAAAATTCGGCATGGCAGTTCACTCCGATTAACTTATTGGATTCCGCGTCAATATAGCACAGAATGCGGGGGAATGCAAGTTTTTCTGCTGTACAGGTGAAGAAAAGGAAAAAATGCGGCTGGGAAAAATCAAATTCAGGTATGATTCCGGCGAAACCCCAGCAAAATACTCGATTTTTTCCGCGAACCCTTGTAATTTCGGGGGAATGCCGTTATAATGGTGCAATGCCCGGTATCATATTTTCTCGGGTGATACTACTTCCGGATTCGTCAGCGCCGCCTGCTTGCGCCTTTTTGATTCTGGAAATGGTATAGAATGGAGAAGGAGGAAACGATTCTATGGAAGAAGCAACGACTCGCAGTAATTTTGTCTGGGAGGCCGTCGAACAGGATTTGAAGGATGGTCGCTACACGCAAGTGCATACGCGGTTTCCTCCCGAACCCAACGGCTATATGCACATTGGCCACTGCAAGGCGCTGATTACGGACTTCCTGACGGCGGAGAAATTCGGCGGCAAGTGCAACCTGCGCTTTGACGATACGAACCCCGCGAAGGAAGACACCGAGTTTGTCGAAGCCATCAAGAACGACATTCACTGGCTGGGTTTTGACTGGACGGGCGGTCTGTATTACGCTTCTGATTATTACGATAAGTGCTACGAAATCGCGGAGGACTGGATTCGACGCGGCCTGGCGTATGTGGACGAGCTGAACAAGGAGCAGATGCGCGAATACCGCGGCACGCTGACCAAGCCCGGCAAGAATTCGCCGTGGCGCGACCGTCCCGCCGAAGAGAGCCTTGACCTGTTCCGCCGGATGCGCGCGGGCGAATTTGCCGAGGGACAGTACACCCTGCGCGCCAAGATTGATATGGCGTCGCCCAACATCGTCATGCGCGACCCCACCATGTACCGCATCCTCTACAAGGAGCACTGGCGCACGGGCAAGAAGTGGTGCATTTACCCGATGTACGACTTCGCGCACCCGATTGGCGATGCGCTGGAAGGCATCAGCCACTCCCTCTGCTCACTGGAATACGAAATTCACCGCCCGCTGTATGACTGGGTGGTGGAGCACAGCCAGTCCATGCTGCCGGCACGTCCTCGCCAGATTGAGTTCGCCCGCCTGAACATGACCCGCACCGTGATGAGCAAACGCAAGCTGCGCGCGCTGGTCATGGGCGGCTACGTCAAGGGCTGGGATGACCCGCGTATGCCCACGCTGTCGGGTCTGCGCCGCCGCGGCTGCACGGCCGCTGCGATTCGCGATTTCGTCAGCCGCATCGGCTTGAGCAAGGCGGATTCCACCGTGGATACCGCGCTGCTGGATGCCTGCATCCGCGACGATTTGGGTGAAAAAGCGGCGCGCGTGATGGCGGTGCTGCACCCGCTCAAGGTGGTGCTGACGAACTGGGATGATGACAAGACGCTCACGCTGACGGTCGAAAATCACCCGAAGCACCCCGAAATGGGCAGCCACACAGTCACGTTCGGGCGCGAACTGTACATTGAGCAGGAAGACTTCATGGAAGTGCCTGCGAAGAAGTTCCAGCGCATGTACCCCGGCTTCGAGGTGCGCCTGAACGGGGCGTACATCGTCAAGTGCGATGGCTGCAAGAAGGACGAGAGCGGCAACGTCACCGAAGTGTACTGCACGGTGGACATGGACAGCCTGTCCGGCAGCGAGGGCGCTGACCGCAAGATTAAGGGCAAGACGCTGCATTGGGTGAGCGCGGCGGACGCTGTGCCGTTTGAGGCGCGCCTCTACGACCCGCTGCTGGCGGATGACAGTGCGCTGGAGGACGAAGCCGAACCGACCGCCGAGGATGCGGTGGATGCGGTGGATGCGGAAGAAACCGAAGAGGCAGAGGAAGCGGACGCGAATCTGTCCCGCGCGGATTATGACTTCCTGAAGAAGCTGAATCAGCATAGTCTGACGGTGGTGCGCGGCGTGATTGAGCCGTATGCGAAGGAATGCGCGCCGGGAACGGCACTGCAGTTCCTGCGCACGGGCTATTTCTGCAAGGATCCGGATTCCACGGCGGAGCTGCCGGTGTTCAACCGCACGGTTGGGCTGCGGGATGCCTTTGCGAAGGCGGCTAAGTAAGGGAATTGCTTTTCTGCGGAAAAGGGCTTTTGTGAAGCGGGGGTTTCGCTCCCGCAGGAGCGAAATCCCCGCATAAACACGCGGACACAGCATGAAAGTGCGCTCAATCCAATCGCGAAAAAGGGTCAAGGGAGGAACTCCCCTGCA
>OGOG01001358.1_pt1 | contig 24288 bp, 12 predicted proteins | sample 1552581 | NCBI WGS metagenome assembly OGOG01 (sample SAMEA2580152, study PRJEB22360) | human gut metagenome | biome: human gut; feature: human-associated habitat; material: faeces | place: Denmark | collected 2008/2010 | reverse complement strand
GCGAAGCTTGCAAAGCAGGTAACATCATCGTTCGTCAAAGAGGTACTGAATTCCATCCGGGTGAAAACATCGGTATGGGTAGAGACCACACTCTTTTCGCTTTAGTAGACGGAACTGTAAAATTCAAAGTTGGTAGAGAAGATAGAAGATACGTATCTATCCTTCCGGCTGAAGCAACAGAAGCATAAGTTTCACAAAAGATTTATATGAGAAAGAGATGTAATCCAAAAAGGTTGCATCTCTTTTTTTATATCAGATTTCCACTTTCACATTTGGAAATCCGGAACTTTCTCCTTATATTGCCCCGTCACAATAGATAGAAAACACGAATGGACAGATCGACAGCCAAACTCCGGATATTACTCATTTTGCTTCTATTAAGCAGTAAATGCGTTTTCTTCCCCTTGATAGCCGCTGATTCCCTGAATTACGACCGGCTTTCCAAAATGCCCATAGACGATCTCTTCGACCTATCCGAAAGCTATAAAAACAAGAATTTGCTCGACAGTTCTTTAGGATGTTACATTTTGTTGGCCGGAAGGTATTACGACAAAATGCCTTCTACCGAAAAATATCTATGTGCCAAAGCTTGCAAAGAAGCAGGAATAGCTTATTATTACAAATACAACTATACCAAGGCATTAGACTTCCTAAGACAAGGGGTCAAGTATTGTGAAGAAAACGACATCCCCGAACTGTTACCAAGCCTTTATAACAATATAGGATGTGTCTATTCATCACTTAACGATTTCAGAATCAGCATCAATTCTTTTGAAAAGGGACTGACCATCAGCAGAGAACTAAATGATCTCACCAATGAGAAGATACTACTCACCAACCTTGCCTGCCATTGCAGCAACGAAAATATAAAAGAAAAGGCCGAACTCTATAACCGGGAACTTATGGAGCAATTCGGACAGGAAGATTCAACTATTACGTTTTATGTGCATCTGAATAGAGGTTGGCTCATGTACAACGATAGTTGCTATTCACGAGCCGTAGCTTGCTTGAACCAGGCACTCGACTACGCTCGCAAAGCCCGCTTGGCGGTCGCCCATGAATCGGTCGTATATGAAACATTGGGAGCTTTGTACATGAACATTCCCAACAAGCGCGACTCTGCCTATTATTATCTGAAAACCAATTGTACTTTCGCCCAAGAACACCATCTGCTGCCCAATCTGCGGAACACCCTGACAAAACTGGCTGAATGTTACGAACAGGACGGACAGAAGGACAAAGCCATGTCCTACAAGATCCACTATTGGGAACTTTCGGACAGCCTGCTCGACTCCAATAAATTCAATCAGGCAAAAAGCGAACATTTCCTTTATCAAATGGAACAAGACTATGAAAAAATAAAGAGACTGAATCAGGAAACATTGGAAAAAGAGGAGCAAATACGTACTTCCCGCATTCAATTGCTTTGTTCGTTGGCAATCTTACTGATATTTACCGTACTGACCACCATTACCATTATCCAGAAACGGAAACTGCACCGGGCGTATAGCGATCTCTTTCATCGTAATGCCACAATCCTGTCATCCGAAGAAGAGAACAGGAGAAAACATGCCCGGCAAGAAAAAGAACTGGAACATGCCAAAGAAGTTATTCGTAAATTGACGATTGAAAAAGACCAAATTCAGGCGAACCCGCTTGTCACTCCCGAAAACGAGAGAGCAGACTCCATAAAAACAACCTCTCCAAACATTATCAGCGACGAACAACGCAAAAGCATACAAGCCAGACTGGAAGAGATTATGGAAAACACCGATGAAGTGTTTGATTGTAATTTTTCCATTTCCCGTCTTTCCGAACTTGTCGGAACCAACCTGCACTATCTCTCACAAATCATCAATGAGACATATGGCAAAAACTTCCGTGCATTCATCAACGAATACAGGATCAAAGAGGCGCAGAGAAGACTTATGAATACTGAGAAATACAGCAACTACACCATAAAAGCTATCGCTGAAAGTGTGGGATACAAATCTCACAGCAGCTTCATCACACTGTTCAGAAATGCCACCGGCATTACCCCCTCCCTCTACCAACAACTAGCCAACCAACAAAAAAATAAAGAACAATAGTTCTAAAACACTGAATATCCATACTTCAACACTAATCATCTGATAGGAAAAGCATTACTTCCGTTCCAATTTCATGAAATCAAAAGCATAGCAGTTGCAAAATAAAAAAACGAACCGTAGTTTTGCTTCCATAAAACCCTAAAAACGGAAGTATTATGAAAGGAAAAAATTACTTACTACTGGCATCTATGCTACTCTGTACCTTCACAGGCATCGCACAATCGGTTACGCCATCAGCTGCCAGGTTCGATAACACAAAAATATCAGGTTCCACCCGGGAACAAAGAGGCAGTATGGAATGCATAGACCGTGCTAATAACGGAACAGCCCGACAAAATGCATTTCAACAGGAAGAACCTACTACCGTCTACCTACAATCTTTCGAAAAAGACTGTGACTGGAAAGTAATAGATGCAGCCAATAAAATGACATTAGGAAAAATCTCCGGCCAATATCCTATCGACGGAGAATACAACCTCCTTTCCGGTTACGACCAAAAAGCCGCACGTAATGCTTGGGCCATTTCCCCCGCCATTCCGCTGGAAAAGGATAAAACTTACTACGTCAGCGTATGGTGTTACGTCCCCGGATTCGAGAACACACCTGAAGAGTTTGAAATTGTCACAGGAAACTCCGCCAACATGGAAGATCTGACAAACGTATTGCTGGATTACAAAGGGGACAAAGCTTTCTCGTCAAAAGAATGGCAGAAGGTTCAAACTACTTTCACCCCAGAGGAAAGCGGTGATTACTATTTCAGCATCCATCATTGCACCTCTTCATTGTACGTAAATGTGACAGGATTCGACCGTTTCTACATCGGCACAGAACCGGATACGTTTGTTCAGGTAATTCCTGTTCCCCGTCCCACCCCGGAAGGCGAACAACTCAACTACATGACTTATTTCGATGATGTATACTATGGATATACCGAAAAAGGAGGAAAAGTGGTCTACGGTGAGAAGGATAGTGTATTCATTCAGGGAATAGCTGCCCAAATGCCTTTAGCTTGGGTATACGGCATTAAGAAAGACAACACTATCGAGATTCCTGTCGGACAATATCTAGGTATAAAGCAAAGTTTATCGGGTTCCAACGACATGTATCTTTTTGCCGGCACAGACTATGTTCCTAATGAAAATAATCCGGCACAATTCACCTATACCCCAATGGAAAGTCTCCAATTAAGGATAGATGGTGACAACCTGAAGACGGACGAAGGAATTGTCATCGTTCAGTCTGCTTCAAAAAGCGGTGTTCCATACAACGGAGCCATCCATTTCGAGATGCGCCCGTTCAATGAGAAGGCAATCATCCCTTCCGCCTCAGCCGAGAAAAAGATATATGAAATCAGTTATACTTCAACGAAGAATAACGGAGGAAAAGTATCCTATATGACCAATGTCGCCCTCTCCGGGGATACAGTATTCATCCAAAAAGCCTCGTATTACATGCAATACATGACCGATTCCTGGATTTACGGCATTTCAAACGGCAAAACCATCACTTTCCCCTCCGGACAATATATTGGCAACTACATCGGAGATGCCCCATTCCCAACCTATCTGTATGGCGCCACCGTGACGGGAACCGATGAAGACGGAGAAAACACCTATGAACTGAAAGAGAATTACACATTGAATATCGAAGGAGATACATTCAGCTCGCCCGATTATTATGTGATGCATTTGGGAGGTATCATCAGCGAAGGATGCCACGACCTGACACTGAAAGAATTCAAACTTATCCCTGCCATTCCGGCAGCAGCGACCGATCTTTCATGCACGTCGGTACCGGCAGATAATCTACGCATCTACTATGAGCCCAAAGACCAGGATGGAAACCGCATCCTGGAGGACAGCCTGTATTTTAGAATCTATTTTGATGATGAGCTGTACACCCTGATCCCTACATCAGAAGGTGGGAATTACAAGAACCTCACAAGGAAAATGACCGAGATACCGGTAGGCTTCTCGGACGGTTATGACATCTTCGGCACATTATCTCAAAACAGATGCCAAATTTACGTATACGCTGAATTCGAAAAAGTTTCCATCGAGATGGTATATCATATGGGCGATAAAATAGGCACCTCGCCACGTATCGTATGGACACGTACGGACGGGCTGATCGGAACGGAAGGAGAAGGTGGTCTCACCGGCATCCATCAGCCGGGTATCGAGAGAGAGATCGTACATACCATCACCTACAATGTTTACGGGCAACCGGTACGTCCCGATGAAAAAGGCATTCTCATCAAAGTAGATACTTTTGATGACGGAAGCATACAAAGCCGGAAGGTATTCAATAAATAAGAAAAGCACATACTTCAACCTTCCATACCGTTCATTATAACCTTGACAGCCGGATGTAATAAGGAAAGATGGCTTATCATCAAAGGAAAGCATGTTAAACATGGGGGTGTTTCGCAGTGAAACATCCCCATGTTTCGCAGTGAAACACCCCCATGTCTAACAGTGAGACACCCCCATGTTTAACACCCTATCTTTAAAAGATAACGAGCCTTCCTTTCCACCGAAAGGAACCGGTGCCCCCTTCTTCCAACCGTCTTTCCGGTGAAGAACCTCCCCAGCCATCCGATACACAAAAATGAGAAAACAGACTCCTACTCCCTGTATCTTTATTGATTTTTATTTGTATCTTTGTACTCTCAAAGAAAAAGAGTTCAAAAAGATAAAGATATGCTTACGATTAAACAAATTACAGAAAACACAGAGGCTGTGATCCGCGGCCTTGAAAAGAAGCATTTCAAAAATGCAAAAGAAGCAATAGAACAAGTAATTGCTTTCAATGACAAAAGACGTAGCACCCAAAACCAATTAGATAAAAACCTGGCAGAAGTCAATTCGTTGTCAAGAACGATCGGCCAATTGATGAAAGAAGGAAAAAAAGATGAAGCTGAAATGGCACGGAACCGGGTTGCCGAACTGAAAGAGACCAATAAAACGTTGCAAGCCGACATGGACAGCGCAACTACCGATATGCAGAACGTGCTTTATACCATTCCCAACGTCCCTTATGATGAAGTCCCCGAAGGCACGAGTGCCGAAGACAACGTTGTAGAAAAGATGGGGGGCATGGAAACAGAGCTTCCGAAAGATGCCCTACCACATTGGGAATTGGCCAAGAAATACGATCTGATCGACTTCGACCTAGGAGTAAAAATCACCGGGGCAGGCTTCCCCGTCTATAAAGGCAAAGGGGCACGGTTGCAACGCGCGCTTATCAACTTCTTCCTGGACGAAGCACGCAATTCGGGATACACGGAAATCATGCCTCCAACAGTGGTAAATGCCGCTTCCGGTTACGGAACAGGGCAATTGCCAGACAAAGAGGGCCAGATGTATCATTGTGAAGTAGACGACCTGTACTTGATACCGACCGCTGAGGTGCCTGTGACCAATATCTACCGGGACGTCATCCTTGACGAGAAACAACTGCCGATAAAGAATTGCGCCTATACGCAATGTTTCCGCCGCGAGGCCGGTTCTTACGGTAAAGACGTTCGCGGGCTTAACCGCCTGCATGAATTCTCCAAAGTAGAATTGGTACGCATCGATAAGCCGGAGAACTCCAAACAATCCCATCAAGAGATGCTCGACCATGTGGAAGGTCTGTTACAGAAACTGGAACTCCCCTATCGTATTCTTCGCCTTTGCGGAGGAGACATGAGTTTCACTTCCGCCATCTGCTTCGACTTTGAGGTCTATTCCGAAGCACAAAAGCGCTGGTTGGAAGTAAGTTCGGTATCGAATTTCGATACTTACCAGGCAAACCGCTTGAAATGCCGCTACCGCACCGGAGAAAAGAAAACAGAACTTTGCCACACACTGAACGGTTCGGCCTTGGCACTTCCCCGTATCGTAGCTGCACTGCTCGAAAACAACCAGACACCGGAAGGCATCCGAATTCCCAAAGCGCTCGTTCCGTATTGCGGATTCGAAATGATTGATTAATAAAAGCAGAACAAATAAGCAAGAGCCGCCTAAAAAGGCGGCTTTTCTTTTATATTTCTTAAAATAGGCGTATCTTTGCATGTATAACATTCTGATAGCAGTTACGTAGTAATTCCAACAAACTAATTAGATAATGAACAAAATCATTAACAAAGAACATTTTTCCGAAAAAGTGTTCAAACTGGAGATTGAAGCCCCGCTGATAGCAAGATCACGCAAGGCAGGTCACTTCGTCATTGTTCGCGTAGGCGAAAAAGGCGAGCGTATGCCGTTGACTATCGCAGGTGCTGACGTAAAAAAAGGAACCATCACCCTTGTAGTGCAGGAAGTAGGTCTATCCTCGACCCGCCTTTGCGAACTGAACGTAGGCGATTACATCACCGACGTGGTCGGCCCGTTGGGACAGGCCACCCATATTGAGAACTTCGGTACCGTGGTCTGTGCCGGTGGAGGTGTAGGGGTCGCTCCTATGCTACCTATCGTGCAAGCGCTGAAAGCCGCAGGGAACCGTGTAATCACTGTATTGGCAGGACGGAGCAAAGACTTGATCATTCTTGAAAAAGAGATGCGCGAGAGTTCGGACGAAGTGATCATCATGACGGATGACGGCTCATACGGCCGCAAAGGACTCGTCACAGAAGGTGTGGAAGAGGTAATCAAACGCGAGAAAGTGGACAAATGCTTCGCCATCGGCCCGGCTATCATGATGAAATTCGTTTGCCTACTCACCAAAAAATACAATATTCCTACGGATGTGTCATTGAATACAATCATGGTGGACGGTACCGGAATGTGCGGTGCCTGTCGCATCACCATCGGTGGGAAAACAAAATTCGTATGTGTTGACGGTCCCGAATTCGATGGTCATCAGGTCGACTTTGATGAAATGCTGAAACGCATGGGTGCATTCAAAAACATCGAACGCGAAGAGATGCATAAATTGTCACCGGATGCTACCTGCGAAGCGACCAAGGAGATAGATGAGAACAGCCGCAATGCTGCCTGGAGACAGGAATTACGTAAATCGATGAAACCCAAAGAACGTACCGCCATCCCACGTGTCGAGATGAACGAACTGGATGCCGAGTACCGTTCGCACAGCCGTAAAGAAGAGGTCAATCAAGGCCTGACTAAAGAACAGGCATTGACGGAAGCCCAGCGTTGTCTGGACTGTGCGAATCCGGGATGCATGGAAGGTTGCCCGGTAGGCATCGATATTCCCCGCTTTATCAAGAACATCGAACGTGGTGAATTCCTTGAAGCAGCGAAAACACTGAAAGAGACCAGCGCATTGCCTGCCGTTTGCGGTCGTGTATGCCCTCAAGAAAAACAGTGCGAATCAAAATGCATCCACTTGAAGATGAATGAAAAGCCGGTTGCCATCGGTTATCTGGAACGTTTTGCCGCTGATTACGAACGTGAAAGCGGACAAATCTCCGTACCGGAAATCAAAGAAAAGAATGGAATCAAAATAGCTGTCATTGGTTCAGGACCCGCTGGATTGGCCTTTGCCGGAGACATGGCTAAGTATGGATATGACGTCACCGTGTTCGAAGCACTGCACGAAATCGGCGGTGTGCTGAAATATGGTATTCCGGAATTCCGCCTTCCCAATAAAATAGTGGATGTCGAAATAGACAACCTTGCTAAAATGGGTGTGACCTTCGTCAAAGACTGTATCGTAGGAAAAACGATCAGTGTGGAACAACTTGAAGAAGATGGATTCAAAGGGATCTTCGTAGCTTCGGGTGCCGGACTGCCTAACTTCATGAACATACCGGGCGAGAACTCTATCAACATCATGTCGTCCAACGAATACCTCACACGTGTCAACCTGATGGATGCCGCCAGTCCGGACTCCGACACCCCGGTTGCTTTCGGCAAGAACGTAGCCGTCATCGGTGGAGGCAACACAGCCATGGACTCTGTCCGCACTGCCAAACGCTTGGGAGCAGAACGTGCCATGATCATCTACCGCCGTTCGGAAGAAGAAATGCCGGCACGAATCGAAGAGGTAAAACATGCGAAAGAGGAAGGCGTTGAATTCCTCAACTTGCACAACCCCATCGAGTATATAGCCGATGAACAGGGCCGTGTGAAACAGGTTGTACTGCAAAAAATGGAACTTGGAGAACCGGACGCTTCCGGTCGGCGCAGTCCCGTTCCCATTCCCGGTGCTACGGAAACAATCGACATTGACCTTGCCATTGTCAGCGTAGGCGTATCTCCCAACCCGATCGTACCAAGTTCCATCAAAGGTTTGGTACTGGGACGGAAAGGCACGATTGCCGTGAATGAAAATATGCAATCATCCATACCGACCATTTATGCAGGTGGTGACATCGTACGCGGAGGTGCCACGGTTATCCTTGCAATGGGTGACGGACGGCGCGCTGCCGCTGCAATGAATGAACAGTTGCAAAAGGAATCTGTCACTGTATAACCGATTTTGGGGGAGATACCTATTGTATACATAAAAAATGCAGGATTCTAACCAATCCTGCATTTTTTATGTATACAATAGCAAACCGTTTGCTATACAAAGATCAATCTACTTTAAATAGTTTACGAACCAGATTTCCTGTCTCCGTTTCAATGTACAATAAATAAAGTCCATTGGATAGCTGGGTGACAGGGAGTGCCAATTCTTCGTTTTGAATATTTACCTCTTTCACCTGTAGATTACCCTTTTGATCATATATGGCAACGGTTTTCAGGAGTTCGTTATCAGCTTTAATGTAAACCATCTCTTTCACCGGATTCGGATAAACTTGCAAGTTGACCGTACTTTCCGAATGTATGCCTGTCGATACCACCTTTACTATTTTGGACACCGAGTCATTTTCTTTATCCATATCCGACTCCAGTTCCGTGTAGGCAGTCAGGGTATATTCTTTTTCAGAACGGAAATTATATTCCGTCGGGAACGTATAAACCACTGTTTCTCCCGGAGCCAACGTTTGTCCGACTACTCCGGCTTGTGGCATCGTGCCAACTTTAAATCTTACAGGAATATCCGTCAATTCGACTTCTCCGAAATTCTTCACAACGATCGTGACAGGTTGTTTGCCTATTGCACATTCATTGCCCGGATTCTGTATCTCGATGACTCCACAATCCACTTTTAAAGCTTTTACTTTAGTAATGCAAGTGTCATTTTGTAGAATCAAGTCGTTCGTTCCTTTGGAATAGGCTGTAATCACATATTCACCGTATTGCTGCATATCCACTTTATCAGTAAAAGTATAGTTCACCGTCTCGCCTAACAAGCATTTATTAACTACTCCGGTCAACTCTTTCACCAAAGTGCCATCTTTCTCTATTTTGGCAAACACAGGAATGTCATACATATTCACTTCACCAAAATTCTTCAGTTCCACTGTCACTTGTTCCTCTGTAGACAAGCTGCCATCGACCGGATCGACCACTGATACTACGCCCACGTCAAATACTTTCCGCGTAGATACGACACTGGTACGGATGGTATCATTCGTCAGTACGGTTTCATCGGGCACGCTCACATATACAGCAATAGTATAAGTACCTTCAACGGACATGTCTACTTTTTTATCGAAAGTAAACTGTAAAGTTTCTCCTTCCGGGATTTCAGTAGCCACAGTTTCATCCGATTCTACTTTCGTTTCACTTTCAACATGGGTCACGGAATAATGAACCGGAACGTTAGAAATCGCCCCCTTCCCGTTATTACTCAGACTAACAACAATCGCCTCAGTAGCGGTAAGTGTTCCACTCTTCGGACTATCGAGCGAACGCATTTCCATTTCAATGACAGGCAGGCTCTTGATCGTTTTCGTAAAGACATTGTCATCAGGAGTCTTATCTACAGGCATTTCTGCTTTGATCACAAACGTATAATCACCAGGAGTGAACATATCCACACCACTAAAATAAACTTCAGATTCGACACCCGGTTCCAACTCGGATATGCGAGAAGAATAATAGACAGTGTCGGCAACCTGACAACTAAACGGTACGCTCATTAACGGTAAAGAACTATTATTCTTAATCATGACCATCATGTCGACTTTTTCGTTGAACACGGCATCCTCCGCAGGAATCCGAATAGCAGTAACAGCCACATCCGGTGTATCTTCTACTTCAGCCACTTCGAGCATACCACTAAGTTTTATAGAATTATCACCGGCAGCCGGAGCAAAACAGATAGTGTAAACTTCATTAGCCGGTACGGAGAAATACCCCAAGTACTGACATTTAGTATCATACTTGCCATCATTGACAACCGTTGCAACAGGAATCCGCTCACCACTGTTTACATTTAACGCATAAACTTCCAACAGCGGCATTATGACAGAAGTATTTGTCGCGACATAATCAAATGACAGTTTATAGACCTTTTCAGCTTCAAATACCATCCCTCGGGACATCAACAAATCGCCATCCTCCTCTAAATCGCCACTAATGGAATAGCCATGTATTTTCTGTTGCAACACACCCTCAGTCGTCTCAAATGCCTTGAATCTTCTGCTATCTTTGTTCTTATCTATAGCTAGGAAACCTTCTGTTTCTTGGAATTCAGCACTATAAGGCAATGCTGCATTTTCCAGATAAGAAATAGAGAACTCTTTCGTATTATTTGATTCAAAACCATCATTCTCCATAGATACCTTGACAGATACCGTTTCATCTTCCGTCCCGGTAAAATTCATATTTTCATCCAAATAGACATAAGTATAGTTCAACGGCTGAATGACTTGCTTGAATTCCTGAGTTTTGGTTCCCAAAGAAGGAGAAGAGACTGATACAGAGAACGACTCAATGGCATTAATCCCGGGATTGGAAACTTTAACGCCAATCGGCAATGACCGATAGGCCGATAGATACTTACCCGCCATCAAAATTTCGTCAAGTGCTATATCGGTTTCAGCCGTTTTTGTCACTTTCAGGTTATTGATACGGATTGAATAATCAATCGGCTCACTCGATTGCACATGATATCCTATGACATACACACCACCTTCTTCAATATTTGTAATGTGTTCCTGAGAATTATAAGAGGATATATTTTCCTCAAACAAAACTTTGGTTTCTGTTTTAACGCCATCTGTAATCTTATATAATGAGGTCTTCAGATGCAATACACCAGCAGTATTCTCCATTATATTAGCCGAATATTGAATACGGTAATTAGCACCTGCTTCCAACTTCACCGGACGTGAATAAAGAAATTCATTCGTTGCAGGGATACTCACCTCTTCACTACCGCCATAACTGAAGAAAAAGTTATTGCCCCATTGCGCTTTTTCTGCAATGAAAGTGTGTCCATCCTCATTTGCATCCACAATTTCCCACATCTCTTTTTCCTGAGGAAAATTACCTGCGTCATCAGTTGTGAAATCTGCAATATAAGGTATGCCGGAAACTTTGTTTTCGACGACTTTAGCAATAGAATCATTCAATAGATTTTCATCTCCGGGCAAACTCGTCCAAATACCGAGTTTATGTTTCTGGCTAAGATCGCTCAAATCAACCGTGTTTTTGAAAGTATATTTTAAGGTCGTATTTACCGGAATAGATTCGGGAATGGTTTCTTCAATGACATCTCCCCCATTCAACTGGGCACACACTTTTAAAGTGTTAGCTGAAATCACATCCAAACCATTATTTAAAACGGCAATCTCAACTACTTCCTTAGAATCAAACATATACTTTGTTGAAACCGGTGCTACCACTTCCATTATCTTAGCATCTTTCCTCGGAGCCGTTACAAAATAGAAGTCACGAATACGTAACTCTTTAGCAGTTTTAAGACTAGTACATTTGAAAGACACAAAATATGCCGCATCTTCAGGTACCTCAAAACGAACGGAACTATTAAGCCCGTTTTCTCTATCTAACGCATCATTCTTCCATATTTCAGTAAGATTTTCCAAGCCATTGGGATCCTTAGTCAAGGAGATAGTGAGTTTGTTTTTTTGATTATCCGCCAGAGGCTCGATACCTTCCATATAGGTACATGCATTGAAACGCATCTCATATTTCACTCCTGCCTTAAAGTAGATAGGGCGAGAACGAAGTACAGCATTACAATCTTCGGCTGCACGGCTAAAATCAATAAAACAATAGCCCGGTTTTGGAGTTGCATTTATGCGCCACCAACCGGAATTGTAATCTGCCTCAGTAGTCCACTCGTCCATATCAAGATTCATATAACCATTCTTTTCAAACCAGAATTGAGGTATATAGGGCACATCGGTTGTAATGTTTTGAAGTAATTCAGCAATTGTATCATTTGCATGGTTTAAATCACCTGCTAGCTCCGTCCAAGTTCTGAATTTATAAATTGTTCTGAATTTCCCCAAATCTGCTTTAGTCTTGAATGTATATTCCACAGAATCACCCATCAAAATAGTTTTTGCAGGAGTAAATGTCTCCTTAACCGGTACATTATCATCAACTTGATAAGCGAGATCAATAGATTCAATTTCCTTCAGCCCATTATTTTTTAATTTCACCGTAATAGTTTCTGCATTAGAAAATACCCGATCATTGGTCGTCATGTTAGGATTACTCTTCTGCATATTAGAAAATGATAAATGTGCATCATTCTCAAATCGATGAGTTAAATACAAACCATCCAGATAAAAGAAACATCTGTTGCCGGTAAACTCCCGTGCATCTACTATTAGACGGAACTTTAGTTTTTTATTATCATACTTTGACGGTAAGTACGTCAAAATATATCTCCATCCGCTAATTAAAGTCCCTTTATAAGTATCTGTCTGCGAATTAAAAATAGTATCACGTACAGCTCCATTATCGGCACTTATTTCTATAAAATAAAACACTTTCTGAAAAGCTTGCAACATGAAATTTGCGTGATAGAACCCCACAGCTAATCCCTTTTTTCCCGTTGCATCAATTTCAGGTGATGTGAGAACAGACAAAAACTGAGAACCTGTTGTTGACTCGAACTTCAAAGTATTAGTACTGGAAGGATCAATTTCCGAAAAACTCCTTGGAGCCTCTTCCAACTTCCAATATGTATTATCTTCTCCAGGAGAAGGAGAGGTTTCTTCCACCCATTGATTCAATTCTTCTGCTGAGTTAAATCCCGCATTAAACAATGGAGTATTGAAATATTGGGCTTTCATGCCGAGACTATAAAATAATCCCAGTAACATAAGCAGGAATATCTTTTTCATAATATATCTCTTTTTAATGAATACAAATTATCTTACAACAATTTTACTAACAATTTCCTGATCATCAAAACTGATATGAATGACATAGACTCCCTGAAGTAAACTTAAAGGAACAGAAGTCGTTGCATTCGAAATAGAAATCATGCTTTCATGAATGACTGCACCACTGATATCAGCTATTTTCAATTTGGCAAGACCTTCTGAAACTGCTTTGCCGAAAATATGAAGAGAACCTTCCGAATAATAAATCTCATCATTTTGACTCAATACCGAATTTTCAATTCCACTAGCTAAAACACCCAATTTACCGTCCAACGAGATGTTCTGCCCATATACTTCCGTATTAGTTTCCGATGACCAGAAAACACAAATTTGATCTTCATGAACACATGTAACTCCCCGTAATTTATAATCCAGATTACTGCAAAGTTCCTGTGTCCATTGCACTTGCCCATTTTGATCCAGCTTTTTTGCCATGATTTTATCCTTCACCGCACTGTCCTGATAATCAGAATAAATCAATATACATCCTTGATCATCCGTAATTACAGTTCCATATGTATAAAATCCAAACATCCAATTGAGGTCTAATTCAATTCCTTCCTTCCCCCATTGAGGATCACCAAAATAATCATACTTATTCACAAAATGCCTCTGATCATCTCCTCTTTGCTTATTCCATTGGCAAACAATCGTTTTATTCTGTGTATCAATGCCAATATGTCCACAAGAATGGAGGGCACTCCCATCACCGGTAACAACAGATTGCATCCCCATCATGGTTTCACCATCAGCACTTACCCGTTGAATACATACATAATGTTCCGATATACCAATAGCACGCGCATAACATATCGCAAAGCCTCCCTCGCCATCTGAAAGCATTTGAGGTTCTACATGCCCATTCAATGTCAGGCCATCTTCAATGACAACTTCTTTCTCCCAAATTGCTTCACCATAAGTGTCAAATCTTTGGGCACGCAATCCACCTCCAAACCAAGTAAGTATAAAATCATCTTCACCTGTTGCAATAAAATTCCCCATTATGCCACCAAATTCAAGATTTTGTGCCCACTCTAATTCCCCGTCTTCATTTATTTTTTGCATGCAAAACAATCCATTAATAGCATCAGAATAGCCAATTATTATGGAACCTGCATTAGTTATTCCAATTCTTGGACGCATACCTTGGTGTGACTTACATGGGATAGCGACCCCATCGATTCCCCAAAGATAATTTCCTTCCTGATCTATTTTGTAAACATAAGGTTTAAAATCAAGTAAAGTTTCAAGATCTGTCCGCGAATCACTATAAGCAATAATTGCACATCCGTCCGATGATGTTTTCATATCAAAATCGGTTGTATAAGAAGCAGCTGGATGTTCGCTTACAAGAATACCGCCTTTGTCCCATAATAAATTTCCATTCTTATCAAGCAATTGCAACCTTGTCTGACCACCTTTCCCCTCATAAGTAGTCCAAGATACAAACATTTTGCCATCTGTGGTCTTAGCAACTTTAATGCTTCCGGGAGTGGCTCCCTTTTGATCTGAAAGTTGTAAATTGACTGAAGGATCATCCGACCATTGTGCCTGCATGGCAGTTGCATACAGTACAACTAAAACCATTAATACTAAAATTCTTTTCATTTGTATTTTATTTATTTGGGTGATTATATTTATTCGATTACTATTTTTCGTGTCATAAGTTTACCTGCAACCTTAATACACATCAAATAAGCTCCTTTGGGCAGATTATCAAGATGAAGAGCATTATCGGAGGATGCCTTCACCTCCATCACTGCCTCTCCAACCAAGTTGTAAACAACAATGTCTTTACACAATCCTTTGTCGTCAAAAAACACGGTTTTGGTATTTACATCATAGAAAAACTCCATTACATCTTCAGTCAAACTTCCTATTCCGGCAGGAATCACATTTTCCATTTTAAAATAGACATCATGTTCTGCAGTCTTATAATCAGCTTGTGTAATAAGTTTGTGTTTGCCGGTTTCCTCAATTTGTTCCAGTTTGTAATATCCATTTCCATTTTCTCCGGCAATACCATTGCCTCCGGCATCATAAAAAATCAATTGGTAACAATCATCCGAATCAATAGATAATATTCGCTTATAAAATTGACGTGGTTCATTGTAACTTTTCTCCTCATCAACTACATCTCCTGCCGAATTGAAAAGTTTCCAACTGATCTCTTCCGGTTTCTTATCGGTAAAAAGAGTCAACTGCACTTGATTCTTGATAACCAACGAATTTTCAAATGTGGTAACATATTTCTCGCTGCAACCTTCTGTTCCGTTAATATCCGACAACCAAATCTCGACTTTATTCATCGCTGATCCTTCTGCCAATTGGTATTCAGTAAAATCAGGTGAAACGATCTGCTCATTTTCAAGATACTGAAGTTCACCACTCCAATCCGTTTGTTGTATGCAGTCATTAATGCTAATATTCAATTTAGCGGATGTCATAGGATTCTTCCCTATGTTTCTAAAGCGAATTTTAGGAGTAAAATGAGGAGTGCATATTTTAGAAGGAACATTTTCCACCAAAACAACTTTTGCTGCATCCGTCTTATCCGTTGCACGGGGAGCATAAGCCGCCTGATAAACCTGATGATTGCTGATATCCTGAATAAAAGCAACGATAGCCAATTCCTTTTCGTTATAGAAACCACTGATCTCCCACTCATCTTCAAATACATCTTGCTGACCTGCTTGCATCTGGTCTGGCAATTCGTATCCATTAGCATCCGGCAGCATCTTGCGGAAAATATTTGTATAATGCAACTTATTCTGTTCGGATGTTACCTCTTCTTCAACAACTGCTACAAAAAGACGAAGGTTTGCATTCTCAATAGTTTGGATTGCAGTTGATATAACCTTAACAAACAACTTGCCATTCTCTGTTTTCGATTCTAAACCGAGATTTATTTGTATCGGCTCCTGCAAGTAGTTATCAATTTCATCAGATATAGTACTCGCAACGGTTCGGACAGGAGTCCCATTCAAATTGATAAAGGGCACACCTGTTACATCATAAAATTTGATTCTTTCATCCTGACTTTCCTGTTGATTCAGATAGAATTCATCATTGGAAGCAGGCCATCCCACATGGTACTGAATGCTTACGACTTCACCCAATCTGACCATAAGAAGAGAATCCAGCCGGGGGCTGAATGCAATGCAAGGTCCACACTTTGTATTGGAAAATTCTTCAAGAAGAACCAATCTGGGTGACTGAGCATAAAAAAAAGGAGTCATACAAATCAGAATAAGAAAAAATAGTGTAGTCTTCTTTTTCATACGTAATCTGAGTTTTTAAGATTAATACTAAAAATTTCCACAAATATAAATTGAGGCTTCCAGAAGAAAGAAAAAGTCACCATAGCATAACTACGCCAACAGAATTTAGCGAATCCAAACACTACGGCAATATATCATAACTAACTAATATACAACAAATAGCAGAACCATATAAAACAAATACCCCATCAAGGAAGTATACTTTTAAACCTATAGAAAAGTTTACGAATAATCAACAAAGAAAGAAAACATAGTGAATATTTGTAGAATCATATTGTTTTTCACTATATTTGTTTCCACAAAATTGTTAGAAAACAAAGCGATGAAACTATATAATACCATCAAAACACTACCGTTTGCTTATAATCTGTATAGAAACAAACGCTTCTTTTGTCTTTTAGGCATTCTAATGGCTATTAGTTTTACCATCCAAGCAAAAGACCAACAGATTACAATACTCCAACAAACAAAATCCATTATTCAAAAAGAGCCCCTCCCGGAATCCACGAAAAAAGAATTGGAACAAAGGATAGACTCCATAACAAAATCGGGCCAAATCTCAGAGAGTGCATTCGTCAAAATGATCAGCAATATAGGAGTCCAGTTGAGAGAGAAAGGTACCTTAACGAGAGCCGTCGAGCTTTATCTGACAGTAATAGCATATTATGAGCAAAAAACGGACTTATCGAAAGATGAAATAAAATCACTTATTCTATTTTACATACCACTTGGCGCATGTCATGATGACCTCGGTTTATCAAACAGAGCGATGGATTATTATTTGAAAGCACTTTCTCTTTCTGAAAAATATAAATTCGAAGATCAAAGTGCAGTAATATACAATAATATAGGTAGCATATATTTCAAAAAAAACGATTTGGATAAGGCATTAACATTTTTGGAAAAAGCATTAGCAATCAATAAGAAAAACAATAATAAACAGGAATTATTTTACAACTATAACAATTTAGGAGGAATTTATATAACCCGCAATATGGAAGACCGCGCATTGGATTATGCACTTGAAGCCATCCAATTGTTGGATAAACAAACGGATGCATATTTATACTATTTCATGCAAACCAATATAGCCGGTCTCTACTTGATGAAAAATGAATATGCATTAACCATGAGCTACTTACGAAATACTATGATCCATCAACAAAAATACGGTTTCCATTCCGATCTCATACAAACCTATAATTTACTTTCTGAAACTTTTGACAAAATGGGACGAAAAGATTCTGCATTCATATATTTAGAAAAGGCATTGTCGGAATCCCAAACCCTCCCAAACAGACAAATAGAAAGTACTCTTCAACGCAAAATGGCAAAATTTCATTCAACTAACGGAAATTACCAGAAGGCATACGAGGCACTGGAAACTGCTGCTATTATCGGAGACTCCATATCTGCTGCAGACAATAATAAAAAGATCACCAATATGGAGCGCGTTTATGATGCTGAGAAAAAAATGCAGGAAAACGAGTTACTGATTAAAGACATCAGTTTGCAGAAAGCTACTTCGGACCGTCTTTGGATCATTATGGCAGCTTTTGCCTTCTGCCTAATAATCACGATAGTTCTTCTTATCTACCATTCTATGAACAAAGAAAAACAAAGGAAAACTCAAACAATATTAGCACAACAGCAGTCATCACTTTTTGAAAAAGAAAAAGAACTGCAAAATCAAAAAGAACAAGAATTAAGCCATATTATCGACCAACGTAACCGTGAACTTACTTCTTACACCTTATATATGATAAAAACGAACGAATTCATATCCGACATCAACGAAGAGTTAAAACAATTACTTTTGGAGCTTAATCCCAGAGACCGTCAACATAAAAGCCAAATACAAAAAACTCAAATCAAACTCCAACAACAGAGTTCAACAAACAACTGGGATGAATTCCGGTACTATTTTGAACAAGTCCATCCGTCATTCTATAAAAATCTGGAACAGAGCTATCCGGACTTGACCATGAAAGAAAAACGTCTCTGTGCTTTTCTCCGCTTAGGACTCTCGTCTAAAGAAATTGCGGCCATCACATTCAAAGAAGTAAGAAGTGTGGAATCAGCCAGAAACCGTTTACGCAGAAAATTAAATATTAATCTTGAAGAAAATTTAATCGAATTTATATCCCGAATCTAAGCCTCTCTAAATTTTCTCCTTTAGCTTTTAGTAGTTGTCTCCAAAAAAATCAGTATCCTCATCCAAACATGAACCAGCTAGATAAAAAAATCCCGTCTGCAACAATTCTATGCACACGGGAATCTTAATCTATATACAAAGATAACATTGTATTATTTCACCACACTGTTTGTCACCGGATCTGGGAAGATCACTGACGGTTTAAAAGATTTAGCCTCTTCAAAATCCATTAATGCGTATGACATGATAATCACAATATCGTTCGGTTGTACTTTACGGGCAGCAGCTCCATTCAAGCAAATTTTACCCGAACCGCGTTCACCTTTGATAATATAGGTTTCAAAACGCTCTCCGTTATTATTGTCAGCGATATAAACCTTCTCACCGGCAATCATGTTCGCTGCATCAAGCAAATCTTCGTCAATCGTTATACTACCCATATAGTTAAGATTGGCTTCAGTCACTCGCGCGCAATGAATCTTCGACTTCAACACTTCAATCATCATAAGGATTTGGTCTTTTTAATTTAAACTTCCTTGTATTTTATATTATCAATGAGTCTGACTTCTCCACAGAATACTGTTATACAGCCTACCGCATATGAAGTTTTGTTCCAATCTCCAATCTTCTGTAAAGTGTTCCCATCGACTATCTCAAAATACTCCAAACGCAACCCTGAGGTAGCATTGATGGCATCTTCTACCATCTGTTGTGTCTCACTCACAGAATGATCGGCTGCAAAGGTAAGACTTTTAAATAATGTCCGGGAAATATTTAATGCATTTTCACGTTCTGCCGCTGATAAACGGGCATTACGACTACTGAGGGCTAATCCATCCTCTTCACGCACAATAGGACAACCGACAATCTCCAAATCGAATTTCATCTGACGCACCATTTCACGAATAATTGCCAACTGCTGAAAATCCTTTTCACCGAAATAAGCACGATAGGGTTTTACAATATCAAACAATTTACTCACAATCTGGCATACACCATTAAAATGGCCAGGACGGAAAGCCCCCTCCATCACCGTATCAAGCGGTGCATAACTAAAACTACGTGTATCGGGTTTAGGATAGATCTCTTCGACTGAAGGTGCAAACACAAAATTTACTTCACAGGCATCCAGTAATTTACAATCGGCATCTAATGTACGAGGATATTTCACCAAGTCATTTTTATCATTAAACTGAGTAGGGTTTACAAAAACACTGACTACCGTTACATCATTCTCATTTACACTACGCTTAACAAGTGATGCATGCCCAGCATGCAGGGCACCCATAGTAGGTACCAAACCTACCTTTTTCCCCAGTACCTTCAGAACTGATAACTCAGTCTGTAAGTCCTTGATCGTATGTATTACTTTCATTTTAATTGGTTTATAATTCTTTCTTGTTTGAAAAACGATGCAAAATAAACCATTATTTACCATATAAAGAAGAAATATCGTAAATTAATGCAAAAGTTAGCGGGAACGTCAGCTACGGGGTACATTCAATCACATCTGATATACAAGCACTTAACAATTCATAAGGAATTATACAGCCCGTGAGCTTGCTTTAATGCCCGTTTTTTTTTATATCTTTGCAGAATAAATTACGAGAAGGATTGCTATTATGACAAAGGCGAACAAAGTTTTATTTATTACACAAGAGATTACTCCTTATGTTTCAGAATCTGAAATGGCAAAAGTAGGCCGATATCTTCCACAAGCCATTCAGGAAAAAGGCCGGGAAATCAGAACTTTTATGCCCAAATGGGGAAACATTAATGAGCGAAGGAATCAATTGCACGAAGTGATACGTCTCTCCGGTATGAATTTGATTATTGATGATACTGACCATCCATTGATCATTAAAGTTGCTTCCATCCAGTCAGCCCGTATGCAAGTTTACTTCATAGATAATGACGACTATTTCCAGAATCGCTTACAAGCTACTGATGAAAACGGAGTGGAATATGATGATAATGATAGCCGTGCCATCTTTTATGCCCGTGGTGTACTCGAAACAGTAAAGAAACTTCGCTGGTGTCCGGATGTAATTCATTGTCATGGTTGGATGACTGCATTGGCTCCTTTGTATATCAAAAAAGCTTATAAAGATGAGCCTTCATTCCGTGATGCAAAAGTAGTATTCTCATTATATGAGGATGACTTTAAAAACACCTTTAGTAGTGATTTTGCAACAAAATTGATGCTAAAAGGAATCAATAAAAAGGATGTAGCCATGCTGAAGGAACCAGTAAACTATACTACCCTTTGCAAACTTGCTGTAGATTACTCTGACGGAGTTATTCAGAACAGTGAGCATGTAAATGAAGACGTTATAAATCACGCGCGCCAATCTGGTAAATTGGTACTTGACTATCAGTCTCCCGAAACGTATAGCGAGGTTTGCAACGAGTTTTATGATAAAGTTTGGGAAACTGAACAGGATAAATAAAGTTGAATCAAGATTACAATGATCATGAAAGTAAAATATCTATGGATCGTGTTTTTTGTGTCACTGACTTTCTTTAGTTGTGATGATAACACAGGTACTTTGGGATTGGATATGTTTCCCGGCAGCGACCAGAATATTAATGGTAAATTAGCCACATTCGAAGTAACAACCAAATCAGAATTAGCTGAAAACACATTCGCAAAAACAAGTATCGGTTATCTGGGAAAATTCACAGACCAAGACTTTGGATATTATGAAGCAGGGTTCCTCACGCAGTTCCACTGTAATGAGGGTTTTCATTTTCCAGTAGTATGTGATCCTAAAAACGAAGCAGACCGCAATAACCCTAAAGCCATAATGGTTAAAGACGGAATTTACCGTACAGAATTAATCTTAGGGTACAGTACTTATTTTGGTGATTCCCTTACTGCCTCCCGGTTGAGTGTTTACCGTTTGAATAAAAGTTTAGACAAGGAAACAGCTTATTACACAGACATTGATCCGGGAGAATTTTACTCTAAAAATGATCCGGTCGCCTTATTAGGTCGAAAAGCTTACACTGCAGTAGACTTATCAGTGTCCGATTCCATCAGAAAAAGTAGCGGTTATTATCCCAGTGTTACCGTTACCCTTCCGAACTCTTTAGGTGAGGAAATTTTAAAAGCAAGCAGACAGGCTGATAAAGAAAATGTAGACTTTGCCAATAAATTCAGTGAATTATTAAAAGGAGTTTACGTAAAAAATGACTACGGAGATGGAACCATACTTTATATCAACCGAATTCAGCTAAATGTAGTTTACGAAATATTTGTTAGAGACACTTTAGGAGTTATAATACCGAAGAAATATGACAGCAAAGTAGACTCCACAGCTTATGGTTACCGTTCTTTCACTGCTACCAAGGAAATTATTCAGGCAAACTCGTTCAAGAACGATGAAAGTAAGCTACAGGAGAAGTTGAACGATAAAACCTGCACTTACCTTAAAACTCCTGCAGGTATCTATACTCAAGCTACCTTGCCACTTATAAACAAAGACCCAAAAGGTAAAAAAGGTGTACTCGATTCGCTAGGTAATGATACGCTGAATACAGTTAAACTGTCATTTACCAACTATAACCAATCGAACAATAACAGTAAGTATAACATGACTGCTCCTACTTATCTATTATTGTTACGTGAGAAGGATAGGGATAAATTCTTCGAAGAAAACAAAATAAATGATGATGTCACTTCTTATATAGCAGTGCATAACAAAGTCAATACCAATCAATATGTTTTCCCAAACATAACCAGATTGATCAATACATGCAAGGCGGAAAGAGAGGCAGCAGTTCTTGCACTCCAAACGGATGGACGAATAGATGATATTTTAGGAGTTGATGGAAAACCGGTAACCACCATTGAAGCTTGGGAAGAAGTGACTAAATGGGATAAAATTGCCGTTATTCCAGTTACTATTACTACTACAACATCGAATCAGACAGAGGTGATTATCAGTGTTCTTAATGATCTCCAACCCGGATATGCGAAGTTAAAAGGTGGAGAACAAGGAGGAAAATTGGCCTTGGATATAATTTATACAAGCTTTTAAGTAGGGGAAATAAATGACAACAAGGCATTGAGTTTATTGAAGTCAATAAACACAGAGAGGATGGGATTATGTAATCCCATCCTCTCTGTGTTTATTCTATTATCTCAATTGACTTATTCCGTCTTTTTAGAAACAGCTTTTTTAGTGGCAGTCTTTTTAGGTGCTTTTGCTTCCTTCTCCTTCTTTTCAACGGGAGCTTTCGTTTTGGCAGTTTTTGAAGCTTTAGCCTTCTCTACTTTTGCCTCCAGCAACTCCAATTCTTTATGAAGTTCCGCAATCTCTTCACCCTGGTTATGAATAGTGGTCAAGAGAGAGTTCAATTCTTCATCATCAATATCTTCCGGATACAGAGAGTTTACACGGTTAATAAAATCACCCAAAATATTCATATAATTGGTAAAGGCATCATAGGGAGAATCATAAATGCCTCTATTCAAATAGATACCCGTATTTTTAGTTGTCATAAACCGGAAATTATTGCTTGCTTGCAGATAATCCCAATCCTGCTTAATACGGCGGTCATCACACATATGGACGCGTTCTGCCACACTATACAATTTATTAAAAGCTTCACGCTGCATCACATTACCGAGCCAACAACTGGTATCTCTCTCTTCATCTACCCAAGAAAGAGGATAAGGAACATCCAATTGAGAAACCGATTTTAGCTTTGTAATGATCTCCGAAGGCGTAGAAAATGTAATCCCCTTTTCCTTTGCACAATTCGGAAGTGCCTTCATAAACTCCAGAATATTAGAAGAAAGCGGTTGCGACATACCAAGCGCGCTCAATTCCATGAAGATATTTATTACCTGTTCTTCCTGTGGCAAAGCATCAATCCAACTGATATATTTATCAGCAAACAACGGATACTCGCTCCATTCTGAATTTGAGAATCGAAGGCTAATATCATCCGATAATTTAAAATCTCTCAATAATAACTTCAAACTGGGAGCCTGATTACAGTGATATACATAATGAGGACTCTTCCAACCCAAAATATATTTTGCACCTTCGGTCAACATACCCTTGAAGCCCATTGAAGCAACCATAGTCCCAATCTCATCAGAATAAATCAAACTTGAATTGCGGAATACTTTTGGCGCTTTACCAAACATCTGTTTGATTTTAGCACTCATGCGCATCACCTCTTCCTTAAAACAATCTTCATTGGCTAATGATGACAAACCATGTGAATAGGGTTCTGCAAGGAATTCACAACAACCTGTATCGTTAAGTTGATGCAATAAGTCCACCACTGCCGGAGCGTGAATTTCAAGCTGTTCCAAAGCTACTCCCGAAATCGAAAGTGCCACTTTGAAAGCACCATTGGAATTCTTCACCATTTCAATCAGTGTGTTAAGTGCCGGAATATAAGAGCGTTCGGCAACTTCATTTATACTTGTTTCATTGGCATAATCATCATAATAATAATGGTCGGTGCCTATATCGAAGAAACGATAACGTTTCAGATGAATAATTTGATGTATCTCAAAATAAAGACAGATTGTTCTCA
>OGOG01001357.1_pt1 | contig 24299 bp, 19 predicted proteins | sample 1552581 | NCBI WGS metagenome assembly OGOG01 (sample SAMEA2580152, study PRJEB22360) | human gut metagenome | biome: human gut; feature: human-associated habitat; material: faeces | place: Denmark | collected 2008/2010 | reverse complement strand
AACTGACCGACACCAGCAGGCTGCCGTCCGGTTCTGTCTGGAGGACTTCTGTTCCGAAATCATCCATCACACGCCATTTCACCGCTGCCGAAAACCGCACCAGCACGGGAACGGCTGGCTTTTCCGGCGGCATGGGGTCGGGCGTATACGCTGGCACGCTGCGAGCGGCTCGCTGCTCCGACTCTATCTGCAAATCCGTGATACGAGTCAGCTTAAATAGCCGATCGTCCTGCCGCAGATGGCAATAGCCCCAGACATACCAATGCCCCCATTGAAAAATCAAGTGATAGGGTTCGATTTTACGGGAGGTCGTGCCACTCGGAGCAGAGTAAGAAAACGAAATCTTGTGATTCTGTTCCATTGCCGCCTGAATCTGTTCGATTTTCTGGGAAATCGCTCCGGAATCCCATGCAGAGAGGTCAATCAAAACCGGATGCTCTGCCGGAATCGTCTTGGCGGTCGAAACAGAGAGCTTCTCCATCAGCTGTCGATAGCGATGCGTGCCGCTGATGCTATCCAGACTTTGCAGCCCTGCAAGAATCGCCTGCATTTCGCTTTGCAGCAGGACTGTTTTATCGAGTTTGTAGCCCTCCATAATGCGGATACCGCCATTTCGCCCTTTCTCGGTTACGATGGGAATCCCTGCACAGCACAGGGCATCCATATCTCGCAAAATCGTGCGGTGGGATACCTCGAACTTCTCCGCCAGTTCAAACGCTGTGACCTGCTCCCGTTGCAGCAGCACGGAGAGAATTCCAATCAGTCGGTCTAGTTTCAATCTGCTACCCCTTTTCTATATCAATGGATTTATGAAAATAGCGTTTCCAGTTCGCACGCCCACTCTGTCACAAAAATCAAGTTGCTATTTCTGGATGGTGCAGTGAGAAAGTTCGCACAATTCCGCCTATTCAAATATTGCGACTTGCTCCCACATCAATAAATTTGTGATAGCATTTCCAGTTTGCCTGCTGTCTGCCCACTCAGCCACAAGAATCAAGTCGCTGTTTCCGGATAGCGTAATGAAAAAACTTCACACTAAATGCTGTCACCTGCTTCCCATTAATGAACTTCTGAAACCAGCGTTTCCAGTTCGTCCGCCGTCAAGCCGTCCTCTGATGTAATCGAATGGGCATATCCGCTATCCGTCCATTCTGCGACAAAAATCAAATCGCCATTTTTCCGGACGGAAACCGAAATGTCTGCAATCGTCTGTGTTTCCTCGCTGTCATAACGATTATAGTCGCCGCTGATGGGGTCTGTTCCAACGCCTTTCCGAATCCGCAAGCCCTCGTTTTCGCTTGCATCTTCATAAATCACCTCAATCATTTCCCCTTCGATTGCCTGAATGACGGTGCGGTCATATGCCTCATAGGCATCCGGAGCATCCAACGAAAAGCCAGCGATGTCCGCCGCTGCCTGTAGCGTCGCACAGGGAATGAACGGGTTGGGAAGCTGCACGTTTTCTTCGGTCGTGGCTGGCTCTGTCTGCGTGGCAGAGGGGGTGAGTGGCGACTGCGACTTGCTCCGCTCGTACTGCAACAATGCTCCTGTGAGCACAATTCCTGCACAGGCTGCCACGGCAACGTATTTCATCCAACGGTTGGAAATCTGCTTCTTTGTCTGTTTCATGGGCTGTTCCTTCGCTTCTAATAAATATTGGTCGTCAATGTCCCCGATGGCATGCAAAAGCCGTTTGGCTGCTTCTCTGTCTTTCATCATATCGAAATCCCCTCCGTTTCGAGTGCTGCTTTCAGTTTCTTTCTTGTCCGCAGCAGCAGCATTTTCACTTTGCTCTCTCCCATGCCGTTTTTCTGGGCAATCTCTGCAATCGAATCCAGATACCAATACCGCTGCACAAATACAATTCGAGTTTCTCTCGGCAATTGCTGCAAAAACGATTGCAAGCATGCCTGTAGAGCAGCTGCATCGGCTGCCTGCTCCACGGAGTCGCTCGCCGGAATGCATTCTGTCAGCTCATCCAGTGCCAAATCTACAGCGTTTCCGCCACGCTTTGCGGCGTGGTTTCGCTCCCAGAAATGCAAGGCGAGATTTCGGGTGATTTTCCCGAGAAATGCTTTCAGAGAGTGCGGTCGATTGGGCGGAATCCCCTGCCATGCTTTCCAGTAGGTTTCATTCTCGCATTCCTCCGCATCCTGTGGCTGTGAGAGAATGCGGTAGGCAATCGCATAGCAGTATGTTCCGTATTGCTGTTTCGTCTGCTCCAGTGCCAGTTCCGAACGGGAGAAATATAAGTCTAACAGGATTTCTTCCTGCATGGTATCCACCACCTTTCATCTCCATAGACCGGATTGGCTCTGATTGGTCACATGGTTCTGTAAAAAAAGTTTCTGGGACGACAAAAAAGACTGGAGCAGACTTCTGTATCCTCCAGTCTTTTTGTTCATGATATGCTTGTATAAAAAATTTAGTCGCCGAACGAAATGCCCAGATTCCGAGCCGTTGCAACCAGCTGGTCATCCGGTGTGACGAACTTCGTTTTTCCGGCAATCTCTGCCAGCGGATTGGCGGTAATCGTTCCGCCTACCTTGGCAACTGTCATGCCATAGTGCTCTTCTTTAATCAGCTGTGCAGCGTATACGCCGAATTGGGTTGCAAGAATCCGGTCGTATGCACTCGGACTGCCGCCCCGCAGCATATGCCCCGGTACACAAACTCGTGCTTCGAGTTGTGTTTTCTGCTGAATCTGTGCAGCGATGCGGTTGGTTGCGGTAATCACGCCCGCTTCTGCACGGAGTCTTGCCCGTTCTTTCTTTTTCAACTTGGCTTCTTCCTTGTCAAAGCAGCCCTCTGCAACGGCAATAATCGAAAAGTTCTTGCCGCTTTCGCTCCGCTTCAGAACCGACTTGCAAACCTTGTCAATGTCATACGGAATCTCCGGAATCAGAATGATGTCTGCACCGCCGGCAATTCCTGCATTCAGCGTCAGCCAACCGGCTTTGTTGCCCATGATTTCACAGAGCAGAATGCGGGAGTGGCTGTTTGCAGTCGTGTGCAGGCGGTCAATTGCATCCGTTGCAATGTCCACTGCTGTATGGAATCCAAAGGTAACGTCTGTGCCATAGATGTCGTTGTCAATGGTCTTTGGCAAGCCGATGACGTTCAGCCCCTCTTCTGAGAGCAGCTGTGAGGTCTTGTGCGTACCGTTTCCGCCCAGTGTCAGCAGGCAGTCCAGCTTCTGGCTCTGGTAGGTTTTCTTCATATTTTTTACTTTATCGATATTGTCATCGCCAATGACTTTCATCATCTTGAACGGCTGCCGTTTTGTTCCCAGAATCGTACCGCCACGGGTCAGAATCCCAGAAAAGTCATCCGGTTTCATTTCCTTGCAAATATTGTGAATCAGTCCATAGTAGCCGTCTGAAATGCCAACGATTTCTACATTTTCCGTCCCCAGCATCTGGTAGCATGCCTTTGCAACGCCACGAATGGTTGCATTCAGTCCCGGGCAATCGCCGCCGCTGGTCAAAATTCCAATTCTCCGTTTCATGAAACAGAACCTCCCATCAGAAATTTTCTTACAGAAAGCATGTCCGGATTTTGCCGGAACATGCAAATGATTGTTATAATTGTATCATTTTTTCTGCATTTTGTCAACGGGATTCTATGAACAGTGCGAAAATCTGCGGTAACATTTTCCGTTTTTCGGATTCTGTTCTTTTCCGATTCTTTTCCAAACGGGGGTTTTGTTGAGGGGGTGTAAAAGCATCGTTATGCCTTCTTGCACCCCTCTGTCACTGTGTGACATCGCCCCTTTCAGGGGAGATAAATTAGAATGCCACTGCACAGCAATCCACCCATGATGTGTTTCTCTCTCATTTTCGCCTGCTCCAAAACCGAAAAAGCACCTCCATGCCGTTCCAAATCAGCGTTGCCAACAAAATCAGCATGCCGATTGGAATCGCCAGTATCAGCAGGCAGCCAATCCCAATTCCCATAACAAGTTTTTCTTTCATTTATGATTTCACCAACTGATAATAGCTATGCGAGGTCAACTTATACATCAACGCATACAAGGCAGCAAACACAAGAAAACCGCCAACGGTTATGATTGCAAACAGAGAAATATTAATCAGACCCATCACCGCCAGCAACCGGTACAGCATCGGAAAGGCAAACGCCAGATGCACCCCAGCCATGAGCAGCGGAGCAGTAAAGACCGTTAAAATCTGCGAGTTGATGCTTCGCTTGATTTCTTTTTTCGTCATACCGACTTTTTGCAGAATCTCAAACCGTCCGGCATCTTCATAGCCCTCTGAAATCTGCTTGTAATACATAATCAGCACCGTTCCGAACAGAAATACCACACTCAACAGAATGCCCAGGAACAGCAGTCCGCCATACAGGGCATAGAAGCTCGAACGCCCACCTTCCCGACTCTCACAAACACAGCCTTCTTCCGAAAGCTGCTGCTCCAGCTCTGCCTGAATGGCAAGCTGTGTGTCTGCATCCGCATCCAAATCAAATCCCTTATAGAATTGAATGACGGAAGCATACCCATTATAGGCTTCTGCCTGTCGTTCATTGAGTTCCTGCATCATCGCCATATCCGGCACAATCAAATACAGCATCCGGCTGACATTGGCAAAAGCATCGCCGTCATCCACAAACTGCGGAACTTGTTTCTGAATCTGAAACGGCTGCATCGTTCCGATTTGAATCGTATCTCCGGAATACGAACCATCTATCACAGATAGCAATACTTCGCCATCCTGCAATGTTTCCGACGTTCCGGCTAAACGATTGTATTCTTCCAAGGTGAATATCTTCACAGTTGCAATGTCATCATAATCCACAAGGGAATCCTGTTCAAACTGTAACCGATTTCCGTTCAGCACCCCACTGATTTGCAGCGTGGTTTCGTGTATTTCGTTTTTTTCCTGCAGAGAATAACGGGATACGACTTCTGCAATTTTTTCTTCCAATGCTTGTTCGTCAAAATCGGAATAGGCTGTGACAAAAATATCCCTTGGGTATCGCTGATACAAGCTGTCTTCCGAACCCAGATACAAACAAAGCGTGCTGGAAATCATCACCAGAACCATCGTAGACAGCACACAGATGGAAGCCAGACTCGAACCGTTCCGCTTCATCCGATACCGCATGGACGAAACCGAAATGAAATGCTGTAACTGGTAATAATACCGCTTATTCTTCTGCAACAGCTTGCACAAAGCCACAGAACCGCAGATGAACAGCAGATACGTTGCTAAGATAACCAGCACCACCGCCAGAAAGAACATCGAAAAGGCGGCAATCGGCTGTTGAATCGTCACAGATAAGTAATAGGCAATGCCCAGCATCACCAGTCCGCAGAGTGTCAGCAGCCAACGGGCTTTCGGGGGCTTTTCACCCTGTTTCTCGCCTCGCAGCAGGGCAATCGGCTTGGAAACGTGAATCTGTCCGAGCGAATACAGCAGGATGATGCCATAGGAAACCGCTGTCAGCAAGACCGTATTCCGCACGGCATTTGGTTCAATCCGGAAGCCCATCGGGCTGCTGTTGCCCAGCATCTTCGCTGCCATCAGTTCCGAGAGCTTCGACAGCAGAATGCCCAGCCCCAGACCGCCAACCATGGACACTCCAAACAGCATGCCATTCTGCCAGCACAAAATGCGGGCGATGTTCCATTTTCCCATGCCGAGGATATTATACAGCCCGAATTCTGTTTTTCGCCGCCGCATCAAAAACGAGTTCATGTAGAATAGAAAAATCGCTGCAAAGATGGCAACCACACCCGTTCCCCACGAGAGAATCATTTGCATCTCCTGCCCGCCGTGCATTTCATAAATGGCTTTGCTATACGTCAGATAGGATACGATGTAATACATCATGGTAATGCCGATACTGGTCAGCAGAAACGGCAGATAGATTTTCTGGTTCTTATAAATGCCGTGCCACGCCAGTTTCCAATAGAGCGTTTTCATGCCTGTTCCCCTCCTGTTGCCAACATCGTCAAGGTATCGGAAATCTTCTGATACAACTGCTCATTCGTGCAGCCGCCCCGATAAATCTGATGGAACAGCACGCCGTCCTTGATGAACAGAATCCGGTCTGCACGGCTTGCCGCCTTGGTGGAGTGCGTCACCATCAAAATCGTCTGTCCGGTCGCATGAATTGCGGAAAAGACATCCAGCAAGCCATCTGTGGACTTGGAATCCAGTGCTCCGGTCGGTTCGTCCGCCAGAATCAGCTTCGGCTTGGAAATCAACGCTCTGGCAACCGCTGCACGCTGTTTCTGTCCGCCGGAAACTTCATACGGGTATTTCTCCAGCAGGTGCGTAATCCCCAGCTGTTCCGCAATCGGATTCAACCGCAACTCCATCTCTTTCGGCGACTTCCCAGCCAGCACCAACGGCAGGAAAATATTATCTTTCAGGGAAAACGTATCGAGCAAGTTGAAATCCTGAAACACAAAGCCCAGATTATCCCGCCGGAACGCTGCAATTTCCCGTTCCTTGACCATTGTCAAATCTTTTCCATCCAGAAAAACCTTTCCGCTGGTTGGCTGGTCGAGGGCTGCGAGTATATTCAGCAGCGTGGTCTTCCCCGAACCCGATTCCCCCATGATTGCCACATATTCGCCCGTTTCGACGGAAAACGAAACGTCCGAAAGTGCCTGCACCTGATTCCCGCCAAAGCGAGTGGTATAGATTTTCTTCAAACATTCTACTTGTAGCATTGCCATTTGCAATTGCCCCCTTCTGTGTTGTTGCCTTTATTGTATCAGAAATCCCATCGCTCCGCCATTGATTTGTGTGACATTTTGCCGGAGGAATGTGACATTTTTGTAAGGTACAGAAAGAAAAATTCCGCCGGCTGCCTTGTGTTTTCATAAAAGCATCTGTTTTTGTGTGAATTCTCTGAAAATGTTTAAAAAAGCGATTGACCTTGCACAAATTCCAGATTATACTGGGAATAGTTGCGTACACAAACCAACACAAAAGGAGAATCAACATGAAAGTGCCCCAAAAAATTCTTGCAGTTGGTGTGGCTTCCCTGCTCTGCTTCGGTTCTGTCTGTACCGAACTGTCCCTGCCCAGCACGACTGCAACCCTGACTGCTTCCGCAGCCTCCACCCTTGCGGACTTCCCAAGCAGTTACCAAAGTGCAGCCGATTGGATTTGGACAAACCGCATCGAACGGGAGCAGTCCACCGTCCGCCGGAATACCTTGTTCGACCAGATTATTGCCGGAAATGGCGAACTGCACTATGTTGTTCGCTGGCAGTCCTACAAGACTGTTACGCTGGAACAGCGGCGACAGTTCCAACAGCTCGTTGAGGACAGCGTAAACGCCTGGACAGACTGTCTGAGAGGCTATGATGACTGGCCGTATGACCATGTCACTGTAAAAATTGTCGGCTGGGCAGTGTTAGACCGGAATTGCCTGCTCGACTTGCAGCCGGATGAAGTGGTTTATGACTCCCTGATTAGCGACTACGACAGCACCTATGACACCTCCAATGGCTATGAAACCATTCCGAACAAGCTGCCAAGTGCACCGTCAGAACGCTCTCGGATGGAGCACTTCATGGATACGAACTATGTTTATCCGGGCGAACGGTTCGATATGTACCTCTGGGCAACACAGGGCTTCCCGTCCATCGGCGGATGCGGCGGTGACTGGGGGCAGCGGCTGTCGGATGATGCTTACTTGAATATGCTGAACGGCACAAACCTGCACGTTCTGGAACATGAACTCGGTCACGGCTGGTGAACTGGTATGCACGGTGGGATGAATCTGCCAATGACATGGTGGAACGGGATGCTTCTACGCTCCAGTTCTCTGCTGTGGGAAATGCAGCTGCTCCGGTAACAACCACCACTTGTGCGACTACAAGACCGACTACCACCACGACTACGACCACGACAAAGGCAACCATCACGACCAAAAAAGCAACCACAAAAAAGACAACGACAACCACAAAAACCACGACTACCACCACAAAGCCAAGCTCCGGCAAAAAAGTCGTTCTGAAAAATGTTTCATACAGAACAGCGTTTGACCTGACACCATACAACGATCAGAAGATTCGCTCCATCACGCTGCAATTCAAGGACAGTATTCCAAATTCCGGCGGCTGCCTCGTATTGGGGAACTGCTGGAACGAACAGCATCCGATTGCATATTCCGACTTGCAGAACGGAACAATTACCTTCCAGATTCAGAATCCGCAGGATGTCATGACCATCTATAACTATTACGGACTGGGCAGCTTGCAGTCTGTCACACTGAATTATTAATGCTCGTCTGACGCATTTCCATAAAAATCCACAGACAAACTTTTGCCTGTGGATTTTTCCATTCTGAAACATCTAAAAGCACGCTTTCTGAAACACCGGCAGTTTGTTTTCATGTTTCCAAAATTCCTGTACAATAATAAGAGAAATGGAACAACCAACAAGGAGGGTTTTCTCATGAAAACGATTCAGTATAAAGACATGGGTGCTCGTATCCGTGCACAGCGGGAACGCCTGGGATACACCAGAGAGCAGCTTGCGGAAAAATTAGATGTTTCGACAAAATTCTGCTCCGATATTGAACTGGGCATCAAGGGCATCTCCATTCAGACGCTGGCAAAGCTTTCCGATTTGCTCTGTCTGCGGACGGACTATATTCTCTTCGGCGACGAGCAGCCCGAACACACCGCAGAACTGGAAATGATGGATGCTCTCATTCAAAAGTGTCCGGCTGACCGTCAGGACGACCTGCTGACCATCATTCATGCGTTCATCCATGCTGTTTCCGAACCGCAAGAACCAACTGAATAAAAAAGAAAGCGGTAACACAGGACACACTTGTCCCTGTTACCGCTTTTTTCTTGAAAAATTTCCGCATCTTCGTGCCGACATCTGCACCAAAGCAACCCTAGATTCCCTGTGAAAAAGCGTTCTTCCCTCGCTTAAACACAGCGTTTCCAATGCCGTTTCAGATTCGCACATGCTCCAACCACCAGCATGAACGATGCGGTGAGTAATCCAAATCCGATAATGGTTACCAGAAAGTTCCGGTGCAGCAGTGTCGCCAGCAGAGCCGCAAGCAGCTCAATGCCTAAGACGATTCTGGTTCTTCTGCGATAAACCCGAACTTCTGTTTCATCCAATGGATTGTTTTCTGTTTCCACTGGTGCAAGCCAGAGCAGCACCGCACTTGCAGCCAGAATCAAAATCCAAGCGGCAAGCAGCGAAACAGAAACCCACTTCAAAATTGCCAGCAATGCTGCAATCAAAAGTGTCGATAACACATAGCACTTCACGGGGGAATCCGCATGGTGTCCGCCCGCAGAAATGCGAATGGGAATAAACGACAGATTTAACAGCACGCATGGCAAAAAAAGTCGAAACAGAATGCCCAAACCAATTGTCGTCACAATGTTTAAGAGCATCATTCCAAACTGATAGCATCCGAACACATAAATATCTGCATCGGATTCGGGAATGATTTCCGCCTGTATCAATTTCTTTGCAAATTTTTCCGAGAATGTTTGCAGCATCAGAATTTCCGCATCTTCTTCACGGATTTCGGTGTCTTCGGCTGATATTGCCACCAAATACAAGGAATATTTGCCGAAAAGGAAGCCGTTTTTTTTGCAATGGAAGCTGCTACCTGTAATACCTTTTTGGAAGTCTGTTTCATTCAAATACACCTTTTTTTAAAAACAAATTCAAGATATCTTGTGAATTCAGCGTATCACAAGCATCATAAGATGTCAATTTTTTTGCATCAAACGGGATTCTTTTGCATGAAACGGGATTTTCAGGTTGATTTTCACAAAAAGTTCATTTAAAAATTCGTTGCTGTTGGAATCGTAATGGCAACAACAAAATTTCCATCTTTTACATGGATTTTAAAATCACCTTTGTATTTTTTTACAACCATTTCTACATTCTTCAAGCCTAATCCAAAATGTCCTTCTTTGGTAGAAACAACAGTGTTTCCCTCTCGCTTTAAGTCGTTCTTTGTCGGATTCTCCACATGAATCATGATTTCTCCTATTTGAAACGCCACTGCAAAATGAATATATCGCTGTTCTTCCGGCAATTCTGAAACCGCATCCACGGCATTATCCAAAAGATTGGATACAATTGTAGTCAAGTCTACACCAGCTAACATCGACAGCTGTTCTTCTCCCTGTAAGTCCATTTTCAAAGCGATATGCCGCTGTTCTGTTTTCAAAAAAACATGATTCAGAATCGCAGAGAGCAGCGGATTGTCACACTGAATCGATGGCTGTAATTCATTCAGCTTTTGAAACAGGGATTCTTTGTATTGCTGTGCCTCTGCGAGATGGTCGGATTGAATCAAAGATTCCAACGCTCGCACATGCCGTTTCGCATCATGAATGGTTTCCATCGAATTTTGATACCGCTGTTGCAAATCAGAGTATACTTCCAGCTGCATTTCTGATTGCTGTTGTAACAGTGCATTTTCTTTTTCCGTTTTCCGGACAATCGAAATCCGATAAAATACAACAACAATATAACCATCCAACACCAAACAACCTATCAAAAATAAAATCAAAAACATACCAGAAGAATACGCTTGAATGTACTTGCAAACATAGGCAAATACCGCAATCTCTCCAGTTGCTAACATCGTATAGAAAATCGCTTCATACCAAGAAAAAATTGCGTGTTTTCTCCGAATCAGCGTAAACAAAAGCTGACAGAGCAAAAATGTCATTAAACATGCAAATATACTCCGAACTAAAAAATTGTTTTCTTGTAGTGTAGAGGAAATACTACTATTACAATAAGTAGAAAGCAACAGGACAGAAAAAACATCTGCGATAAATCCGCAAAAAACAATCAAAATATCATAGACCAGAAAATAAAGTTTTTTACATTGATAGCAAAGCAATGTTGACCCGACAATCATAAGCACTGTTGATGTCATATTGAGAATCGGTATTTGCAATAATCCAAGAGCACCCTGCACAATTGCAATTCCCAATACGCCCAGTAATCGCCAGAGAAAATGAGACCGCCGTTCTAAAATTTGAAACAAGACCCACATGCCAGAAAATGCCGCTGAAATGCCGACAATCGCATTCGCTAAAAATTCCATCATCATCGTTTAATCCCTCCAATTGATATTCAAACTATTGTGTAGATATGCACTGATTTGTTCATGAACCTGCTTCCGGCGATTCTTCGCAATCGGAATCATTTCATGATTTTTCATCTGAATCTCTGCACCAAAGGAAAGGATTTGTCTGGGATTTACCAGAAAGCTCTTGTGCGGCACTAAAAAGCCATACGACTCCATCTGCTTTTCCAAGCTTTTCATGCTGCTGGAAAGATACCAAGTTCCCGTTGTTGCCACCAACTTCACACGGCGGTTCTGCCCATATTCAAAATAGAAAATGTCCTCCATGTTGACGGAAATCTGTTCCTCTAACGTCTGAAACACCAATCTGGTCTTTGGTTCTTCCGGCTGGGTATAAAGCAAGAAGTCCTCTAAATTCTTGTAAATGTCCGATTGTCGAATCGGTTTTGGTAAAAAAGAAAATGGATGTACGGTAAACGATGCAGCCATTTTCTCCGTATAATTACTGACATAAATCACACATACCTTTCTATCCCACGTCCGAATTTTTTTCGCGGTTTCAATGCCGTCCATGCCGTTCATCTGAATATCAAGAAAAATCAAGTCATAAGACCGGCTGCTCATAAGCAGGGATTCTCCACTGTGAAAGGTATCCACGCGATAGTCATCTTCTCGATTTTTTTGTCTAAAAAATTTCTGAATGCTTTGCTGGATAAATCTAATTTGTCTACTTTCATCATCCACAATCGCAATTTGTATCATAATCTTCCCCCTTCGTACCCTTCATCATAGCATAAAAACAGGCAAAAAGCAAGCCAGCATGGCTGCTTTTCAGAGATTTTACATATCATAAGAAACTGTAAACCAATTGTTTTCATTGCGTGTTTGGATTGGCTGATTTCCTTTCACAGTTTTGTTTCATTTCCCATTTTTGGCGTTGCATTTTCGCCAGTTTTTTGTTATAATAAGCCTTAGAAAGGAAGATGCTCTATGACCACAATCGACCTCATTACTGGCATTCTTGGGGCTGGGAAAACCACCTTCATCCGCAAGTATGCCGCCGACCTGCTCGCACAGGGCAAGAAGATCGCCATCCTCGAAAACGACTTTGGGGCAGTCAATGTTGACCGGATGATGCTGCAAGACCTCCAGAGCGACCGCTGCAAGGTGGAAATGATATCCGGCTGTAATGACCCGACCTGCCACAAACGCCGCTTTAAAACGCAGCTGATTGCCCTTGGCATGCAGCAGTTTGACCGTGTCATCCTAGAACCCTCCGGAATCTTCGACATGGACGAATTTTTTGACACGCTGTATGAATCCCCCCTCGACCGCTGGTTCTCCATCGGCAGCATTCTGACCATTGTGGATGCGACCATGGACGAAGTGTTGTCTGCACAGATGGAATACCTGCTCGCCTCTGAGGCGGCGTGCTGCGGGAAGCTAGTGCTCAGCAAGCGTTCCTTGCTGCCGGACTGCTCAGAGGCAGAATTGACCGACCGCACGCTTCGCCATCTGAACCTCTCGCTTGCTGCGATTCAGTGCAGCCGCCAGTTCCAGCCGCAAGACCTCTTCCTCAAGGATTGGGACAGCATGACGGATGCCGACTTTCAGGAGCTGCAAGCTGCCGGCTACCGCAACAGCAGCTATGTGAAGCAATACGATGCCGACGACATCCAGAGCCACAGCGAGGTACATTATTTCATGCACATTCACTTGCCGGATGAACGAATTCCGGAGATTCTGCAAGCGATGCTCAACGACCCGAACTGCGGGACGATTTACCGCATCAAGGGGGCGTTGCCGCTGAAACAGAACCGCTGGCTCAGCATCAACCTGACCCAGAAAAAGGCGGAGTTGCAGACCGTTTCCAATGGGCAAAGCGTCTTGATTGTCATCGGCGACCAGCTGAACCGAGAAGTGTTAGACGCTCACTTGAAAGCAGAGAATACCGACCCCGACTATGTGTCTATTTGACAAGGTGCAGACGACATCCAGAGCCACAGCGTGGTGCATGATTCCATGCATATCCACCTGCCGGATGAACGAATTCCGGAGATTCTGCAAGCGATGCTCAACGACCCGAACTGCGGGACGATTTACCGCATCAAGGGGGCGTTGCCGCTGAAACAGAACCGCTGGCTCAGCATCAACCTGACCCAGAAAAAGGCGGAGTTACAGACCGTTTCCAATGGGCAAAGCGTCTTGGTTGTCATCGGCGACCAGCTGAACCGAGCAGCGTTAGACGCACACCTGAAAGCAGAGAATACCGACCCCCGAATCGATATCCATCTGAATGAAATTGATACAAATTGCACAAAAGCAATGCACAAAGGCTGACTGGAATCATCCGGTCAGCCTTTTTTGTGAAAATCTAGTGAAACCTGCTCCAGCCCCCCTTGACAAATTTTATACCGCACGTTATAATAGAACAATGTTAATACATAACATTGTTATGAATTGAAGGGAGGTGCATACCATGATGATGCATCCAAAACATCACGCATTCTTTGAAATCATGCAGCAATTCCGCAGCCTGAACCTGCTGGCAACGCTGCCGCTGCCCCGACAGGATTACATGGTGCTTTATGCAATCAGCTGCCTGCAAAAGGAACATCCCGATTCCTGCACCGTTTCGATGATTGCCAAGAAGATGCAGATTCCGCAGCCAGCGGTGTCCCGTACCCTGCGGAGTCTGGAAAACGGCGGCTATTTACAGCGGGAAGTCTGCCGTTCCGACCGCCGGAATACCTATGTATCATTGACCGATACCGGAAAGACTGCCGTACAGGAAGCCGACCAGACGCTTGCTACGTTCCATGAAGGCATCCAAAAACGGTTCACCAAAGAAGAATCCGAACAGCTCATGGCACTGCTCCAGCGGCTCTATACGGCGGCTGCAGAGCAGTTGGCAGAAATGAAGGAAGGAGCACAGAAACCAGATGGGAAAACTCTTTAAAAACCTCAAACCATACTGGAAATCCGTGCTGATGATTGTGGTACTGCTTGTGGTGCAGGCATTTTGCGACCTGTCCCTCCCGCAGTATACCTCAGACATCATTGACACGGGCATCCAGAACAGCGGTGTGGAACACATCCTGCCGGAAAAAATCACGGCGGAAGAGTTCCAGAACGCCCAGCTTTTCATGACAGCAGACGAACAAAAAACATGGCAGGATGCTTACAGCGGCGATAGCGACATCCTAGACCGCAATGACTTCTCCAAAAAAGACTTGGAACAGTTCGACAGCGACCTCATCGTTCCCATCCTGCTGAACTACCAGATGTCCATGATGTCCGAAGACAGCTTTCGGGAAATGCTCATGCAACAGCAGCAGGGCAATCCGCAGGCAGCCGAACAGCTGAAAACCATGTCCATTGCCGACATCGGGAAGAGCATGGGCGTAACCCTCACGCCGTTTGAACGCACCGAAGAGGACGACGACGGCAACCAAACTACCGTCACTTGCGTGGACGTTCGTCCGCTCTTTGCAGCAATGCAGGAGGCTGGACAGTTCACCGAAGAAACCCGCTCCGAGATGCGGAGTCAGCTCGAAACCATGCTCGATACCATGGGCGAATCCCTTGTGCAATCCATGGGCGTTGCCTATGCCGTGCAGTGCGACCAGGCTGCCGGACTGGATACCGATAACATCCAGACAAATTACCTCTGGGCAGCTGGCGGAAAAATGGTTGCTATGGCATTCGCCATGATGGCTGCCACCATCTGTGTCAGCTATGTGGCTGCACGGGTCGGTGCAGGGGTCGGCAGAGATTTACGGAAAAAGGTCTTCTCCCGTGTCATGCAGTTCTCCAATGCGGAAATGGATCAGTTCTCCACCGCTTCCCTGATTACCCGAAGCACCAACGACATCCAGCAAGTACAGATGGTCACCGCAATCTTCCTGCGGATGCTGCTGTACGCTCCGATTTTAGGTATTGGCGGTATTCTGAAAGTTGTCAATACCGGTGCTGGCATGGGCTGGGTCATTGTCTTAGCCGTGCTGGTCATTCTGGGCATTGTCGGCGTTCTGATGTCCATCGCCATGCCGAAGTTCCAGAAGATGCAAACCTTGGTTGACCGTGTGAACTTGGTTTCCCGTGAAATTCTGACGGGGCTGTCCGTGATTCGGGCATTCGGCAGAGAAAAAACCGAAGAAAAACGGTTCGATACTGCCAACCAGAACCTCACCAAAACCAACCTGTTCGTCAATCGGGTCATGACGTTCATGATGCCTGTCATGATGCTGATTATGTACAGCCTGACGATTCTGATTGTCTGGGTTGCTGCCCATCGCATTGACGGCGGTTCGATGCAGGTTGGCTCAATGACCGCATTCATCACCTATGCAATGATGATTGTCATGTCGTTCCTGATGCTCACCATGATGTCGGTGATGTTGCCTCGTGCCTCTGTTGCAGCTGGCAGAATTGACGAAGTATTGCAAACCAAAACTTCTGTTCAAGAACCGACTGCTCCGCAGCACCTCGCACAGCCGGCTGGCGTTCTGACATTCGACCACGTTTCGTTCCGCTATCCGCATGCGGAAGAAGATGCCCTCTCCGACTTGAGCTTTACCGCAGAGCCGGGCAAAACCACTGCCATCATCGGCAGCACGGGTTGCGGCAAGTCCACGCTGGTCAACCTGATTCCTCGGCTTTATGATGCAACCTCCGGTAAAATCACGCTGGACGGCGTAGAAATTCAGGATTTATCGCTGGAGGAACTCCGGCAGCAAATCGGCTTCGTTCCGCAAAAGGGCGTGCTGTTCTCCGGAACGATTGCCAGCAACTTGCGGTTCGGAAACCCAACGGCAACCGATGCTGAAATTCAGCAGGCTGCGGAAATCGCACAGGCTTCCGACTTTATCGAAGAAAAACATGACCGATATGAAAGCACGATTGCACAGGGCGGTTCAAACGTGTCCGGCGGTCAGAAACAGCGTCTGACGATTGCAAGAGCGATTGCAAAACATCCGAAAATCTTTGTATTTGACGACAGTTTCTCAGCCCTCGACCTGAAAACCGATGCAGCCCTCCGAAAGGCATTACAGGAACAGGTACAGAACAGCACGATGATTATCGTAGCACAGCGAATCAGCACAATTCTGCACGCTGACCAGATTTTAGTACTGGAAAACGGCAGCATTGTCGGCAAGGGCACACACGAAGAACTGTTACACAACTGTACCGTTTACCAACAGATTGCAAAATCACAGCTTTCTGCGGAAGAACTCGGACTCTCTGAATCCGATACAGAGAAAGGAGCGATGAACGATGGCGAATGAACAACGGCGTGGAATGGGTCGCCGGATGGGCGGCAGAATGACAGTCGAAAAGCCAAAGGACTTTAAAGGCTCAATCGGCAAGCTGTTCGCCTACATGAAACAATATCATGCAGCCGTGCTGATTGTCATGCTGTGTGCGGTTGCCTCTACAGTGTTCAGTGTCATTGGCCCAGACATCTTGGGCAAAGCGACCACCGAACTTTCTAACGGACTGCTGGCGAAAATTCAGGGCACAGGCAGCATCAACTTCACGAAAATCGGACAGATTCTCTTGTTTGTCCTCGGCTTATACCTGCTCAGCTCCGTGTTCAGCTTTGTACAGGGCTGGATTATGAGCGGTGTCACGCAGAAAATCTGCTACCGGATGCGAAAAGACATCTCCGAAAAAATCAACCGCATGCCAATGGCATACTTTGAAAGCCGTACCTATGGCGAAGTGCTCTCCCGCATTACCAACGATGTCGACACCCTCGGACAGAGCCTGAACCAGAGCATTACCCAGATTATCACATCAGTTGCAACGATGGTCGGCGTTCTGGTCATGATGCTGCGAATCTCTCCGCTGATGACACTGATTGCAGTTGTCATCCTGCCGATTTCGGTTGCAATGATTTCTTTCGTGGTCAAGAAGTCCCAGAAATACTTTAAGCAGCAGCAAGAATACTTGGGACACATCAACGGGCAAGTAGAAGAAACCTATGCCGGTCACACCGTCATTCAGGCATACAACAAGGAACAAGACACCATTCAGCAATTCTCTGAAACCAATGATACGCTTTATCATTCCGCCTGGAAATCGCAGTTCCTCTCCGGCTTGATGCAGCCAATCATGATGTTTGTCGGAAACTTGGGCTATGCAGCTGTTGCCCTCTCTGGCGGTCTGCTTGCCATTCGGGGAACGATTACCATCGGTGACATTCAGGCATTCATTCAGTATGTCAAGAACTTCACCCAGCCGATGCAGCAGATTGCACAGGTTTTGAATCAGGTACAATCCATGGCGGCTGCCTCCGAACGGGTCTTTGCATTCCTGGAAGAGGAAGAAGAAGTGCCGACTGAACATCCGATTGCTCTGCCGGAACAGATTGCCGGAACTGTTTCGTTCCAGCACGTTTCCTTTGGCTATCAGCCGGAACAGCAGATTATCCACGATTTCAGTGCAGATGTTCAATCTGGACAGAAGATTGCAATTGTAGGCCCAACGGGTGCCGGAAAGACGACCATGGTCAAACTGCTGATGCGGTTCTATGATGTCAACAGCGGAGCGATTCTGTTAGACGGGCACAACGTCAAAGACTTTGAACGGCACGACCTGCGGAAAGCGTTCGGCATGGTCTTGCAGGATACCTGGCTATTCCAGGGCACGATTATGGAAAATATCCGCTATGGCAGACTGGATGCAACGGACGAAGAAGTCATTGCTGCTGCAAAGGCAGCCCATGCGGACAGCTTTATCCGCCAGCTGCCGGACGGCTACCAGATGGAATTGAACGAAGATGCCAGCAATGTTTCCCAAGGACAGAAACAGCTGCTCACCATTGCCCGTGCAATTCTGGCAGACAATCGGGTCATGATTCTGGACGAGGCGACCTCCTCCGTCGATACCCGAACGGAAATCCAGATTCAAAAGGCAATGGATCACCTCATGGAGGGCAGAACCAGCTTCATCATTGCCCATCGGCTTTCGACCATCCGAAATGCAGATTTGATTCTGGTCATGAAAGATGGCGACATCATCGAGCAAGGTTCGCATGACGAACTGCTTGCACAGAACGGCTTCTATGCGGATTTGTACCGCTCGCAGTTCGCACAGACCGCATAAACAGAAATTCGTTCGATAGTTTTTCAAAACCGACAGGAAGTGTTTTTTTCTGTCGGTTTTTTCTAGAAATGGGATTTTTTACAGGATTTTTCTTGACTTGTCTATGATTTTTTGGTATAATAAAAGTTATACTTCATAGAAAAAACATGAATTTCCAACTCATGTACCAAAGGAGGAACACGCATGGATTCCTATAAACAATGCCCCAACTGCGGACGACAATTTCCAGTCACAGATATTTTTTGTGATAACTGCGGCTGTCAGCTTGATTTGATTGCTCCAGAACAGGCACAACCACCCCAGCAACCCTTTGTGCTGCCAACCCAGCAGCCGCCAGCACAAGCCACCACAGTCTATGCGGAAAAGCCGAAAAAAACAGGCGTACTGATTGGTCTGCTGGTTGCCATTCTTCTTGTTTTGGCAGCAATGATTGTATTGGGATTCTTTCTCATTCATCAATTGAATCAGAATGATACGACCAACCATACTTCTGAACTTGCAGCCGTTGCCCAGACAGAAACCACGGAAATGGCTGCGGAAACAGAACCTCCGGCAGCGGAAATAGCTGTTCCGGAAGCAGAAAAAGAAACCGTTGTTTCGGTGGTAACGGTCATTGAACAAGTCACCATGCCACAGACCGACTCGCCTTCTGTCTATGCCGTTCCAACTCCAGAACCAGACCCACAGCCTGCCGGAAAAACCTATCAGGCGTTTGTAGATGCCTGCACGTGGGCAGATGCCAAACAAAAATGCGAGGCTGCCGGCGGTCATCTCGCTTACATCACCAGCGATGACGACTGGAATCAGGCAATTTCTGTTTTGTCCGGAACGGGGCTGCGGTATGTATGGCTGGGCGGCTCAACTTATATTTCCAACGATGGTTCTACCATCACCGCAAGCTGGCTGAACGGCAGCAATCTCAGCTACATCGACAATGCACGCCATTGGTATCCAAATGAGCCTTCCGGCTGGGACAACTCTTCTCCGGAACACTCCCTAGAACCTTATATTTTGCTGTGGTATGTAGACGATTACTGGAGCTTGAACGACACCAGCAACGACATCTTGAAATATTACAAGCCGGAACGGATTGGCTATCTGTGTGAATTTGACTAAAATGAAAAAAGATGTGCGGAACGCTCGCACATCTTTTTTGTTTGGGTATATCTTCCAGTTGCAGGATGTCAGGACTGCTGCAACGCCTGCTTCATCAAACAGAGGTCAACCACAGTGATTTGTTCATCTTCATTCCAGTCACCTGCTTCCCAATCAGTCAAATCTCCAGCACAGATTAGCCACTTCTGCAACATCACCACATCTGCAAGGTCAAACGCACCGTCTGCATTTACATCGCCCTGCACGGTGTCCGGTTCGGGGTCTGGTTCGGTATGCCCTGCAATCACTGCAGCGGTCAGGAACAGTGCCGATGCATTCCCGTAAATCGTATTTTCATTGGTGGTATATTCCGTGTCGCTGTCCATGTAGCACTTCCCATCAAACTTGGAAAGATGGCGGTTGTTGTGGTAGTTCGTCCCCTCTGTTACATAGCCTTTCGGCACTTGATACGGGGTCAAAGCTGCATCAACCGAGTAAATCTTGCTATAGATATTTTCCACGCTGCGTTCGCCGTAGCCGGAAACATAGCTGAACGAAATCGGATTATCCCCTAACAGATAATCAAAAGCATGGTCTGCTGCCTCAGAAACAGCCGTTGGAATGTTGTCTTGCCCTTCGAGGATGACGCTGCCCAGCAGCAAGGTCATGGCATTCTGTGCAACATTGCGGTTCGAGCCCCACCAATAGCCCCAGTTTGGGAACACCATGCCCCAGTTGTTATGCTGCAACATATTTGTCCGCCATGGGGTGAAGTTGGAAAACGCCGCTGTCATGGCTGCATTTGGCTGCTCGTTCTGATACAGATAGTGGAAAAAGCCTAAGAACGATTCTCCGGCATGGTTATAGCTCAGCGAGATGTTCTTGAAACAGTTCTGTACAGTATCGGTGTTGCAGTTCGCCAGCAGGTAATTTTCATACGGGCTGACATCTCCGCCAGCGGTTTTCACTGCCCGATAGAGCGAGCCAGCTGCCCAGAATAAATCTCGGTCAAATTCTTCCTGCGTAAAGGTATACGTCCGGTTTGCTGCTCCAATTGACATGTGCTTTGGGTTGGATGGGTCTGTCACCCAGTTCCATGCACGCAGTGCGGTTTCCAGACAGGTATCTGCAAAGTCGGCATATGCTGGAATCTCCCGATAGACTAGGTAAGCATGTGCAAAGATTGCCGCTGCATCGGCAGTTGCAAGGTGGGAACGCAAGTCCTTTGCAGAATCGTCTGACTGGTAAGTGTCGGTTGAACGCAGCGTATCTTCCAGATAAATCACGTCGTCTTTATAGTTCGCTGCCACATAGAACGAGCCGTCCTTGTCGCTGTGCTCCAGCTTCAGCAGCATATCCAGTTCCCACTTCAATTCGCTCAGCATCCCCGGAGCGTCCACATAACGGGCATTGTTCGGGTCGGTTTCTGGGATGTTCAAATCCATGTTGTTGAACGTGTCCGGAAATAGTTCGTATGCCAACAGCAAATCTTCCACCGTTCCGGCTGCCGGAGAAACATATTTCCCGTAGTCCCCTGCATCATACCAGCCGCCGGAAACGTCATAGGTTTCAGCGTTTGGGTTCTCTCGGTCTGACCACTTCTTGACGGTTACATCATTGGGATGCAGGTTCTCACGGGCAAATACACCAGCATAGGTTTCTTCTAAATCAATCCCCTGCCGCTGATAGTAGAAATATTTCGTCATGTCACTGAACAGTGCATCATAAACGTGAGCTTCAATCGAAAACGTCGGCGATAAAATCGTATCCGTATCCAGTCCATCCGCAACATCCTGCGGCGAACGGGCGGACGCATCCAGCCCCGCATCTGGAATACGGATATAATACGAGCCGGGTTCTGTCACCGCATCAAAGGAAATTGTATGTACCATTTCGCCGGAAAGCGTTTCTTCTTTCTGTGCCGTGGGCAGCGTTCCCGTGGCAATAACATCCCCCTGCTCCGCATCTACAATTTCATAGGTTTTTCCATCCAGTGAGCCGAACTTTTCAAAATAGCTGACCCGTGCAGTCTTTGCTCCATTGGAGAAATAGCCGACCTGATTCACCTTAATCATGGGATATTGCCGCTCGTCATCCGTGGAGGTAATCTTGACATTCTGGAACGAAAGCGTGATATCGCTCGACACACCGCCCACATACACATACCAGAAGTTATCCAGCCGGAAATCGGAATCCGGATAGGCATCCACCAGCGTTTTAATCGGCAAGCTGTATGCCGTCCAGTTGGTTTCTGCGTTCAGTTTCCCGTATTGTTCCAGACTTGACCACTCAATCTTGATGGTCTGGTTGTGGTGATGGGAAACCAAGCCAATCCGGAACGTCGTCGTTCCCGTACCGTTGTTTTTCACCTCAAAGTTTAACATACCGTGTTCGTAGTAATCTTGCATGTTGAGTGTTGTCCAGTTGGTGTTTGGGGTCATGGTTGCACCGCCCCAGCTTTCCGTTGTCCAGTTTTTCCCGTCATTGTCAATGAGAATCGTTTGCAGCTGTAAATCTGGGGTTTCTTCCACGTTTGCCGCCCAAGCGTTCGCAGGCAGTACCGAACTGCACAGAACAACGCTCAGCATTCCTGCCATCCAACGCTTTTTTGAAAAAAATTTCATGGTAAAAATGCTACCTCTTTTCCGCAATTTTTTCCATTATACCATAAAAACCGCCCAGATACAACGCTGCTTTTGTAACTTTTTACAAGGGATTCTCGCAAATCGTTCCAAAAATTTTTTCTTTTTTCCGTACAATTCTGATAATTATAGAACAAATCTGCTATACAGTCCTGCTTTTTTCTGTTATACTACCATACAGATTCCGCACTTCCCAAAATGTATGAATCTTGAATTTTGTAATCCTCATATAGGGGGCAGTGCTCCACCACTGTTCCTTTGAACCATCCTATTTATTTTTCTCAACCAGACGTTACGGCTTGACCCATCAGAATCCTTCAAAAATTCTGATGCGTTAAGCCGTAACGGTTTTTTATGGGGATTCTTGACAGCCGTCTTTCCTTGTGCTATACTAAACAGCGAAAGGAGCGTTTTACCATGCAATTTAAACGATTTCTTGCCATTGCTGCACTTTGTGCTATCGTTTCTTTGAGTGTCACCGGATGCGGTTCAGATTCTTCTGCAAATGATTCTGCTGTTGTCACGATTGCTGCAACGACTGTGACAGAATCCACGATCCCTGCAAGTTCTGCGGATTCCGAAGCAAGCACCACCGATACAGCGTCCGAAATCACAGATACCACAGATGATTCCAACGACGATGCAGGAACGGTGGTTGCCACCTATGACAACAACCTTGAAACCTATGAATTTGAAGTGCTGGAAGATGGCACTTATACGTTCACTGACCCTGTTTCCGCAGATGATGTTTTCTGGGACATTTATGTGCTGGATGCACAGTGGAACGATGGCGTTCGATACATCAAACAGAGCCAGGATGCAAGCGGACAAACACCAACCACACTGACACTGAAAAAGGGGCAGTGGGTCTATTGCTTCTGCTCGCAGGACGGGTTCTCCACGGATGAAAAAATTCCATGTAACTTGACTATTACCAAACAATAAACCAATAAAGGGTGATTTTATGCGTTATCAACTTGCAATTTTTGATATGGATGGCACGATTTTAAATACCTTGCAGGACTTGACCAACAGTCTGAATGCAGCGTTGCAGCTGTCCGGCTATCCGCAACATACACTGGAAGAAGTCCGGTTCTTTGTCGGAAACGGCATCCGGAAACTGATTGAACGAGGCGTTCCAGCCGGGACACCCGTTGCACAGATTGACAAGGTGCATCAGGATTTCACGGAGCACTATCGGGTACACTGTGCGGACACCACGCAACCCTATGCAGGAATTCCGGAACTGTTGCAGCAGCTGCGGAACGCTGGCTGCAAGACGGCTGTCGTTTCCAATAAGGCGGACTATGCTGTGCAGGAGCTTTGCAAGCAGTATTTTGACGGGATGTTTGATTTTGCCGTGGGCGAACGGAAGAACATCCTGAAAAAGCCTGCTCCGGATTCTGTCAATGAGGTGTTGCAGCAGTTGCAGACTGACCGCTCGCAGGCAGTTTATATCGGTGATTCGGATGTCGATGTCGAAACCGCCAAGAATGCCAAGATGGACGGTATTTTTGTAGACTGGGGCTTCCGGTCGAGAGCGTTCCTGCTGGAACATGGAGCAAAAACAATTGTTTCTCAGCCGGAAGAACTTGCAGAGAAAATTTTAGGCTGATGCGATTTCGCATACATAAATCGAAATCAGAGGATGGCGGTTTCCGCTGTCCTCTGATTTTTATTTTGCTATGCATTTCATTATCAAGCAACAGACATAATTCTGCACAAAAATCGGCATTCCAATTTGTGAGAAATTCTAAAAAACATGAATGTTTTGTAAATTTCAAAAAAACTTGTACGTTTGTATACAAGTTTTTCCCGAAAATCGCTGTATAGTGAAAGGGATTTCTTTCGCACACAAAAACCATGTAAAGGAGTGTTGACGATTCATGCAGATTACCATTGAAGAAGCAACCTATTATGCCGTGACAGACTGCCGCATCCTCGCCATCCAAGGCGAGGCAAACACACGCTCTGTCCACTTCACTTACCCTGCGGTTTCCGGTGCAGAACAGTATTTTCTACGGGTACAGCTGCCGGAATCCCTCATCTATGACCTGCCCATCACGGAAAACACCGTCGTTCTTCCGGCATCCGTGACCGGATACGCTGGCATTGTCCCGATTCAGTGGATTGCCAAAAATTCCACAGGCTCTGTCATTGCAAAATCCCAGCTCATTCCCTCGATTGTGAAGCCGTCCATTCAGGGCGATGCCACGGCTCTTCCCACGCCGGAAGAACTCATTACCAAATACGACGAATACTTGAACACCATGCGGGACATTCAGCAGGATGTCACCAAGAAGAGCGAAACCGTAAAAGCCGATGCCGACCGAGCAGAAAGCTGTGTCAGCCGTGCAGAAGCCCTGCTGCAATCCATGCAGG
>OGOG01001348.1_pt1 | contig 24377 bp, 14 predicted proteins | sample 1552581 | NCBI WGS metagenome assembly OGOG01 (sample SAMEA2580152, study PRJEB22360) | human gut metagenome | biome: human gut; feature: human-associated habitat; material: faeces | place: Denmark | collected 2008/2010 | reverse complement strand
TTATTATTTCTTTTTATTAATTTCCGCAACAAAAATATCCAATTCAGAAGAGTAAACCTGTATGGTCCAAGTTCATTACGGAGGTATTGATAAGCTCTTTTTTTTAAGGTTTTCAGTGTATTAACCGAAATTTTCAATTGTTCGGCGATTTTGGGATTAGATACTCCTTCCAGCGTCAGTAGTACAATTTTTCGTGTCTGTTCCGGTAATTTATAAATTGCATCGTACATAGATCCGAATACCTCCTCTTCTATGATTTTACGCTCCAATGGCTCCCTCAATTCATTTTGTAGCCATACATTGAGTTCTGTACTATTCCTGTTTCGTACTTTGTCGTGCCGGAGATAATCAAGTGCTGCATTCCGGACATTCCGGAAAAGATATACACGGATAGCTGTAAAGCTGTCAAATCCTTTTAAATGATCCCACAACTGGATAAAAGCCTCTTGTACCAAATCTTCCGCTATGTCTTTGTCTTTAACATAGTGAAATGCGAATGACCAAAGTGAAGTGTAATAGCGGTCGAATAACCGGTCGAATACATCTGGCTGGTCATATGAGAACTCCTGTGAATCAGTTTTAGCCTGGTTGTCTGGGGCTTTTTTCAGCATAGTATAATAAATAACACACAAAAATAATGGCAAATATATGAAATTACTTATTTTCCCCTATAATTTAATTAGTAATCCTGTATATTTTTCAGCCATTAAAATATTTTATGTTCTCTACTATATCATTTTTTTCCGATTGTTTCTAATGCTTTGTCTACAACTAATACTTCATTACCTGGCATGTATCCGGAATGGGTCCATACCACTTTCTTATCGTTTATAACTAAAACATGGGGAATTGCTGAAATATTGAATGCTTTATATAGCTCTTTGTTCGGGTCGAGCAGTACTTCGAAAGGCCATTTTTTTCCTTTTACAAGGGATTTGACTTTAGCCATTGCTCTGGCATCATCAATTGATACTGCTATAATCCGGACTTTATTTTTCCAGGAGTCTTCCAAATCTTTTAATGCTTCCAGTTCGCTTTGGCAAGGCTTACACCAGGTTGCCCAAAACGATACGATTACCGGTCCTTGTTGTACAGCTTCTTTAAAAGTAATTTCTTTTCCGTCCAATTGTTTTAAGGTTACATTTTCCGGAATCATCTGTCCGGAAAGTTGTAGGTTCCAGACTAGTGAAGTGAGTAAAATTAAAATTCCTGTTTTCATTTTTTTCTTTTTATTAGGATGAATAAGTTATTTCTTTAAAAAAACGTGTACCCCTGTTATTCGGGTGACAACTCTTTTGATTTTCTAAATAAAATCATAGGGATATTTCCGGGAAACGAATGAAATGGAGCTTACCCTTTGCCTCCGGGAAAATATTTTTCCTGAAATGTGTTTTTTTTCAGTCACCCTGTCGGGTGGGGTGTACGTTCTTTATTTGAAAAATAACTTTTAAACTTATAAAATTATGAGAAAATCGTTTTTATTGTTTTTGTCTGTTATCTGTGTGATAGCGTTTTCTTGTTCTGATTCGGACAATGGAGATGATACTGGTGACGGCATTTTAAGCGGTCTTACCCTGACTTCAGACCGTTCTTATTTTTCAGCAGATGGTGTGGATGCTGTAGTTTTTACCGTGAAGGACAATACCGGGAAAGATGTAAGTACACAGTGTGTGTATAAAGCCAATGACCAGGAATTAGTCGATAACACCTTGTCTTCTGACACTCCGGGTACTTATAAAGTTGTTGCAACTTACAAGGGAATTGTATCTAATACCTTGGATGTGATTGCTATGAATGAGAATGTAAAGTTAAAGGTGACTTCTGATAAAAAGAGTATCGTGGCAGATGGCGGAGATTTTGCCTGTCTTTATTTAGTTGATGAGCAGGGGAGCCGTATTTCTGGGGGAGAGTTTTATATTGACGGGGAAAAGTTAGATAGCCCCTATTTCGGAACGACAGAGGCCGGGATGCATCGAATTACTGCAATGTGGCAGGGGAAAGAAGCTGAAGAGGCATTGAATTTGGGTGCATTTAAAGAAGGTGAGTTTACAGCGCGTATGTTAGTAGAAAGCCTGACTGGAACGAATTGCGGATATTGTACCAGTACAATCCAATTACTGACTGAAGAAGATGCATTGGCCCGGAAAGATCCCAGAATCGTTTTGATCGAGACGCATTACGAGGGACAATCTCCTGAAATGTGGCAGAAATACGATGAACGCAGCCGGGAGATGGAGAAAGCTTTTATTGCATATTTCGGCTCTACGGGTACTCCTTCGGTTTATTTAGATCGTGATAAAGATAAATTTTCAGTCGATGCTATGGGACGTGATGGATTACTGTCGGCTATTAAATCCAAGGCTGAGGTTGCTATCGCCATTAAAAATTCTTTATCGGAAGATAAAAAACAAGTTGAATTGACTGCTGTGATCGGTAGTAAAAAATCTTTCAACGGTAAAGTGATCGCTGCTTTGGTTGAAGATGGCATGTATTTGAATCATGTTTCTTTAGGGATGATAGAGTGGTTTCATACCATGCGTGATTATATGCCTTCATTTGAAGGAGAGGAAGCGGTGGCTTTTGAACCGGGTGCCCCGAAAGAAATTAAGTTCCAGCTCAATATGGGAAACGCAAATCCGGTAAATAGTACGCTTGTGGTTTTTGTAACGAACGAACAGGGGTTGGTTGAGAATGTTCAGCAGGTAGTTGTTGGGACGAATGTCGGTTATTAAATCTTTGAATATAGGTAGGAATGTGTAATTGTAAAATTCCTGTTTTATTGGTTGTATTTGCTGTATTTTCCGGGTTTGTACAAGCCCAGGAAATACAGCGCTCCAAGGGACATTTTAGCGGAAGTCTGGAGACGAACTGGGGATTCTACATGAAGGATGATAAGTTGGGGGTGAAGAAGGTGGAAGATAAAGTGGCTACCAATACTTATCTGACTTTAGGATATTCATTTAAAGCTTTCCGTTTTGGTTTGGAGTATGATATCTATGAACCTCCGATGATCGGTTTTTCTCCGGAATGGGAGGGATGTAAGTTGATGAGAGGATTTGCTGAATGGACCGGTAAGTCTTTGGAATTACGTGCAGGGACGGTATATGAACAGTTTGGAAGTGGTTTGATTTTTCGTACTTATGAGGAAAGGGCCTTGGGGATTAATAATGCCTTGATGGGGGGGAATATCAGGTGGCGTCCGTGGGATGGGGTGACTTTGAAAGTCGTGGCCGGAGTACCGCAGAAATTTCAGGAATATGCTCCGGTACGGATCTATGGTACAGATGGAGAAATAGATTTGGGAAGTTTGTTGTTCCCGGAAAACGGAATGCTGCTTTCGGTGGGTGGTTCCTGGGTATTGCGTGATGACAGAAGTGATGAACATAATGTGAAGGCCGACCGGGTAGTACGGAATTATGCCGGCAGGCTGGATTTGTCCAAAGGGATATTTTCCCTGGGAGGGGAATATGTTGCAAAGAGTCGCTCTTTGTATTGGGACGACGCATATAATATCCGCTATGGAAAAGGTCGTAATGTGCTGTTGTATGCAGGGATCGATGCTCCGGGAATAGGTTTTTCCGCTACGTTTCGTGCTTTTGAAAACGGAGATTTGCGGGTAGACGATTGTTTAAGTGATGAAAGTGTCAGTTTGAATTATGTGCCGGCATTGACTATGCAACATAAATATGCATTGTTGACTTTATTTCCGCATGAGATAAAGATGGCAGGAGAGACAGGAGGACAATTCAGTTTGTTTGGAGAGCTGCCTATGGGGGGGAAAACAGGAAATCCCCTGTCTTTTGCAGTGAACGGATCTATGTATCGGAGCCTTACTGTGAAAAAGGACGATGAGAGTACGTATCTTTTCAGGCAGAAAGGAAAATTACTTTATGGAGAGATCGGCTTGGAATTGGAGAGAAAATGGTCGAAGAGTTTCAAAAGTACATTGTTGTTTTTCCACCAGAGGAAACTGGAATTCAGTAAATATGGTTTTGGGAATATGAGGATGGACTCAGAGGTGTTGGTTGCTGATCTGCTTTACAAAATTACCCCGAAAACTTCTTTACGGATGGAGTTGCAGCATGTGTGGAGCGACTCAAAAGATAATCAGCGTTGGGCCATGGGATTGTTAGAGCTGGGATTGGCTCCGGCATGGATGGTATATGTAAGCGATATGTGTAATTATGAAAGTTATGGTGACAGCCTTCATTATTATCGTGTCGGAGGGAGTTACAGCTGGCGTAGCTTGCGGGCATCTGTCGATTATGGCCGGAATCGGGAGGGAATACAATGTGCCGGGGGAGTATGCCGCTATTTTCCGGAACATACAGGAGTTACTGTCATGTTATCCGTTGCTATTTAAAAATGGTTAACCATTAAATATAAATTTATGAAGACAAAATATTTATTTTTTAGTGTTTTATTCGTGTTCATCGTATGGGGTATCGTTGCCTGTAAAGATGATGATGGGCTCGATATGCCTGTTGAGTTGACAATTGGCGGAAATCAAACAACTTTTGAGTTTCCGGCAATGGGTGGAGAACAAAAACTGGCAATGAAATCCAATTATCCCTGGGGTGCGGAAATGTCTCCATTGGAAGACAGTGTATGGTGTAAATTGAAAGTTTCTGAAAAAGAATTGGTGATCAGTCCTTTACAGAATCTGGATACATTAGTGCGCTCTTCCCGGGTGAAAATTTTTTCAGGGGAAGGGGAAAATATGAAAACTTTGTACCTGGATGTGGTCCAAAAGGCCGGAGATAAAATGTCTATTATGTTTTCTCCGGAAAAAGTCGTTTTTTCTCCGAAAGAAGAAACCCGGGAAGTGATGTATATGACTTTCAGTCCGGAAATCGAGTACAAGTGGCGTGGCGATACCTTGGTCGATTGGATTACCGTACAACTCGATGCAGAAAATTCAAAATTATTACTGACTTCCGAATTTAATGAATTGTTGACAGCCCGTCGTGCAACGTTGGAAGTATCCGGTGGTGTCGGAGGTAACCGTTTCACCGATACTTTGGCTATCGAACAAATGGGAAATGAGCCGATGATCGTGGCGAATCCGGATACTGTCCGTATAGATGCTGCCGGAGGTAGTGTTGATATTGAAGTTTTGTCGACAGTCGAGAAATATAATGTAGAGGCTTCGGGATGGGTAAAAATGGAACTGAAAGAAGGGGAAACGGATAAATACCTGTTATCAGTGGAGGCTAATCCGACTTTGAATGAACGTTCTATTGGAATTTTACTTAGCACACCTTATGGTGCTACTCCTTTTGTGAACGGAAGATTGACAGTTATCCAGGAAGGAAGTGTTTTGGCGAAAATTTCTACCGACCAGGAAAAAGTCAATTTTAAAACAGAAGGCGGTGAGATAACGGTGAAGGTAAACTCTTCCTGGGAAAACTGGAAAGCAGAAGTCAATGAAGAGGCGCAGGAGTGGTGTTCTATCAGTACAGAGGGAGATGTGCTGAAGGTGAATGCGACTGTTTCCGAGCTGGAAACAGATCGTACGGCTACCATCACCCTGAGTACCGGTGCGGCTTCTAATACGGCTTCATGTGAGGTGGTTGTAACTCAGCTCGGAACCAAACCGTCACTGGTACTTTCGACAGACCGGGTTACCTTGAATGAGGCTGGAGATGAAGTGATTGTAAAAGTCTCTACGAATGCAAAACTATGGGGAATGACCCTGCCTGAAAGCGAAGATAAATGGTGTACTGTGATACAGGATGATATTAATAATCAGATAAAGATCAGTGCTACACCTGCAGAAGCCGGTTCCCGTTCTGTCGAATTAATCGTTGAGATTCCTCAGACGGATGTGAAAGTGAAATTGACTATTATACAAAGTAAATATTATAAAGTAGGTGATTTGTATGTAGTCAATGGTGAACCCTTAGGTCTGGTATATGAAATCAGCGACGGAGGTGCCCATGGTAAAGTGGTAGCTTTGAAAGCTCACAGGGATCTGAATCTGTGGTATCGTACAGGATTACCTTATGATGAAATCCATCCGGAGGATCCTAATAATGTGGGAGTAATTGCCCGTAGTGAGACAGACGGACAGGAGAATATGAAAGCTTACAAACAGATCCCCGATTGGAAAACTCATTATCCTGTAGCTGCTTATGTCAGTGATTTGAATGACGAGAATGGAAATCCCGGATGGTATCTGCCGGCTATTAAAGAAGTACAGGCAATGGTAGGCTGGATTGACGGGGAGGTTTTATCTCCTGATGGTGAAGCTGGGCAGGAGCCTTCTGAAGCCATGAAAGAAAAACGTAAAGCTATTAACCAGTTGATCGTTGATAATGGAGGCAATGAGTTCTATTTCTATGGATATGATGTCAGTTTTATCATTGATCAGACCAATGCATGGGAGGCAGATTATTTCAACCGGATTTATACCTCGACAGAAACCGATTATCAGGTACATCCGATGGTATTTAAATTTTATTTGCGAAATGGTTGGTGGGAGAATATGCATATCTATGGGGACCTTGCCGGAAGAGGTTATGGAGAAATTCGTCCGTTCCTTGCATTTTAACAAGTAAAAATATCAGATATGAAATATTTAATTAATTTATTGTTTCTTTTGGGAGCAGCCTTCTTTTTAGGAGGTTGCTCAGACAACGGCGATCCTGTAGATACGCCCCGGCTGGAAGTCTCGGAGAGTTCCCTGCGTTTCGGTTCTCTGGCAACAGAGCAGGTTATTCAGGTAACTTCTAGTGAGGCCTGGAAAATTGCAAATATTCCCGACTGGTTATCGGTGGAGCCGGTAAGTGGACAAGCCGGAGAATATGAGGTAAAGGTTGCGGTAATTGAAAATACGACTGAAGTAGAACGAAAAGTACGCCTGGTGGTTCAGGCAGGAACAGAAAACTGGAATTTGCCGGTATATCAGCTGGAAAAAGGAGTATTGGAGATCAACGAAAAAGAGTTCATCGCTTTGTATAACCATACTTCCCTGAAAGTTCCTTACCGGTCAAACGGCACCTTGAATGTAACTTTCAGCGAAGGCGTGGATTGGATAACAGCTCCTGTCACCAAGGCGGTGACCGACCGGAATCTGGCTTTAACTTTGACTGTGAACAATTCCAATGTTATCCGGGAGGCTATAGTTTATCTGAAGGACACTCAGAGTAATCTGAACGATACATTGAAAGTGACCCAATATCCGGAACCCAAATGGAAGTTGGACAACGATAAACTGTTTGCCAAATATGATATGACAGAATTGACACATTCGTTTGAATGTAATATACCTTTCGATGTGGTGTTTGACGAAGAGGAGGTGAGCTGGGTAACACTTAAGGAAACAAAAAACGAAGACGGTCAATTCAAGATGGTTTTCAAGTTAGAGCCCAATACAGGTGAGTTTTTCAACCGCACGAAATTGCATCTGAAAAATAAAGTACTGGGATTGAGCTTCCCGTTATCTTTGAGTCAGATGTACAAAACTTACGACGGACATACTGTGATCTGGAAAAAACCGACTTATAATGATCCTTTTGCATCAGTACCTGATTTCCAGCGTATTACTTTCAATTTTATTTTGATTGGAGATGGTTTCACGAAAGAAGAAATCGAATCGGGGGTTTATGATTTGTATTGTCAGGAAGCGATGGAGGGTATGGAATCGCTGGAGCCTTTCAAAACTTATTCGGAACGTTTCGGATTTATCCTGCTGCATGCTGAATCTGCCGAATCTGGATGTACGGACTATAATGCGACTTATGGAGGACCTAAGGTGGTAGATACCCGTTTTAAATGTTCTTATGATGAGTTCGGAACCGGTATGAAGTGTGATTATACAGCTATTCAGGAGTTTGTCAAGACTAGTATTGAGGGTGCAGGTTTGGACTATATTCCGACGCAGGATGTTGTGATTGTGATGGCTAACGGTAAACGTTACGGAGGGGTAGCCAACCTGACCAAATCTGGAGAAGGTGTCGCTATTTGCCCGGTATCTGAGGAGCCTTTCCCGAATAATTTTGTCCAGATTTTGCGCCATGAAGCCGGAGGACATGCTTTCGGAAAATTGGCCGATGAGTATTCTTTCGGTGGGCCTATCGATGCGAGTACGGCTAGTTACCTGAAGTCATGGCAGGATGCGGGGATGTATCTGAACGTATCGATGTCGTCCACCGAATTTCCGCAACCCTGGCAAGAATTGAAAGACAGGGGTAAAATTTCCGATGTCTATGTCGGTGGTTTCTCATGTAGTGGCGGGGTATGGCGTTCTTCTGAAAACAGCCTGATGAAAGGGATGGATGAGGGATTCAATATTTTGGGCCGTTATTTGATTTATTTACGAATGAAAAATTTACGGGGTGAAGGGATGGATTTTCCAGCTGCGTCGCTGGACGATTTCCTTTCCCGTGATAAAGAAGATACTGAATGACTCTTTTGATTAGCTATGAGAACGGACAGTGAAGAGGCGATTAGGCGTTCGATTATTCATTCTCTGTTGGGAGATTTAGACGAGCAGGAAAGTCGGACATTGGAAAACTGGCTGAAAACACCGGAGCATCAGGACTTTTATAAAAAAATCAGTAACCGGGAATATGTCAGATGTAAGATGGCAGGGTTGGAGTTGTCCGATAAGGAAAAAGCCCGTGAACGTTTGAAAATGAATATTGCGCGTCGGATCGAGAGATACAGACGGCGGAAATGGTGGGGGAGGGTAGCAGGGATTGTTCTGCTGTTGTGTATGGGGGAAGGCGTCTGGTTTTATTGGCAAAATGAAGTGAAGCAAACGGATCAGGACCTGGCAGAGAGAGTGACAGCCTCTTCTCTGCCGGTCATTCGGCTGGCTTCAGGTAAAGAGATTATGTTGAACAGGGATTCTGCTTACAACTGGGAGGGAGGCTTCTTGTTAGCTGAGGATGGGTATGCCCGTTATGAACCGACTGCAAACGTAAACCGGGCAGACTCTTCCCAATATAATGAGATACGGACACCCAGAGGAACGGATTATAAGATGATCTTACCGGATGGGACGAAAGTATGGATGAATGCGGAATCTGTAGTACGTTTTCCTGTAGTTTTTCCGACAGGAGAGCGTCGGGTAGCTTGTGACGGAGAGGTATTTTTTGACGTGGCACGTGATTCCTTGAGGCCTTTCCGGGTGGAAACGGCAGGAAATGTCGTGAAGGTTTTAGGAACCCGTTTCGATATCCGTCATTACGAAGATGAACCTTATTCGGCTGTGTTGTTGTCGGGAAGTATCCGGTTGAGCCGGGGAAAGCATGAGGTTTTACTGAAACCGGGAGAACAAGCACAGTTGATGGAAGAACGCTGGGTGGTTGGAAAAGCCGGAGCTTCGGCAACAAGCTGGATCGACGGGTATTTTTTGTTTGATAACCGTTCTCTGGAATATATCATGAGAGAATTGGCACGTTGGTATGATATTGAAGTGTTTTTTGTAGATAGTGATAAACAGAACGAATATTATTCTTTTGAAATTGAACGGAGTAGTTCGTTAAAACATGTGATGAATATACTGGAGAAGACCCGTACGCTGGATATCGAATTGAAAGGCCGGACGGTCATTATCCGTTGAAAGAGAGGAATAGGTAATTTAATGAGAATATGAAAAATAATAGAGAGAATCGAATACGGTGGGGAAAGGTCTGCCGTTGGGCAGGAATATGGATCCGGTTATCCTTAATTACTTTGTTAATATTAACCGAACCTTTAGTGGTTGAAGCTGCCGGACAGAGTGTGGCATTCCGTCTGGAAAATGTTTCATTGAAAGAAGCTTTTAAAGAAATAAAGAGACAGTTGGGTTACAGATTGGCTTATAATGAGCAAGTTATAAATACTATTGGAAACGTTTCCGTAGACGTTGTATCGGGAAATATAAATGAAGTGATGGAACAATGTCTGCGTGGTTCTGATTTTAGTTATGAGATTGAAAATCAGATTATTGTTATTTATAAGAAACAAGCCGGGGCCGATATGGCTGCTCCCCAGAAATTAATTAAGCTGGAAGGTGTCGTAGTCGATTCTAAAGGAGGGGTACTACCAGGAGTTACGGTTGTGGTGAAAGGTACCACGATAGGGGTGGCAACGGATATTGACGGTAAATTCAGTCTTGAAATAACAGAAACTCCGGGTATCTCTCTGGAATTTTCTTTTGTGGGAATGAATTCCAAAGAGATTCCTGTTAAAATAGAGAATGGAAAAGTACAACCTTTGCGGGTTGTTCTGGAAGAAGCAGAGACTGAATTGGATGAAGTTGTGGTTACCGGTATGTTTTCCCGTAAAAAGGAAGGATTTACCGGTTCTGCGGTGACGGTAAAAGGGGATGAATTAAAAAAGATCAGTACTACAAGTATTGCTAAGGCTTTGTCTACCATTGAACCCAGTTTCCGGATCATGGAAAATATCAGTGCGGGTTCGGATCCGAACCGTTTACCGGACATGCGTATGCGTGGTTCTTCCACGCTGCCTGCCGGAGGGGCCGGAGACAATAGCTTGGTGTCTTTGCAGGGAGAATACGATACTTATCCGAATCAGCCCTTATTGATACTGGATGGTTCCGAGATTGACGTGCAGACGATGGTCGATTTGGACCCGGATCGTGTACAGTCGATCACAATGCTGAAAGATGCTTCTGCAACGGCGATTTACGGTTCGAAAGCATCTAACGGTGTGATTGTAATAGAAACTTACACTCCGAAACCAGGAGAAATCAATGTGAGTTACGGCGGTAACCTGCGTTTGCAAATGCCGGACCTTTCGGCTTATAATTTGATGGATGCAGAGGAAAAAATCCAGGTTGAAGCTTTGGCTGGTTTATATTCTCCCAATGACCTGGATTCCCAACGGGACTATCAGAACCGTTTGCGTGAGGTGAAAAGAGGAGTTGATACGTATTGGTTGTCCCAACCTTTGCGGACAGCTGTACAACACCGGCATGCCCTGACGCTGGAAGGAGGAAGTGAGGCCCTGCGGTATAAATTGTATCTGGGACTCAATCAAACGCCGGGAGTAATGAAAGAGTCACGGCGTAGTACCCAGACGGCAGCGTTGGATCTTTCTTACCGTTACCGTAAATTACTGATGAAGAACAGCCTGACCGTGGATAATTCAACAGGAGATGACAGTCCTTACGGATCTTTCAGTGAATATACCCGTTTGAATCCTTATTTACGGCCTTACGGAGAAAATGGAGAAATCAATAAAATTATGCAGACCTGGGATATGATCTATCTGGGTAATTCACAACCTTATCAGGTAGCTAATCCGATGTATAATACGACCTTTCATAGTAAAGACCGGACCACCTCTTTTAGTATCCGTAACCTTTTTAAATTAGAGTATACTCCGACGGATGCCTGGCGTTTGCAGGCCGATATTTCTATACAGAAATCGACGGGTAAGGACGAGGTTTTCCGTCCTGCACAGCACACCGCTTTTGCTGAAGTGGTGGATCCTACCCTGAAGGGTGATTTTAAACGTAACCAGTCGGAGGATTTCAATTATATGTTTGCTTTTACAGCCAGTTATAACAATGTGGTCAATGATGTGCATTATCTGACGGGAAATCTGCGTTATTCAGTAGAGCAAACTCATAGCGAAGTCTATGGAGCAACGGTGACGGGTTTTCCGAACGGCAATATGGATCATATTTTGTTTGGTAAGAAATACAATGAAAACATGACCGGAAGTGAAGGAACTACCCGGGCTTTGGGAGCTGTGGCTACTTTGGGATATTCTTATGATTATCGTTATTCTGCCGATTTTAATATCCGTATCGACGGTTCTTCACAGTTTGGTAAAGACAATCGTTTTGCTCCTTTCTGGTCTGCAGGTTTACGCTGGAATATGAAGAAAGAAAGTTGGCTGAGAAATGTTAAATGGGTGGATGATGTGGTATTGCGGGCTTCATATGGGGTGACAGGTACACAAGGTTTTTCTCCTTATCAGTCCCGCTCAGTTTATACTTATACCAATTTAATGAAACCTTATTTTTCTTCTAATGCAACGGGGACGGAACTGGTCGCTTTGGGTAATTCGAATCTGAAATGGCAACAGACCGGAACCTGGAATGTTGGCTTGGAACTTTCCTTACTCAAAGGGCGTTTTACTACCCGGGCCGAATATTATATCAAGAATACGAAAAATTCTTTAGCACAGATCACGCTGGCTCCTTCTGTCGGTTTTGCTTCTTATCCGGAAAATATGGGAAATCTGGAGACGAAAGGGGTGGAGCTGAATTTTTCATTTATTCCTTATCGTAATCTGGATAAAGATGCTTATTGGGTGATCACGGTAAATGGTTCACATAATGAAGAAAAACTGAAAAAAATATCGGATGCTTTGCGCCATATGAATGAGCTTAATACCAGCAATGAAAAAGACAAACCTCTGCCGATGTATGAAGAAGGAGAGTCACAGACGCGTATTTGGGTTGTCCGTTCGCTGGGAATCGATCCGATGACAGGAGATGAGTTATTACTGACCCGCAATGGTAAAGTGACCAGTGAGTATAATGCTATTGATAAAATCCCTTACGGGGACACAGAGCCGAAATGGCAGGGAAATATCAATACTGCATTTAATTATAAAGGATTTGGAGCCAATCTTTCTTTTAACTATAAATTCGGAGGACAGGTATATAACCAGACGTTGGTGGATAAAATCGAGAATGCCGATTTACGGTATAATGTAGATAAACGTGTCTTGCAGGAACGCTGGCAGAAACCGGGGGATGTGGCTAAATACAAACGCCTGACAAACTCTGTCAACGGATCGGAAACACGTCCGACATCCCGTTTTGTGATGGATGAGAATACATTGACTTTCGGTTCGTTGTCTCTGACTTACCGGATGGATCAGCAAAATACACGTTTCCTGAAAAAGAGTTTTATCAGTTCGTTGAAGTGGGGATTTACTATGGAGGATATTTTTTATCTCTCATCTGTAAAACAGGAGAGGGGATTGGATTATCCTTTTGCCCGTCAGTTTGCAATTTCGTTAAATGTAGTATTTAAATAATATGAATATGTATAAATTTGTATATGGTTTCCTGTTGGTGATCGTATTGGGGAGTAGCGGATGTTCGGACTGGCTGGATGTACAGCCTAAAACTTCCGTGCCGGAAGAGGATTTGTTTGCAGATGAGTTTGGTTTCCAGGATGCTTTAACGGGCTTTTATCTTAAAATGGGAGAGTCTTCCCTTTACGGACGTGAGCTAACCTATAATTATATGGAGATGCTTGCCGGACGGTATGAGTACGCTCCTGACATAACGAACTGGACATCGATTTATAATTATGACGGAACTTATAAAAGTATTAAAGATAATGTTTTTTCAGGTGCTTATAATATTATTGCGAACATTAATAATTTCCTGCATTATCTGGAGGTGAACCGTGAGGTAATTACAACGCCGGGTTATTATGAGATTATGAAAGGGGAAGCTTTGGGTTTGCGTGCCTTTCTGCATTTTGATCTGTTACGGATGTTCGGGCCGGTATTTGCTATGGAACCTCAGGGGAAAGCTATTCCTTATCGGACAGTATTCAGTAATGAACCGACTCCTGTATTACCTGCTACGGAGGTGGTAGACGCTTGTCTGGCGGATTTACACCAGGCAGATTCTCTATTGTGGGAGGCTGATCATGATATCTTTGTTCATGACGTCAATGCAGACCCGTTTCTGGAGCTGCGTCAGTTTCGTATGAATCGTTGGGCTGTAAAGGCTATGTTGGCAAGGGTATATTGTTACAAGGGGGATGAAGAAAGTAAAGCTAAGGCTTATGCTGTTGCCAGTGAGGTGGTGGAAAGTAAATTGTTCCCGTTGACTGAAGCTTTGACGACAGAAAACAGGATCTTATTCGATGAACATATTTTTAGTTTACATATTTATGAGATGGAGAAAGTGGTGGACCCTGATTTCATCAATCAGAATGTTTCCGGTTTGGGAGTCGGCAAAGAACTGTTCGGGCAGTTTTATGATTTATCTGCCGGTGGTTCTACTGATTTCCGTTCAGGAAATGCCGCTTTTCATGAGATGTTGATTACTGATGATACAAAGAAAATCTTGTCGAAATACGATCAGACCGGATATGCCTCAGATCATTTACCGAATTATACAGGAGCTTATTCCGGTGCAGATGTCATGCCCTTGATCAGGATTCCGGAAATGTATTATATTATGGCTGAATGTGATCCGGATCCGCAGAGCAGCGCTGAAATTTTGGATATGGTTCGTTTTAAACGGGGAATCGCCTCCAGTGATGCGACAGATGGGGGAAAAGGATATGACGAACCGGATACCCGTGAAGGATTTGACAGTGGGCATACGCGCCGGATCAACGAAGTGATGCGTGAATACCTGAAAGAGTATTACGGAGAGGGACAGCTGTTTTATTTTTATAAACGGCACAACTACGTCACTTTTGCAAATTGCAGTTTGGTCGATGTACGGACAAAGTATCAGTTTCCTTTGCCTGAAAATGAAGATATGTTTGGTATAACCGGAAAATAGTAAGTGATGAAAAGATTGATATATGGAATGATGGTTGTATTGATTACCGCCATTTCTTGTGAGAAAAATGATATAAAGGGATATAACGAAGCACCCCGTCTGGAATTTTTCAATACAAAAGCCAGCTGTGTTTTCGACGACCGGGACTATATGAATGAAGTTACAGAACGTGCTTTAGAGGTAAAGGTGCGTTGTTTGGGATATGCTTTGGAAAAGCCTTTGAATTTTTGCCTGAAAACGGTCGAGCAGATGGAAGGGGTTGTGTTTATACCTTCTTATGAATTTCCTGCTGGGGCTGAGACTTTTACGGCCCAGTTGGTTGTACCCCGTCCCCCTAGGGTCGGTGCACAGTTGAATACAAAACTGACTTTCGATATAGAGAATGCTGAGCATGAGTTTGGAGAGGGGCGTGTGGAGAATTCGGATTGTGAAGTTACTATCGCTTATACGATACGTCCTTCAGATTGGGATGAGGGGTTGTGGGGGATATACAGTAATAATAAATATATGTTTATGATGGACAACTTGGGGAAAATTTATGCTGAGACAGAGCAGACGAAAGAAGTCAGGAATGATATCAGCGCTAAGTATGAGGCTTATAAGAAGGCTGGTAATCCGCCTTTGATGGATGACGAGAATCCTCAGAATGAGATTGTGTTTCCTAAGGATTGATGATGAATGTGAACAGAAAAAATGATAGTATGAAAAAGATATTGGTATGGGGATTATTGGCTGTATTGGGAATGGCCTGTTATGATGATTTGGGAAATTATGATTATAATGACATCAACGATATGGTGTTAGAAATGCCGCGGAGCGTCAGCGTTACGATACCGAAGAAAGATTCGGTTTTGGTTGAAGTGAAAGCGGCTGTTACCCAGTTGGACCGGAAAGATAATGCCAATTTGACTTATTTGTGGAAAAAGAATCTAAGTGGGGTGACGTGGACGGAATGTGGTACGGATTCGGTATGCCGGATATGGGTTTATCCGAAAAATAGCGGACAGATTACATTACGGTTGGCTGTAACGGATACGGTACAGAATATCGTAACCTTCGGTGAGACGGTGGTTAATTTGGTGGCTGCATTTAACCGTTGTTGGTTTGTGCTGCAGAATATCGGTGAGAATGCCGTATTGGGATGTATCGATGGGGACGGTAGCAGCCGGGTTGCCGTACAAGATATCTATGCACAGGAAACGGGAGGCAGGTTGCAGGGTAAACCTTTGTTCTTGTCGATTAATAATTTGCATCTGAAAAATGCCATGCAGCAAGGATCTGAGGAGACATTGTTGGGTATTTTCACTGAAGGAGGGAAAAACTATATGCTGGATGGTGCTACTTTGGAAGAACGTTATGCATATAACCGAATGTTGTTATACAAAAAGCTGACTAATGACGCCCATTATGCACCGATGTATGCGGAAGGAGATAAACGGGGGGAATGTATCATTGACGATGGGGTATTCTGGTTTGCCAAGCCGGATGGATTTTCTGTTTATTATCCGGTGAAAGCTGCAGATGGGGATTATTATGCAGAGAGGGCTTCCCTGGCTTATGATGTGTCACCGGAAGGAATAAATATTATTTATGATTCCAAGAACAAACGCTTCCTTTCTTACTATAATGCGGATATTGGCGGTAATAATTATAATACGAACCGCTACATTGCTAGCGGCATGGAAGATCTTTACGATATTGACGGAAGTCTGAATGAACAGAAACTGGAGACCATAGGCGAGCAGGCTGGTTATCCGAATAAATTCGATCCGAACAATATTGGAGATAAAGATGTAATTTATATCGGAGCGACGACTTCCCGCGATGTTCCGAAGATTATGGCGATAGCCAGTCAGGGAAGTAGCTTGTATATTTACGAAATTTCTCCGGAGATGATACAAGGGAAGAAAGGGACAATCTGTAGCGGTTATTGGGAATTGACCCCGGAAACAGGGCTTGTCGAAGGAAAATTACCGGTGGCCACTTCAGCTTATTTTGACCGTATGTTTTACTATGCTGTCGGTAATAAGATTTATCGGGCAGACTTGACTCGTTCAACTCCTCGTTCATATGAAATTTATGCCCATCCGGATCCTTCTGTACGGATTACCCGGTTGAAATTCCGCAGCCAACGGGAGGACCGTTGGGATATTTCGGGAGGAGATGAGGTAGAAGCGATTCCTTATGATTTTGTAAGTTACCTGGGGGGAGTGGCCGAATATCCGGATGGAAATTGCAGTATGCTTGAAATGAAGCTGACTGCAGCCGGAGAGATAGATAAGGAAGAGGGAACGAAAGACTTGATGGTTTATGAGTTTAAAGGATTTAAAAATGTAGTGGATTTTGTCTATGCTTTTAAATAAGAAGCAGTTGTTTTTCCGGGACCTGTTCAGGTCCCGGAAAATGTTATCCTGGTTGAAAAAAATCTGTTGGATTCTTTTTTTCTTGCTGTGTATGATAAAGCTTTATGCACAGTCGGAAGTTATACCTGGTTTGTTTACAACTTATCAACAGAATGGACGTATTTTATGGGTGATCCCGGATAGTCTGCTAGGACGTGATATGAGCCTGACGACTACAATATTGGAGGGTGCCGGACGAAAAAAAAAATCTGCTGATGCTAAATTCGGATATCAGGGCGATCGGTTCGGTCCGAGGATTTTACGGTGGGAGGAAGAGAAGGAACAGATAATATTGAAGGAGATAAGAAGTTATGTGGATACTTCCGGGTCATATTCACTCGGAAGTTTATTGGCTGAACGGGAAATGCCCCTTACCTTACAGGAATTTGAAATCTTGGGGTGTGAAAAGACCGGGAAGATCATTGATGTGACCGAATGGCTTCGTGATGGAAAGTTGTGGGGATTACAACCCTTTTCTTTTTTGATCGGGATAGGGAGTGAGCGTGAAGGAAGGGTAACGGCAATTCTTGGAACGCCGGAAAGTGTGATTGTCAGGTCTGAACGGATTTATGAAGCTGTAGAGAGGACGCCTGCAACTTCAGCAAATGGAGAAGTGACTCGATGGAAATTAGGTTGTTGTTTAAGGTTGTTGCCCCGGCATCTGATGCAGGTACGTTATGCCTCTTCAGGGGTTGGATATTTTACTGTACCTTATGCACATATGGAACCGGGAAGTTGTCAGGTCATCTCGGATCGCGTAGTGAAACGTTGGCGGCTGGAAGTGGCGGATCGTGATACGGCCCGGTATAGGCGGGGAGAACTGGTTGAACCCCGGCAAAAGATTAGGATATATATCGACCGTAGTTTTCCTGAAAAGTGGCGTCCTTATGTTTTACGTGCCGTGAACAATTGGAATGCTCTTTTTGAACGTAGCGGTTTTAAAAATGCCATAGCAGGACTTATGGCTCCGGATTCGGCCGGATTTACTTTAGATAATTCTGCTTTGTCATGGATCGTCTATAAGGCTTCTCCGATGGAGAATGCTTATGGACGTCCTTTTGTAGATTTCCGTACCGGTGAGATCCTGAGTTGTCATATTGCGGTTTTTCATTCGGTTTTTGATATGTTATGCCAGTGGTATATTGCACAGACAGGAGAAAGCGAGGAGGAGTTCCCGGACGAACTGGCTGGTAGATTGCTGGAGATGGTGGTGTCACACGAAGTCGGGCATGTACTGGGATTGACCCATAATTTTTATGGGAGTTCTTTGTGTGAAACAGAGCAGTTAAGAGATGCCGTTTTTTTACACCGTCATGGTTATGGTAGTTCTATAATGGATTATATGCGTATGAACTATGCTGTACAACCCGAAGATGGAGTCGATATGTCCGACCGGATACCCCGGATTGGCGCTTATGATTCATTGGCTATTGAGTGGGGATACCGTTATTTTCCCGGATTGGCGTCTGAAGAAATTCAGGAAAAATTGTCTGTTTGGATAGAAAAAAAACAATTGGAGCGTAAATATCGTTTTCAGGATAGCGGTGGAAACTTACCTGAAGCACAAGCCGAAGATTTAGGGCGTTATTCGTTGGAAACGGCAGAATTGGGCATGTGTCACTTGAAGCGTTTGTTGCGAGATACTCTGAGAAATAACGGGCGTCTGAGTGTTGAAAGTTGGAATCTTGCTATCCGAAAACAATATTCGGAGTACATAAATCAGGCTTTTACCTATCTCGGAGGGATAAGGAAATGTTGGGGGAATGATTCGGTTATAGTTGTTGCTGTGGGGAGGGAAGAACAGCAGGATGCCCTGCGTTTTTTACAAACCTATGTGTTGGAATCGGGAAAGGACCTGCCTCGGGAGTGGTGGGAAGACTGGGGAAGGGAGACTGTCAGACGGTTGGTAGAAAAAGCGGATTGTTTTGTAGGTTACGATCGGGAATATTCGGTCACTGAATATATCAGAGATTTGGGAAAAATATTCCGGAATGTATCTGGTGAGGAGTGTTGGGGAAGATTCTTGATATGGTGTTATACGGATTGTTTGATGGAATATATACAAACAGAAAGGAATAGGTATCCGGAAGTGGTGGCTTTGATGGAGGAACAATTGAAAGTGATGTATCGGAAAACAGACAAGGAAAAGGATGTTTTTTGGAAAGCGTGGAGAAAAAATGTGAATTCAATATGGAAATAACATGAGGACAAAGTTATTGGTATTGTTGTTTTGTTGGGTAGGGATGGTTGGGATAAAAAGTGGAAATGCCTGTGGTAAAGATAAGGATGAGAATGCTGTGGTGTTACCGATATATGAACGGAATGGCAGAATGTATGTAGAAATTGAGCAGACATATTTGGGGCGGGAATGGATGGTATTGGCCCAGATAGACAGAGGATTGGGAATTCGGGGGAAGTTATTGGAGAGTAAAGGAATTTTTAGATTGGAACAAGGCAGGGATTCTATGACCCTGGATGTTTTTGCGGTTTTCTGTCCGGAGAGAGTTTCAGATACAACATGGATGAGTAACGGATTGCTGAAGATGTCCGGTTTACAGACACCGGTGGAAACCTGGCCGGTAGCGGAGAAAAAAGAAACAGGTTATTTGATTGATGTGACCGATGGTATAAAGGAAAAGTGGTATGTGGGGGACGGGAAATGGGGACGGATACAGTATGGCCGTTCGGAGATTATAACTGTCGATACCTGTAGGAACGGAGCATGTTTTACTATCCGGCATTATTTGGAGTGTTCTCCTGAACAGCAGGTCGTGGAAATGTTGCCCGAAAGCGGTTCGGTACCGGTAGAAGTATCTGTGGCTTTGTGTCTCTTACCGGATAGGGGTTTGAGGAACAGAGGGGAAGACCCGGATGGGTTATTCCGGACGCAGGTTTATGTCGATTATGGAGTGAATCCTTTCCGTTGTGTAGAGTGTACCCGTTGTGTGTGCTGGGATACATATGCCGGAATGCCTCTGAATATATGTGTTGCTGAGGATATTCCGGAAGAATATGTGGAACTATTGTATACAGCAGTGGAAAAGCTGAATGCAGTGTGGACTGCCCGGACGGGAAGAGTATTGCTTGAATTGGAACGGAAAAAAGGAAGGGTGAAAGCTGATGTCCCCTGCGCAGTTGTTTTTGATGTCGGAGGTGGAGGGATAAAAGTGGATTTCCAGGAACATCCCGGAGATGGAAGGATTTTAGCTGCACGTTTACGTATCAGTGCTGATGTTTCTATGGAATCGGTGATCCGCTACCGATTGGAAAATCCGGTCCGGGAAGAGGACGGGATATGGAAGATGTGTTCGGAAACGGAGGCTTTACAGGGGTGTCGTGAACAGGAAATCGATAGAGCTTTGGCCATATTGTTGGGATTGGATCCGGAACAACTGGAGAATAGAAATATCACAGCTGCAAAACGATTGGAGGCTTTGTGGTATTGTTATGCGGAAAGAGAAGATATAAAAACAGAGAAAGAGGCTGCCGGACAGTGGGGATGGAAGAGGTATGAGGAAAGGCGTGTGGCTTGGCAACAGGTGTTGAAGGAGGTGGAAAATGAAAAGGTAAAGCATTATTACCGGGAAGTATTGAAATTGAGTGAAAAGGATTATATCCGTTGGTTAGATGAGACTTTTTTTCAAGAGGGAATGGCGGAACAGTTGATGCAATTATTGAAAGAAGATATTATGGGATTTTATGCTCCTTCCTTTTTACAAAAAAATAAAATGGGAATGGAACGTGATGATATGCTTGGGCGATTACAAAGAGTATGGGGAGAATTTTTTCGGACCGAGCGTTGGCTACAGTTAGCAGAAAAGGAGAATGGAGAACAGCAGGTCGGTCAGTTGGTAAAAGAATTGAAGAGGCTGATTACGGGAAAACGGGTAGGCCGTTTATCAGTACAAGAGAGGTTGGTACGGCAAACTTGTGTTATGGCTTTTTGTGAAGAATTGAAAAAATACAAGGATACGGTAGATTGTGGAGAGGGGATGGCGAAACTTTTATTATGGACTTATTGGGAGGATTTGTATGATTATTGGAAAATACGTTCAGGGGGATTAGCCAGGATTTAATCTGGTTTGGATCAAGACGAATTTGTATGATCGGGAATCGACTGTCAGAATAATCAATACTTATTCTGACAGTTGAGTGATAAGGGCTAATTCGTAAAACATCCGGGCTCCATTTTGCAAAATGTTGTTAGGAAAATCGTAATCCGGAGTATGGAGGGCCGGAGTAGAGATGCCTGCTCCCAGACCGAACATAGCACCTGGAATATGTTGAGTGAATAATCCGAAATCTTCTCCCCAGGCAAAAGGATGATCGGTTTCCTCGTAAACTAATCCGTTGCTTTTGGCTGCTTCCTGAATCCAGGTTACGGATTCAGGATCATTTTCATTGGCCGCAAAAGGTTCTGTCCATTCGATGGAGCATAGTAAGGCCGGTTGAGAATCAATGGTTTGCTGAACGAATTGTTCCAACTGTTGCCGGTGTTTTTGCAGTATTTTTTCGGATGCGGCGCGGAGAGTCAGCCGGATAAGTCCGCTTCCGGCAGCAACGCCATAAGCTTCTTCGCCGATATGAAGTTCGATGAGTGTCGTACGGAAATAATCCGGATTTTTCAAGGTCCCTCGATTCCAGCTTTCGCTTAGATGCAGGATATGCAGTAAAGGTGCGGTCGGGGAAACCGCTTTTTCAGGTTCTGCGGCATGTGCTGTTTTTCCGGTGAAGGTAATGGTACAGCTGATGACCGAGCAGGTAAAACTGCCTGTCCGGCAGATAATCGTAGAAAACGGATAGCCGGGAAGATTATGCAGAGCGAAAGCCCGGTCGATTTTCTGTTGCCGGAACCAGGGGTCCTGAAGTACTAGTTGTGCGCCCTGTCCATTTTCTTCGGCAGGTTGAAAGAGTAATAAAATGCGTCCTCGTTCCAGTGGATGTTCATGTAGGAGTCCGGCCAGCATGAGTAACATGGTCGTGTGTCCGTCGTGTCCGCATTTATGGGCTATCCCCGGATTTTCCGAACAATAGGGAAGAGGTGATTTTTCTGCAATGGCCACAGCATCGATATCGGCTCTGAATAATAGGGTCAGACCTTCGCCCGGGAAACTGTATTCTGCCACCAGTCCATGGCCCTTTTCCAGGGGGTGGATCCGGGAGGGCTGAAATTCCTGAAGTACTTGCCGGATATATTGTATCGTATGTTTTTCCTGTCCGGATAATTCGGGATGCCGGTGAAGTTCTTCCCTGATCCGGTAAAATTTATTCCTGTCCATAGGCTGATCGTTTGAACCTTTAAAAGTAATCTTTTTTTATTTTTAAATCTTGTTTCATTCAGATTTGTTTGCTATATTTGCACCGTTGTTTAGCACAAAACAGGCGATAATAGCTCAGTTGGTAGAGCGTTGGCTTCCCAAGCCGAAGGTCGCGGGTTCGAGTCCCGTTTATCGCTCTTCATAATCAGCCACTTATAAAGGTGGCTGATTTTTGTTTTAGGTGGTTTTTAGTGGTGTTTTGAGTGCTTGTTTAAACCGAGAGTTAAACCGAAACTGACTGAATCTATTTATTTTCTTTAGCTGTCCGCTTTTTCACAGATTATGTATTGTAATCCAACGTGTTTATATACATGTTTACCCTAGCTGTAGGTTTATAAGTTGTAATAAGCAAATTTAAAAGCAGCATTTTTTGGTAAAGTTGCTTAATCACTTTTTGGTAAACTTGATCACCACTTTTCAGTAAGCTAGGAAGTAGCATATTTTAGTAAAGTGAGATTAATCGTTTATCGGTAAGCAGGGTTAATCACTCAACAGGTTCAGTTTTATTCTTATCCTTTTTAAAGATTGTCTTTCTGTTTTCCAACCTGTAGCTTGTACCGGTCAGTTTGACTACTTCACACCGATAGAGAAGCCTGTCGAGCAGGGCCGAGGTCAGGACTTCGTCATCCAGCATCTGTGTCCATTCCGTGGGAGCCTTGTTTGTTGTGATGATGATGGATGTCTTCTCATGCAGGGTGTTTATCAGGTTGAAGAAGGCGGTGGCTTCCTCTTTTTTCACGGGGAAGAGCATAATGTCATCGATAGCCAGCAGACCGGCATGTACAATCCGGTTGTAGGTCATCATTGCGGAGGTGGACAGTTCCTTCATTTTCAAGCATGTCACTATGTCCTCCATCGTCATCATGTAAGCCTTGTGACCGGCCTTTACGGCCTCATAGACCAGTCCTGCCGCAATGAAGGTCTTCCCTGTACCGGAAGGTCCCATAAGTACGACATTGTAGGCCTGCTCCATCCAGTGCAGCTGGCGTAGCTCCTTCAGTTGGTACTGTGTGATTCCTTCCGCGAAGTTGAAGTCGTACAGATCAAGATCATGTCTTTGCGGCAGACGTGCGGCGGAGAGTCTTCTCTCGTAATCCTTTTTTTCACGACACGTGATTTCTCTTTCTAAGAGGCCCATCAGGAACTCATGGTAAGTGGGCTTGTCCTGCTGAGCGACGTGCAGCAGTTCGTCCATATGGTTGCACAGATGGTACAACCGTAGGCGTTTGCCGTATTCTTTCAGTTGTTCGTTTCCTTTCATTTAAATATGCTGCTATATTGGTTTATATTCGTTTTTTCAGGCATCTCCTGTGCTACCGTCGGGATTGTGGCGGTTGACATGGGTGGCAGGTCTGCCGGCTTTTCTTTCTTCCTTTTCTGGATACTTCTGGCGGTATCTGTCAGCATCAGGGCGTTATAGGCTCCTCTGTCCAGACATATCTCCATAGCCTCATGGAATGTCTCCCGGGAGAAGGTTCGCATAAAACGGAGGATGTGGTTAAGATTGTCCCAGTAGTAACGGGGTTTGCCGGCACGCAGACCGTTCATCCACTCACTGGCTATGCTGTCACCACCGGCATAGTCCACGATACGTTTCTCCATATCCTCACGGGGAACGTTTCTGACACGGTGATGGGCCATGTTGGACACGGTCTTGCCCTTTTCCTTGCATAACGGATGGCTGGTTATCTGCTTGCCCGTCTCCTTGTCGAAGATCTCCAAACGTTCCTCTTCCGATTCCTGAACCCATACTGTAGTGCTCTGCCCCTTGTAGGTCCCGCAGGGGAGCGTATAGAAGTTGCTGTGATAACAGATGGTATTATCCTTGCGTACATAATACTCCTTCATCTTTTGCCGTGGTTCGGTCGGTATCCCATGGTAAGGTTGCAGACAGTTCCTCTCGATCTGGAACTCCTCCGAAGGGATAAGATGTGTCAGGCTATGCTCGTTTCCGTTTCCGGTACGTTCAAGCCATTCCAACGCCTCCTTGTTCAGTTGATCTATCGAGTGGAACGTGCGCCCACGAAGGAAGTTGTACTTCACGTATTTCACCACGTTCTCTATCTTTCCCTTCGATTCCGGATCTGACTTACGGCAGAAAACCGGCTGGAAGTGCTGCTCGTTCACGAAGGCATGGAACTCACGGGT
>OGOG01001319.1_pt1 | contig 24661 bp, 18 predicted proteins | sample 1552581 | NCBI WGS metagenome assembly OGOG01 (sample SAMEA2580152, study PRJEB22360) | human gut metagenome | biome: human gut; feature: human-associated habitat; material: faeces | place: Denmark | collected 2008/2010 | reverse complement strand
GGGTTCGACGCGATGAAATCGAACCCATCCGGCAGCGTCTCCGCAAAAGCTTTATCTAATATGTCGCCCTTTACCGCCGTCACCGACAGCTCCGGGTAACGCGCCAAATTCTCGTTTAAATAGTTGAACGCGCTGTCGTACAGCTCCACTTCCGTCACTTCGGCGTGTGCTTCCTTCGCGATGGAAAGCCCCACCGCACCTGTGCCGGCGCAAAGGTCAAGCCCCTTCGGCAAATTCTCGGTTTTCGACAGACGCTTGCACACTGCTTCCACCAAAACAGCGGTGTCCTCGCGCGGAATCAGCACGCCCTCTCCGCAGGAAAGCGTCAGGCTCATAAAGTCCCACTCGCCAAGCAGATATTGCAGCGGCTCGCCCGTTTTGCGCTTTTCGAGCGCGGAAAGCACCGCTTGCTCCGCTTCAGACTCCGCCGGCTTATCGCCGTGCAGCAATAACTCTGTGCGGTTCGCGCCGCAGAAATACTCCAAAAGGCACGCGGCTTCAAACGTCGGGTCTTCCGTGACGGGTTCAAGCGCCGTTTTCGCTGCACGGTACAGCTCGCTCAGCGTCATCGGATAATATCCTCGCCGTTTTCCGGAATAACCGCTTTCATCGCCGCAATAGCGGCTTCCATCATCTTGTCGGTCGGCTCTTTTACGGTCAAACGCTGAAACCACAGGCCCGGCGCCGCAATGATGCGCGTCAGCACGTTATCGTACTTGCCGCAAAGCTTGATGAGCTCATAACCGATGCTGACAACGATAGGCAGGCACAAGAGCTTACAGAACGTGCGCAGGAACGGATTGGAAAACGGAATGAAAAAACCGATGATGATGCCGAGCAAAAGCATTAAGATCATAAAGCTGGAGCCGCAGCGCGGGTGGAAGCGCTTTTGCTTCCGCACATTTTCCACGGTGAGCGGCAGGTCGTTTTCATAGCAGAAAATCGTCTTGTGCTCCGCGCCGTGGTAGCGGAATGTGCGGTCAATCTCCGGCATTTTAGAGATGACAACAATGTACAGTACAAAAATGACGATACGTAAAAGGCCCTCAAACACCGAACGCCAACCACTGATGCCGTCGCCCGTGAGCATCATCAGCCCGTTAAAGAGCACCGCCGGCAAAAAGAAGAACAGCAGCACCGCAAGCGCCACGCCCAGCACACCGCCCACGGCGACGACCGCATTCATCACCTTGTCTCCGAATTTCTTTTCGAGCCACTTTTCAAATTTCGAGGGCTCTTCCTCTTCCTCGCCGCCCACTTTATCCGCCGAAAGCGTCAGCGCCTTCATACCGAGGCGCAGGGTATCCACCATAGAGAACACGCCGCGTATAAACGGCTTTTTCAAAATGGGATATTTTTCGCGCAGCGACGGCGTGGAAACCTCCTCCGTTGTAATATTTCCGGCTTCGTCACAAAAAGCCGCTACGTTTTTCTTCGGGCCAACCATCAAAATGCCCTCAAGCAAGGCCTGCCCGCCGATAGATGTTACGCGTTTTGCCATTCTTTCTCCTTTTGCTTATAAACAATATTTAATCCTGTTTTCTCTCCACGACCTGCACCTGCGCGGTGGCGGTGGGAATCTGCGTTGTATTGGAAAGCTCGGGATTCATCTCAAGCTTTTTCATGGTCGGTATCGTGATGATGACCGTGGTGCCCATGCCTTCTTCGCTGTCAATATCAAGCGAGCCGGAGTGCAGCTCCATGATCTCATTTGCGACGGCGAGGCCAATGCCGTTGCCGCGCACATTTTGGTTTGCTTTGTAGAACTTCTTTTTGACGTTTGGCAGATGCTCCGCCGGGATGCCGCAGCCACTGTCCTTAATGATGACGCGGATAAACCCGTCGTCCTCATACGCGGAAACGCGTACCGTACCACCGGGATTCGTGTATTTCAAAGCGTTGTCGATGACGTTGATGAACACCTGCCGCAGGCGATTCACATCGCCCAAAATCGGCGAAAGCATCGTGTCTTCCTCATCGTAAATGAGGTTTTTATGCTCCGTTCGCGCACGGTCGGTGAACATGTACACGGCCTCATCCAGCTCCGCCAAAAGATCGATTTTCTTGAGGATCAGCCGCATTCTGCCGCTTTGCATGCGGGAAAAATCCAGAAGTTCCTCCACCATGCCGGAAAGGCGTTCTGCCTCGCGCACGATGACGTTCATGCCCTTATCATACGTTTCGCGGCCGATGCCGCCTGTTTGCAGCGTTTCCGCCCAACCCTTGATAGCCGTCAGCGGCGTGCGCAACTCGTGCGAAACAGAAGAAATGAAGTCGTTTTTCATTTTTTCCGCTGTGCCAAGCTCTGCCGCCATGTCGTTGATGGAGTCGCACAGTGCGCCGAGCTCGTCGTCCTTCTCTTTCTTGACGCGCACGTCAAAATCGCCCTTTGCAATTTTTTCCGCCGTAGCATTGAGTTCCCGAATGGGCGTGATAATAGACCGCACAAAATAAATGCCCGAAAGCGTGACGAGCACCAAAATAAGCACGCCGATACCAATCAGGACCAGCACAACATACGTAATCTGCCGGTCTGCGCGCTCCATAGAGACGATGTATCGCACCGCGCCGAGCACCGCGCCGTTTGCGCCGCGCGCCACGCGCGAGACGGCCATGACCTTCTCGCCGCTTGCGAGCTTGCCGATCCAATAGCCGTACCCATTTTCGCTGTGCAAGGCACTTTCAAAATCGGGCTTGCTCTGGTTTTGGTCCGGCGCAAAGCCGGAGGAGGTAGACAAAATGCTGCCCGAACGCGAGACCGCCATGACCTCCATGAGGTCTTTATCCGGGAAATTTTCGGTGTAGCTTCTGGCTGCAGCGTTAAACTCGCTTACGGTTTTCATGCTGCCGGAAAGCACGGTGGGCAGCTCGTCGCTGCGACCGATGAGCGTCATTTGGATGCCGTTATAGGCATAGCTCTGCACAACGAAAGAAAGCGCCGCAATACAGGCTGTAAATAATAAAATCATCACACCAAGGCTGTTAAACAGCCAGCGTCTTGCGATACCTTTTTTGAACACGCGCTTTCCTCCTTTCTGTGCTTCTTTTTGTAGTTACCAGTATTTTTAAATGACTTGCCCTGCAAGTCATCAGAAAACCCATGCAACTGGGTTTTCTGCGGTTCAACAGTCCACCGGACTGTTGAACCTACTTTCCTAGTTTTTTATTAGGCAAAAAGATTTCGTCGTCTGCGGACGACGCCTCAGGGCCTTGCCCCGAGGCCCCATAAACTTTCTGAAGAAAGTTTAATCAAAGACTTCATTCGTTTGCTTTCACGCAACCTTTTGATTACTTATCCCACCGATAGCCGATGCCCCACACGGTGACGACATGTCTCGGGTTCGAGGGCTCGTCTTCGATCTTCATTCTCAATCTGCGGATATTCACGTCTACGATTTTTTCCTCACCGACATATCCGCTGCCCCAGACGTGCTTTAGAATTTCGGAGCGTTTTAACGCCTTACCGGCATTTGAGATGAAGTATTCCATAATCTGAAACTCCACCTGTGTCAGTTCCACGGGGTTGCCGTCTTTTGTGAATGAGCGGTTGCGCAGGTTCAGCACGAAGCGGCCGGAGCGCAGCTCTTCGGAGAAATTCGGCTCTGCGGCTCTCGTAAACTGTGCCACACGGCGGTAAACGGCGTCCACGCGCGCCACGAGTTCTGAGGGGCTGAACGGCTTCGTCACATAATCGTCCGCGCCCATCATCAGGCCCGTCACCTTATCCATTTCCTGTGTTTTCGCCGTCAGCATGATGATGCCGATGGTCGCGTTTTTCCGCCTTAATTCCTTACATACGGCAAGGCCGTCCAGACTGCCGGGCATCATGATGTCCAGCACGGCCACGTCAAAATCGCCGCCGGCCTGCTCGTACACACGCAAGGCTTCCTCACCGCTTGCGGCTTCCACGCAGTCGTACCCCGCGCGCTTTAAATTGATGACCACAAACTCGCGGATATTCTGCTCGTCCTCTGCCACCAATATCTTTTTCATGTTCGTTTCCCCTTTCTGTCCCCCATTTTCAGTCTATATTTATTCCAGCACTTCAAATCCGCTTTGCAGCGTTTTTTCGTCGCTTTCCGCCATGGAATCGTCCAAAATGCGCAGCACATACACGCGCCCGGCGGAGCTGCTCAACAGAATATCTTCGTCATCCTGTTCTTTTTCCGCCCAGTCTTCCTCCGTATATACCCGAATGGAGAACTTGTCCTCCCGGCCGAGGTAATTGCCGTTAAAGCCGATCTGTGTATACGTAAAGAATGTCGCTGTGCGGGTCACGGTGTCATTTTGGCAGCCGTAGTTATCCTCGCTGCTCGGCAAAAACAGGTTGTAGTTTTCCGCTGTATTCAAAATACTCGTGCACACCGGCGTCAACGTGTTGTCCTGTAAGCTATACGTGTTCCACGTGATGACATACCCGGTGGAATCCGCCGTCGTTTCGCTGCCGTTTATCGTCAACTCCGCCGTTGGAATCTCCAAAATGCCGTCTTTATTCACATCGCGCGAGACCGCTGCGGCCGCCGTTGGCCGATCCGTCGCGTTTTCTTCGTTCGACAGCGGCGAAATGAGTCTGTCCGACGCTTCGTCATACCCGATGACCTGCGTCAGCATGCGCCCGTCCGCTTTCACGCCGTCCAGCACCGCTGCGCGCCGCCAAGAATTTACCTGCGAAAAGCTTACGGAGGTGTAACGCGTCACCGCCGCATCGAGCGGCACGGTTTTGGAGACATACGGCTGGTCGCCGTCAAAGCGGTATAACCCGCCAAGCGCCATAATCTCTTCTCCGCTCGTCTGCGCCGCCTGCAAAACGAACAGCTCTTTTATATTGTCGCTGTCAAAATCTGTCAGCAGAATTTCGCTGTATGAGACCGTTGTCATGGAGAATTCGCGGATCGTGTCTCCGTCCACATAATAAACCGAAACGCTTGCCGTCGCCGTGAGCGGATCTCCCCAGCCCACGATGATCTCGTCCATACCGTCGCCCGTCAGGTCACCGAAAAACACCTTGTCCACCTGCGTTGCCGCCGAGGTAAACCGCGCCATAGAGTTCCAAACGCCGTCCGTGTTTTTCTTAAAAAATTCCAGCCGCGTGCCGCCCGCGTCGCCGTTTGCACAGAAACTCACGACCTCCGAAGTGCCGCACCCGTCTAAATCGCGCGAGATGATCGCCGAGCGGTAATCACCGCATTTCGGGTAAACAAGCGTCACGTCACCCACGCCGCCGCCCATCAGGGCATATATCGCTTCTCTGTCTGCCGTCGTCTTTGGCGGAGACATCAGCGCTTGCGCATCAAGACCCGTCAGCTCGCTGCACCCCGAAAAAGAAAGCGCCAAAAGCACGGCGAGCACCGCTGCAAAAAGTTTTTTCAGTTTTCCGCGCATCGCCGTCACCTCCTGCGCAAATTTACAATATCGGTATAAGTATAGCATATCCCCCGCACCGCCGCAAGCAGTCAGGGGCGCTTTGGCGTCATATAAAAATTAAATTTCTGTGACAGCATTGAGAAACCGGCGCGTGCGTGGTAAAATGGAGAAAATATCTCGAAAGGATTCCGCATGAAACAAACAATGCACAATACCCGCGTGCGATGGGTGCTCGGCATTCTCATTGCACTCACGCTTGCGTTCATCTGGAGCAACTCCATGCAGAGCCGCGCGGTCTCCGGCGGCATGAGCGGCTCCTTAAAAACGTGGCTCGAGCAGCTTCTGCACACAGAAATCAGCGAATTTTTGCTGCGCAAGGCGGCGCATTTTTCGGAATACGGCCTTCTGGGTGTGGAATTTTCGCTTCTGCTCGGCTTACAGCACGATAAAAACGGCAAAAATCTCCAGTGTGGGCGCAATCTTCTCGACTTTCCGCTCATCGGCATGCTGTGCGCCGTCACGGACGAGACCATTCAAATTTTCTCCGGCCGCGGTTCGCTTGTTTCCGATGTGTGGATCGACACCGCCGGCTTTTCGACCGGATTCTTTTTGACCGTTCTGCTCTTTCTTTTTATCAATCACTGTAAAAAAAGCCGGGTAACCGGCAACCGGAAAGGATAAATACCATGAAACAGCATATTTTAAAGAAGATTCCTCTCTTCGTCACCGTGTCCGTTCTGCTCGCGTGCATCGTGTTTTCCGGCTGCGCGGGCCGCACCGTCATCACAGATGCGCAATTCAAGTCCGCCTGCGAAGCTGCCGACTGCGAAGTAACGGACGTTTCCGACCAGTTTGACAGCAGCGTCATCACAAAAGCGCTGACCGTTTCGGGTGATGATTACTCCTTAGGCTTTTTCACATTCGCTTCCACGGACAGCGCCAAAACGAACTACGCGCAGATGCTTTCAAGCGTCAGGACCTCCGAGGGCAAGGCGGTCGATTCCAGCGAATACAACCGCTACACGTATAAAGGCGACGACCTCACAACGGTACTCTACCGCAACGGCACCACGATTCTTTTCGCCACCGGCGCGGATAAGGACACTGTAAATAAAGTCGTAACAGCGTTGGGACTTTAACTTTTAAAGGCTCGTCGGCAAAACCGACGAGCCTTTAAAAATACCTGGTCATGCGGGCAGCGGCGTTCGGGATGAATGTTTCCGCCCGCTCTGCTATATAAGCCGCCGTTAGCGCACCCGCGCCGACGTACTCCCCATACTCCGTAAACAGGCTGCGCGCCGCGATGCGCTCTGAAAACCGCACCGTCACGCACAGGAAAAACCGGCTGCCGATCCGCCCCAGTGCCGAAGAAAGAACATGGAGCGTGTGCACGGCACGCTCCACCGCATCCATCAAATGCCCCACGGTCTCAAAGCAAAACGTCAGCGGCACGGGCGGCGAAACGATACGAATGCCACCACCCCCTTTCCGTTCCCAAGGCACACCCGCAGGTGTATCTTAAACCAGTTTACGTCAAAGGCAGGTACACCGTGCCGATTTTTTCTTTGAAACCTTGACATTTTCTTTTTACGTTCTGATCATTACCAAAGTTAGTTATGATCTGACATCGGTGAAACGCTGAACCGGCCGCGCCCCGGTGTGACCCGTACCGTAAAGGAAATAGAGCAAAAAGACTACCTACAAAAGACCGCTTCCGAGGAAGACGGTCGCGTGACCTACATTTCCGCAACGAAAGCTTCAGCGGTAATGTAACCGGCACGCTAAACACCGGCAAAGCTTTCCGTGCTCAAAGCAGAAGCGGCAAAGTGGATGTTCCGTTCGATACCGGCGAAGGCACATGCAAAGTCAGCACACTCAGCGGCAGTATCCGCATTAAAATTGCAAAATAACGTAAAAAATCTCTCTCGGCTGCGCCGAGAGAGATTTTCAATTTCGAACCTTATTTTACTTTATTTCTGAACTTCGGTACCAACACGGTGGCGAGCACCCAGAACAACTCGTAGATAACGAGCGCAAATGCGGAAATCTGCTCCACGCCCGCAACGAATGTGAGGAACGCCACAAGCACAAAGCCAATGACGACCGCCGCGTTCTGCATGGCGACGATGAAGCTGATGTTCTTCTTTTCATCAATGCACGTGGAAACAAGGCTCATCATGGATTCCACACGACCCTTTGTGGCGGCATAGGCGTCCACGCGGTCCGCAGTGTCGTTCACAAGGTGGTCTGCCGGGCCGTCTTGGCCTGCGCCGATGACATTCACCGCCGTGGCGTCAATGCCGAACAGGCGCGAAATGAACTGCGGCGTAAGGTTCGGGTCTGCCGAACGCAGAATGAGCGAAACGCCGTTCATTTCCATGTTCTGCAGCTCCGCTTTCTTCTTTCGGTCTGCGTTATAGGTCAGGATGAACATGGCGTAAAGCTCGCCGCCCATTGCAACGTACAAGATCTGTCGGCTGCCCGTCGTGTACTGACTCTCCACATTTTGCTCCGGCGCTTCCACACCGTGCGCAGTCAAAAGCGTACGGGAGCCGATGAGCACCTCTTTGCCGTCCACCGTGCCCACAACGCCGTTTCCGGCCTCAAATGCGGCCTTTTCGACCTCCGGAAGCTCGCCCTCATGCTCGCTGAACACCTGCTCGAACACGCCGCAAAGCGGGCCGCCGAGCTGCTGCACCAACGTGCCGGCAGCCAAAACGGCTTCTTCAAGGCCCTCCTGCTTAAACGGCTTCACCCCGTTCAAAACGACCGTGCCGCGCGGGAAAAGCTCTGTGGAATCAACCAGAACGGCATTTACGGCGCTCATGCGCTTGATACCTTCATAGCCGGAGACCATCGCGCCGCGGCGGCGCAGGCGGTGGGAAAGACGGCTCACCGGCAGGTTTACGGCCAGCATATTCATCACCGCTACACACACGCAGCAGGAAGCCGCCAAAGCCGTAATGGCAAGGGACGCATCTTTCGTGATGACAAGCGCCACCACGCACAGAAGCAGCGAGGAGATGAGGCCCACCGGCGCCAAAACCTGCGAAGAGGTCTCTGCCGGGTCCGGCTCATAGGAAATTTGTAAGAAGCGCTTTAAGAAGCCCGCTTTCTGCTGATATGCGATTGCAGGCTGCGAAATGACGGAGGAACCCGCCATTTTTAAAGACGTGTTGTAATCGTCAAATACGCGCACCGCATATTTCTGCTCGCGGGAAGACACAAAGCGGAAATTCGAGTGGATGCGGCGCAGCATCGTCAGCTTGCCGACGGTATTCAGGAACAGAATACCTGCCGCAATACCGGCGTAAAGGTGGATTTTACCCATGCTGAGCGCAGCCGGCGCAAACAGCGTGCAGAGCGTCTGCACAAAAACCGCCACACAAGCTACCGCAGCGGCAGAATCCGAATTCGCGCGGAACTCAAACAGTGCCTTCAGACCGTTTAAAATCGTTTTCGCGCAGAAGCCGATGGCCACTAGCAGCAGCACAAGCGATAAGATGGTGTAGCCCACTGCACCGGCGGTCTCCGTGTTATTGGCATTGAAGCCGGATTCCGCAATGAGCGACGCCAAAATGAGCACTGCCGTGCTCACGCCCGTTGCAAGCATGCGGATTGTCAGCTCGCGCATCGTCGTGCGCAGGTCGTGCGCCACACTCTTTGCGTCTGCCGGGCCGGTGTAATCGTCGATGAGCTCGTCGCTGTTTTCGGCGGCTTCCGTGTTTTCGGGCGCTTCGTCCGGCTTTTCCGCAAAGCGAATTTTAAAGCGGTGCGCACCGGCCGCACTGACGTTCTCGTCGTCGGAATACACGCGTGCTTCGCTCAGCAGTGCACTTTGCAAAACATCCGCGTTAATGATGTGCACCGGCAAGTCGCGCTTTCTGTACTGCGTCACGTCCGTTACCGGCACGGAGATCTTCTGCTGCGCAGGCTCTGCCGCTTCTTCGCCGGCGTTCTCGGCGCTTTCCGCAGCCTGCACATTTTCCGCTTTCGGCGCTTGTGCTTCGGGCAGCTGCTCGCCGGAAGCAATGTCCATGCCTTCTTCCGCCTGCGGCTCTTCCTCCGGCTCCGGGCCATTGCTTGAAATATCCTTAAACGCCATCTCGGGCGCGTCACTTTCTTCCGTTTTCGGCGCTGCCGCAGCCTGCTGCTCGGTATTTTGCACCTGTGCAGCCTGCTTTGCCGCGTTTTCCGCCTGCACAGATTCCAGAATGCGGCGCACGGAATCCTCGCTTACCTCCGGCACCACCTTTGCCTGCTGCAAACCAAACGTCTCATTTTCAAGGTCAAGCTTAATCTCCATCGTGTGCGTCTGCGCGTCCTGCAGCATCGCCGTCTGGAAATTCTGCACCTTGTCCTTCGTCTTTTTGTTTTCCGGCACCACAGCGTTCGGGTCATTCATCGCAACGGAGACCGGCACCGGGGCCACAATGCCCAGCTCGTCTTCCACAGCGGAAAGATCCACACCGGCCGTCTCTACGGCCTCGGCCACACGACGGCGACGCTCTTTCTGCAGGCGCTCAAAGTCCTTTGCCACTTCGTCGTCAAGCTCCGCGGTGTTCTCGTCAAACAGCTTGCGGTATCCCTCGTCCTGCGTGGAAATCTCACCTGTGGCATCAAACCCGCGGGTGTATTCGTCAATCGGTTTTAACTGGATGCCGTAGTACATGTCTTCGGCTTCGTTAAAAACCTCTTTCTGCTTCTTTTCGCGGCGGCGCGCCCAAAAACCTTTTTTCTCTTTCTTCTCTTTTTTGTTCTTCTTTTTCTTTCCGGGCTCTTCTTCCTCCTCGTAGGTATCCCACGGGGAGTCTTCTTGCACCTCCACCGGCTGCGGTTCCGCTTCCGGCGCGGGCTGTGCTACCTCTGCCGAGGCTTCCTCTACGGGCTGCTCCGTTTCAGGCTCCGTCACAGCGTCGGGTTCTTCCGTCACCCCGGGCGTTGTTTTTTCCGACTCTTCCGGCGCGCCGTTGGCTTTCGCCTTGCGCTCCGCTTCCAATATCTCGTCCACCGAGAATTTGTTCTCATCGTTCATGGTTTTGGGTCCTTTCTTTTTCGCCTCAGCCCTTGGCCTTGATGCCCGCGCGCTGCCGCGCAATCTCATAGCAAAGCACGCCGCAGGCCACCGAAGCGTTCAGCGAATTGATTCTGCCCTTCATCGGCAGAGAAACGATAAAATCCGATTTTTCTTTCACAAGTCTGGACACGCCGAAGCCTTCGGAGCCGACAACAAGCGCTGCCGGGCCGGAGAAATCGGTTTGGCACCAATCCGTGCCGTCCATATCCGCGGCGTATACCCAAACGCCGCGCGCTTTGATCTCCTCAAGAAATACCGCAATATTCGTCACACGCGCCACGGGGACGTATTCCACCGCGCCCGCAGAAGCCTTGCCGACCGCCGCCGTAAGGCCAACGCTGCGGCGCTTCGGGATAACAACGCCGTGTGCGCCCGCACATTCCGCCGTTCTGAGGATCGCGCCGAGGTTATGCGGGTCCGCAATCTCGTCGCACACAAGGATAAACGGCGGCTCGTTTCGGCTTTCCGCCAGCGCAAAAATATCCTCTACCTCGGAGAACGCGTGCACCGCCGCCATAGCGATGATACCCTGGTGGTTTTCGCCGCCGCACATGCCGTCCAGCTTACGGGAATCCACTTCCTTTACCGGGATGCCCGCCTGCTTTGCCATGCGGAGAATGGACGATACCGAACCGTTTTTCTCCCCGCGCCGCACAAGGATGCTGTCGATGGGTCTGCCCGCTTTAAGCGCCTCCGTAACGGCATTGCGCCCTGCTATGACATCTCTTTCTCTCTCGTTTTCCATGAACAAACCTATTCCTTTCCGCGGCTTCAGAACACGTCTGCGGCCGAAATTCGCAATACTATCGCAGTATATAGTAGATTATAACATACTTATATTTGCCATTGCAACCGAAACGCGCAATTTAGCGCGGTTTTTGCAGGCGGTTTTTGCGCCTAAAACCGCCGTGTTTTTGGGCAGTTTTTTCGCCGCGCTCTTTTCGTCATTTTGACGGTGCTTTTGCGTGTTCATTTTGCTCGGCATAATTATTCATTCGGGTTGCATATCTTCTCACATCTTGCTGTATATGAGCTGGCCTTTACATTTATACAATCTGTAATATGCACGGCAGAAGTATACACACAGCGAGCTTTCCACAGCGTTTTCCGTTTAAGCTGTGGAAAACTCTGTGGAAAGTGTTAAAAACCCGCTTTCGGTGCTCTTTTTACTTTCCACAGCTTTTCACAATGTAAAATATTATGTAAACTATTCCGTCGAAAATGCCGCTTTTTACCGTTTTTTCACAGAATACTCACTATAAACCGTGTGTAAAATTTGCGTGAAAAGCCTTGTGTTTGCCCGAAAAAATGTCCCTATATATGGTGTTTTTGCGAAAAACAGCGTTTTTATTCCAAATTAGAACGATTTAGGCGAAATCCTAGGCGGCGAGATTTTCCGTTTAAGCACATTTTGTGAAAAAAAGCAAGGCGGCAAGCTTTACACGGTTGTTTTTTCACCTAAAATCGTGTAAAATGAAAATAGCGAGCAGAAAGACACCGGAAAGCTGCGCACTTTTTAGACGTGTCCCACAAAAAAGCGGGGCCGCACAAACCGTAAGCCACGGCAATTAAAACAAAAGACATTTTTCGGATAAACATGCACTGTATACAACTATAAGAAAAGAGGAACCCAAAATGCGTGAAGACATTTGCTCTATACCGATCAGTGAAATTTTCGAGCCGAAGGACGGCTGCCCGTTCTGCCGCATGCGCGACATGCTCGAGGACCGCATGGCCACCTACATTACCGGCGCGGCCATGATGGAGCCCGACGTGCGCGTGGAAACGAACCGCCTCGGCTTCTGCCACCAACATTTTGAGCAGATCTTACAGCGCGGCAGCCGCCTGTCCGTCGCCCTTATTCTCGAAAGTCTCTTAGACGAAGCCGGCAAAGAGATCCTGCCCGAGGACGACAAGCTCGCGCCGAAAAAAATTCTCGCCGCCGCAGATCGCCGTGCGCACAGCTGCTTTGTCTGCGAAAACGTTGAGAAAAACATGCAGCACCTCAGCGCCACGGTTATCAAGCTCTGGCAGAGTGAGCCGGAGTTCCGCACACTGTACAGCGAGCAGACGCACATCTGCCTGCCGCATTACAGCTTCATTTTGGCTGCTGCGCAGAAAATGCCGCGTAAAAACTTTCAGCCGTTTGCGGCAGAAACCAAGCGCCTTGCGAAAAACTATCTCGATACCGTCAAGGCCGACACCACCCATTTCTGCCGCATGTTCGATTACCGCAATGCGGGCGGCGACTGGGGCAATTCCCGCGATGCCATTGAGCGTGCCATCACGTATCTGACGAGCCGAGAGCCCACCGTCACCACCAAAACGGAAGGCAAAAACCGTTGATGCGCTTCACCCCGCCCGATGGCGTTTTAAACCTCGCCCAAACGCTCGACTGTGGGCAGTCGTTCCGCTTTTATCCCGTCACACTTGAAAACAACATTCCCGCATGGCGCGGTGTGGCATTTTCCCGCGGGCTGACCGTCTATCAAGATGAAAATAACGACCTCGTTTTAGACTGCACCGAGCAGGAATTTCGTGACATTTGGTTTGATTATTTCGATTTTAACACAGATTACAAAAAGTCCCGCGAAGTGCTTTCCGCTCTGCACCCCGCGCTGAAAGAAGCCGCCGAATTCGCGGGCGGCATCCGCATTTTAAAGCAGGAGCCGTTTGAGGCGCTGTGCTCGTTCATCATCTCGCAGAACAACAACATTCCGCGCATCAAGGGCATTATAGAGCGCTTGTGTCTGCATTTCGGCGAGCCGTTTCTTTATCATAACGAGACCCGCTACGCATTCCCGGCACCGAAAAAATTGGCCTCCTGCACGCCGGAAGACCTCGCTCCGCTGCGCGCGGGCTTTCGCGCGAAATATCTCATCGATGCCGCAAAGCGCATCGCTTCCGGCGAGATCGATTTAGAAGCCGTGCGCAAAATGCCGCTTCCCGATGCCAAAGCAAAATTGCAGACGATTTCAGGCGTCGGCCCAAAAGTCGCGGACTGCGCTTTGCTCTACGGTCTGCACCGCACGGAGTGCTTCCCGATGGACGTGTGGATGAAGCGCGCCGTATTGCTTTTGCCGAGGCTTTCCCCCGCAGATTTCGGTGAAAACGCCGGCATCGCGCAGCAGTACTTATTCCACTATGTGCGCATGCACCCCGAGCTTTTCAAATAAAGAATTCGTCCGGGACCGGCGGCAGGTCATCGGGTATCGCCGCCATACTTCTTTTTATGATCTTCGCCATTTCTTCCGGCGTTTCCGGGCAGCCGTACAAAAGCCACTTGCGCGTCACGGCAAAGTACCCCGCTTTCACAAATTCAAAATGATATTCCATGCAGTGCTCGCTCTCGATGCCGAGCCGCCGAAAAAAAGGCTTGAAGACGTTTTCAAACAGCGTCTGATAGCCTTTTTCCAGTTCTGCCGTGCCGAATTTCTCAAAATACGCCCGGTAAAACGCCCTGTCGCGCTTTGCCTCGCGCAGCGTCGCCGCCACATATGCTTCGGAGAAGATATTCGGGTCGCCGTGCATCTCTTCGTGTATCCGCTCTACGGACTCCGTCCATTTCTCCTCTACGATCGCTGTTATCAGCGCGGGTATGTCCGCATAGTGCAGGTAAAACGATGAGCGGTTGATGCCCGTCGCCTCACAAATTTCCCGCACGGAAATTTGATTTGTTTTTTTATTGAGCACCATTTTCGTAAACGCCTTGCGGATGCGCCGGTCGGTCTCCGCAAATCGCTCGTTTTTCTTTGTGTTCATTTTGCCCTCCATTAACACAACACTCATCGTGTTTTAGCGGTTGTTTTCCAAATCTCCACGTGTTATGCTTGTATTAACAGAACAAGTGTTGACTTTATAGTAGCGCATTGCAAACATAAAATCAAGGAGGAATTTTTCGTGAAAACCGAAGAACTTTTTGAGCGCGCACCCGTGTGGAAATCCATTTTCAAGATGTGCCTGCCCACCGTTGTCGTTATGCTCGTCATGACCGTCTACAACATGGCCGATATGGTGTTCGTCGGGCAAACCGGCATCGCGGCACAGGTCGCCGCCGTTTCGCTCGCGTCGCCGTTTTTTTTATTGCAGATGACGCTCGGCACATGGATCGGCGGTGGCGGCTGCACCGTGATTTCGACAGCGCTCGGCGCAAAAGACACCGAAAAAGCCAAATCCGCAAGCGCCGCATGTACGCTTTTAAGCCTTGCTTCCGGCGTCCTGCTCGGCGGCGCCGCGCTCCTTTTCCCGAACGCCTTCCTGCACTTTTTCGGCGCCGATGCCGCCACGTGGGACTACACCGCGCAGTACCTTCAGATTCTGGCGCTCGGCACGCCCGTGGTGGTCTTTTCCAATGTATTCGCAAACCTTGTCCGCGCCGAAGGTGCCGTGCAGGTTGCCGTCATGCTCAATATGCTCGGCACTGTCACCAATATTATACTTGACCCACTTTTCATCTCCGGCCTGAACCTCGGCGTGCAGGGTGCCGCCATCGCAACGGTTCTCGGCAATGTTTTAACCGCGCTCGGCCTGCTTTTTTATCTTCGCCGCCGCAATACCATTTTAACGCTCAACATGCGCAAAGCATTCCACATGCCGCATGTCTTCCGTGAAATTTTTACGCTCGGCATTCCGGGCTCTGTCAGCAACCTTTTGATGAGTGCCGTCAACACGATCACAAATCGCATTGTCATCGCCTATGGGGCCGATACTGTCGCCGAAATGGGCGCGGGCGGCAAAGCGGGCATGATCGTCGCCATGGTCGTCATGGCCATTGCCCTCGGCGTGCAGCCCATGTTCGCATATCTTTACGGCGCGGGCAACACTGCCCGCCTGCGCGAGACCTTCCGCAAAAGCGGCATTTTGGCGGTCTCTCTCGGCATCGTGTTAAGCGTCGTCTGCTTCATTTTCCGCTTTCCTATCTGCGGCCTGTTCTTAAAGGACGAAGCTCTCGTCGCTTCCGCCGCGCACATCACGGCGCTCGGTCTCCTCGGCATGCCGCTTATCGGTATATATTATCTTGCGGTCAATTACCTCCAGTCCGTCGGCAAAGCGGTGCAGGCTTCCGTGCTTTCCGTTCTGCGGCAGGGTGCCGTTTATGTACCGCTTCTGCTTTCTCTCCATGGTATGTTCGGTCTTTTCGGCGTGTTTTACGCCGCACCCGCCGCCGATATTTTCTCCACACTTTTAGCCATCTTACTCCTTTACCGCGCCATAAAGAAAGATCTCGTCTCCGCAAAGCCGCATTCGCCCGCAAAAGTCGAAAATCCCCTCTAAAAATCAACTGAATTTTCATATTCTGTCCATGACTTTTTCCCTCGCTTCTGTTATACTTTAATATAGAAAACAATGCAGTATAAGGAGACGGTACGATGGGCGCATTTGTAGAATTTGAAAATGTATCGAAAATTTATAAAACCGGCGACGTAGAGGTGCACGCCTTAACCGATGCAAGCTTTGAAATTCAAAAGGGCGAATTCTGCGTCATCGTCGGTGAATCCGGCGCGGGAAAAACGACGCTTTTAAACATCCTCGGCGGCATGGATACGCTGTCTAAAGGCACCGTCCGCATGGACGGACGCGACATCAGCCACTTTAACCGCACCCAGCTTGAAAACTATCGACGCTATGACATCGGCTTTGTCTTCCAGTTTTATAACCTTATCCCGAATTTAACGGCGCTCGAAAACGTGGAAATTGCGGCACAGCTGTGCACCGATGCCATCCCCGCCGAAGACGTGCTCCGCGCCGTCGGTCTCCATGACCGCATGCAGAACTTTCCCGCACAGCTCTCGGGCGGTGAACAGCAGCGTGTTTCCATTGCCCGCGCACTTGCCAAAAAACCGAAGCTCCTTCTGTGCGACGAGCCCACCGGCGCACTCGATTACGAGACCGGCAAATCTATTTTAAAGCTTTTGCAGGATACCTGCCGCCGCGACGGCATGACCGTCGTCATCATCACGCACAATGCGGCGCTTGCCGCCATGGCAGACCGCATCATCCGCGTAAAAAGCGGCCACATTTACTCCGTTCGCATGAACGAGCACATCACGCCCGTGGAACAGATTGAATGGTAACGCGAAGGGAGCCGGAAAACGCATGACAAAAGCACTCAGAAAAAACACGCGGCGCAGCATTTCGGGCAGCCTTGGGCGGTATATCGCTATCCTGCTCATCATTATGCTGGGTGTGGCGTTTCTCACGGGTCTGCGAGATACCCGTCCCATCATGTCCGCCACCGAGACCGCCTATGTGAAAAATACGAAACTCTACGATCTTCGCCTCATCTCCACCATCGGCTTTGATGCGGACGACGTTGCCGCCGTGCAGAAAGCCGACGGTGTGGTTGCCGCCGCAGGCAGTGTGAATGCCGATTTCATCTGGCAGCACGACAACAAAGAGCGCGTTTACCGTGCACATATGCTGACAGATAACATCAACGAGCCTGTGCTCACTGCCGGACGTATGCCTGAAAACGGCAGTGAGTGCCTTATAGATTCCAGTCGCTTTTCGGAAGGCATGATTGGACAAACGATCGAAATTTCCGACTCCAACGACGAAGATACGAAGAAAAACTTCAAATACAGCACCTACACCGTGGTCGGCCTTGCAGATTCTCCGCTGTACATCCACACGCTGCGCGGCACCACGTCGCTTGGCGACGGCACGCTGCAGGGCTTCGTTCTCATCCCGGAGGACGGCTTCGATTTCGAGTATTACACAGAATTATACGTTACCTGCACCGATGAATTCCCGCTATACAGCGACGATTACGACGATTACATCGATACGTTCTCCGATACTGTCGAAGCCGCCGCCACCGCTTCCGTCAACGCGCGTTTTGATCGTCTCACGTCCGACGGCAAAGCCGAAATTTCAGACGCCGAGAACGAACTGAACGACAAAAAAGCCGAAGCCGAAACGGAGCTTGCCGACGCCAAAGCACAGCTTGACGATGCAAAAGAGACCATCACCTCCGGCGAAACGGAGCTTGCCGACGCGAAAAAGCAATTGGACGATGCCAAAGCACAGTTGGATGCAGGCGCAGAGCAGATTCAGCCCGGCTTCACTTCATGGGAAAGCGCCCTGCAAAGCGGCTTTGACGCATATTACAGCGGCAAGCAGCAATTAGAAGATGCCCTTGCGGAGGGCCAGGCGCAGATCGACGCCGGTTACGCGCAGCTGCAGGAAAACGAAAAGCTCTACACTGAAAAATATGCCGAATTCACATCCGGCAAAGAGCAGTATGAAGCGGGTCTTGCCGCCGCAAAGGACGCCCGCACACAAATTGATGCCGCACGCGCCGACTTAAACGAGAAAAAAGCGCAGCTCACGGCGGGCTTTGCCGCACTCGACGAAGCGCAGGCGCAGCTTGATGCCGTAAAAGATATGCTCGATCCGGCAGAAGTCGAAGCGCAGCAAACGGCGCTCGATACGCAGCGCGCCGCTTTGAATCAAAATCAGACGCAGCTCTACGATGCCGAAGCCGTATTAAACGAACAGGATGCCGCCCTCACCGCGCAGGAAGCGCAGCTCACAGAGACCGGCAAGCAGCTCGATGAAGCCGAAACCGCTCTCTCGCAAATGCGCACGTTGCTCGATGTCGGCCAAAACGATTACACCGACGGCATAGCACAACTTGAATATCAGAAAAAAACGCAAACCGCAAAGCTTGACGAAGCGTATAACTCGCTCATCACGTTTCAAAACGGCATCAAAGAATACAACGAGGGCCTCTCTTCGTACAACGACGGCGTAAAAGAGCTCGCCGACGGCAAAGCCGAATACGAAGACGGCCTTAAAGACTACGAGGACGGCAAAAAGGAATTTGACGAGCAAATTTCCGACGCCGAACAGAAAATCGCCGATGCCAAACAAAAGCTCGCCGATTTAAAGAAGCCGGAGCTCTACGTTTTAACGCGCGACACAAACGCCGGCTACGTCTCGTTTGAAAGCGACTCCACCATCGTCGAAAAGCTCTCGGGGCTCTTCCCTGTTTTCTTCTTCCTCATCGCGGCGCTCGTCTGCTCCACCACCATGACCCGCATGATCGACGACGAACGCACACAGATCGGCACGCTCCGCGCGCTCGGATACAGCCGCGGCTCCATCCTCGCAAAATACCTGCTCTATTCCGGCAGCGCCGCCGCACTCGGCTGTGTCATCGGCTATTTTGCGGGCGGTTATGTTTTCCCGTTCGTCATCTGGACGGCCTACGGCATGCTGTATAGCATTCCGGGTTTCGTCATACTGTATGACCCCGTGCTGTTTGTCATCGCGCTTGCGGCATCGCTTTTATGCTCGGCGGGCACCACATATTTAGCCCTGCGCATCGAGATGCAGAACATGCCCGCAAACCTCATCCGCCCGAAGACCCCGGCCGCCGGAAAACGCATTTTCCTCGAGCGCATCACGCCGCTGTGGAAGCGCCTGAAATTCCTGCACAAGGTCTCCCTGCGCAACATTTTCCGCTTTAAAAAGCGCATGATCATGATGATTCTCGGCATTGCCGGCTGCACCGCGCTGGTGCTCACCGGCTTCGGTATCCATGATTCCGTCGCGAACATTGCAAACTTCCAGTTTGATGATATTCAAAAGTACGATGTCAGCGCCCAATTCTCCGATACGCTGACCGAAGATAAAATCAACGAAGTCGAAAGCGGCCACAAATCGGAACTTGACGCCGCCACCGCCGTGCAGATGACCTCCGGTGACGTCACAGGCGACAGCATCACAAAATCCGCTTACATCGTCGCGTCCGACGACCCCGCCATCACCGACATTTTCGATCTGCATATCGACGGCGAGACCGTACCCTACCCCGGCAAAGGCGAAGTGCTGCTCACCGAAAAACTCGCCGAGCTCACCGATATCAAAATCGGCGATACCGTCACCGTCTCCGTTTCGGATACGGAAAAAGCCGAGCTCAAGGTCGCGGGTTTAGTTGAAAACTACGTGCAAAATTACCTCTACATGACGGGCGAAACGTACGCCATGGTCGCCGATAAGGGCTACGAGCCGAAAACGCTCCTGCTGCGCGTAAACGACAGCGCAGACGAATATGCACTTTCCGCCGCACTCTCCAAAACAGACGGCGTATCCTCCGTTTCCGTCGTCACCGATACGCGCAATATGATCGACCAAATGATGCAGAGCCTAAACTATGTCGTCGCGCTCGTGCTCATTTCCGCCGGCGCACTCGCGTTCATCGTCCTGTTTAACCTCGGCAACATCAATCTGACCGAACGCGTCAGGGAGATTGCCACCATCAAAGTGCTCGGCTTCCATTCCAGGGAAACCGGCGCGTATGTGTTCCGTGAAAATATCATTTTGTCCATGATGGGCATCGTCGTCGGCCTGCCGCTCGGCGTTCTGCTGCACACATTTGTGCTCATGCAGATCCGCGTCGATATGGTCTCTTTCAAAGCTGTCATTGCACCCGTCAGCTTCCTTTTGACCGTTGTCATGGTCGTGCTGTTCACCGTCATCACCGACCTCGTCATGCGCAAGAAAATTACCAAAATCGACATGGCGGAATCCTTAAAATCGATCGAATAAACAAAAGCTCTGCCGCACCCCGTTGCCGCAGAGCTTTTGTTGTGCCATAATCCAAACGATAAATAAAGTTGGTCGCGTTTCGCCGGAATTCAAGACCGCCACGGACGACCTGTGCTGCTTCATGAGCCTGATTGCGACCATGCTTTTTAAAGACACCCACACTTTCGGCACGTTTATTCAGACATGGGGCATGAACTTCCCGTGCGCCGTGCTGTGGCAAATGTTTTACTGTAGCCCGCTCGTCCGCCTGATTTTTCGCTTGATTTTCAGGGAAAAGAAAAGTAAATAAGCATAGAAAAAATTCTCCCTCGGCTCCGCAGCCAAAGGAGAATTTTCTTTATCCCGGCAAAATTTCCGCCAAAATCGCGTTGGAGACCAAAAAGCCTTCCGCGGTCAGCGAAATTCGCTCGTAATCTGCATGTATCAGATTTTTCGGCAAGTGCTTACAACCTTCCAGAACCCCGTCAAACAGCGCACCGCCGTTTTCAAATCGTGTCTCGCAAATCTTTCTTTGCAGCCCCTCGGTCAGCCGAAGCGACAGCATCGCAAACTCCGAAAAACCGCCGCCCGCGCCGTCGTCTGTGGGCACATTGCCGTTTAAAAAGCCCTCTAAATCGCGTGGGAAATAAAATCGCCTGCCCTCCATAAAGGAGTGCGCCGCGGGACCGAGTCCCAAATATTCCCCGCACCGCCAATACTGCAAATTGTGTCGGCTCTCTTTGCCCGGCCGCGCAAAATTGCTGATCTCATACTGGGCGTACCCGTGCTTTTTAAGCTCGTTTACGGCAAACAAATACTGGTCTGCCGTGCCGTCTTCATCGGGCAGATTAAGCTCTTGCTTTGCAAACGGCGTACCGGGCTCTATCTTTAAAATATACGCGGAAACATGGTCGGCCTCGAGTGCCGCGCAAAAATCGATCGAGCTTTTCAGTGTCTCCAAGTTCGAGTTCGGCAGGCCGAGCATCAAATCGACCGAAACATTGTCGATGCTCGCTTCTCTCGCCGCTTCCACCGCTTCCCGCACGGTTTCCGCCGTGTGCCTGCGGCCGAGAATTTTCAATTCCGCCTCGTTTGCGGACTGCATACCCATTGAAATACGGTTGAACCCGCCGCGTTTCAGCGTTTCAAAAAATGAAACGTCTACATCCGCCGGGTTGCACTCCGTCGTGATTTCCGCGTTTTCGGCAACATTAAACTGCTCTTTCACTTTTTCGAGCACGCGGCACAGTCTTTTCGCACCGAACACACTCGGCGTGCCGCCGCCAAAATATACCGTATGCAGCAGCCGTTCGCCGTATTTTTCACCGTACACTGCAAGCCGCGCACACAGCGCCGCCAAATAGCGGTCAAATACGTCGTTTTCTTCCGGCCGCGCGGAGTAGAAATCGCAATACGGGCACTTGCTTTTGCAAAACGGAATGTGGATATACAGCGAAACCGGTTTATTCATCAAGCTTCAGAACCGCCATAAACGCCTCCTGCGGTACTTCTACCGTGCCCAGCTGACGCATGCGCTTCTTGCCTTCCTTCTGCTTTTCCAGCAGCTTCTTTTTACGGGTGATGTCACCGCCGTAGCACTTCGCCAAAACATCCTTGCGCATCGCTTTAACGGTCTCACGCGCGATGATTTTGCCGCCGATGCACGCCTGCACCGGCACCTCAAACAGCTGGCGCGGAATTTTCTCCTTCAGTTTTTCCACCATCTTGCGGGCGCGCGGGTACGCCTTTTCCGCGTGGATGATAAACGAAAGCGCGTCCACCACTTCGCCGTTCAGCATAATATCCAGCTTCACAAGCTCGCTCTTGCGGTAGCCGATGAGCTCATAGTCAAACGACGCATAGCCGCGCGTGCGGGATTTCAGCGCGTCGAAGAAATCGTAGATAATTTCATTGAGCGGCAGCTCATAGTGAATATCCACACGGTCGGTGTCAATGTATTTCATATCCTTGAAAATACCGCGTCTGTCCTGGCAAAGCTCCATGATGTTACCCACAAATTCTGTCGGGGAGTAAATGTGCGCGTTCGCAATCGGCTCCTCCGCCAGTGCAATGTGCGAGGGATCAGGGTAATTCGTCGGGTTATCGATGGAAAGCTTTGTGCCGTCCGTCTTTGTAATGTGGTACACAACGCTCGGCGCGGTTGTGATGAGGTCAAGGTTATATTCTCTCTCCAGACGCTCCTGAATAATCTCCATGTGCAGCAGTCCCAAAAAGCCGCAGCGGAAGCCGAAGCCGAGCGCCACGGAGGTCTCCGGCTCAAACGTCAGCGCCGCGTCGTTCAGCTGCAATTTTTCGAGCGCGTCTCTAAGGTCTGCATAGTGTGCACCGTCTGCCGGGTACACGCCACAGAAAACCATCGGCTGCACCGCACGGTAACCGGGCAGCGGCTCTGCCGCCGGTCTGTCCGCCAGCGTAATGGTATCGCCCACGCGCGCCTCGCGCACGTTTTTGATCGATGCCGTAATGTAGCCGACTTCGCCCGCGGAAAGGCTCTTTGCGGGCTCCAAAGACGTCGCGCGCAGAATGCCGCACTCCACCACGGTGAACTCACTGCCCACCGCCATCATGCGGATGGTGTCGCCGGGGTGCACCGTTCCCTCTTTAATACGCACATACGCGATAACGCCGCGGTATGCGTCATAGTAGGAGTCGAAAATCAGTGCGCGCAGCGGCATGTCCGGGTCGCCCTGCGGTGCGGGAATATCCGTCACGATTTTCTCCATAACGGCTTTGATGTTGAGGCCCGTTTTCGCGCTGATGCGCGGCGCGTCCTCTGCCGGAATACCGATGACGTCCTCAATCTCCGCCGCAACCTTGTCCGGGTCCGCGGAAATCAGATCGATCTTGTTCAATACCGGTACGACCTCAAGGCCTGCGTCCACCGCAAGGTACGTGTTTGCAAGCGTCTGCGCCTCAATACCCTGAGAAGCGTCCACCACCAGCACCGCGCCCTCACAGGCCGCAAGTGAGCGAGAAACCTCGTAGTTAAAGTCCACGTGACCCGGGGTATCGATAAGGTTGAACGTATATGCCTCGCCGTCGTTCGCACGGTAGACAAGCGTCACAGCATGCGCCTTGATGGTGATGCCGCGCTCGCGCTCCAGATCCATGTTGTCGAGGATCTGGTCTTCCATGTCGCGCTTCGCGACCGCCTCGGTCTGCTCCAAAATGCGGTCGGCAAGCGTGCTTTTGCCGTGGTCAATATGTGCAATGATGCTGAAATTGCGAATTTTACTCTGTTCCAAGCGTGATTCTCCTCTTTAGAAGTATACATAGTTAAGTATAGCATTTTCGCGGCGTTTACGCAATGACTGCTTTTGAAAAAGTCCGCATTTTAAGGTGCTTCACACCTTGCGCTTTTCTGCCTAAACGTGGTATCATAGAAAAGACAAAACCACGCGTATACGTGGTTCCATAAGGAGAACCGATATGCCGAGATTTTTTACATCTGCCGTGCAGTTTGACGAAGCCGCGTCCGTAGGCTCTGCCGTCATAGACGGTGAAGACGGCCGCCACATCGCCCGCTCCCTGCGCATGCACACGGGCGACGCCCTCACGCTTTCGGACGGTGCCGGCACCGACTACACAGGCGAAATTGAAAGCATCACGGGCGATACCGTCATGGTGCGCCTTACCGATAAGTTTAAAAACAGAAGCGAGCCCACCCTGCGCGTCACGCTGTACCCCGGTATGCCGAAGGCCGATAAACTGGAGCTCATCACGCAAAAAGCCGTGGAGCTCGGCGTCACGAAGATTGTGCCCGTTTTGACTTCCCGCAGCGTTTCCCGGCCGGATGCAAAATCCGCTTCAAAAAAACAAGAGCGTTTGCAGCGCATCGCGCTTGAAGCCGCAAAGCAGAGCGGCCGCGGCATCATCCCGGAAATCGGTAAAATGACCGATTTGGAGTCCGCGCTCAGAACCGCACCCGGCAAAAAGATTTTATTCTACGAAGGCGGAGGCGAAGCGCTCGGCGCGCTCGTAGGTCACGGTCGTCCACTTGTAGCCGATCTGCGGCACAATGCCGCGCAGGAACAGGTTGACTTCCGTGAACTGCGCCAGCCCCTCGACCGCGCGCCTGCTCATCAGGCGGTAATCCGCGTGGTTGAAGACGATATCCACGCCCAGCGCCTTCATCACCTTGTAAAAGCCCTCCGCCGTGAAGCGCTTGAAGAAGGTATCGGTTTCGCGCTTGCTGCGCACGCCGTAAACCACGTCGTAGCCCTTGTGGTAATCATCCACCATCTCGTCAACGGCGTTGATGTCGTCCTGCAGATCCGCGTCCATCGAAACGATCATGTCCGCGTCGTTCACGGCGGTCAGCAGACCGGCCAGCAGCGCGTTTTGGTGGCCGCGGTTGCGGGAGAGGTTCACGCCGGAGAACATCTCCGGTTCCTTCTCGTGCAGCTCGCTGATGATCGCCCACGTGTTGTCGCTGGAACCGTCGTTGACAAACATCACGCGGCTGCGGCGGCTGATCTTGCCCTCGTCCATCAACTGGCGCATCTTTTCGCGCAGGCGTCTGCTCGTCTCCGGCAGCACCTCCTGCTCCTTGTAGCACGGAACGACGATATAAAGCGTGTTTTTCTCGTTCATCGGTATTGCCTCCAACCTTTATCTGTCCTGCTGCCGGGCGCTGCCCTGCGTCAGCAGACTGTCTCTGAGCGC
>OGOG01001314.1_pt1 | contig 24694 bp, 21 predicted proteins | sample 1552581 | NCBI WGS metagenome assembly OGOG01 (sample SAMEA2580152, study PRJEB22360) | human gut metagenome | biome: human gut; feature: human-associated habitat; material: faeces | place: Denmark | collected 2008/2010 | reverse complement strand
ACTTCACTAACTTCGGTGTATTCGTAGAAATCGAAGAAGGCGTTGACGGCTTGATCCACATCTCTGACTTGTCTTGGACGAAGAAAGTGAAACACCCGTCAGAATTCACTCAGATTGGTGCTGATATCGAAGTTCAGGTATTGGAAATCGATAAAGAAAACCGTCGCTTGAGCTTAGGCCACAAACAACTTGAAGAAAATCCTTGGGACGTGTTCGAAACAGTATTTACTGTAGGTTCCGTACACGAAGGAACAATCATCGAAATGTTGGATAAGGGTGCTGTAGTTGCTCTGCCTTACGGTGTTGAAGGTTTCGCTACTCCGAAACATCTTGTTAAGGAAGACGGTTCACAAGCTCAGTTGGATGAGAAACTGGAATTCAAAGTGATCGAGTTCAACAAAGACGCGAAGAGAATCATCCTGTCTCACAGCCGTATTTTCGAAGATGTTGCTAAGGCAGAAGAGAGAGCGGAAAAGAAGGCTGCTTCTAACGCAAAGAAGACCGCTAAGAAAGAAGAAAGCCCTGTAATTCAGAATCAGGCTGCTTCTACAACTTTGGGTGATATCGATGCTTTGGCTGCTTTGAAAGAACAACTGGAAGGCAAGAAATAATTTCGATAAGAAATAACGAATATAAAAAGAGGTTATCTCGTAAAAGGAGATAATCTCTTTTTTTATAGGCTTTTGCCAATACGTTGCTTTTTGTACGTTCATTATCATGTCAAACATTAATTAATGATAAATGCGAGTGAGATCTCTTGTTTTATTTTGCTTGTTTTAATGGTTAATGGTAATATTGCCAATATTTCGCGGTCGCTTCAAAAGTATATGAAAAACATTTATATTAATCACTGTAAATAGTTATGCCTTATGGAACTTGGAAGATTGGAGACTGTGTTTAAGATATTAGTACTGTTCGGACTAATGTTTTCTTGTGTATCCCTTCGGGCGCAAATCTCATTGCTTAATGCTGATGAGAAGTCCAAGTTGACGATTCTTCATGCAAATATAGGGTATGGGGTGAGTACAACCCAACAAGGGGAGTCTGTTTGGGATGAAGTTGACAATAGCGATAATAGCGGTATAACTTATACCCTCCGATGGACACAATGTTTGTTGAAATCTTCTATTGCTTATGGTATGTATGCATTCGGCTATAACGATAATCAGAGGAACCGGATACCGGGAGTTACTGCTTTCAGGGAAAAAAAGCAGATTGTATATGTAGCTCCTCAAGTGTCATATCTAAAGAAAAGAACCGCTTTCCCGAATGTTTTCGGATTGATAGACTTTGGAGTCGGCTATCTACATTATCAAAGTAATAGTAAACTTCTTGAAAACCGTACTTATAAAGCGGATTACAATGGCATAGGGATAAATGCTAATTTGGGATGCGAATATGCTTTTGCAAAGCGCTGGGGTGCGAAATTGGAAGTCGGTTGCCTCTTTTCACCAATTCGCCCCAAGTCGGACTCAGTAATTGATGATTTGGCATTGCAGCCGAGAAAACGAATGAACCTATTTATGCTATTCATGCAAATAGGAATTTCTACTTATTTATGAGTCTCTTCTTTTTCTTCATCATAGGCTGATAGAAGGGAAAAACTTCCGTATCTTTGTGTCCATTATGGAGAAATTCGAATTACATATATTGGGGTGTGGTTCTGCACTTCCGACTACTCGCCATTTTGCCACTTCACAAGTGGTCAATTTGCGTGAAAAGCTTTTTATGATCGATTGCGGTGAAGGGGCTCAGATGCAACTGCGTAAGTCCCGCTTGAAGTTCTCTCGGCTGAATCATGTCTTTATATCCCATTTGCATGGGGACCATTGTTTTGGCTTGTTGGGATTGATTTCTACGTTTGGACTGTTGGGCAGGACAGCGGAGTTGCATATTCATTCCCCTAAGGGGATGGAGGAACTGTTTGCACCGATGCTCGATTTCTTTTGTAAAAACATGAGTTATAAAGTCACTTTTCACGAGTTTGAGACGCAGCAGCCTGTTGTCGTCTACGAAGACCGTTCGATGACGGTTACTACCATTCCTTTGCGACACCGGATCCCCTGTTGTGGTTTTTTGTTTGAGGAGAAGCAGTGCCCGAATCACATCATAAGGGAAATGATCGACTTTTATCAAGTTCCGGTCTATGAATTGAACCGGATCAAGAACGGTGAAGATTTTGTAACTCCGGAGGGAGATGTCATCCCCAACTCCCGTCTTACCCGTCCTTCGGATCCTCCCCGGAAATATGCTTATTGTTCCGACACGATTTATCTGAAGAAGATAGCCGAACAGATTCGCGGAGTAGATCTGTTGTTTCATGAAGCTACCTTTGCTCAATCCGAGAAGGCGCGCGCCAAAGCTACCTTTCACACGACAGCGGCACAGGCAGCCCAGTTGGCTTTGGATGCACAAGTGAAGCGATTGGTTATCGGGCATTTTTCCGCCCGTTACGAAGAAGAACAAGTTCTGCTGAAAGAAGCTGCTTCCGTTTTTCCGCAAACCGTTCTCGCTAAAGAGAATCTGTGTATTACACTGTAGCAACTTTCAGGCATAAAGTTTGTTTTATAGGTAGGAATAACATATATTTGTACAGAATAATAAGGAATCGGATACGTATCAGATGAAAAGATTGTTTTTTTACTTTTTCTTTGCTTTGACTCTTTTGGCTTCTAACACGCTATTGGCGCAAGAAAAGGGGAAAACGGAAACTGTTCATGATGGACGGTCTTCCCTTACTATCACTGTGTCCGGTACTTCTGTCCGTATTCAAAATGCACCTTTCGGTTCGGTTATGGAAGTGTATGATATCCTGGGCGTAAAGGTGACTTCTGTACGTGTCGATTCATCTGATAAAACCGTGACACTGAATCTGCCGAAAGGCTACTATATTTTTAAAATTGGAGATTTAGTGAGGAAAGTGGTAATAAAATAGATAACGGAGCCTATGTCTTATTCTTCTCTTCTTGATAACTGTATGATGAATCCGACTTTCAAAAACATAACACACTGAATACTAATTTTTATATGAACCCTTATAATGAACAAGAGGTATTGAAGCTCCTTCAGGATGAGAGTACGCAGCGAAAAGGATTTGAGATGATTGTGGCGCAATACAGCGAACAATTGTACTGGCAGATCCGTCGGATGGTACTTTCACATGACGATGCGAACGATCTTCTCCAAAATGCGTTTGTCAAGGCATGGATGAATATCGACTACTTCCGGGCGGAGGCAAAGCTTTCTACCTGGCTCTATCGCATTGCGCTGAATGAGTGCATCACATTTCTGAACAAGCAACGGGCCGCGAATACCGTTTCCATTGATGATCCCGAAGCTGTGCTTGTCCAGAAGTTGGAGAGTGATCCGTATTTTTCGGGTGACGATGCACAATTGTTGTTGCAGAAAGCTCTGTTGGCATTGCCTGAGAAGCAGCGGATGGTGTTTAATCTGAAATACTTTCAAGAAATGAAATACGAAGAGATGTCGGAGATATTCGGAACCTCCGTCGGAGCTTTGAAAGCTTCTTATCACCATGCTGTAAAAAAGATAGAGAAGTTTTTGGAAGAGATAGATTAAACCTTTTAAACAAGTCAATGTCTAAGGAAAAGAGAGGAGAAGAAGATTATGAAAGAGGAAGATAAAATATTGCGGAAAGTAGGCAAAGGGAACTCTTTTAAAGTGCCCGAGGGATACTTTGAGAATCTCACTTCGGAAGTTATGAATAAACTTCCCGAGAAAGAGCATACCGACTTTATCGTAAGAGAACCCAGCAAATGGCAAAAAATGAAACCATTTGTTTACATGGCTGCTATGTTTATTGGTGCGGCCCTGATTATCCGTGTTGCTTCATCGAACCATAAACCTGCGTCACCCGAGATTGCTGCGACCGAGATCATGGAGGCGGATATCGATTCTGACGAATATATTAATGCCGCACTCGATGGCTCGATGATGGATGATTATTCTTTGTATGTATATCTCACTGATGCCAGTGTGGAATGAAATAAATTAAACAGATTGTATAGAAATGAAAAAACTGATTATTCTGCTGATTATTATTTGTGGCTTTACTCCACTGATGCGGGCGATGGATGGATGTAACCAGCAACGTATGTCGCAAGAGGCGTTTCGTGCCAAACAAAAGGCATTCATTACCGAGCAGGCTAATTTGACGAAAGAAGAGGCTGCAAAGTTTTTCCCACTATATTTGAACTGCAAGATAAGAAAAAAGAGTTGAATGATAAGGCTTGGAATTTGATTCGTCAAGGAAAAGATGAAAATACGACTGAAACTCAATATGATGAAATTCTGACCCAGGTGTATGATACCCGTATTGCTTCAGATAAATTGGAAAAGTCTTATTTCGACAAATTCAAGAAAATACTTTCCTGCAAAAAGCTTTATAAGATACAAAGAGCCGAAATGCGTTTCCATCGCGAACTCCTGAAAGGTATTAACCGGAAAGATGGAGGCGGGCATAGAGACAAGAAATAAGCGGAGAATAAGTGATAATATTTTACATCAATAATTGTCGGGACTGAAGGCATCGTTCCTCACCGAGGAACGGGCCGTTGATCACCGATGAAGGAGGTCTTCCTCACCGATGAAGAGGTCGTTCATCACCGAGGTCGAAGCTCCTTGCTTTAATGCTTTATTATCAATCGGTTAACTCTATACCTTTTCGATGTTACGGTATGAAAGTGAGTGCTGTGATAATAAATATAAGTTTACACTTGATAGCGTCCTCCACCCTTTTTCCTTTCAATCTCCAGTTTGCGAGGATTTCAGGGTGAAGGAATATGAATGTAGCGGTCTATAATCCGAGACGTTTGGCTTCATTCCAGATTTTGTCCATTTCTTCGAGTGGCATCTCTTTCAGGTCTTTCCCTTCTTTAATGGTATGTTCCTCCAGATAATTAAAGCGACGGATGAATTTTTGGTTGGTAAGTTCCAGTGCGTTATCAGGATTGATCTTATACAGGCGTGCCGCATTGATGAGGCTGAACATCACATCTCCGAATTCTGCCTCTGCTTTTTCCTTATCCATATTGGCAACTTCTGCTTGAAATTCGGCTATTTCTTCTTTGACTTTTTCCCAAACCTGTTCTTTTTCTTCCCAGTCGAAACCCACGTTACGTGCCTTGTCTTGTATTCGGTAGGCCTTGATGAGAGAAGGGAGAGCCGACGGGACACCGCTCAATACACTTTTATTGCCATCTTTTTCTTTCAACTTCAACTGTTCCCAGTTTTCTGAAACTTGTCCTGCAGTTTCTGCTTTTACTTCTCCGAAGACATGAGGATGACGGAAAATGAGTTTCTCGCAAAGCTTGTCACAAACATCCTTTATATCAAAATCACCGGTTTCCGATCCTATTTTGGCATAAAAGCCTACGTGTAAGAGTACATCTCCCAGCTCCTTGCAGATATCTTTCTTATCTTCGCGCATCAGCGCGTCACAGAGTTCGTATGTCTCTTCGATGGTGTTGGGGCGCAAACTTTCATTGGTTTGTTTGCGATCCCACGGGCATTTCACCCGCAATTCGTCAAGTATGTCCAGGAAGCGTCCGAAAGCTTCCATTTGTTCTTGTCTTGAATGCATAATTATCTATTTTTGAATGATTGTTTTATAAATTGCCGAGGGACAGAAGGGGAGGCTTCAAGGTTGGCTCCTGTGAAGGTTGTCCCATTGTTCATAAGAAATCAATAGTCCGATTACTTCCGAATAATTTTTTCTGCCACTTTCTATCTTATTACCTTTTAGGTAAAGATCATAAATCCAATTCTGTATTTCGCCCACCAAGGGGTTGTATTTGGACATCCAGTATTCCTGATTGGCACGGGCTGTTTCAATGATTTCCGGTCGAATCCGGTTGTACAGTTCTTCGTATTCCTGTTCGCTCATCAACCTCCGGGCATTTCCGAGTACATGGTTCAGTAAGGAGAAGTAGCCGCTGAAACGAACGGACGGGTCTTTAGCACGTGTACAAATCAGATAAGCATAAAAGTTTGCTTCTGCTTCACTGGTAATGCCCAGTAGATGAGCCATCTCGTGCGTATATGTTGCAGGGTAGTTCAAAGGTAACAGGTCACCGTTCAATGTAAATTCGCAGAAGAAAGGCCCCATGCTGCCCGATACCCCTACCATAGAGATAAATGGAGTGAACAACATTGTTTTTACCCTCAGGTTGTCATAGGGTGGGCGGTGAACACCTAACGTGTCGCTGATCTGTTTGTAGCCCTCTACTGCAACCTCACGGACAAGTTCTTTATTTATTTCTTTTATATCGGTGTACGATTCATTCAACCGGTCTATGTAATTTTCGGTAAATGACTTAAAATGCTCCGGGGTATAGGCTGTGTAAGGAATCCCAGTACGTTCATAGAAGTTCTGTTGGGAATAGTTGAGTCCCCATGCCAGGTAGAACCAGACGTATACCCACAATAGAAATTCACCGTCGCGTAGCAGGATTTTCTTCCACGGTTGTTTCTTGATCCGTCCGTAAACCGGGTAGAATATTACACCGAGAATACTTAAGAAAATAAACAAATCACCTATGGCAAAGGGAAACAGGCGCGAGAATGAGGATAAACATAGAGATATGAGCGGATATATCGACCGCGCATAGAACTCTCCCAAGGAAGGGATCATCTGGGTCAATAAGACCAACAACAGCAAGATACCTAAAATGATGGAACGTATTGTAATCTTTTTACCATATATTGTTATGCCTCGTCTCATATATTGTTATGGGTCATTACATATATTGTTATAGGTTATTTCGTTTATTTCGCCTTAAAGGTTAGTATACTTTTAGGAAATAATCCGGCAAAGGTATCGATTTCTTTTATTGCAAGTATCATTTAAAGCGTTTTATTTATTACTTTTGCACCCATTATTTCGCAATAAATTAAATATATAGATAAGTATAACATGGAATTAGCAAGTAAGTACAATCCCGCCGACGTTGAGGGAAAGTGGTATCAGTATTGGTTAGATCACAAATTATTCAGTTCTAAACCCGATGGACGTGAGCCTTACACCATCGTCATTCCACCGCCTAACGTCACTGGTGTGTTACACATGGGACACATGCTTAATAATACCATTCAGGATATTCTTGTTCGTCGTGCCCGTATGGAAGGCAAAAATGCCTGCTGGGTGCCGGGAACCGATCATGCATCCATCGCTACGGAGGCGAAAGTTGTAAATAAACTCGCTGCGGCAGGGATTAAGAAAACAGACCTGTCACGTGACGAATTCCTCAAACATGCCTGGGCATGGACGGAAGAACACGGTGGAATCATCTTAAAACAGCTGCGCAAGCTCGGTGCTTCCTGTGACTGGGATCGTACGGCTTTTACAATGGATGAGAAACGTAGTGAAAGCGTGTTGAAGGTTTTTGTCGATCTTTATAACAAAGGATTGATCTATCGGGGCGTACGCATGGTCAACTGGGATCCCAAAGCTCTGACTGCTCTTTCCGATGAAGAGGTGATCTATAAAGAGGAACACGGTAAACTCTACTATCTGAGATATAAGATTGAAGGAGAGGATGGCTATGCAGTCGTTGCTACCACCCGTCCGGAAACGATTATGGGTGATACGGCTATGTGTATCAATCCGAATGATCCGAAGAATCAGCACCTGAAAGGTAAAAAAGTCATTGTTCCGCTTGTAGGACGTGTCATCCCGGTTATTGAAGATGATTATGTGGACATTGAATTCGGGACGGGTTGCTTGAAAGTGACTCCGGCTCACGATGTGAACGACTATATGTTGGGCGAGAAATATAACTTGCCGAGCATCGACATCTTCAATGATAACGGAACTTTGAGCGAAGCTGCCGGAATGTATGTCGGTCAGGATCGTTTCGATGTTCGTAAACAGATCGAGAAAGATCTTGAAGCAGCCGGCCTGCTCGAGAAAACGGAAGCTTATACCAATAAAGTGGGTTATTCTGAACGGACGAACGTAGTCATTGAACCGAAATTGTCGATGCAGTGGTTCCTAAAAATGGAACATCTGGCTAAGATTGCCCTTGAACCGGTAATGGCAGATGATATAAAATTCTATCCGGCAAAATACAAAAATACGTATCGCCACTGGATGGAGAACATTAAAGACTGGTGCATCAGTCGTCAGTTGTGGTGGGGACACCGCATTCCGGCTTACTTCCTTCCGGAAGGTGGTTATGTAGTGGCCGTGACGGACGAAGAGGCTTTGAAGCTAGCTAAAGAGAAAACAGGAAATGATGCTTTGACTATGGCCGATCTTCGTCAGGATGAAGACTGTCTGGATACTTGGTTCTCTTCCTGGTTATGGCCGATTTCGCTGTTTGATGGCATCAATAACCCGGGTAACGAGGAAATCAAATATTATTACCCCACAAGCGATCTTGTGACCGGTCCGGATATCATCTTCTTCTGGGTGGCACGCATGATCATGGCAGGTTATGAATATGAGGGTGAGATGCCGTTCAAAAATGTATACTTCACGGGTATTGTCCGTGATAAGCTGGGACGCAAGATGTCCAAATCTCTGGGTAATTCACCCGATCCTTTGGAGCTGATAGAAAAATACGGTGCAGACGGAGTACGCATGGGGATGATGCTGTCAGCGCCTGCCGGGAACGATATCTTGTTTGACGATGCTTTGTGCGAACAAGGACGTAATTTCTGTAACAAGATATGGAATGCTTTCCGTTTGATCAAAGGTTGGACGGTGGCAGAGGAGGTGGAAATTCCTGATGATGCCCGTATGGCTGTGAAGTGGATGGACATGAAACTAAATGCAGCTTCCCTTGAAGTAGCCGATTTGTTAAGCAAGTATCGTCTGAGTGAGGCTTTGATGGTGATTTATAAACTGTTCTGGGATGAATTCTCTTCTTGGTTGCTTGAGATCGTGAAACCGGGATACGGTCAACCGATCAATGCTTATGTTTATAATATGACCTTGAATGCTTTTGAGCGTTTACTTACGCTGCTTCATCCGTTCATGCCTTTCATAACAGAGGAACTGTGGCAGCAATTACGTGAACGTAAATCCGGTGAAAGCTTGATGGTTTCTCTTCTGCAAAAGCCGGGTGAAGTTGACGAAACATTCGTTCAGCAATTTGAAATGGCGAAAGAGGTGATTACCAATATCCGCTCCATTCGTATGCAAAAGAACATCGCTTTGAAAGAGGCATTGGAATTGCAGGTAGTGGGACAGAACCCGGTAGAAAACATGGAGCCGGTGATCAGAAAGATGGGTAATCTTTCCGCCATAACCGTCGTGGAGACCAAAGCAGACGGTGCGGCATCGTTTATGATCGGGACTACGGAGTTTGCCGTTCCATTGGGAAATATGATCGATGTAGAAGCGGAAATAGCTCGTATGGAAGTAGAATTGAAACATAAACAAGGCTTTTTGCAGGGAGTTCTCAAGAAATTGAGCAATGAGAAGTTTGTAAGCAATGCCCCGGCTGCCGTTATCGAACTGGAACGTAAGAAACAGGCCGATGCGGAAAGTATTATCAAATCATTGCAGGAAAGTATAGAAGCTTTGAAGAAAGCCTAAAAATAAATCGTTGTTATAAAAAAGAGCAGGAGGTATCTCATATATTGTGAGTTATCTCCTGTTTTTATTAAAAATAATAATATCTTTGTCATCGTTCTAAAAAACATGGAATGAAACACACAACTTTATTGTTTATCTTACTTTTCTTCTTATTGCTTGGAGGAAGAACGTACTTGTATGCTTCCGGTAACGGAGGTTCTGGAAATGAAGTTTTGTTTATCAATTCCATAAATTTCAATTTACCTTGGGCAAAGAACTTATATTGGCAGGTTCATGATGAGTTGATAAAGAATGGCATTCGGGTGAAAGCAGAATCCTTGTCCGTCCCCGCAATCAGGACAGTGAGTGAAGTGGAGGGAATATTGAACCATTTGAAGGAGAAATATCCTTTGCCTCCCAAGCTGGTAGTGTTTATTGGTGATCCGGCTTGGATGGTATGCCGGGAGCTGTTTGATGATGTTTGGAAAGATGCTCCTGTCATAGTCACAAACACCCGGGATATTCTGCCGGCCTCACTGGATATACTTCTAGCACACGAGCCTTTGACAGCGGATAATTCCGTGCCCGCCTCCGTATGGCGGAAAGGGTATAATCTGACCTATCTTAGCCAAGTGTATTATGTGAAAGAGACTATTGACCTGATGCGTCAGTTGATGCCGGAAATGAAAAAGATTGCCTTTATTTCCGATGACCGTTATATCAGTGACATGGTACGTTCGGATGTGGAGAATACGATTGAGAATTTCTATCCTGATATTGAGCTGCAACAACTGTCCACGGTACATATCACAACGGAGATGCTTTTGGACACCTTACGCGGGTACGACCGGGCGACAGGACTGATCTATTACTCTTGGTTTGAGTCGCATAACCGGAATGATAACAATTACCTTTTTGACCATTTGCAGGAGATTATATCTAATTTCACCCACACTCCTTTATTTCTGCTTGCCGACGAGGATTTGTCGAAAGATACATTTGCAGGCGGGTATTACGTCTCTTCCGGTTCATTCGCACAGGCATTATTGTCATTGATTTATCGGGTTCAGGGTGGCGAAGCCCCAAGGGATATTCCAGGAGTGGACGGAGGGATACCTTCCGCTAATTTGTGTTATCCGGTATTGCAGAATTTTAATATACCTGTTTCTCTCTATCCCTCTGACGCAATTTATATAAACAAGCCTCAACCACTGCTTAAACAATATCAGATAGAGATTGTATGGTCGGTGTCCATCTTTTTGTTGGTGCTGGGAGCTGTTGCCTTTTATATTTATATTCTAAAGAAGACCCATCACCGACTGAAGGAAGCCAAGGAAGAGGCGGAACAGGCCAATCGGTTGAAATCGGCTTTTCTCGCTAATATGAGCCATGAGATCCGTACTCCATTAAATTCTATCGTAGGTTTTTCTAATTTACTTCCTCACGTAGATAGCAAGGAAGAGATGGAGGAGTACATCGGCATTATTGAGAATAATACGGAGCTACTATTGCAGCTTATTAACGATATTCTCGATATGGCGAAGATTGAGGCCGGAACTTATGACTTTCATGAGACGTGGGTAGATGTAAACCAAGTTATGGAAGATATTGAGAGGAGTGCGAAGTTGAGAATAAAAAATGACGCTGTAACATTGCTTTTTGATGAACGTCTGCCGCAATGTACCGTCTATACGGATAAAAACAGGTTGACGCAGGTGATTACGAATTTTGTAACCAATGCTATAAAATTTACGAAGGAAGGTAGCATTCGGATAGGATATCGTCTAAAGGATAAAAATACGCTGTTCTTTTACGTTGCCGACACAGGTTGCGGCATGTCTCGTGAACAATGTAACCATGTTTTCGACCGATTTATTAAATTTAATCCTTTTATACAAGGTACCGGTCTTGGACTCTCTATCTGTAAAATGCTGGTAGAAAAACATGGAGGACGGATAGGTGTTGATTCTGTGGAAGGAAAAGGTTCTACGTTTTGGTTTACGATGGAATATGATAAGGACTCTTCTCCAAAATAAATCCCTTATACGGATGGGCGCATAAGGGAAATTTTGATCTGCTTTTATGGCTTATGAATTACTTTTCCAACAACTCTTTTAAAAATTCATCCAGCTCTTTATCCAATCCTTTCAATAATTCATCGTCCACCAGTAAAGTATCGTCGTCTATTAAAAGGAGTTCGGTGATTGTCTCCTTCTCATCGTCTACCAGCACGAAAGAGTAAGGTTTCAGAATGGTTAGCTTATCAAAATCACCACCGTCTTTCATGCGGCAGAGAATCGAGCGTAGGATACGTTCTATGTTTTCGTAGAAATCATCATCTTCGTACGTTGCCCATTCCTCGATGGTTGTATTGACAAGTTCTTCATCTTCGTCATCGAAAATGTAGAGTTCACCTGAATTCTGGTTGGGTTGTATATGGATATCTGTAACATGGGTCTGCTCGCAGCCGCAAGTATACTTGGCAACTGCTTTCCGGATGGCCGATTCGATTACAGATTGTATTTGTTGACTTAGTTTCATGGGACTTCCTCTTTATATTCAGTTCAAAGGTATAAAAAAAATATTTACCTGCATATGATTTTATTAAAAATCATCATTAAATCGGCTCATTTGCATATTTAATGTGGCTAAACCTGCCTTTCGTTCTTGTAATTCTTCTAGGTAGAAGGTGGTCATCATGAATTTGGGAATGTCGTTAATGTCAATTCTTTCTTTAGATCTTTCATCCATATTCTCCATTTTACCTGCTAAGTCTTGTGCGTTTTTTGCCCAGGTTATGGCTTGCTCGATGTCGTCCTTGGTTTCATAATAGAGGGCTATATTAAGAGCGGCATGCATTTTATTCTTATCTTTTTTGGAATTTTTGAAGGTGCGTTCCCAAAGTTTCAAAGCTTTGTCCCAGGAATTTCTATGAACATAGGATGCAGCATCGCGCATGTCTACTGATCCGTTGGTGTACAGGGTTCGCATGGCGGATTTCCAATAGGGCAAGAGATGTTTTACTGGAATTGTACCGGCAAACTCAGATGCTTCTGCAATCATATCTTGTTCCTTTATTAGATGGGCATGCAAAAATGATACTTCTTTTACGGAATGGATATTATATGCATCCTCAGTTTGGTATTCTTCCCAAAAAATGCTGTCTTTGGGATTTAAAGTTAACATTGGCCCTTTTCTGTTTGGCAAATATATTTTTAGGGTGGGATGAACTTGCAGATCGATACTTCCATAGTAACATCTGAATTCACGGAGGTACTGAATTACTTTGGTGGCCTTTAGTTGAAGATTTTCAAGGGAAATCAATAAGTCCGCATTCAATTGAGTGGTTAATTCTTTTACTTCTTCTTGGCTGAGAGTAGATTCGCGTGCAGATTTATCATTTGCACGTAGGGCGGAATCACAAATAATTACTTCTTCGAAATAGTTACCTTGCGCAATAGATTCTGCTAATGATTCGGTAGCTATTTTGGCATCTCCATTATAATATACCACATCTCGGGCTATTTCTCCATCTTTTTTAGACGAGTCAGATTTGATCAATTTGTTTTCAGGAGTCTCACTCATATTATTTACAATGGCTACCCGGCGTAATTCAGAAGGAAAACTAACTTCTGCAGGCACCAAATAATCGATAGGCATTTGTCTCGTCGTTTGGCATGCGCTTAATGTCAGACAAACGATGACTAAAGAGAAGAAAGAATATTTTGCCATAGTTTATTTCTTTATTTAGCAAAAATACGATTTTGTACCAATAAAAAAAGGCTCCGAACAATATTTAACTGTTCAGAGCCATCTTTTGGGGAAGGAAGAGGAGAGAAGGCTTAGTTCTTTCATCTTCCTTCTTGATTCTTTTTACGCTTTTCCGTGGCAGTTCTTGTATTTTTTGCCACTACCGCACGGACAAGGATCGTTACGTCCTACTGTTTTTTCAGCGCGGATAGGTTCACGTTTTTGTTGTTCGCGAGTATCCTGTTGAGCTGCAGCTTGTTGATTGGGATCATTCAGATCTTGTTTTTGTTCGCGGTATTTGCTCATATCCTGACGGCTTTCGGGGGCAGCTTGACGTACTTCCACACGACGCTGTTCCGGTTGTTCGGGCGCTTCCTGTACAGGTATTTGTCCGCGCATTAGGATAGATACTGTCTGGTTGTTGATCTTGTTTACCATTGTATCGAACAAATTTACGGATTCCAACTTATAGATCAACAACGGGTCTTTCTGCTCGTAACTTGCATTCTGCACAGAATGTTTCAATTCATCCAGTTCACGAAGGTTTTCTTTCCATGATTCATCGATAACGTGGAGTAAGATTGACTTCTCGAATGATTTTACGACCTCTTTGGATTCAGTTTCATAAGCGGTTTTCAAGTTGCAGGAGATATTATACATCCGTTTACCATCTGTGATAGGTATCAGAATGTTTTCGTACATGTGTCCTTGGTTTTCATATACTTGCTTGATAACCGGATTGGCGATTTGTGCCAAGCGTTCCGTTTTACGTTTGAAGTTGGCCATCGCTGCATCGAAAGTTCTATCAGCGAGACTTTCTTTCTTTTCATTCCGGAACTCTTCTTCTGTGAACGGTGCATCCATTGCCAATGTATGGAGAAGGTCGAGTTTGCAATCTTCATATTCCGCATTGTTTTCAACAGCGGCAACGCAACGGTCCCAGATCATGTTGACGATATCCATGCCTATACGTTCGCCCATCAAGGCGTGACGGCGTTTTGTATAAACAACAGTACGTTGTTTGTTCATAACGTCATCGTATTCCAACAGACGTTTACGGATACCGAAGTTATTCTCTTCCACTTTCTTTTGTGCGCGTTCAATAGAGTTTGAAATCATCTTATGTTCGATCATTTCTCCTTCTTGGAATCCTAATTTATCCATTACGCTTGCGATACGGTCGGAAGAGAAGAGGCGCATCAAGTCATCTTCGAGTGAAACAAAGAATACGGATGAACCCGGGTCGCCTTGTCGTCCCGCACGACCACGTAACTGGCGGTCTACACGGCGTGATTCGTGACGTTCGGTACCGATGATTGCTAAACCACCGGCTTTCTTCACTTCCGGACTTAGCTTGATATCCGTACCACGTCCTGCCATATTGGTAGCAATAGTCACTGTTCCGCTCAGACCAGCTTTCGCTACGATGTCTGCTTCTCTTTGGTGTAATTTAGCATTCAATACATTATGCTCAATCTTACGCATGCTCAGCATCTTGCTCAGCATTTCGGAGATTTCGACAGAAGTGGTACCGACCAAAACGGGTCTACCTGCATTGACCAAGCTCTCGATCTCTTCGATGACTGCTTTGTACTTTTCGCGTTTTGTTTTGTAAACACGGTCGTTCATGTCTTTACGGGCAATCGGACGGTTGGTCGGGATTACCACAACATCCAGTTTGTAGATGTCCCAGAGTTCGCCTGCTTCTGTTTCGGCTGTACCGGTCATACCCGAAAGTTTATGGTACATACGGAAGTAGTTTTGCAGCGTAATGGTTGCAAAAGTTTGGGTGGCAGCTTCTACTTTCACACGTTCTTTTGCTTCGATGGCCTGATGGAGTCCGTCGGAATAACGGCGTCCTTCCATGATACGTCCTGTCTGTTCGTCTACAATCTTAACCTGTCCGTCTATCACAACATATTCATCGTCCTTTTCGAACATGGTATATGCTTTCAACAGTTGGTTGATGGTATGTACGCGTTCAGATTTGATCGCGTAGTTGTTCAATAAGGCATCTTTCTTTTCCAGTTTCTGTTCATCGGACAGATCATGTTCATTTTCCAGTTCTGAAAGTTGGGCTGCGATATCGGGAAGAACAAATAATGTAGGATCGTCAGAATTGCCTGTGATAAGGTCGACACCTTTGTCTGTAAGGTCAACGCTGTTCAATTTCTCATCGATAACAAAGTACAACGGGTCTGTAGCCTCATGCATGCGTTTGTTATTCTGCTCCATGTAGATTTCTTCTGTTTTCAGCATGCCGGCTTTGATTCCCTGTTCACTGAGGAATTTAATCAGAGCTTTGTTTTTAGGCAATGCTTTATGGCTGCGGAACAGAGCTAAGAATCCTTCTTCCACATCTTTCTTGTTGTCGGAGGCAATCAATCTTTTAGCATCTGTCAGGTACTTGGTAGCCAAAACTTTTTGGGCTTCTACCAAACGTTCTACCATCGGGCAAAGAGCTTCGAAAAGCTGGTCTTCCCCCTTAGGTACGGGACCGGAAATGATCAACGGTGTACGGGCATCATCGATCAATACGGAGTCCACCTCATCGACAATGGCATAGTTATGTTGACGCTGTACAAGGTCTTTAGGGCTGATGGCCATGTTGTCGCGCAGATAGTCGAAGCCGAATTCATTATTCGTACCGAATGTAATATCTGCCAGATAAGCCTGACGACGGGCATCGGAGTTTGGCTGGTGCCTGTCGATACAATCGACACTCAGTCCGTGGAACATATAAAGCGGTCCCATCCATTCCGAGTCACGTTTTGCCAGATAGTCGTTCACGGTTACAACATGAACCCCATTGCCGGTTAAAGCGTTGAGGAATACAGGCAAGGTTGCTACCAATGTCTTACCTTCACCTGTTGCCATTTCGGCAATTTTACCTTTGTGGAGAACCACACCACCGAACAGCTGCACATCATAATGGATCATATTCCATACAGTGTCGTTTCCTCCTGCTACCCAATGGTTCTGATAAATGGCTTTGTCTCCTTCAATGCGGACAAAGTCTTTAGTGGCAGCTAAAGTACGGTCGAAATCAGTGGCAGTTACCACTACTTCTTCGTTTTCAGCAAACCGTCTGGCGGTATCTTTTACAATAGAGAAAGCGACTGGCAACACTTCGTCCAGTGCTTTTTCATATATTTCGAGAATTTCTTTTTCCAGTTTGTCGATCTGAGCGAAAACATCTTCACGATCTTCCAACTCCAAAGACTCTATGCTCGCTTTCAATTCTTCTACTTTAGCACGTTCTTTTGTAGCAGAGTCGTAGATGTATTGTTTTAGTTCCTGTGTCTTGGCACGAAGTCCGTCATTGTCCAATTTCTCAACCTCCGGGTATGCAGCTTTAATCTTGTCTACCCAGGGCTGAATTTCTTTCATGTCTCGTGTGGATTTGTTTCCAAAGATCGAGCTTAAAAATTCATTAAATCCCATGTGTTTATTATTTTTTATTTATTATTTGCTAATTGAATAAGGTGAGTATTCACCTGATGGTAAGAGGTGTTTTTGTGCAGGCATTGGGAGCCCGTATTCTCATTGTATGAGCCAGTGTAGGCGCAATATGATCAACGGTAACAGGTGTTTCTATTACCTCCGGTCTCACTGTGTTTCCAAAAAATACGAGTGGAGCCGGTATATGTGCATTACGAATGATCTTATTTTCCGAAGGATTGGTTTCGTTCATTACCGTCCATCCGGGAAGGACATCGATCAGTAGATCTCCTGAGCGTTTGCGGTGGAATCCGTTACGGATCATGTGGATTTCAGGGGTCCATGCACCTAATAACAAACGATGCATTGAGTATGCTTCGTTCACACCGCTGAATTGTACTAGAAAGTCGGCTGCCTTATTCTGTATTTCGGTCAGATCCAGTTGTTTCTGTTCGATCAGTTTGTGATTGAGATAGATCTGTTGGTCATAATAGGCCTCTACATATTGCCCTTCACCGTATGAAGCCATCAGATACATGTTTAATAATGCTGCACAGCGGTTCAAATGAAATTCTCCTCCCGGAATGCGATAAATCCCGTGGTCGGCGGACTCTGTATCTACATACCCGGTAGAAGTGATGCAGAAAAGTACATTCTGAAGCCCGATTTTCTTATCGACCATCTCCAATAGGTTGGCGATGCTACGGTCCAGACGTACATACGTGTCTTGCAATTCCATGGCGCACTCTTGTGAAGTCTTATGGGCATAATTGCCTGCATAATACATCAATGAGAGCATGTCCGGTATATCATCTTTACCGATATTACTTTTATCCAGCAGTACCTCTGTCAATGAGTTTACTTCATCATTAACGAACGGGCTAGCTATTAACCGGCGGAATTTGTTTCTCCGGTCATCATCAAATTTATATTTGAAAGCATCCTCCCTCCATTCCGGAAGATAGACATATTTGTCTACCGGATGTACTGGTGTCCATACGATATTTCCTATACGGAAATCGATGGCTTGTCGATCATTATATTCGCTGACCCACCAAGGGAATTCAGAATAGTAAGTGGTGCTACACCATTTTCCGGTATTGCTGTTTAGCCAAAATGCTCCGTTTCCTGCATGACCTGCTGCAAATATGGCAGCATCGCGGAAAGGAGCGATGGCATATACCAAACCTTTATTGCGGGTGGCTATTTTAAGTTCATCGGCTATTGTAGAAGTGAGTAATAAGGCTGGGGAACTGTTTTCATCCGTATAATTACCCATAAATGCAGGGTCGTCTACGCAACTTGTCGGTCTTAAAGTAGAAGCATCCAACCATTGATTGCCTACAATGCCATTCATGGAAGGCGTTGTGCCGCTATAAATGGCGGCAACGGCGGATGCTCGGTCTACTCGGTTGAAATTATATTCGGCATTACGAAAAACTTTTCCCTCTTTCCAAAGCCTTTTAAATCCTTTTTCACCATATAGGGTAGAAAATGCTTCCAAATAATCTGTACGCAACTGGTCGATCGTCAGTCCTATTACCAGTTTGGGGGTAGACGCGGGAAGCGGCTGGGCTTGCAGTCCGGTAATAGTTAATACTGTTATTATGGAAGTCAGTAATCCTTTCATTTTGTTTTTTTATAAGTCAGAATGAGATTGCTTGCAGAACGTATCAGCAAACAGAGTGCCAAAGGTACGACAGCTAAATCAATTCTTTGCGGTATTAGCGGAAAAAGCACTATAAAAAGTGTTAAAACGACGCAGTTCGCAACATTGTACCAGCATTTTCTTCCTTTTCTGGCAGCATTTACAATGATTGGGAGGAAGATCAGATGCCCGGGTTGAAATACAAAAAGCAAGTAATTGTGACTTACAGCCGGGTGTTGGGAGAAAAGTGCAAGGAACGTAATTACACAACCGGCAATTCCTGCAGTTCCGAATAATGCCAAGTCTAATCCCCAAAGCCCCTTCTTTTTCCTTATGCCATATATGGTAGCTATTGTTACTATAATGAATAATAGCAGGGCACATCTCATAGGAGTCAGGAGGTTCATGATGTCGAATTTGGTAGGGGATGAGTCGGTGTCTTCACAATCGATGATTATTCGCGAGTCCGATACCAGTTTTCTCTCTTTTCCATTGTTTATGATTTTAGCCCTTTGAAAGTCATTCTTCAGATAAAACGGGACAAACATCATTTGTCTGTTTGTGATCGGGCGATCTGCTTCGCTCCCTATACAAAAGTCGATGCCGAATTGTGACCAAGGATGTCCTTTCGTATATTGATGTACAATGTCACGAAAGGATTTGGTGTGGTTTCTGTCTGAAAAATCATAGCTTATTTTTCCTTCGATGCTTTCTTCTATTTTATCCCGAGGACGGGTAGCGCAGTTGTCATAAAAGAAATTATACCGGTATGTCCGGTTCTCGGGCCGGCAATTTTCTTCCAGCAGATATAGCAACTTTCCCTTTTCTTCCGGCAGTAGGTTTAGTGTTTGTTGCCACACACTACGTTCTTCGTAGTCGTATTCAGCAGCAAAACGGTCGTAGGAGGTTACTCCAAGAATATAATCTGTTTCACCCAAAGCAAACCTAAGTATAAAATTGGGAGTATTGAAGCTGAAAAGACCATAGTTGAAGACGTAATCGATCCCTTTTGCCGGTTCCTCATAACGTATAGCTGTGTGCCCAAAGAGGGAATAAATTTCTTCTCCGGGGGCGCAAGTCAATAAGCTGATTCGTACCGAGTCGTTGGTTGTATCTTTTGTCTGATTTGCCTGAGCAGAAAAGCAAAAGAGAAATAGTACGAATAGTATTTTTATTTTCCTCATATTGAAGACTTTTTAGATCGTAATTGTAACTTTTGCATTTTTGATAGGATCAAATAAGTGTATGTTGAGTCTTCGAATCATAGTTGTTACTTTGGCGACAAAGATAGTTATATTCAGATGGATAACAAAATATTTGGTGATTTCTGTGGATATTTTTTCTTCTCCTATGCATGCTTCTTTTCAAAAGTATATGCTTCTGTTTTGTGGAATTGGAGCATATGACTCTAGCTAGTGGGATGGAAAATAAGAGAAATCTGTTTTGTCTTTATTTATAATAAACTACTAATATGCATATCAATATGTTCTTATTTCACCTTTATTGCTAACTGACATTATTTTAAAAATGTAGAATTAACTTCTGTAAAGGCAGTTATTAAGGTCAAAAAGCCATAAAATGCAGATGAAATAGCCTTAGTTGTCGGCTTGGATAGCTATATTTATCGGCTTAAGTATCCTTTCTTAACAGATTGGATAATAATAACCAACGCGTAAAGTTACTATTTTTAGCAAATGGAATAACTATTTCTATTAAAATGAAGTTCAATTTATCTGAAAAAGCATTTTTTTTACCTCTATATTGCTCTATTTGCCTCCTTTGGATGAAGCGTTTCCTTTTGATAAAAAGTTGTAATAAATTTCTATGGGAATGCATTTCGAAAGAATAGCAGGATAAATAAAGCTTTATGTAATCTATCTGCGCATTTCCCGGATAATCTGAAAAATGCATATTGCTTTATACTGCGTTTTTTACAATCAAGTTGGTCAATGGTCGGAAAAACGCGACTCATTACATGTGATTAAATCACATTGTCAAAATGATAATGTGATTTAGATCCTGTTTAAATTTAGCTCAGCCTTGTTTTGAAAGTTCTTTTTGAGGAAAATTAAAACAGGCTCTTTGTATTTCGAGAATCATTAGTAAGTCGTTGTACATTGGTTAAACCGACACTGATTCTTTTTAACCGAACAGATGAATGAGAAAGTGGTTTAAAATGCTTAATATTATGAAGTTATATAGCACCTCCGATGTTATTTAGTTAATGTCCGGCATTAATTTATTAGGAATTATTTTGTACATCCAAAAATACTCTATACATTTGCACTGTTGAAACGAATATTCATTGAGATCGTATTTATTTTGATTAGTTCGTTTATAACAGTTTAGTGATTATCATATTTATTGAAATGGAAAGTATCCGATACTTTCAAATCCTATCTTCCTGGTTTAAGGAGATTATAAACGGATTTTATGTATATCACGCTACAGATGAAGAATCTTAAATACTTGATCGACAGGTGTAACTTTCTGTCGGTGTCCCCCAATAATATCATATTGTGAATTCTGCTGAAAAGTTTTGGTATGCCCTTCGCATAACCTATAGTCGGGAGTTGGCTTTGAAAAACTATCTTGATACTGAAAAGGTAGAAAATTTCTTGCCTATGCGCTATGAGTATGTATTTAGAGGGGAACGTAAAATCCGTAAGCTGGTTCCGGTAATTCATAATCTCATTTTTGTGCGTTTATCGCGTAAGGAAATGGATGAGTTGAAAGCTACTGTAGGCGAACGTCTTCCCATTCGATATATTATGGATCGAGAGACACGCCAACCCATAATTATCCCTGATGTCCAAATGCGTAATTTTATAGCTGTTGCCGGATCCTATGACCAGCAAGTTATTTATTTGGATCCTACGATAACTTCCTTTAAAAAAGGAGATCGAGTTCGTGTCACCGGTGGTATATTTAACGGAGTTGAAGGTTATTTCCTCCGAATTAAAGGTGATCGCCGTGTGGTTGTAGCTATCGAAGGACTGATGGCTGTTGCTACGGCATATATTCATCCATCGCTCGTTGAACCAATTTTGCCTGATCCTACTGATCAAAAAAATAAATAATTCTATTTGCTATTCGTTAGTATTTCTTGAACCTTATTCCGGATAAGAGATTGGATTGTTGACAGTCCGTAGTACACCATTCCTTGTTTTCTATAGACACTTTTATAAATAGCAGATAGTAAATAAAAATTGTAAATATCATCATGTCTTTACAACCAGAAATTGACGCTTTATGCGAAGCGGCCAATAGGCTTCTTCGTTTAGGTTTGGATGGTACCCCCATCTATACTGATTCTTTCCGTGAACTTAATGCTGATGTCTATCGCCAGTCAGAAACTCTTTTTCGCAAGACGGCCTCTTCTGATATTGAAGAAGCTGCCCTTTGCAAAGCCCTATTAATGGGATACAGTGCGACGATTTATAATCATGGCGATAAAGATAAGAAAATCCAATTGGTATTAGATTGCAGTTGGAATGTCCTGGATCGATTACCGGCTTCATTGCTTAAGTGTCAGTTATTGGTAGCCTGCTATGCCGAAGTTCCGGAAGAGGAATTAGCAAAAGAAGCACATGCGATCATTGATAGTTGGAATGGTAAAGAATTGACTTTGGAAGAGAGTGAAGTAATTGAGAGATTACAGTTGCTGGAAGAAGATTAAAATGAATAGGGATAGGTAGTGTAATGAGTGCTTGTTCAAATCATATTTATCATTTTTCTATACAGATTTTGTTCAGTGATCATTGTTGTAAGTGAGTGAATCGTTAAAGAAAAAAACGCTTAAAGGTGTTGGATGGAGCTTCGTTGACAATATTGCAAGTTCAGGAGTTACTTTTCTAGTTGGCCTAGTTCTTGCTCGTTTACTTACGCCAACCGAATATGGCATAATGGCTATGATCGCTATCTTTATCGCAATATCAGATTCAATTATTGATAGTGGATTCTCGAATGCGTTGATTCGGAAAGTAGACATTAAACGAGAAGACTATAATACAGTCTTTTTCTTTAATTTAATAGTTGGGATTTCTTTATATGTACTATTATTTTTTTGTTCTCCCGCGATTAGTGAGTTTTTTAAAGAACCTCTGTTGGTCCCGGTAACACGGGTCATTGGGCTGGTACTTGTTATCAATGCTTTATCCATTATTCAGCGTACCATTTTTGTCAAGGAAATCAACTTTAAAATACAAACAAAAATATCTTTTATTGCATCTATTTCGAGTGGGGTAATAGGTATTGGCATGGCTCTTTTAAATTATGGAGTATGGAGTCTTGTTGCCCAACAACTGTCACGTCAGTTTTTTAATGCTCTGTTTCTTTGGATTTATAGTCATTGGCGTCCAGCTTGGGAGTTTTCAATAGAAAGCTTTAAGGAATTGTTTGGATTTGGATCTAAACTGTTGGTTTCAGGTTTAATAGATACTGCTTACAGAAATGTTTATTATGTCGTTATCGGGCGGTTTTATTCTTCTTCCCAATTGGGGCAATATACTCGTGCCGGGCAATTTAATACAATATTCTCTAGTAATTTGACTGCAGTTGTACAGCGGGTGAGCTATCCGGTTCTTAGTTCTATACAGGAAGATCCTGAACGTTTGCTTGAAGGATACCGTAAAATTATAAAGATGACCATGCTGGTTGCATTTTCTTGTATGTTAGGTTTAGCAGCCATAGCAAAACCTTTAATATTGGTTTTAATAGGTGAGAAGTGGTTACAATCCGTATATTATTTGCAGATAATTTGTTTTTCGGGCATGCTGTATCCTTTGCAAGCAATCAATTTGAATATCCTTCAAGTGAAGGGGCGTTCGGATTTGTTCCTTAAACTGGAAATAATAAAGAAAGTTATAGCTGTCGGACCTATTGTAATTGGTATTTTCTGGGGTATAGAGTATATGTTGTGGGGCAGTGTATTTACTTCTTTTATCGCTTATTTTCTAAACAGTTATTATTCTGCCGATTTAGTAAATTATCCGACTAAAAAGCAGATTATGGATATATTCCCCTCATTTCTCGTCTCGTTTTTTATAGCCGGAGTAATGTGGTGTATAACTCTATTTTCTCTTTCAATTTATGTAATGCTACCCCTTCAATGCCTGACAGGATTAATTTTGGCTATATTGGTATATGAGAAGCTTCGTCTTCCTGAATATCTCGAAGTGCGGCAACTGGTGTGTTCGTTACTTCATCGGAAAAATAAATTGGATAATAAACAAATATGGACGAAAAACTAATAACAGTTACTTCTCCCCTTCTTCCCTCCCTGGACGACTTTTTACCCTATTTGCAAGACATCTGGGATCGTAAGTGGCTGACGAATAACGGTCACTACCATCAGGAACTGGAAAAAGCTTTGTGCGAGTATTTGAAGGTGCCTTACATTAGTTTGTTTACGAACGGAACCCTTCCTCTGATGTGTGCTTTGCAGGCACTAAGGATCACAGGTGAAGTAATAACCACCCCTTATAGTTTTGTTGCAACCACCCATTCTTTGTGGTGGAATGGCATCAAACCGGTATTTGTAGACATAGATCCTGAAACCTGTAACATTGATCCCGATAATATAGAGGCAGCTATTACTCCAAAAACTACTGCGATCATGCCTGTTCATGTCTACGGCAAACCTTGCGATACGGAACGTATTCAGGAGATAGCCGACAAGTATGGCTTGAAGGTGATCTATGACGCTGCGCACGCATTTGGCGTCGAGGTTAATGGCAAGTCCATATTGGAAGCCGGTGACATGTCCACTTTAAGTTTTCATGCCACTAAAGTTTATAATACGATAGAAGGAGGAGCCTTGGTTTGCCATAATGAAAAGACGAAACAACGTATTGACTATTTGAAGAACTTTGGCTTTGCCGGTGAGACGACCATTGTTGCTCCCGGTATCAATGGCAAAATGGACGAAATTCGTGCTGCTTACGGATTATTGAATTTGAAACAAGTAGATGCTGCTATTGAGGGACGTCGGCAAGTCGCAATAAAATATCGTGAAGCATTACGTAACGTGGAAGGCATTCGTTTTATGGAAGATATGTCGGGGGTTCGCCATAACTATTCCTATTTTCCAATATTTATTGATACTGAAAAATATGGGATTACACGTGATGAACTTTACTTAAAGATGAGAGAGCATCAAGTATTAGGTAGGCGATACTTTTATCCTCTGATAAGTGAGTTCTCTACTTATAGAGGATTGGAATCCGCTAATCCCAACAATCTTCCTTTGGCGCATAAAGTGGCAGACAGTGTGATTTGCCTTCCCATGCATCATGATTTGGACACCGGGGCGA
>OGOG01001303.1_pt1 | contig 24794 bp, 19 predicted proteins | sample 1552581 | NCBI WGS metagenome assembly OGOG01 (sample SAMEA2580152, study PRJEB22360) | human gut metagenome | biome: human gut; feature: human-associated habitat; material: faeces | place: Denmark | collected 2008/2010 | reverse complement strand
ATTACTATGGTCTCATCGAATCAACAAGGCGAGGGAAATTCCCTGTTTCCACTCAGGCGGATTCTATAAGTTTCATGAAATTAGACCTCAAATTGAAAAAACGTCAGAATTTGCTCACTTTTGTGGAGATTGGCGGTGAAGCCTTCGAGCAAGTTTATGAAAGTCACAAGAGAGGATACAGTGCTTGGGGCGAGTTGGGGGCAGGCTCTTGCCTTAGAAGCCAAAATCGCAAATTGTTAATTTTCATTCTTGATTATAGCTTAGTAAAAGGTATAAACAATCAATCAAATGAAGATAAACAAAGAAGGGTTCTTAATACGGCATTACAGATTTTGTCAACTGATGGTACAGGGCGGAACTATTCAGATGGCTGCACTTTAAGCAAAGTTGATACGGTAGCAGTTATTGTCACAAAGAGTGATTTGATGGAATGTACAGACCGTGACCAAAGAACAGATATTGCTTTAAAGTATATCTCAAACAACTTTGCTGCATTTATGACTGCATTGGAAAATGCTTGTAGTAAGTTTGGAATAAATAAAGCAATCGGTTATAAACCCTATGTTATGGCATTTAGTCTAGGGAAGCTATTGGTGGGTAATACTTATGCTTACGACCCAACAGATTCAGAAAGTATTGTTAACTTTATTTCAGATGTGACCGCAGGCGAAAATACAAGTTTTTTGGGACGTGTTTTTGGATCAAATTAATCAATATTTGGATTGTTAATTGACGTCTATATGCGTCTAATTAGGTAATTATGCAAAATAAGTTTCGGTTGTTATCGATAGAAGGTAATTCTCACATAATTTTTAATATATGCAAAGATATGATATAGGATTAATCGTTTGGGGCTGTAAAGGTGGCCATCGTGTTTTTTGTAGTCGAGGTGTTGATTATAGAATCAAGTCTATTAACGACACGATAAAAGACATCCGCTCATTTGTAAGGTTCAATCTGATAAATCTTACAACATATGCTGTTGAGTTCACAGATGATTACAAAGTCTTCACGATATATCGCTCCTGCAATGACAGTGGTACAGGTGCATATGTGGCAATTACTCTATATATTCCCCACACATTGAGAGTTCTTGATTTGCGCAAATCTCTTGATTCTATAATGGATTTCTATTTCAAGGAATTCGTTCACCCTGTATTTGGTACTTACTATGATGGGAAATATGATAGTATTGACCAATATAACTCATTTATGGATAAGTTACAGGTCGTTCCTGAAGGTGAGTTGTTTGAACATAAGCCTTCTGAGCAAGATGACGGCCCTCATCTAAAAATATATGAGGACATATCTGAAGTTGACGAATTTTTTGAAAGTCCATATAGAAAGGAGTTTTTCAAGTGTCAAGAAGTGATGTTCATGAGCCGTGATTTATATAATCAAAGTCCAGAATCACTTAGGCTCAATTTTAAAGAAACTGTTATAGAGAAGGTTTCTGAACCAGAAAAACTTCCTCAACTTTATGTCGGAGACAACAAAGAAGTAGCCAAATTGATAATTAATGGTAAGGAGTGTCCAGCAACAGGTCATCATCCTGTCAATATTGTCGCAGATAATGTTTGTATTATTATGCATAGGCAGTACTGCGAGGATTTATCATTGACAGGTAAGATACTCCAACTTATTGATCAAGGTAAACTCATAGAAAAGAACAAAACCATTTCGATAGGTAACGTTAGTTTTGAGTATAGAAATTACGAAGTAAGATTCACTCTTAATAGTCAGAATGTACCAGATGATATAATCTATATACAAGAAAAAGGAACACAGCCTTTGTACCCAATAAGGGAGGACAGGGTAATTGTTCCAGGCAATCTTTTAAATCGAGAATATGATATCTTTGTAAAACCATGCAAAAATGGCACAGATCGTGTGTTGATTGTTAGTTCTTTTTTACCGGAAAAAATTATTGAAAGTAATACACCTGTGAATGTAGTTGTAAACATGATTTCATTTAAGGTGGAGGTAGCTTATGGCGTTTCCGATAAATTTTTTTATATCTGCTTGGAAGGAAATATTAAGTTGAAAATACCTATTGCCAACGTTTCTAGTCAATGTGTCAATTTGTATTTGCCCAAAAAAATTTCTCTTTCTTCAGGCAATTTCGACAAAGCAAACCCTGAAACTGAATTGTCTTATGGTAACAACGTCTTAACCATTACTTCAAAAAAATTAAGTTTTGAAGTAATTATTCCAAATGATATAAAATCTCTTATTCAAGATTGGGATTTTTGTATTTCAACGGAATCTCGAAAAAATACAGTATTTTTTAAACCTGGATTTAAGATAAAAATTAAGTCAGATGAAGATATCAATAGAGGCAATTTATACATCAATGGACAAAGGTATTTGTTCGAAGAATCAGAAGGGCGAATTTACCCATTGATTCTGTTCGTTAAGCTCAAGGATAGCGATAAGCAGTTTTTTTCTTACAAACTAAACGAGAATAGTCCTTCAATGAACGAAGTGGAAAATAGAATTTTTCCACTTAGTGATATTGAATTGGAATATGTGATTATAGATAATGAACTGTATAAAAAAACGAAAAGCACAGATCATAATATAGTATCTATAGAATTGAGTCGTGTTCAAAGTTCAAAACCATTAGACATTATTCAAAATGCAAAAATTTCTTTGAAGTTTCATGGTTGCAAGGGATTATACATTCAAACATCAGAAAAACAAATTCCAATAAAAGAAGATTCTGAAACAAAATCATTCGGATCTCTTAGTCTTACTATCGTAAACGAGAAAGGCGAATCATTGTGTACTGTACGTAAGGATGTCCAAAAATACAATCAGGAAGAAAGTACAAAAAACAAGAAAAATGGTTTTGTAATCTCTTATGACGACAACTCCAATGTGTCCGTTCAATATAAAAAGCCTAAGAACAATTTGGTGAAGCTGTTCAGAAATAAGTTTTTCTTATCTGTATCTGCACTTCTTCTGATTGTTTTCTGTGCAGGTATGGCGTGGATGTATCTAAAGCCTGAACCGGCCATAAGCTTAATGAGAATTTATATTTCTGTTGCTGACGACCCAGATACATTTGGAGAGAAAATCAATAATATAGAAATAAATGGAACGAAGTTACTTCGTTATGGTTGTAGCAATGATAGTTGCTATATTGATGTCATTTGGAATAAAGATTCCGCCGAACACAAAGTCTATAGTCAATTGTTAGGACGTGATCTATATGCAAGTTTCACAGAGGATTCTGTACCATTTAGGCTGTCGGATATAGATTCATCTATATTAGAACGGATTTTAAGAAGAATAAAAGATGTAAGCAAAAATTATGAGGCGAAAAATACGATGGTCAAAATTAATAGTCCTATTCAGATTAAGCTGAAAAAAATAGAGGACTCAATTAATCCTAAAGACCCTTTGGAAAGTGTATTTGAAAAATACAACACAGTTTTATCAAATACAAAAAATGAGAAAGTAGTAAAATATATTCTTAAAGTGGCCTATTCGAAGTTAGACGTTAAGAATCTTGAAGAATGTGGTTCGTTTCTTAAAATATTTGAGAAACAGAAAAATAGTGATGTCTATAAAGAAGTTGAAGGCATCACAACTCAACTCAAAGAAGCTTTAGCTCTTGAACAGAAGCTGATGGGTATAATTGCTTCTAAAAAAACTTTGCTACATGCTATAGAATGCAATATTGATACAGTGAAGAAAGTCGAAATATGGTGGGGAGATTTAACAAAAGAACAAAAAGAACAAATTTTAGAAAAATACAACTTTCCTAGGGCAATTGAGGGATATAAAAAGTTCTTTAATGCAACAAACTGTGGACAAATTCAAGAATTAGATAACTATGAATCATGTTTCAGCACAGATCAATATAAAGTTATCAAATATGCTGATGGATATAGGAAAAATAGAGCTACATTTAATCATTGGAAAAAGGATATGGGAATGAGTTTTTCAAAGCCTTTTCTGCTAATTGATAAATCCAAATAAAATTATGAATAAATATTTAATGATTATTATTGCAGCGGCATGTCTAAGCTTGTCCAGCTGTACTCAGTGTTCCACTTCAACAACAGATGAAGAGGAGCCGACTTATAAGTCCCAGTCATATAAACTAGTTGAAAAGCATATCAATGAAATGGCGACAAACCCTTGGGATAAAAGTGTATATTTAGAAATTAGAGACAAGCAGATCTCTATGCTCAAGAAGAACAGTGAACGTATGTCTGCCTCCACTCTTTTGGAAACAGAATATAGTAAACTCTTAGTTAGGGATGCCAACACCATACTGCATAGTGGATGTGTTGCAAGTAATTCTCATTCCTTATTTAAAAGTCTGTTTGATGAACTGAAGGCATATCCCCAAGTTCCTGGATTAGACGATATTAAAACATTGAAAAAGCTTCATGATGATGCAGAATCTTTTACGCAGACTGCTGTTGGAAGACAAAGTGTCTCAAGTTATCGTACATCGTATGACAAAAGTCATGAGACAACAAAGATGGCTGAAGCAAAAAAGTTTTTAGGAAATTCAAAAATAAAATGCATCGCAATACGTAAGAAGATGGAAAATTTATCACAGTCATCTGCTTATGAATCCCGACGCAAGGCATATTGTCAATCTGTAGTCTCATTTTATTTGCAGTGCACTAACCCTGCAAAAAGTGAGTTGAACGCCGCTAAAGCCAATTTAGGCGTTTATAATGGAGATACATCTTCTTGGAAGGAGCAGTTGGAAGAACATTATAAAGAACTTAATAAAAAAGATGATGAATAAATTTCATTTTGTTGGGATTGTTTTAATCCTTTGTATGAACACATTTTCTGTGTACGCACAAAATGCACAAGAATCTCAATATGTGTGTGTAAAACAAGAAGTAGTCGATAAAGTAATCAGTAACCTATTGGCTAAACAAGGTGACGTTGATCCGGTACAAAAAGGTTGGGGTGAAAATCTTTTGCGAACTGCTTTTCTGAACTACTTTACAAACAAAGCTTCAAAAGCGATAGTCTATGACCAGTCCGCTTGGAACGAATTAAAAGATGAACTTTCTGCATTAAACGATTCTATTAAAAAACGAGATGCTAATATTAAGGCATTGCAGAAACAGCTTTCAAGAGAAAACTTCGAGAATCAAATGGTGCAAGCAAAACAAGCTTGGGAGCAAGAACGCAATCAATTAGTGGACAAATATTCTTCAGTAGTTAAAATTAAGGATGCAACTATTAGTGATTTGGGAACACGTGTTAAAACCTTGGAACAGGATAGTATTAAGCATGAGCAGGAGATTAACGGCCTCAAGAAAAGTGTGGATATTGCAAAAAATGTCACAGAACAATATAATCAAAAGTTGCAGGCTTTAGATGATTTATATAAAGAATATAAAAACTCACAGACATTAGAATATGTTAAAGCTGATTTAGCACAGCAAACAATATCGGAATATTCTGATTATCTAAAAATAATTGGAATTCCAATGCCTACTGAACAAAAAACGCAGATAGAATTCCTGAAATCTGTGTCCAACGTCGGCGTACTCTATCAATCTGCAATAAACATTATGAATACTAAATACGATGAAAACGCTGTTAAAAAATGGATTCTGTCATTTAAGAGTATAAGCAGTAATTATCTACCAAAATTAAATGATGGACAGCGAACTGTGATGGCGCGAATAGAGAATGCCATGTCGTCGCTAGGAGCAGCAAACAACCACTTCAGGAAATCCATCCTTGTTTATCTTCAAGAACAAGGGCAGATCCCAGATAAAGATACAGCAAAGGAAGTAAAGGATATGGTACAACTAAAGGTTCGAAATTATTCTGAGGGGAAACATATAGATACGAAAAAGTACAATCCTTATCATACTAATTTGAATAGGATTTTGAGTGGTATCTTGGAAGGCATTAAGGTTATGAACGAGACCGATTATGGAACTTATATATCAAAAATAGAAAATACTTTGTAGCTATAAAGAATGAGACTCAAACGTAAACAATACTAAAGTCGTGTGGAGGATGTGTTATCTGTTCAACAAGGCGAACTGCGTTTGATCTTGCTAATTCACCATTCCATATTCGTTCACATTCATTACAAGAAGAGGTGGAAAAGTACAAACAAATGTTTCAGGCTAAATCTCATATTATGTATTATGAAAACTTTGAAGCAGGTCTTCGGCATGAGCTTTTTAAATCTAAACGAATTGTAGTTGTGCCTTAAATAAAATTCAACTAAAATGGACAAACTTTTGGTCATATTTCGTAATTGCCAAGGCTATGGATTACAAAGCGGCAATTTGTTAGTTAGGATTCCGTCTGAATGCTATCAAATCAATTTGATGGTGGGGGTGGACACAGTTTATCTTGTGAACGAAAAAGGAGGGATTGAGTGCGTAATAATCAAAGATAAAGAGGACTATGAAGCGGATCGGAATTTGGATAGGCGGATTCAAAACAACAAGAACGGCTTCGTGGTAGAATGGAGCAGCAATGGAGAACTGTGTGATGTTACCAGTCGGAGGAATAAACGCAAAGTTAATTCAGACAATAAACGTACGGTACGGCATAGAAATAAGAAAATATTGATCACAGTTGGCATTTTAGGTCTTATTGACATAGTTGTGTTTATTACTGCCGTTTATGTCTCAACAAACGATATAAATGAAGACGCTTTATGTGTTGGTCAAGATTCAACTACGGTATTGCTCCTAGGAGATACATTGCTCCTAGAAGATACATTGCTCCTAGAAGATACATTGCTCCATAATGACTCTATTAGAAAGATGGCATCTTTTCAAAAGCAAAAATTGCAATCGATGAATTGTAGCGAAAGAACGGTTCTTGAGGTTAGAGCTTGGTGGCAAAATCAAAATTCGCAAGATAAGAAGTATATTACAAAAAACACATATGATTTCGAATTAGCGCTTATTGTGTATAGTCAAATATTTGATGCAGAAGACATACGCGATTTTATTAGACTATCAGAAAAACTTGGACGGACTGTTTTATCATCAAGACAAATTCATATGGCGAGACGATTCCATGGAAAAGACTATGAGAGTTTGCGTCACAGGCCATTCCGTCATATGAGTTTCCGGGAAATTGAAATGGAATTCGAATAGCATAAACCTTCTACTCTCGAATAGAGATTACGAAAAGCCCATAAAAAAGAACGATAGAATGAAAGAGATTTCAAGACAGTCTTTAATGAAGATACATGATGTGATTCATGGTCAGAATTACGTCAATATAAAAGCTCGCCTAAACCAGTTGTTGCCAAACGAATATGCAAAAACTTTCGCTGGAATAAAACTGTTTTCGACAGATGGAGTATGGTATGGAGATGATGCTATTGTGTATCGCTCTTATGTGGAAGCATCGGCTTCAGATAAGGAAGAAATCGCAACTTGGCTGGAGGAGTGTAAGGAGGTTGTTTGTGCAACACTGTCAACTGCGATACCATATGTACACAGTTTGTTTTCTATACCATCTCAGGAACAAATTTTTTGGTATCGAAATGATGAAGGCAATATACGAGTAACATTAGCACAATGGGGATTTGAGAACAAGTCCAATGGCCCTAAAATAGATGTTATTACTATGTTGTTGTTGGCTCCGAGAACCTTGACACAACAAGATGTTACTATACATATTGACTATTCGGATGGCTCCATTGCTTCAAATATCCCGTTTATTCTGCATTTGTTTAATAATACAAAAAATATAGAAACAGATGGAGAAGGGAATTTCCATTTAGGTAAACTCTTCCTTAATAAAACCTTTGTCATCGAAAATATAGATGCGACTAATCATTACGACTTTACAATCGTAAAGGATGGCAACTACTCTGCAGTATTCGATTGGTTCACTAGGTACACTATTATTGTAGAGGATCAAAAAGGGGAACGCATTCCTGATTTCGAAATGATGGTTGATGGTGTGGCTGTTAAAACAAACGAAGAGGGTCGTTTTGAAGCAGAACTCAAGCTACTGCCAAATACGATTGTAAATGTTGAAGCTAATGAAACTAGAAGTTCATTCATAGTTCAAAAAGAATCCGAAAATAATGTTTTTAAAATCACAATAAAAAGAGAAGAGCCCCAGCCTTCAGTAGTATCCCCGAATCCCCCTGTTACCCCTATTTCACCCGCACCTCTTGTTCCCGAGTATATAAAAGTTACATTGTTGGATTATGACGGTCAGCCTTTGCCAAATCTTCCTTTTGTTATTAACACAAAGAAAAAACGCATAAGCGCTCAGACTGACGAAAATGGTGTTGCGCAAATAGATAAAGCTCAATTCATACAGAATAACAAATATCATATAAGATTTATGATAACCTCTTCATACAGAGAAAGTCTAAGCAAAAAGAATAACGACAATGAAAGATAAAGATTATAATTTTAAGAAGAGATTCAAGTATTCTAATGGACAGGCCGACTATATTTTCCAATTAAAAAAACGCAATTGGAAATGGTTGTGGCTGTTGCTATTACTTCCTTTATTGTTGTTGTTCGTAAGATGTGAAAGGAATATAGATATTCATACGGTTGATTCTATTTCTGGAGAAGAAATACCTCACGTAAATGTGTCTATTGATTATGCTACTTATTACTTGTTTAAAGATGGACGTTTTTTTGTAAATGAAAATGTCCACAAAGATGTCGAAACTGACGAAGACGGAAACGGAAGGTTCACGGATTTGCATTGCAGTGTATTCTCATACATTTTTTATGCCTTAAGCTCTGCAACTTATAATGCAACAGAAGACTGTCATAAACAGGCCAAAGTCCCGGAAACAAGTAAGTTTCATTATACATGGAACAAAACTCTTAATATGATACCAAAAGCGACAGACGTAGACTTAACTGTAGTTGATAGAGAAACAGCAGAGCCTCTTGCCGGTTCCACCATTATTTACGAGTTCGACTTAAATGGTAGAAATCGCAAAGACTCCATACAAACTTCTGCTGCGGGAACATGTACTATTAAAAATGTGCCTGAATGTGGTTGTGTGACTTTGTCAAGGGTCTGTAGTTATGGTTATGTCGACACAATCAACCTAAAGATGGACGTACTTACGGTATTGGCCTATCCTGATTCGGCACAAGTTAAGTTGACTCCATTAAAACAACGATTCTCATATTTTGTGAAGAACAAATTCACAAAAGAGCCTGTCCCCGGAGCTACTGTTGAAATTATTTTGACTTCAAGCAACGGTGCTGTTTTACGTGGTAAGTCTATAACCAATGTTGACGGTAAGGGCTTGGGTGTTTATGAAGATGCTTTTGTTTTGGCAAATATTGAACTGAAAGCATCAAAGAGACAATATAAAGATGGCACTTTGGACAAAAAATATACAGTTGAACAATTTGTAGCTCTGCCGGAAAGTGGGAGAACAGTTTATATTGAGCCCGAACCATATATGGAACAGTTCCAAAATGTCGATTCCATAACAGGTGTTCCTGTATCTGGAGTGAAAAACGATATCCAGATTAAATCAATAAGCGGGAAAGATGAATCTTTGAATGAAATCAGCAATAGAAATGGTATCTTCTACGTAAAAGCTATGAAAGGGGATCGAGTGGAGATACATTCAGACTTGCTACCATATTATATTCCTAAGGAAACTATCATAAAATCGTTCTCGGACGGAGAATTTATCAAGATGCAACCCAAGATAACTGATTTGACATTTAGGACGATTGATGGTGAGACGGGTGAGTTATTGCCTCAATGTACATTGTCTTTTAGTTCTTCGATTTCAAGCATTAATAGCCCAACATCGAGTGGTAATGGAACATTTACTATAAAAAACTTGTATGTTGGTGAAATTATTAGCATTGTTGCATCAAAAAACGATTATACAACAAACTCAAACAAGATTTGTAACGTAGAGGTGCTTGAACTTATGAGTGCATCTCAAGGTAGAAGAGACATCCCATTGTTATTGCAGTTACCACCGTGTAACGAGGGGGGAGATGATGTAGATTTAAGTGATCGAATTCGTGCAATAAAATCTTATAATATGGGGGTGAAGAGCGGTCGCTTCCTGTTTGATTGGGAAACATATTCTATACCGGATAGAATACAGGTATACAATTGCAGAGAAGATGAAATTCCACAAAACTCACCCATATTTGATACAGGAATGACAGCAACGAGCGTACAGCAACACGAGTGGATTACATTCTCTAATGGTTCTGTTATCACCGTTGTCGGTACAACAAGTAGCCAAGATATTTCTAGTTGGAAATATTTCATCCATTGTCCTTAGCATATTCCTGGTCAGACATATCTACTGATGATGTTCGGACGGTTGAAAATGAATTAGGTGGAGGCTGGATTGCTGAAAAAACTGTTGCTATTGCTATCTTTTGTTCACTTGCCTATTTTGATAACTTTGGAAAAGCGATGATTGCTGCTGTTAATCATGCCGGTGACAGCGATTCAATCCGAGCTGTAACTGGCAACATTCTTGGTGCTGCAATTGGATATAAGGCAATACCTCAATTTTACAAAGAAGATTTGGAACTTCATGATGTATTGCATATTGCAAATGATCTTTATGGTCGAGAGAAGACAAAATATATAATGAAATAGTTTGATATTGTTAGATTTCGGCTAAATCTGCATCTGTACTGATATCAGACGATTAACAACATTAAATATTTATATGTTCAAGAAACTAACAATAAGGGGGAAAATCTCTTGCGGAAAAGTAGCAGGCATATGATCTAAAAGCATCTATCCGGCAGACGTGTTGAGCAATTTATTGTTCAGATTTGGGGAATGGTTGGTGAATCAATGTAGAATTTAACGCAACATGTTTTAATGGCTTGATATTCTGAAAAAAGATAAACGATTAGGATTATGAAGAACAAAATTTTGTGGATGGATTTGGCTGTTTGCTTTGTATGGGCATTGGCTATTCTTGGCAGTAAATGGCTGTTTTGGGATAATTTTTATGCGGTGATGTGCATAATACTTATTGTGTGGCGTTTGAGTTTCACTTTTGCGTTAATGCACAAGGAAAGGCGCGCATGGCTACCGATGGTCGGAGCTGTTACGATATTTCTGTTGTTTGAAGAGACGGTGCATTGGTTGGGCTTGCATGAATTGTCGACTTATCCATTCTACATTATGGATATTCAGTATGATGATTTTACGTCTACTATAATCTTAGGTGTCGTATTCCTGTGGCTTTTTATATTGCCGTTCGTTGTATACTTCGTACAACTTATCAGGAAAAAGTTGATAAGGACAGAGCTCACTTGGGGAGATATGTTTGGGTGCATTTTGTGGAAAGATCGTAAGGCAAAGGCGTACTCGGTTTTGTTGCTCATGTCCGTTTTATCTCTTTATGTCGGCTTAGCTATGGAAATGAGGTTGAGTCTGCTGATGTGTATAATTGCTCCGGTGCTAAGCTATCGGTTTATATGCAATTATTATCACATTCGGGCGGAAAAGTTATGGATAATAGCAATAGGAATGGTTCTGTTCTTTGTTGCCCAGTCATATGCCGGCATCATCAGGCTCACTATGCTTGTTACCAGCTTTTTATTGGTGACGTATTTGTGTTACCGATTGTTTGCTGCAATGAAGCATAATGTTTTGACTGTGGCTTACATTGCATATTTGGGCGTTTTTCTGCCTTCGCTCTGTATCGGTTACAACCAGTATGCTTGCATCGATTACGCGCGAAGAGGATTTTATTCGGCTATGCCATATAGTGGAATTTTTTACATCGAGGACAAAAGTGGTGAATTGTGTGGTTTGCGAGACCGCTATAAACTCATTCTAAAACCTGAGTATGAACATATTGTTTATAGTAATCGTGAGGCTGGTTTTAGCGGTAGTGTGTTTGAACTGCGCAAGGATGGATATGTACGGTTGTACGATGCCAGATACGACCGTATCGATGATACCTGTACTATTGATGATGTACTTCAAGCCGAGGTGTATGATATGATAAAGTCTTACTTTGCAGGGTATGAGAGTGAATATGACGACCGTTGCGAGGTGATTGTAACAGATAGGGTTAAAAACATAACTCTCGCACATCTGAAAGTCGCCATGCATGGGATTCCTACTTACCACTATGGAGATGTGCCGTTCCTACCACAGGATGCCGTGCCACTTGGATCGGGAGAATTCGTATGTGACTCGCTTGTAAAGATGAGGCATTCTATTAAGCGAGCGTTAAGCTATGCCTTGGAACTGCCTAATGGCAGGACGGCTCAATTTAGGATATATGTGAAGCTTGCTACTGAGAAAATGCCCGGGAAAGCAGATATCAAAACTCTGGCAGATGGAGTCTCTAAAAGTGAAAGATTAAGATGTTTATATTGAGAAGCCGGTCCCTTTCTTCAATGAACGGGGGATGAAACTACCGATTGGAAATGATTTTGCTTTTCTGTTATCATTAGAAAGATATAGAGAAGAGTATGGCAGGTTATTAGGGCTTAATCGATTTTCTAAGCTTTGAATCAGGATATCTCCCGGTTGGTTTTAATGGATGGAACTTACCGGGAGATTTTTTATTTGGAAACTATTATATGGTATGAGAAATAAGTGTATTTTGAAATAGAAAAAGGCAGGACTTTATCGCCTGCCTTTATTTTTTTACGGTTGTATACTTTCTTTGACTGGTGTACCCGTTTATAACAGATCGGGTGACCGTAGTTCTCGATTTCAGCCTCCCGGCTGGCTTTACGATTCGCTTTAATGTAATCGTCTTGCTTAATTCGATTTTTCATACTGATAGTTCATTGATCGTTGCAAAGATACATTTTTATTCTCTGTTTTTACGGAGTATTTCCCTATCTTTGCACTCATCTTAAAAAAAAGAAGGCAAATAGAATGGAAAATTTCAGTGAATTGATAAAGAACCGACGCAGTATGCGGAAGTTTACCGGAGAGGAACTTAGTCAGGAGCAGGTGGTAGCCTTGCTTAAAGCGGCTTTGATGGCTCCTACGTCGAAACGGAGTAACAGTTGGCAATTTATTGCTGTGGATGATAAGGAAATTTTGAAACAACTTGCTAATTGTAAAGAACAGGCTTCTGCATTTATTGCCGATGCAGCGTTGGCAGTGGTTGTTACAGCCGATCCATTAGCAAGCGATGTGTGGATAGAAGATGCTTCCATTGCATCTATCATGATTCAATTACAAGCTGAAGATTTGGGATTGGGAAGTTGCTGGGTGCAAATTCGTGAACGTTTTACAGCTTCCGGGATGCCGTCGGACGAATATGTACGTGAAGTGCTGGATATCCCTTTACAACTGCAAGTACTTTCTATTATCGCTATCGGGCATAAAGGAATGGAACGCAAACCTTTCGATGAAGGACATTTGCAATGGGAGAAAATTCATATTAATAAATACGGAGGGAAGTAATAGTGAGTGCTGCCAAAGCAAATAATAACCGGGATACATACAAGGCTACGGCCGTTACGTTGATTGTGTTGGGCATACTTTATTTGTTGGATAAGGTGATACACTTTTCTGCTATCGGGCTGCCCTGGGTGATGAACAAGGACAATTTCCTACTGTATACAGCTATTATTTTTTTATTCCTCAAACATGACAAATCTGTTGGATTAGTGTTGATCGGGCTTTGGTTGGTAATGAATATCGGGCTTATTGTTGCATTGTTGGGATCGATGTCTGCCTACTTGTTACCATTGGCGTTGTTGATTATTGGAGGAATATTATATTTGATTTCAACGAGATGAAAAGAAGTATAGAAGATACACCTATTGTGTTTATTGGTGCCGGTAACTTGGCTACTAATTTAGCCAAGGCTTTATACCGCAAAGGATTTCGTATTGTGCAAGTGTATAGTCGTACGGAGGAATCGGCTCGTACATTGGCAGAAGAGGTGGAGGCTGAATTCACAACGCATTTGGAAGAATTGAACTCGTTTAGCCGCCTTTACATCGTTTCATTGAAAGATTCGGCTTTTGAAGAATTACTTCCATCCATTGTGGCAAATAAACGTAAAGAAGCATTGTTTGTGCATACTGCCGGTTCGATACCAATGAATATATGGGAAGGACGAACCGAGCATTATGGTGTTTTTTATCCCATGCAGACATTCAGTAAACAACGTGAAGTCGATTTCAGTGAAATACCTTTTTTCATTGAGGCATCGACTTCCGAGGATGCAGAATTGTTGAAGGCTGTGGCCGCCACATTGTCCGAACGGGTGTATGAGGCTGATTCCGAACAACGAAAAAGTTTGCATTTGGCAGCGGTCTTTACTTGTAACTTTACCAATCATATGTATGCGCTTGCTGCCGAACTTTTAAAGAAGTATGATCTTCCATTCGATGTCATGTTGCCTTTGATAGATGAGACTGCCCGTAAGGTTCATCAACTAGAACCTAAGGATGCCCAGACCGGTCCGGCGATACGATATGATGCGAATGTGATCGACAATCATCTTAGTATGCTTGCCGATGATCCGGAGATGCAAAAACTCTACGAATTGATAAGTCGCAGTATCCATAACCGGACGAATTAGTTTAAACGTCTTGAAATAGATGTATCTGTAGGCTTTTCTTATATTTTATGCTTTTCTTTTTTATTTATTATATTCAATATACCAGATGAGTACCATTAATTACGATCTTAAAAAGATAAAAGCAATTGCTTTTGATGTAGATGGAGTGCTAAGTGCCGATATGGTGCCGTTGCATCCTTCAGGTGAACCGATGCGCACGGTTAACATCAAAGATGGATACGCCATTCAGTTGGCAGTCAAGCAAGGTTTGCGAATAGCCATTATTACCGGTGGACGTACGGAAGCGGTTCGGGTGCGTTTTTCTGCTTTAGGTGTGACAGATTTATATATGGGTTCGGCTGTGAAAATCCATGATTATCGGAAGTTTCGTGATCAATATGGGTTTAAAGATGAAGAGATCATGTATATGGGGGATGATATTCCCGATATTGAAGTGATGCGTGAATGTGGTTTGCCCAGTTGTCCGAAAGATGCGGCTCCAGAAGTGAGATCTGTAGCAAAGTATATTTCTCATGCGGCCGGAGGACATGGGTGTGGTCGTGATGTGATCGAACAGGTACTTAAAGTACATGGCAAATGGATGTCCGATGAAGCTTTCGGATGGTGATCGTCATATCAGGGGTTTTATAAAGTGTAATTTTAAACTTGAATATCTATAATATGCTTGATAACTTGAAGAAATTTAATGTTGTACTGGCTTCTAATTCTCCCCGTCGGAAAGAGCTGATGTCCGGTTTGGGGATAGATTATGTGGTGAAGACTTTGCCGGACGTGGATGAGTCTTATCCGGGCACATTGCGGGGAGAGGAGATACCGGCTTATATTTCCCGTGAAAAGGCAGATGCTTATAAAAAACTTATTCAGCCTGATGAACTATTAATTACGGCCGATACCATAGTATGGTTGGACGGTGAAGTTCTTGGGAAACCTAAAGACAAGGAAGATGCTGTACGAATGTTACGGAAACTTTCCGGTGCTTCTCATCAAGTCATTACTGGTGTATGCCTGACTACTAAAGATTGGCAAAAATCTTTCACTGCAACGACCGATGTGACATTTGCTGCTCTTACGGATGAAGAGATAGACTATTATGTGGGAAAATATGCTCCGATGGATAAAGCCGGTGCTTATGGCGTACAGGAATGGATCGGTTTTATTGGCGTAGAAGCGATCTCGGGGAGTTATTTTAATGTGATGGGATTGCCTATACAACGGTTGTATAAGGAATTGAAACAATTATAAAAGGTCTTATCTGGAAATAGGAAGGATTTAGGAACTGTATTATGAAAATGTGTGACATCTGCATGAGTCCCCGGTTCGAGATATTTCCTGGCTACGGGGAACACTTTGCAGGTCACCGATGAAGGACCCGTTGGTCACCGATGAAGAGGTGGTTCATCACCGATGAAGGGGTCGTTCATCACCGAGGTGGAAATACTATTTGAATAGTCTGAAAATCAGATGTTTGCTTCTACGGTTTTTGTTGAATGAATATACGGGACAACAATTTGGTGAACTGTACGCCACATAAAAAGATGGAATATAACTTTACAATCTTGTTCTGCTACGAGGCATCTTTTATTCTGAATAAGAAGCTATAGTTGGGTACGCTTTATCAGCGGTTTAAGTTCTAATATAGTAAATCCAGCATCAACGGAATTTCATCTTCTGTTATCCCCATTTTAAGCAGGTAATTCATGTCTTTGTTGAACATTTCTAAGAAGAGTTCTTTATCTCCACTCATGTCTTTCGACCGGGAATAGAAATCTGCAGCCTTTTCAATGTTTCCGGATACCCAAGCTACATGTCCGGCATTCAGATAATCGACCGGTAGAGGCTTCGTTTCGATAACTTTATTATAATAGTTTGATGCTTGTTCAAGTTTACCGCTGACAAACGAACACCAACCGATTCCTCTCCATGCTTTTACGCAATTGCTTTCCATAAAATCGAGTTTGAAAAAATAATTCAAGGCTTCGTCATATTGTTGCAGTTCTGCCAGGCAGCTTCCGATATGGAAGACAATGCTGTGATTTTCCGGCATCGCTTGTTCGGCTTTCCTATAATATTCAAGAGCCTTATTGAAGTTTCTTGATAAACGGTAACAGGTTGCCAAATGCCGGTTAGTCCATACATTATCAGGTTTTATGGTGTCTGCCTTCAGATAAGCATTGATCGCTTCGTCCGGTTTCCTCTGTTTTTGGAAAGCATATCCCATTTTCTGATAAAACTCTGCTTGCGCACTGAATAAACCATTCATCTGTTCTATCTCTTTGTATAGATCAGTGGCTTCCGCCCAATGTTCTTTTTTCAAGTGATAGTCTGCTATTTGAGCAAGTTTATGTTCTTCGTTCAGAATATTTTTCAGAACAGGTATTTTGTACAGTTCAATTTTCTCTTTGTAGATATCTCTGAATTCATTTTTACGGTTATATAATTTGAAGAACCGGTAAAGGTCGTGCAAATATTGGTTGCTTACCGTAGCTGGGCGTTCGGAGAATTTTTTAAGAGTCTCAGCTTTTGATTGTTCGGCAAATTCTTCTGCTTGTTGTTCTGTCAACTGGCTGAAGATTATGTCTCGCTGAGATTGTGGAAACTGCAACATGGTGAAAAATAGTGAATACTTGTCACTGTTGCAGAAGAAGCCCGATTGTAAAATGAGATCCATGAGTGAATTTTTCTGACTGCCCTCTTTCCTTACTTGTTTGATGACATTCGATTGTTGTTTGTCGAATGGGTAGAACCAGTTGTGTGGTTCTTGAAAGAAAGGAAAGCGTTTTAACTGGGAGAATGTACTCATATATACATCTGCCCCTTCCAGTTGCAATTCGTTCATTTCTCGAAGCTTATCGCTTAATGGAGAATTCTCGAAAATATTACCCCAATCCGGGTTCCGGTCATCTTTTTCTTCATCCGATTCTTCAAATCCGAATTTCATGTTTCGCATTGAAGTCACGTTCTTCAGCATTTCCGGGATTATTTCTTCTCGCATCTTCCGATCTATTTTCTCGGTCTCCTGGCTTAGCAATATCTGTCGGTATACACGCATGAGGTCTTCATCGAAAGAAGTCTCTTCGTTGAGAAGTTCCAACCGGTTACTTAATTCCGGATATAATCCGAGCCGGTCACTATAGATATGAAATGTAAATATAACTCCTACAAGTGCCCGTTGACTTACCAATACGTTGCTTTGTTGATATGCATCAAGTAACCACATTAGTTTGCGTAAATCAAAACACTCCATGAGGCTTAAAGTCACTGAACTTGTGAAAAGGCAGAGATCATTTACCGGGAGCAATTCTGATTGCAGCATATCTTGGGCTTGCTTCTCATCTTCTACGTTCCAGTCGCAGTTCGACCAGGTTTGCAGGAACATATATTTTTGTGCATCTTCGTGGCGTTTCAACACATCGTCCAGATTTTGATCGGACAATAGGCCGCTTACTGCCAAATCGTCGTTGAAAGATTCCAGTACATGCATTAATGCTTCCGTTGTGTAAGGAGTTAGCTCTTGTGTGCGCCTTTTACGTATTTCGTGGTAGTATCTTGGTGAAACCTCATCAAGTAATAATATACGTACCTGATCGGCTATTTCCAAGGTATCTGTCAGTAGTTTTGAGTATAATTTTTTTCGTTCGGGATCGTGTATTCCTTGCTTCATGTACTGCAACATGTAGCTATAAGAAGTTTTTAGCTGTTCCAAGCGGTTTCGTAGTTCCCAGTCCTGGCATTGCCAAAGGAAAGATTCCAGTTGTGCCAATGCCTCTTTCAATCGTTTTTGTCCGATTAATTTGAGTATGGATATATATTGGTTATTAATTGCTTTTTCATTCATAACTCCAATGTATTAGTACTGTTTTTAATTAATAGTATAACAAAAATGATGCCATAAATCTTTCTTTTAGGATTTGTTATTGGTCGATGTGATGAAAGTAGTATCGACAAGATTCGTATTTTGCCGGTAATGCGGCAGATAACCTTTTTCTTTCAGCCATTCTTGTGCTTTACTTATATTAGAACTATCAGGGCGTGTGGCCATTGTGTAAGAGGGGAGGATGATCAATCCTGCTAATGTTTCGGGTATTCCGGTAGCTTCGGTCAATAGACTGTTCAATTTACTTTGAGGATGTGACTGTATATAGCTAACTCCCAGGTTATATCCCTTAATGAGCAATGTGATTTCTCTTCTTTTTTCGCGGATCGCTTTATCTGAGAAAGCAGTCCCGGTCATATAAATATCTAGTTCGCACGTACTGATCAGTGACCTATTGCCGTCTTTCATCGCTATTGTGGCGTAAGGATCAGGAAGGAAGGTGGCATCTATTTGTCCATATTGCAACATGCTTAACCGGAGGGGAATCTGGCTGATTTCGGGCCGATTGTTTCTATAAGAAGAGATTCCCGCTTTGTGGCAGACTACATCGGTTGCGTATTCTATGATGGTTCCACGAGAGACGGCTATGTTCTTTTCTTCCAATTGATTTAGTTGGTTGAGTGCGCTTCCTTTTCCGGTGATGAAGCAGAAATATCCATCATTTTTCATTATCAGAGCCAATGGATGGTGGACTTGCAATTGTACTGCACTTGGATAATCAATAATCATTCCATCTATTTGTTCTGTAACAAATGCTGCATTTCGGTCGTTAGCAGAATTAAAGCAGATAAAATCAATGTTTACTCCCAATGAATCATAAATACCTTTTTTCTTGGCTACATAAAATGGGAAACTCTCCAGAGTGGGCATAATACCTAAAGTAATAGATTGTAAATCTTCGTTTGAAATTGAAGAATCAGGCTTCTCTTTGCCATTGCTGCAAGCAGACAAGAGAACGGTTAATAGGCCGAATATTGGTAACAGGTTTTTCATATAACCTATATAAATGAAGAAGAGTCAAAAGTTTTTTAAGAAATCACCCTCGTTACATAATTGTAGCGAGGGTGAAATTGTATTTGTGAGGTTTTTGACACGACCTCTTCAGTGTCATAGCTATTTCTTTATTATTCTTCAATGGCGGCAATGCCCGGAAGAACTTTTCCTTCGATTGCTTCAAGTAATGCACCGCCTCCGGTAGAAACATATGATACACCGTCTGCCAATCCGAACTTGTTGACACAAGCCACAGAGTCACCACCTCCTACAAGTGAGAAAGCACCGTTTTTAGTCGCTTCAACGATAGCTTCACCTACTGAACGTGAACCGTGAGTGAAGTTTTCGAATTCGAATACACCTGTCGGGCCATTCCATAAGATTGTTTTGGAATTCTTGATAACGTTGGCGAAGATTTCTTCTGATTTCGGACCTATATCCAAACCTTCCCAGCCATCAGGAATTTCGTTAACAGCACAGAATTTAGTATTGGCATCATTAGAGAAAGAGTCAGCGATCTTAGCATCTACAGCCAGTACCAGGTTTACACCTTTCTCTTTTGCTTTTTTCATCAGTTCGAGAGCCAGATCAAGCTTATCATCTTCTACTATAGACAAACCGATGTGACCACCCTGAGCCTTTGTAAATGTATAAGTCATTCCGCCTGTGATAATCAAGTTATCAACCTTGTTCAGCAGGTTCTCGATGATTTCAATTTTGGAAGAGACTTTAGATCCACCCATGATAGCGGTGAAAGGACGTTTGATATCGTTCAATATTTTGTCTACAGCCTTTACTTCCTTTTCCATCAGATAACCGAACATTTTGTTATCTTTGTCGAAATATTTTGCAATTAAAGCTGTAGAAGCGTGTGCGCGGTGAGCTGTACCGAATGCATCATTTACATAGCAATCAGCGTATGAGGCCAATTTTTTAGTAAATTCTTTCTGACTTTCTTTCACAGCTTTCTTGGCAGCAGCTTTTTCTTCATCTGTTGCGTCTTCTGCGAGTCCTCTCGGTTTGCCTTCTTCTTCAGCATAAAAACGGAGGTTTTCAAGTAACAATACTTCGCCCGGTTGCAGAGCGGCAGCTTTTACAGCAGCTTCTTCACCCATGCAATCGTTGGCAAACTGAACTTCTACACCGAGCAGTTCGGATACATGTTTAACGATATGTTTCAGAGAGAATTTATCGGCAACACCTTTCGGACGTCCCAGGTGAGAACCGATAATCACACTACCACCGTCTGCCAGAATCTTTTTCAGAGTAGGAAGAGCTGCGCGAATACGAGTGTCATCAGTAATGTTGAAGTTTTCGTCCAAGGGCACGTTGAAATCAACGCGAACGAATGCCTTTTTACCGGCAAAGTTGAATTTGTCAATTGTCATAATACTCTATTTATTTAAAAATGTTAATCCTTATGTCCTGTTTAAATTTTACTTTCGAAGAATTTAGTCCGCTTTCTTCTGTCTTCCTTTAGAAAAAGGACTCTCAAAAGAATGATGAACAATATGATAACAGGTTCTTACTTTTTTGATTGCCGCAAAGTTACTATTTATTTCTTTTTTTTGCTACGAAATCGTTATTTATTCTTTCTCTTTGCTTTGTCTTTTGTTACTTTATACTTATCACAGTAATATTTGCACAACATTTGCAAACCGCAAGTATCACATTTGGGAGTACGTGACTGGCAAACATATCGGCCATGAAGTATCAGCCAATGATGAGCTATGGGAATCAGTTCTTCGGGAATGTTTTTCGTTAATTCTTTTTCTACACTGAACGGAGTAGTGCATTTATCGTCCACTAATCCCAAACGGTGACTGACGCGGAATACATGTGTGTCTACCGCCATGGCAGCCTTGTTGAATACAACGGACTGGATTACATTAGCAGTTTTCCGTCCGACTCCCGGCAGCTTTATCAGTTCTTCCAATGTTCCGGGCACTTCACTATTGAAATCTTTTACCAACATTTGAGCCATGCCTACCAAGTGTTTTGCTTTGTTATTGGGATAGGACACACTGCGAATGTATTCGAATACCACTTCCGGTGTACTGGCTGCCAAAGCTTCCGGAGTAGGGAAGTCCCTGTAAAGCGGTGGGGTAATAATATTCACTCGCTTGTCTGTACATTGCGCGGAAAGGATAACAGCTATCAGTAATTCGAATGGGTTGTTGTAATGGAGTTCCGTTTCGGCAATAGGTACATTTTCTTGAAACCAAGCAATTATTTTCTCAAAACGTTCTTTCTTTCTCATCGTAATTTGTTTTTATGATAGTGAGGAGCAACTCTTAGGTTAAAATAAAAGATAGAAACTACCGTTAGACAGGCACCGAACAGGTAGGCCATGTCGAAAGTGCTGATCTCGGCAATGAATCCTCCGGTCAGCATACCGATGCCGATTCCTACGTCCCAAGAAGTCAGGTAGGTTGAAGTCGCAGTTCCGCGCTGGCTGTTAGGAGCGAGGTTTACGAACAGCGTATTGTAGGCCGGAAACATGATTCCAAATCCTATTCCGAGTGATAGGGCTATTACGAAAAACAATACGGTGCATACTGTGATATCCCATTGAACAATATATACGCAGGCTGCTAACAAGAAAAAAGTGAAAACAACAATATACAATCCGGCAGAGATAACCTGTGTTATTTTTCCTTTGTCAACCAATTTACCGGAAAAGATTCGTGAAATAGCCATTCCGACTGCCATAAAAGTGAAGAAGAATCCTGTTTGCGCATTAATTCCAATTTGGCGTGAATACATGGCTACATAGTTGGTAGTCATTCCATAAGGAATAGAGAGCAGTAAAAGGCTGATTCCCGCTGGTATTCCTTTTAATAAAATGAAACGATCCAATGATATCGGTTCTCGTTTGACAGGAGGTTTATAGGATGTTCTCACTAGGCTTGCAGACAAAAAACCGAGTATGCAGGATATAAGCGAACAGCTAAATATCATTGTAAATGACATCTCTGCATCGTGCATAAAAAGCCCGGTCATCGGACCGATGGACATAGCTGTATTATTTGTCAGTCCGTAATACCCCAATCCCTCCCCGCGCCTTGATGAAGGCATGATGTCGATCACGACAGTATTTCCTCCTACCGTTACCATCCCAAAAGAGACCCCGTGGATAATACGGAATATTATAAATAAGGTGAGGCTTCCGGCTACGATATAACCTGCGAAAATACTGGTAAATATGAAATAAGAAAGCAGATAAAGTGGTTTTCGTGCAAAAGAATCGAGCAGATAACCGGAGAATGGGCGGATGCATAGTGCTGCGATAGTATAACAGGATAATATAATTCCGATAGTGGAGTTCCCGGCACGAAAAACTTCCGACAGATAGAAAGGCAATACCGGAATCAATAGCCAGAAACCGAAATACAGCAGAAAATTGGCCGCTAATATGAAGCAGTAACTGGGTGTGGCAAGTCTGTCTTTCATTTTATTTAGTTGAAAATTGAAGGTTGAAAGCTGAAAGTTGAAAATGAAGAATTACTGCATGGTAATTCTCTATTTCCAACTTTCCATTTCCAACTCTTTTAGTAGGCTGCCTCGAATTCTTTTAAGAACCGTGTATCGTTTTCCGAGAACATGCGTAAATCTTTCACTTGATATTTCAAGTTAGTGATTCGCTCGATACCCATTCCAAGAGCATAACCACTGTATATTTTGCTATCTATTCCGTTAGCATCGAGTACGTTCAGGTCGACCATGCCACATCCTAGAATTTCTACCCAACCGGTATGTTTACAAAACGGACAGCCTTTTCCACCGCAGATATTGCAGCTGATGTCCATTTCTGCGCTTGGCTCAGTAAATGGGAAATAAGACGGGCGCAAACGAATTTTTGTATCAGCACCGAACATTTCTTTGGCAAAGAGCAACAGTACTTGTTTCAAGTCAGTGAATGATACATTTTGATCCACATACAAAGCTTCGACTTGGTGGAAGAAGCAGTGGGCACGATAGCTGATGGCTTCATTACGGTATACACGTCCCGGACAGATGATGCGGATAGGAGGTTGAGAAACTTCCATTACACGACTTTGCACAGAGGAAGTATGCGTACGCAACAAAATATCCGGATGTGATTCGATGAAGAACGTGTCCTGCATATCACGTGCCGGGTGATCTTCGGCAAAGTTAAGTGCGGAAAACACGTGCCAGTCATCTTCTATTTCAGGTCCTTCGGCAATACTGAATCCCAAGCGGGCAAAGATATCTATGATTTCATTCTTAACGATAGAAAGTGGATGACGTGTACCCAATTCTACAGGATATGCAGAACGGGTGAGGTCGAGTTCACATGCACCGTTATCTTGATTGTCGAATTGCTCTTTCAGCGTGTTGATTTTCTCTTGTGCTTTTGTTTTCAATTCGTTCAATCTCATGCCGACTTCCTTTTTTTGGTCTGCCGCTACATTGCGAAAATCTGCCATAAGTTCATTAATGGCTCCTTTTTTACTGAGATATTTGATGCGTAGAGCTTCAAGCTCGTCTGCACTGGCAGCTTTCAGTGCTTCAACTTCTTCAAGGAGTTGGTTAATCTTAGCTATCATATTTCTGGTTTATTATTATATTCAGATAAAACGTTGCAAAGATAGTGGTTTTTATCATAATTTGCTTCTCTTATTAGGTATTGTTTTTGTGAGTATGTAGGTATTAAAAAGTGCCTAACTTGTTTAATGTGTTAATGAATGCATCGTACATGTTAAGCTATGTTGTATTTTAGGCGAAAGCATTCGATATATTTGCAGGTGTCGTGAAAGTCTGTATCTTTGCAATGTGTTTTTCATAGTATTAGATTTAAGGTTAACAAAGATTGGCTGTCTGGGATAGATAGCCTTTTTTTTTGTTAACCTTTCTCTTTTTGTTCTGATCCGGGATTAATATAAAAACGGATCGGGATCACTTTGGTCTGTATAAATCCGGGAAGGATAAAAATAAAAAAATGATGCCTGTATTCAGGCATCATTTTTCTTATCATTATTATCTTCATCTTCAAGTGGTGGAGAAACCGGATTTATATCTGTATTTGATTTGTTTGCTTTTATAGCGGCTTTGATAAGTACAAATACAGTGATTGCTATGACTATTGCTATTATTATTTTCATAATAGGTCTGATTTTATAATTTTTATAGTTGTTGAATTGATAGAACACTATAGAAGTTCTTTTGTTTAATTACTAATTATTGATTTATAATAATTTGTTGAACGATATCGGACGTAATAGCGAAAAGTGGGAAATAAAAAAAGATGCCTTGACTAAAGCATCTTTTTTATTGTAGAGCGTACGGGATTCGCCCCCGTGAAATTATACCACTATAAATTAAGCACTTAACTATTAGCTAATAGTAAGGTACTAAAATATGGTCGCATATTTCGCACAC
>OGOG01001294.1_pt1 | contig 24965 bp, 16 predicted proteins | sample 1552581 | NCBI WGS metagenome assembly OGOG01 (sample SAMEA2580152, study PRJEB22360) | human gut metagenome | biome: human gut; feature: human-associated habitat; material: faeces | place: Denmark | collected 2008/2010 | reverse complement strand
ATTGAAAGTTAAATTCTATCTCAAACCCCAATTAAATATCAAATTATCAGTTCTTTAAGGTATAATTCATATTGATATTCAACACTTCACATAAGTCACACAGGACTAATTTCGATTCCTAAGGTCCTATTAAAAAAACGCTTGACAAAGGGGTGCACATGACCAACTACAATTTCAATTCTATCGAGTTCTATTTAAAAGTTGACATCTAACAAAAGAAGAAGGTGAACGAACAGAACTTGCCGGTGAAATATTTCAATTCCATAGGGTACAATTGAAGAGTATTTTGATCCAGCAACGAAGCTAATTTATGCCGTATTTCAATTCTATCAAGTTCAATTTAAAATATGGCTTAGGAGGAAAACCTGTTAGCCGCGGCTTATTTCAATTCTACCAGTTCTCATTAATCCCCTGCCATGCAACCAAAATCACCTGGCAGGAACTGTTTCTATGCGCCTTATTGATTCTCATAATCAAACGCCATCATCATATCCGTCAGCTTCTTCTCCGCTTCTTCCAAAGCAGTTACCCTTTCATTCACCGTAACCACATAACTCGCACAGGGCAACGTCACAAACACTTCGGCCCCTGCTATCTCGTCAATGATTAATTTCGCTTTGGGCTTGTCGCCTTCTTCAATCAGCTTGGTCCGGATGGCCCCGGCAATATGGTTTGCATTATCACTTACAGCAAGCGCTAATGTCTCCATCAGACTAAAAGTACGGGCCTGATTGGAAGTAATCCGCCAATTGATCAAAGCATTTGCCAATACAGGAATGATCTTTTCTCTTTCAGCCTTCGGCATGACCAGACATTCTCCGAAAACATTTTTCGATTTCACCCACCCTTCAGCTTCCAGGGCAGTAATCATCTCCGGGGACAATTCCGGTTCATGCTGATTGGTGGTAACGCAAAATAAAGCCCTCAAATCAATAGCCATGTCAGCAACAAACAAACCTGTTGCCCGGGTATTGTCAGGAATCCAAATCCGTTTGGTTAAAGTACGGTTATTATTCTGCAAATATGCCTCTATTTCTTCCTTTGTCATTAAACGGTCACTACCCTCTATCCGTACATTAACCGGATGCCACTCAGGCCGGTCACTACGGTCAAAGGTGATATTCTCTTTATCCCGTTCGAGGCCTCCCAATAAAGGATGAATGGGACGCATCGCAGATACCGACAAAGGACTCCGGCGTTTTAAAGCAACCATATCCTTTCCAGCCCGCATCCAGCCTCCAATCAACTGGTCGATATACCTGGGATCACAGGGAGCCCAGGTTTCTTTATTTTCCAGACCATCTTTTTTCGTTATATTATAATTAAAAGTAATTGGAGCCATCGGTACGTTCAGATCATCGGTCAAAGTTGTCAGGATACAACGTTTTATTTGCTGCCCGCTTGAATAAGGCACCATCCGGTTAAATAAAGGATCAAAATAGGCTTTCTGTCCTTCCTGCACACAGAATACAGTATGTTCTGCATGTTTCAGTGTTCTGATGTAAATGTATGGTTTCATTGGATTACAATTTTATTGATTACAAACTATCGCATAATTAAACCGGACTAAAGTCAAAAAATAAGGAATATTATCCACTGGCATCAAATGAATGAGTTTTCCGATATCCTCTGCAAATTTTATATCAGGAATTTGAGGAATAATTTGCTGCAATTCATTCAGAAAAATCATTCGGGAATTAGTTTCCAATATCTTATTCACTTGATTCCTCCTTGTCATGTTACTTTTTTTATCCCCAAGTACATAGGTATGTAACATTTGAGCAATTTCCCGGGATTTTTCCCACAAATCTTCATTATTCAACATAGCTAATATCCAAATTATGTAAGTATAAAAATTAATTCGTTTTTCTTCATTTTCAGCGTCATATACCGGAATCTTTCCTTTCATCATATATTCTTTCAGGCCTTTGGGTTCTAATGCCGACACTCCAATCATCCCCATCTGGCATGAACGTAAAAATCCATAGGCTGTACCGAACAAATGCTCTGCTTTTTTTGCATTCCTCATACCGAATAATTTGATATAAAGCTCCACGGTCCTTCGGATTTCAGTCAACACAAAAGGAATAAAACCGACCGTGATGTTGGTTTGTCCCAAACTATACACATACCCCATCATCCGTACATCCTTGATCTCCCGTGCAATTGCCATCAGAACATCGGTCCAGCTCCGGGTAACCACTTCATAACCGTCCTCTTTTGCAGCAAAAGGCTGGAAACCGATCAAAGGTTCATCCTCTATAAAATGATCACTAAAATAATGAGCCAACCACTGTCCGTTCCAGGTATTGATCTGGTTTCCCCTTAATCCCTGCATTCGTTCCAGATATTCCCGGTAAATCCGCCACCCTTCAAAGAGGGCCATTAAAATCTGTTTCTGCTCAAAAAGAATAGACAAGCCTCCCTGAACTCCCACCCCAAAACCACTTCCAATCCAGGACAAATAAACATCTTCGCGGGATACAGGTAATTTCAGATTCGTGATCTGTCCGGAAGTAGTCGCAGTCGAATCCAAAGAGGGGAAACCGATAGCAATACTGGCATCTGCCTCATCCCTTTCAATCTTTTCCTGCAAAATCCTTAACTTTTCCCGTCTTTCAACAGCCGTAAGACATTTTCCTTTCTTTATCCCCTGTACAAAAGGTGAATTGGTCACCCATTGCATATACTTTTCATGATCGAAAAACAAAGGGAAATACTGTTCCGTAAAAAAAGTTTTTGCATCGTAATGAGTTCCAAACTTCCGGTTATATGCCAGAAGAAATTTTCTACCTATAGTCGCAGCTATCATTTTAATAATCCTTCCTGATTAATTTCACATTTCGTATAAACAAATAAATCAGCCGACAAACCAATCTTTTTAAATTACAGTTTATTTCCTATACCCGCTCCTCATTCTGTCACTCAACAATCCCAATTCTTCCGAATAGGCCCGGTCGGGAATCACAAACGGATGTACCCCAACTGCTAATTGCCGCAATCCTTTTGAACGGATACTCCGAAAACTGACCGGGATTTCCAGTTCCAACCGTTTCTCAGAGTTTCCCTGTTCATAAACCATGCAATCAGATTCACATATACAAGCAACAGAATCGATCTCCAGCCTTTCCAGCAATACCGATTTCGAATAATGATCCAGCTCAAAAATCTTCCACGCTCCTTCCCGGAATGCAACATTCATTTCTATATCTACAAAATGACAACCATTTGGGGGATAAACTTCATCCAACAACTCCTGTATCTGTCTTTCTTTCAACAATTTTCCATCCGGCAATACGGCATAACTCTTTTTCAGAATGTCCGCATCATATGGAAAAACGTCCTTCTTCCCTATTAGCGGTTGTATGACATAAATCGGTTTATAAGTCCTGCAAGCCGGTTCAACCCTTAACCGGTTGATTCTTCCCAAGCGCTGAAGCAGTGCATCCAGTGCCGCACATTCCGTAACCATCAGGTCAAAATTGATGTCGAGACTGACTTCTACAACCTGGGTAGACACCACAATACAGGCTTCTTTGCCAACGTTCATCTCCTTCAATAATTTTGCTTCCAACAATGCCCTGCACCCGCGTTTAAACCGGCCATGTATCAGCATTTTACTCACTCCTGCATATTTTTCGGCAATCCTTCCATACAATGCCTGAGCCCTTTTCACCTGATTGCATACAATCAAAACCTTCCGACCTTTTGCAATGGCTTCGTTTATCGCCTCCTCCGTTTCTTCAAAGCTCTTTACCTTATAAATCACATGACGGTCAAAACTATCCAGTTCCTCCGGGGACAATCTTACCTCATACACTTCCTTTTCCCCACCTAAAAGTTGGATAATTTTCTGATATAATACCGAAGGCATTGTTGCTGTCCCGATATGCACCCGGCATCCCAAATGTACCAGCACTTCCACCAGTTTCAGTACGATAGCCTGCATCACGTCCGAATAAGTATGTATTTCATCCAATATGACATCACAACCTTTCAGATCGATGACCATCGCTTCATACCCCTTTCCTCCGAATACAACAGACGCGATCTGATGAGGAGTCATTACCTTCACAGAAGCTCCGGTCATCCGTTGCAGAATTCTTTCTTCCGGTTCCTGCCCCGCCCATTTTATACAAGACACAGCATGCAACAAAGTGACAAAAGCATCTGTCCCCTGCAAATCCTGCCTTACCCGCTCATACATCGCATTGATGGAAGCCTGGAAAGGCAAAATATAAAATACCCTTCCCCTGCAACGTCTGAAAAGGAAAGAGGTCTTTCCTGATCCGGTGGATGCTACAACCATCGTATGCCGGCGTCCATCCCGCGCATCCCTTAAAGACAACGGATAAAGTGGATCAGGGTTATCATAGCACGATAAATCGGGGATCACAAACAGTCTGGGTAAAACGGCTTCCACGTCTTCACCATAAGCCGAACCCAGCCAGTCGGCTGCCAGCATAAGCCCTTTCCATTCAGAACATCCCAACTTCCGTTTCCGGCAATAAGCAACCGCCTCTTCATAATTTCTCCTGGCTTCTTCAAGCCCGATCTTATGAACGACAAGACCTAACTCCTGCAAAATACCCAAAGCATCTTCACTCCACTGTTCGAATCCCCGGGCATGTAGCTCAAAATTATTGTCTTCCCAATCTTCCATATCCAATAAGCCCAAATTCCGCTTATCCCCGGAAAGCGATTTATGATGGGCAATAACCATCTCCAGCACAAACGGACGTTCTGCTTTCTCCACCAGCGAAAGGAAAAACAAAGAGGCAATCTCATGCCGGAATCTGAAAGGAAAAGGATAGGTTGCATTTTGCCGTAGAAAGTTTTGAAACAAGATGCTTGCTTTCCCAATATCGTGCAATAATGCCCCCAACCGCGCAATCCTCGGATCCAAACCCATCCATCCGGCAATATACACCGCACAGATAGCCGTTTGTCTCAGATGCATAGCCAAGGAAACAGCCCCCCGCATTTCACTTTTTGCCCATATATGATCATAGCTACCCATCATCCGGCAATTACAGGTTTCCCACTGACTTCCAGCCATCCGTACATCGGCTCACTTTCGGCGAAACGATTAAAACCGACCAAAAAAGAATGTTCCGTTTGACCAAAACGAAGCTCAAAACCCGGTAACCGACCAAATTCTGCTTCACTCAGCTCTTCCACCTTCTCATCCGGTAACAACAAATCCTCATTCCGGCAAAGACAGATATGTTGTTCTGCTGCCCTTCCGGCCTCTTCCTTTGTTGGAAATGCCAGTGTCAAAACCGGATTAACCATCACTCCCCGATCCAGAATCGACTGTTCACGGACCATCAATTTCTGTGTCTTCTTGATCTTCCAGCCCCTCGTTTGCGTACGTTCCTGCTGCACACTAATTGCATCATAAGTCAGCTTATGACGCAAAACCACAGCTACTTCCAGCTTCTGGCGAATCCCCTCGATAATCGAAGGGGTCAGAAATTGCTGACTAAAGGTTTTGCTATCCCGGACCGCACACCAGGGTTTGATAAATCCGAAAGGCCCCCTATATCTTACTATATAATAACCCATACTCAATAAATCGATCCAAAACCGGCTCCGGTACTATTTCCAATCCCGGTCGCCCATGCAAATACTTTAGTTTCCGGCTTCCCCTGAATACGCACAGGGCACCAGCTTGTCCGGTTACCGATTCCGTTATAATAAATGGTTTTTATTTTTTTCTTAGGATATTCCATAGCAAAAGAAATCTTCAGCGTTCGGTCATCAGGCAGACCGGCAACCTGCATTTTATGCCTCAGCGTTTCCTCCAATAAATTTCCTGCAACAGTATCCTCATAAGTGTAATGTTTATTGCTCCCGTCTTCCAACCGTCTTTGAATAAAAACCGGACTCCCTATTTTAAAAAACTCACAATTTGAAAGATCAGGATCTGGCTGAATACTGACATCCGTCACGATCAAACCTTCGAACATAACCGGATCCTCCAGAATCGTCCGTACAATCTGCCTGATCCGGTCGGGATCATGAAAACTGATAAAAAACCTTGCCCCGTTATCGAAAACGATTCCGTTAGTAGTCGTACTTCCTCCCATCAGCCACGAAAAAGAGTGCATTGCAAGCTTTCCATGAATATCATTCGGCCCGAGCCATTTATGCAATGTCCCCACTAACTTCGGTTGATAATTAAAGGGAATGCACATTTGTGAAGGAGTTGTTTTAAGATTTATTCTCATAATTTCAGAATTTTAATGGACAAATATATAAAAAACTTCCAATGTAAGTGTTAGTTTTATTGTGTAAAAAAATTATAGACAATTTAAATAAATGAAGTTATGAAATGAACACTTGTTCTTTTAAAGTCTAACCATTACTTTTGAGTCCTCTTAATTGTACTGACACAGAATTGAAAAATGTATGTGACAGGTTTATTATGTCTTAAATTGTACTCTTATAGAATTGAAATAGCGCAGCGCCCTATATTTTCTGACGATCTGGATTATTTTAATAGAATTCAATAAAATTGAAAGATCGCATACACAAATTTTGTCGCTGGATCGAAATAGCTTAAATCGTACTGTTGTAGAATTGAAATACCATAGGAATAATCTGCTTCTCCTTGAAACGCTAAGATTGAATCGCACTAAATAGAATAAAATTTTCCCTATAAAAAAACATTCATTAAAACATCTTACCAATTTCTCTCTACCCGTACAAATAATTCCATCTAATTTTTTCCTTTCCTCTTCCATTTTCACAAAAATTATCTTAACTTGCCGGAACAAGATCCTAAATTGCGTTCATTATGCCGGAACATCCTTTATTGAACTTTTTTGATCAGTTAAAGATCGATAATACCTACGAATTGTTCTTTCCTAAAAAGGAACAAGGACTGGTAATTATCTGGCTGTATGAAAAAATCAAAAACAAGACTTTTCCCAACGGGATATTCAAAGAGGCAGATATTCAGCAGGCTTTTCAGGAAATCAGTTTGCTGAGCAGGGAAAAAATTGAAAGGAATCCCTGGGATCACTACAACAGCCACATCATGGCTTTACAGGAATTTTTCCTGATCTACAACGAGGAGGACCAGACCTACAAGCTCCGGGATTATGCGGAACACATCTGCAAAAAGATATATACCATTCTCTCCAACCGGTTTAATCCGACAATCATCGAGATCACTTGTATGGATCTGGCCGCCAAATTGAATAGCATTGGCAGTCCGACAGACCTGCAAAACTGGCTGGATGTCCACTTAGATAAGTCCAAATTTGTATTAAAAGAGCAGATCGATTTTCTCCAGCAACAGATCGACACCACCATACAGGCTCTCCGGGATAAAGCCAAACTCAAGGATTGCACTTTGACCGATACCCTGAAACAGGTGGAAGAGGACCTGGATAAAATCCGGCAACAAAACAAGGAACTGAGAGGAGCTTTCCGCGAAACCAAGAAGATTAAAAACGGCCTGCTGGACCATCCTTTCCGGGACAGCAGTGACGAAACAGACGAAAAGACCGCTGAAGCAATCGACTATTTCGAAGAAATCCGGGTGTCGCTCGATATGGTAGATTCCCGCATCGACCGCTTGCAACCCAAAATCAAACAGTTTTTCAATGCTCTCAACCGCCCGTTGTTCAATACCCGGGTGAGCAAGTTCCTGAGCTTCCTGCTGAACCGTTCTTTCATACAGAACAACCAACTCGTTCTACCGGAACCGGTACACCCTTTTGTCACGCATATTCCAACCACCACTTTCACGGTCATTCAGCGGCAGACAGAACTGTTTCCGGTGCATACCAGCCAAAGCAACACCTACACCGAAGATCCGCAAAAAAGAGACAAGGCATTCAATGCCGAGCGTATAAAACTGAAACAGCAAAACCTGGCAGGTCTGTGGATTTCGCGCATCCGGGACCAAAGGAAATACCGGAAAGATATCCATTTATCGAAATTGTTTTTCCGGATTCTCGACGAAAATCAGGAAGATATACAACTGGGGCTGATTGTCATCTATCAGCTCATCAAAGCATTTGACAAAGACGAAAACTGGCGGGTAGAAATCCATCCCGATGAGTTGGTTTCCATGCCCGGACATTCATTTGTAATACACGACATATGGCTGAAACAGAAATAAACAACCGATTCGATTTCCTCGAAGCACCGGAAGGCAAAGAACTATTTGCCCGGATCGATTTTGCCCTGAAAGACGGCATGCACATACAAAACCGGACGAAACAAAGCGAATGGTATTATTACCTCTGCCAATACGAGGATACCCTGAAACAGTATTATCAGGATTTTTTCGGTCTTTCCCTGGAAAGCGGGGACGGCGGATTCGGAAAGTATTTTTACCTGAATTTTTATCCGGAAGCCCGTATAGGGATTCCCCCGGACCACCGTAAAACCATGCCCAACGAATTTATCATCGTCGGATTTCTGCTCTATACCCTTTATTTTACAGACTATAACATCGAGCTCACCTCGCTGGAACAGTTCAAACGGCTGGTAAGGGTGGAATATCCCGATTTTAAGGCAGGTCTGAACCTGACTTTAGCCAAAACGAAACAGATGAAAGCCACTCAGCGCAATGACGAGAAAATCGACCAGTGCATCCAAAGTGCCTTTGCCGAATTCAACCGCATCGGCTGGATAGAACTCGAAGGGGACCGTTTTGAAATCCTCCCCGCCTTCCAGCGGCTTGCCCTGATTTATAGCGACCAGATCAACGACATCGATAACCTGCTCAAACAAGCACTCGAAAAATGAAAAATTATCCACGCATTTATAGCCTGTCTACCCTGGGATTGATCCACCATTACGAGAATGATTACCTGTTCCACAATATGCGGACGGATTTCGTCGGTGACAGCGGCTCCGGCAAGAGCATCATTGCCGATCTGCTGCAACTCATTTTTGTCGGCTCCGAAATGTTTGAATCAGCTACCCGGACGATGGACGAAAAAAGGGAACTGGACGGACTGGTGCTGCGTACTCCCCATAAGGGAATCGACATCGGCTATACTTTCCTGAACATTGAAATCCAGTCCCGGCACTACATCGTCATCGGTTGTTACCTGGAAAGCAACAGCAAACGCACCAAACCTTTCATCATACAGGGAAGCAGCGATCCCAAGGCCAATCTGTTGCCCATCGGCCAGCCTTTGCAAACCAAAGATTTTAAACGGGAAGGCAATATTTGCCCTTTGGATGATTTGCTAAGCCAGATGGAAGAAAAAGGATTGTTTCTGTCCTATTGGGAGACGGTTAAACCCTATCACCGGATTCTTTACACTCACGATATTTTACCGCTCGATCTGGCTTCCAATGAAAAAACGCTGAAGGACTATGCCAGCGTGATCCGTTCATTTTCAAGGGGCAAAACCATAGACACCTCCAACAGCAATAACCTGAAACAGTTTATTTTCGGAACAGAAAAGATAAAGGAAAACCGGAAGAAATACGAAGATGCCCTGAAAGACTTTACGGACACGATCTTCAATTATAATCAAAACCTGAATACCATCAAAATCCTGACCGACAAAGAAAAAGCCCTTTCTACTCTATACGGACATCTGAAAAACCGGCAAATCACCGAACAGGAATACCGTCAGGAAGAAATTCTGGACCTCCGCCAACAAACGTCCCAACTGAGCAAACAGTTGCACGACAATCTGACCCACTATCTGACTGCCCGGCAAAATTTCGGTAAACTAATGGAGCAGGCTGACAAAGACATTGCTAAAGCCCGGGAGGAGGAACCCCTTATCGAACAACAAACAAAACGGGCACTGGAAGATTACACCCTTCAAGGCTATGAAAATAAAATACTGGAGAAAGCCATCACCCTGCAAAAACAAACCGGACTGACCGACCTTCGCGAGTTAACCCGCTTTTACACTCAATATCAGCAGTCCTGGAAACGCCATACCCTGTTAACCACCTTTGAGAAAGAGCTGCAACAAAAGGATTTGCTCGACAGTTTTCTGCATTCCGAATGGACAAAAGGATACGAGGCGGGATTACAAGCTTTTCTCCAACATACCGAAGCTCTGCGGAATGAACTTGAAATCGGGCAATCGCTTCAGCAATTCAGTGACCTGGATAATCCGGATTCCCTGGCCCGATGGGCATTATCCCTTCATCGTCCGCTAAACCGTGCCGAAGAAAGTCTGATTATCCACTTTCAGGACCTGAAGCGGCATAAACCCATTTCTCCTAAAGCCCGCAACCGTTACTTGCCTCATCCGGAGGAATTATTCAATCATCCAACCTTGGAACAGGAAGAGCACGGCTTCTGGATCAATCTCCAGGGTGTCCGCGAATTTGTCAGTTACTCCTCTCATCCGGTTTTCAATACGGACGACCAGAGCCGGATTGAAGATTATTTCAGGCAATATTCCACGGATTTGAAAAAACGCATGGAGCGTATTACCCAGGAACTACGCCAGCAAACGCGATTGAAAGAGCATCTTTCTTCCTTATCCAATCTGAATGAAATCCTGACGCTTTATCAGTCTGCCGAGCCCCAAAATGAATTCCGGGAAATCCCGGCCCTTCATATTCCCCAAAACGAATTCGACCATTATATCCGGAATCTGCAACGGCAATCCAGTATCAAAAAAGAGTATCAGCAAGCCTGCCGGCTTTACAAAGATTACGAAAGCAGACAAACTGAAATCAAAACGCTATTAAATAAACTGGCTCCCAAAGTTGAAAGATTCAGAGAAGAGTTAAAAAATTCAGAATCAGGCACTACTATACCTCAAATTGCACGAAAACTCTCCGCGACAGCCAGCCCGGAAGAATATGAGCTTAGTTTCTATTTGGACGCCGACGATAAAAATGAATGCTTTCAGGACGAATACAACCTGACATTCCGGGAAAACCTCCTCTTATATCCCCGAATCTTAACCGACTGGGAAAGTTTACAAAGAATAGAAGAAGAACTAAAAGTCAAACAGAACGCCTACCCAGCTGATTTTCCGCCGTTACCCGACTGGGATATTTCCCGGACTGCACCTGCCCGGACAGCCGAAAAAAAGGAGGCATTTCATAAAGCGGATACCGTCTATATTACCCAGTTTGATTTCATTGTCGATACCTATTTGTCTTCACAGAGCTATAAATTTCAGACTTTCCGGGATTTCCGGGAACTCAGTATGAACCTGTTACCCGAAATCTTCCAGGGCGAAGAACCCTTGGAAAACGAAGTCATCGAAGCCATTGAAAAACAATTGAAACGGATCAACGACAAAAACCGGGAACTCAACGACAAGAAAATAGAAAAAATCAGCCGCATTCTCGAAGATGTATGGAATCAGATCAGCCAGCAACGCGAGCTAGTCCGCCGGATCAACCGTTTTTTCCATTCGGGCGAAAAAACCATCACCGGAAACAACCGTCTGAACCTGGAATGTACCAACTCCACCCTGTTTCCACCCGAATGGCTCAACAAATTCCAGGACAGCACCGGTACTCAGTTCGACCTTTTTAATCCCAGTATCAAAGACAAACTGGTAGACGATATTTCCATCGGCGAAAAACTGATCCATGCCTTCCAGGAATTGACGCACAGCAAGAAGGAAAAAGTCCGGGTCGACGACCTGCTCAATCCGAACAATTATCTGGAACTCAAATTAATCATGCACAACGACAAAGGCAAGTCGAACAAAGGTAGCACCGGACAGACCTATGCAGCCATCGCCCTCCTCTGTATCGCCCGGCTGACGATCATCGGTAACCAGAAACAAGGGAAAGCCAATACAGGTCTCCGTTTTATGCCCATCGATGAGGCAGAAGGACTCGGGACCAATTTCGACCTGCTCTACGACATCGCCCAGGAATTCGATTACCAGATCATCAGCTTTTCCATCAACCCGATCGGGCGTTATCAGGAAAACGAACGTTTCATCTATATCCTGCACGAAAATCCGGACACCGACGACAAAGTCAACTATTCCCCGATGGCCATTTTCAGCCGGGAAGATATCCAGGAAGATTTAATCACTTGGTTCGATGCCTATGAATAACAGTCAGATCAAATGGCGCATTCTCAAAGCCCTGAATGCCCTGTACGAAAACAGGAAAACCCCTTCTACGATCCTTTCAGATGGTTTTGTAGATTATTTGACGCACACCCGCCGCTTGCTCCGGCGAAAGCTCAGCAATGCCAATTATCTGGAACCTTGTAACGGTTTCGCCGCATACTACGAAAAGAATTTTAAAACCGATTTTCAAAATGCCGAACAATTCCTGAGCGCAGCAGGCCTGGAACACGATGCCCGCCGATCCTACACGCTCAACGACATCAACACCCTGCAATTCATTGCCGCAAACAAATCCGAATTGCAGCAATCCCTCACCACTCTCCGGACTTTCTCATCCCGGGTTTTCACCTACGGTGGTTCCAAATACCTGGAAACTCACCGGAGCCTGCTCGAAGCCGTCTATCAACTATTGGAAATCGAGCAATTTCCGGCAGAGGACCCTAAAATCCTGCAATGGCGCTTTGTAGTCGACTGTCCCGACGCCCGGCACATTGTCCTCTGCGAAAACCTCAACTTTCTGAAAACACCCCGTATCGCCCGCGACAACCACATCGAACTCTGGTACGTCGGTGGTAACAACATCAGTAACATCGATTATATCCCCGACCATAAACTCACCCTCCCCCTTTACTACTCTTGCGACTGGGATTACGACGGCCTGAAAATCTACGAACGCCTGCAAGACCGTTTCGCCCGGAAATCGAAATCCATCACCCTACTCTACCCTTCCCCCATCCTGCGCAAATCCGTCGATTCCCCGGAACACAACAGCCGCTGGAAACACGACCAGCCCTTTTCCGGCCTGATCCGATCCGCCTACAGCCAGGAAGCCATTTCGCTCATCCAGGATTTGATCGCCCAGGACGAATGGGTGGAAGAAGAGACCTGTGAGTTGATCGAAATGGTGAAGCTGACTTAACTCACCCTTTCATCAACTCCTCTAATGTCACCACAAACGGCCGGGCTGACATTCTCCCTCCTTCATATCCGGACAAATGCGCCACATCCCACGTCCTGTCCCTCAATTCCGGTTCTTCTACCTCACTGATGGAATATACCAGATAAAAATGCTCTTTCACGGTTTCCTTTTCTGATGCCGGATAATGTTTTTTCAGCAAATCATGCTGACTATACAGCCGAGGACCACCGGGAACAATACGATACAACCGCGCCATATGCAATCCCCCGGTTGTATGCAATAATAAATATCTTGCAGCAATTAAAGCAGTATCCAACTGAAGAGAACCTGTCCGTGTCCCTGTCCGGACGTTGTATAACCGATGCTTTAAAATCCAGTTCAAATGCTCTTCACTCTTGTAAAACCCAACCAACACCCTCGTCTCATCCGGGAATAATCCCCGGTTGGCACCAATATACTCCGGATACGGTTCCTTTACTATCGCTGGTTGATTTTCTTTATAGATTTCATAAGTACGCCAGGCCATTTTTTCACGCTGGGAGGTCCGGTTAAGGAAATGTTCCACCACCTCTTTCAGGAAATCTTTCAAGTCTTCTACTCCCTGACTATATTTGGAAGGATTAATGGCAAATGCCCCGACACCCGGCAAGATTTCATGAAAGCCTCTTTTTTCAAAAGAACCACTCCCAGGATATAAAATATAGGCTCCTGCACTGCGCCGGATAGCATCATGGTAGGCATGCATTTTCCAGATATCTTCCTTTCGGCAATACTGAGGATCGTCACCCGTTTTCTGCTTCACATCAAACAATTGAGTTGCTTTACCCAAACGATATTTTGCATCAAAATGCAAATGAACAATCAGTTCTTCCCGTTCGGCCTGCTCCTGCGTAATCCCCACAGGCCAGATCGTTAACGTATAATCAGGCCGCATCTCCAACGTCCAGCTTCCTCCTTCCGGATAGGTCGTACCCCCTTTAAAACGCCGGTTATAGCTAAATTCAATATTCAACCGCCGTGATTCACATTCATACACTCCGGATAGAGCAACATGCTGTCCCTCTTTCAATTGCAAAGCTAACCCATCCTCCGAAGGAACAATCAGTTTTTCTACGTTTTGCAACTTCAAGTAAAAAACCTCCTCCACCAAATGCAGCAACCTGAAAAACAACCAATATTCGTACAATTTAGCGACATCTTTTTTACCGGCCTTGTACACATCATCTCCTCCTTGCCATACCAACTTAGCTGCCAGGTCAAACATCAGCCATACCCGCAAAACTTCCCGATACCCTTCTTTACGCTGTAGCACTGGACTATTCAGCGGTAACAAATCGGGCATCCCGACCTGTTTCAACAGACTATGATTCAAATACTGCGACAAGAAAGCAATCACTCTTTTCCCCTCTTTTTTCAATCGATCACCCGCCGCTTTATGTGAAACGAAAGTATTACAAAAAGTATAGAAAGTAGAAAGGGCATATTTCACAAAACGATTTTCAGGAGTATCCACCGTTTCCCTCAAACTTCTGGTTTCAATCTTTTCAGGTAATGTACTGAACCTTCCGTAAAGCGGATGTCGTTCGGGAATTCCTATACGCTGGGCAGAACACCTTATTTGCTTCAGAGCCTGACGATCCAATCTTCTTACTCCGCATACGCTTCTTAATTCTTTGTTTTCATCCCAGCAAGTCACGGGAGAAGAGAAAATCTGATGAATAGCGTTGGCAAATTCCGCGGAATCAATGAGCGATTTGATAAAGGCAAACCGTTGATATAAGATTTGCGCATCACCCGATGGGCTCGGTTCAAAATACTGACAGACCGGAGAATTACAATACATCAACAGTTCTGTGGAATGTTCCGTGATCTCCTCCAGCATCTGGCGATAATCTTCCCGGTAAGTCTCTTTAACAGAGCGAACTTCCAACTGAACTTCTCCGCACCATTTCTCTCCCCGGCAAACTGCCACAGATAACATCCCCACCTGGTTCCCAGTCTGTAAAATCCCTGTGGATTCGTTCAACCGGGAGGAATAAACGACCTCTCCTTCCAGGTGATAACCGGCATCTATCCCATACTCATAGCTCTTGCCTTCCACCAATTGACAACACGATTCCCCATAGGCCTGCGCTTCCTCCTGCGATATTTCAAATAAGGTCCCCTCTTGTCCAAACAGTACCAGGGAAACTGTCTGACCATCATTCAACGTTACGGATATATCCAGCCTGTTCATCCCCTAAGCCTCTGCATAACTGACAAATCCATTATTCACTACCCCTTTGTACATTCTGGCCAATTTATCCAAAGATAAAGGATATTTTACCCCAGCTATCGGCTTATCCTTTACAAAGTAATCTTCCACATTCTGCCCCTCATTCAGGCACAATTCACCCAGAGTACGCAAAATACCTTCCAATTTCCGCTGGGAACCATGTAATTTAGGCAACAATTTCTGCATAATTGCCGCATCAATCACTTCATCTTCCGTCCACGCCGGAACAAGCCGATCAGCAATAGCCACAAAAGTACAGATTTCATTAGCACTCCGGAATCCAAACTCCGCCCCTGCATTTTTCAACCGACTGAAAAAATGAAGCAACGTTTCATTCAGTTTTTCACTCTCTTTGGGTTGCAATCCCTTATGGACAGCCATCTCCACAAAAGACTCCCCCATTACAGCTCCTTCACCCTGAATCTTTTTTAAATCAACCGGGACTTTGTATTTTAAGAATTGCTCCATTTCTCTGGCTGTTACCCGAAACTCAATCACATTGGCCCGGTCCAGTACTTTCGGACTAAACATATAAGTCGTTTCGTCAATGTTCACCGTACCGATAATAAACAAATTCGACGGCAAGCTGATTTTAGCAGGAACCCTGCATTTTTTCCAAATTTCGGTATCCGGATGTAAAGGAATAGCCTCTTGCGATTCCATCACACTGAGGAAATCAGCAAAATAGCGTTCCACATGGCTTAAATTCATTTCGTCCAGAATCAGGAAATAAGGTTTATTCCGGTTCTCCTCCTTACCGGCCTGAATCAAAAGCTCCAAAGCCCCGTTTTCAGGCATTACATATTCTCCTTCGCTCAAAGCATTCGGATATCCCAGCAAAGGTTCCCGGTTGGTCCAATCCGCCCCCACCGGCACCATACACACTTGCTCCTTCTTCTCACAAATCCATTGAGCAAACACCTGAGCTAATTTCGTTTTCCCTGAACCCGCCAATCCCGTCAAGATCACAAACGGCTTAGCCAACAGAGCCGTCACAAAACGGTTGAGTAACTTATCTTCAAAGAGCAAACCCGTTTGCAGCAAAGCTGTTTTTAACAGTTCTATCTTAAACTCCTTATTCTCATTTTTTTTCATTGGCCCACCCTCCATCAGCTGTTTGTATTCTCCAATAATTTGCAATAAATCGTCTTCCATACTCTCATAATCTAACTTTTGAGAAGTATCATATACTTTAAAAACATAAGATTCTCCATATCTCTCAGGAACAATATCAAATTTTTCAAAATAAGTGTTTATAGTCACCGCCTCTTTGGGTACAGCCCATTGTTGGTGAGCCAGATAAGTTTCACTCACTCCATAAGCCAATACCAACTTTTGATATTTTTTGTAATATAAATAAACCGGATAAATTCCTTGACTAGTAGTCTGTCCTTCATATAAAAAAGAAATCCAAGGTATTCGTGCAAAACCTCCCTGTCCAAAACTTACCTTAACCTTCAAACCCTGGAAACTTTTCCTATATCCTTTTGTACTCAATTCCCCTGCTTGTGACTGTGCCAAAAATTTCTTCAAATCGCTCGAAAAACTTTTCTCCTGATCCACAACTACTTTCTTTTTCTTATCTACAATTTGAAAACCTCTATTTTCCAACAGCTTAAAACATTTGGATTCCTTCCCTCCAGAAAAATTATTCCGATCCAATTCCTCCCCATTAGCAAAAACATTAGCATAAGAAACCACCAATTTCGGAGGAAATCGTTCACCTTCGTATAAAACGTCGTAAGTCGACGACTGTGCATGATTAGGTACTCCTTCTTTCCGAATTTTTTGAATAGCTTGTAAAATATGCTCACGAGTGATCGTACTAAATTCTTTCATAATAATCGACTCTGTTTTGATTCCATTTTTCAAAGATAGATAATATAATTTTCAAAATTATTACTTTGATTCATATTTTACCAATATGATATATAAAAAAACTCTCCCCTCAGCCAGATTCCCAAAAATGGTCGTATATCTGATATACACCTCTGTTCCTGCGTGATAAAATCCTTTTCGAGCAGGCCACGCAGGGCAGACTGTACGGAACTTGGATAGGACAGACGGTAATTCCGGACAAACTCGCAGGAAGTGACAGCACGGACCTTGCCTTCCTTAGCCAGAGCAATCAGCAATTCCTTCTATTTTCCAGGCATCCGGTACAACATTTCCAGATAGGTATATTAAAAAAATCCATTACACTGTCGAGGGCCGGAAAAATCATATCCCGCGTATAATTCCCTCCCGGAGGAGTCGAACTGTACAAAACATTCAGCATCTTTTACAGATACCAGGTGATTCCTTCAAATTGCCGATAGATCGCTTCCACCACTTCCGGTACAATCATTTTTCCTCCCTGTTCGAAATGCCGGATGGCAAAAGCCGTGTATTCAGGCAAAGCAATGCTTTCCAGATACATCATCGAAACACGCTGATAAAAAGGACGGGAGGCACTCAGGAACATATTTCCCATGACATGCCGCCGACTGCCCGCAAAAATAAAACAGGCTCTTTTACCCTTGGCTTTAAACCTTCGAGAATCACCTTACTCAGTAGAAAAACGAAATCCCGCAACGCAGCTATCGCATAAATATCCACAAAAAAAAGTATAGTATGGACGGACTATAGACTCATTTCTGAATCAATGTTCTATCAGTCCGCTTTTACCGCATTCTGCGGGTGGAAATCAAAGCCAGATTATTACCATTACTGATCTCCCGGATCAACTTTTCCATCTACCGGTCACAAAAATATTCGGGAGAAACATGCCCGCTGGTTACGAAAAGATTTATCAGAATGGTCACACTTCACAAAATTAATTGATACAAATACAATTATTATAAAGCAATAATCAAAATCCAATAAAACACAGAAACCGACAAAAAGAAAAACCGCGATGGCCGCTAATAGCCATCGCGGCAAGGTTTTCTCTATCGCTAACCTTCTTCTCTACTTCCGGAAGCAGCCGTTTCGGCAGCAGGCTCCACCACTATCGTGTATATCCCCGGCAACACAAAGCTACGTCCCAGGTTCCACACCCGGAGGTCGGCCCTGTATGTGCCCACTGGGATCGTATGCTCCTTCGCGATCCGGAACACCCCGGTCAATACCACCTCCACCTGCGAGGCGATCCCGGCCCTCACTTCCCGGCCCGAGTCATCCCGCAAGGCTGCCAACTCATAGTATATAGGGAAAGTACCGATCACCCCCTGTATCTTCTCCGATTGATAGGGTATCGTATCCCTGCTACCCGGATCGGCGGCAATCCGGAGCGTATCGGTGACATACCCGGCTTCGCCCGTTTCCAGATATCCCTTGGTGATATCATCGCAACTGTAAAATCCGATCCCTGCCAGGATCAGCATTCCTAATATTCCTATTTTCATAATATATTCTTTTATCATTTGAATTTTAACCGAATTTCCCTTCAACGTCCTCCTGTCCTCTCCTCACCACCGTCTACCACCGGGTCGACCATCTGAAAGGTGGTCGACAACGAATGCACCACAGCATTATCGGTCATGATATCCCCCGAGGCCACGTGCCACGTATGACCCGATTCCAGGAAGTGGAAACCGATGCCGTCCGCTCCGATGTCCGGCATCCCCTGCCAGCTGCCTTTCACCCGGTACACCCGCAAATCCAGACCGTTCAGGGTTTCAAAAACCGTTCCCCCTTCCAGCGTACCCTGCACCTCATACGGGAAATCCACCCGCACATGCCGTCCTGCAATCACATACGACAACAGAATCTCCCGGCACAATGCATCCGGCATATCCGCCACCGAGCGGTAAACCAGCTCCCCCTCCTCATCCGTCGTTCGCAAAAGGAACTGCACGATACTCAGATTCGTCAGACCGAACACCGTCATCTGCGGACAATCCGGGTCTTTACCGTCGAACAGGTCCGCCAACCCGGCCTTCCGGACCATGATCACCAGCGAGTCCCAGTTGCCGTGCCCCGCCTGCATATATTCCCAGGCCGTGCCGTCGTAAACCCCGTTAGCCAGACCTGTATCGTGGAACGTATCTTTTTCACAACCGCCTGTTCCGCAAGCGATGACGAACATTATTCCTATCATATAATTTTTCATATTCCATATATTTTTTATTGTTTTCCCGCCGGGAAGGCATCCCCCGGCAGGAAAACACAGATTATAAATCGACGGCTCAAAACTTTCCTACCCAGTAAGCCGTCTGTTTCACCTTCGGGTTATTGTTCATCGCATCCAGAGATACCGGCAGGAACAAAGCCCCGGCCGCCACATCCGTTTCCGTCAGATCACGGAAGCCCCCTTTCAGCAGGTTATAAGTGTGATTGCGCATATAATCGAAATACCGCACCCCCGTCTGAAACAGCAACTCCCTGTCGCGTTCCAGCTGTATCGCCCGCCGGAGGTCACCCTCCGCCTCCGAATAACCGGCCACGCCCGCACGGCGGCGGACAACATCCAGGTCGGCAACGGCCCCTTCACGGTCACCCGTCGCCGCCTTCATCTCCGCCCTCAGGAGCAGGATGTCCGGCAGGCGGATCAGTATATCGTTCGCTAACAGCGTACGCGGCGTACCGTCATAAATTCCGCCCGAGTAGTATTCCACCTCCCGCCACATCCGAATATAGGCAGCTCCTTGTGTCACAGACACCGGCTCTTCCTTCATCCGGAAGAAATCGGCAAAATAGGCCTGTAAACGCAGATCCTCCGGCGTGTAAAGCCTTTCCACCGTCCCGTTGCGGATAAAGAATTTACGCCGCGAGGCAGGGGTCGTCCCTTTCAGCACCGGCCATTTTTCGACCGTCCCCCCGATATAGCTCCCGAAATCCTTATACTCCCCCCGGCTGTCGTCATAGCACACCTCGAAGATCCCTTCCGCAGAATTTCCGGCAAGCACCTCCGTACATACCTCCTCCGGGCTGGCCACCAGACGGTAATTCGGGTCCCCGATCACCTTCCCGGCAGCTTCGATCCCCAGCGCATAATATTCCGGTTCCTGCCCGTAGCCCGCTATCCACGCATACACTTCGGCCAATATGGCATACGCCGTCCCCCGCCCCGGGATCTGACGGGCCGTAAGTGGTTTACCCTCCGGATCCTTCAACTGATCCGCAGGAGGCAGGTATTCCGCTGCCAGCAGCAGGTCCGCCACGATATGCCCGGCGATCTCCCGCCAGGGCGTGCGCCCCTTCTCCGAGATATCCTCGTATTCCAGCACCAGCGGCGCATCCCCCCACAACCGGATAATCTGGAAATACAGGCAGGCACGGATACACAGCGCCTGACCCATATAAAAACGGTAACGCTCCTCCGGAAGATCGGCCCGGTAAAGATTACCGATCACCAGATTGGCCGCGCTCACGGCTTTGTATTCGTACATCCAGCTGAACTCCACGGCTGTAGCCGTATAGCCCGAAAGGTTATGCTCATTGGCCTCCCGCCACCGGGCAAGGCCGAAATTATCCAGTAGCAGACCGCGGTCGCGGTAGTCCTGCGTAAAACTTCCCAGTACCTCACGGAACTGGGCGTGCATGCCATAAACCGCTGCTTCCACATCCGCTTCGCTACGGAAATGGTTCGCTACCGTCGTATTATTCTCCGACAACTGCGTCAGGAAACTGTCACATCCCGACAGGAGGAATAAAGCCAGTCCTGCGATATATCCGATCATCTGTTTTCTCATCGTTTAAAAATTTAAGGTTAGTCCGATTGTAAAGCGGCGCGACAGCGGATAGGCGTTGTAATTGTCCACTCCCGTATACGGGTCCACCGTCTCCGGGTCGCCGCCCCGGTAATCCGTCAGCGTAAAAAGGTTCTCACCGCTTATGAAGATCCGCGCACCGAAACCCGTCGCTTTCCGCACCGCTTCCGGCAGCGTATACCCCACCGTCACCGCCTGCAGTTTCAGGTAGCTGATCCGCTGAGCGTTCGAGGCCAGGTTGGTGGCGAAATTATACAGCCCGTTCTCCATCCGGTTGGCCGGATAAGGCGCACCGTCGCCCGGATGCTCCCAGAACAGCCCGTCGAGACTCTCCACCAAATAAGGACGAGCCATATCGGCCGGGTTCAGCGCAAGGTAAGTCCCCAGCGAAGCCCCCCGGGCAGCATCCAGCACCCACTTGCGGCAAACGAAATTGAACAGCACGGTCACATCCAGCCCCTTCCATGTCAGATCCGTGGAAATACCGCCCTGAAACTGTGGCAGGGGGGAACCGATATATATACGGTCCTCCGCCAGCGTACCGTAATTATAAATCTGACCATTGCCGTCCACGTCCGTGATGATCCGGTCGCCCGCCCGGTAGTAGGCGCTCCCCTCTCCGCGGAGGTATTTCTTCACCCCGTCCTCATAATAAGAAGGCACGTCGCTCCGGCGGCCGTAAATCCCCCGGTCGTCGAAGGCATAAATCCCGTAAAGCGGCAGCCCGATCACCGAAAGGTTGTTCGCAAAGCGGGCCGCCGTATTCTGGAAATCGCGCCCGTTCAAACTCTTAGCCAGCCGGTTCCGGTTCCTGCTTACATTGAACGACAGGTTCCACTGCCAGGTCCTCCCGCGCACCAGTTCACCCTTCACCTCCAGCTCCACGCCCTCGTTGTCGATGCCGTACATATTCCGCCACGGGGCCAGGAAACCCGTATGCGTGCCGGGAGTCGGGGGATTGTACAGCAACCCGCGCGTCCGTTTCAGGTAATAATCAAAAGTGAGGCCGATGCGGTTGTCCAGCAACCCGAGGTCCAGCCCCGCATCGTATTCCGTTGTCTTTTCCCAGGTCAGGCCGCTGTTCGAGACACCTGCCCACCATTCGGGGACCACAGTCGGATGCCCCAAATAGGGAGCGCCCTGATCCAGTTCGCCCTGTGCCAGATAGGGATATTCGAAGATACGGCCCGTACGCCCTTGCGAGAAGCGCAGCTTACCGTAATTCAGCCAAGGTTTCAGCGCCTGCATAAACGGCTCCTCCGTAAACGTCCACCCCACAAAATACGAAGGGAACCAGCCCCAACGCACATCCTCGCCGAAGGTCGACGAAGCATCGCGCCGCAGGGTGAAGCCCGCATAATACCGCTCCCTGTAATTGTAGTTCAGGCGGCCGAACAGGCCCACCATCGTCTTTTTCTCATAATCCGAATAATAATCCTTCAGGTCGAGCCGGGCCTCCGCATCGTACACCTGCGAGTACCAAGGGGCGTAATGAATGGTGTTCGAGGCAGCCCCGAGCGCCTTGCCCGTGTTATTGTTCATCTCGTCCTGCTGAACGGAAAAACCGAGCAGCAGATCGGCATGGTGGCTGCCGCCCAGCGTCCGGCGGTAGGTCAGCAGGTTCTCGTTGAGCACCATCAGATGGCGGGCGATCGTGCCGCTGCTATAGGTTTTACCGTATTCGTTCACCTCCTTCGGCAGGAAAACGTTCTGGTTGTTCTGGAGATAATCGACCGCCACGCCCGATTTCAGTGCCAGGCCGTCGGCGATCTCGTACGTCAGATCGAAGGAAGTGCGCAGCTTGTAGCTGTCGTTCTTCTCCCTGGTGCTCTCATAGCGGCGGGTCAGCTCGCCGAAATAAGGCGTTCCGGGACCGGGCAGCACCGTCGAGGTGAAAAGGAAGTCCGGCAGCGTGGAATAAGCCGTCGGCGCCGGATTGAAGGCATCCACCCCTTTGCGCGAGCGGTTGTTGTCGGTATAGGCCAGGTAGAAGCGGAAATTGCCGTAAAGGTGGTGCGCAGGCTTGAAGGTCAGGTTCGAAAAGGCCGAAAAGCGGCGGTTGCCCGTACCCCGCAGCGTTCCCGCCTCATCGTAGAAGCCCAGGCCGACGGAATAGGCGATTCCCTCGGCCCCGCCCCGGACCTGGATATTCGCATTCGTGGCATGGGCGGGGCGCAGGTAATATGCCATCAGGTCGGTGGAATTGTTATAGAAAGGGTTCAGGCTGTCCTGATACACGGTCATGTCCGCGCCGTTGCCCTCGTTCCAGAAATAATCGTAAGGCTTGCCCAGGGCGTAACCTTCCGGATAGCGGTAGGAATCCGTTTCCCGGTCGTAGTACACTCCCGCATAATTTTTCATCGCCTCCAGACGGGCGCGCCGCTCGGCATTCCCGCCGATCCGCTCCGGCAGCAGGGGCTGCAGGATAAAGGTGTGGCTGACATTGGCCGAGAGCAGGGGGTGCTGGTTGTAGCGGCCCTTTTTCGTCGTGATGATCACCACCCCGTTGGCTGCCCGCGAGCCGTAGATGGCTGCCGCTGCGGCATCCTTCAATACGGTGAACGTTTCGATGTCGTCCGGGTTGAGCGAGGTGAGCGGGTTGCCGCCCACCTTGAGGCTGGCGTCGTCCGAGGCGATCACCCCATCGATCACGAACAGCGGGTTACGGTTGCCGGCAATTGCCAGGTCGTTCGCACCGCGGACAATGATGCTCACATCGTTGCCGCCCGGATCACCCGACTGGCTCGCGATATACACCCCCGCCATCTGGCCCTTGGCCAGCGTCAGCACGTTGGATGCGGGCTTGTTCTGCAGCCGGGCGGCATCCACCGTCGCCACCGAGCCCGACACCTGTCCGCGCCGCTGCTCCCCGTAGGCGACCACCGTCACCTCCTCCAGCGATTCACGGCTCTCTTCCAGCCGCACACGGAGCGTTTCTCCGGCACGGTAACCCACCGTCACCGTCTTATAGCCCACACACGAAAAGGTCAGCCTGCCGCGCTCTTCGGGCAGGCGGAGTGAAAAACGTCCACCGTTGTCGGTCACCCCGCCCGTAATTCCGTAACGGACGGTCACGCCCGGCAGGGGAACGCCCTTAGCATCGGTCACCAGACCTTTGACCGGATAAGTGGATTGTTGCTGCGGCACTCCTGCCTGCAAAGGGACGGGCAGGGTAAAAGCAGACAATAAACAGAAAATAATGGCGGTCAGCCGTTGCTTTCGTAAGCTCAGGCCAACGCTGCATGCGTTTTTTTGCATAACTTTGTCGGTGTTAATATTAGTAATAATGTTAATTGAGGCGGGAGGACTGGACGGGCACGCCAATGTCACCCAGTCCCCCGCTGTTTTTTTATGGAATCTTCATTTTTTTCCGGTTCACCTCCTTCCCTGTTTGCATTGTTTCGTTTATTTTATCGTCCCTGTATCCTTTCCGGACAGAACCGGATCTATACAGGCCGGATCGGAAGGATCGATACGCAACATTTCCTCCAGGTCCGTTTTTACCCGGCAGAAAAAGATCAGGTCATGGGCGATCAGGTCATGCAGTTCCGAAATCTTTCCCGTAAAAATGCTCTGACGGTAAAGGATATTGTTCAGGCGCCGTTTCTCCTTCTGGGAATCCGACAAATCCGTGAACAGATAAAAGCTGCAGGCCTTGATCAGGAAGGGATCGATATCGCTCCACGGATGGGTGTCGAGTAATTTTAATAGCTTGCAGCTCTTTTTTACGCGGGTATAAAGAATGTGTAATATTTCACATTCCGTTGAGTCGGCGGTAACCGAAGGACACATCATCCGCGACATTTGCAGGTAAAAGTGTTTCAATGGTTCATTATCCGTTGAAATAAAGCCTTTGGGCAGACCGGACCCGGTCATACCGGAGTTTCCCCGCCGGAAGGTTTCTTCTTCTGAAACTGAATACTGATTTACTGTCGGTTGAAAAATGTCAGGGTGTTGTTCGTTTTCCATAATTTGTAATCGGTAACTTTGCAGTGTCGAAAAATGGCAAAGTAAATTAATCACTTTCG